>Ga0256826_1000163_pt1 | contig 35973 bp, 51 predicted proteins | sample CV79metaG_FD_185975 | JGI IMG/M metagenome (GOLD analysis project Ga0256826, IMG submission 185975) | Hydrothermal vent microbial communities from East Pacific Rise, Pacific Ocean - CV79 | ecosystem: Environmental > Aquatic > Marine > Hydrothermal vents | place: Pacific Ocean: East Pacific Rise...
TATCTTCATGATTCCAAACTAAAGTATTTTCTCTTAATTTATCTTCCGAATCCTCGGATAATGAACTTAGTGAAGATTCTTGCTCAAGATATAAATTCTGTATCATAAGCATTTTTTCTCCTTTAACATCCCATACTAAGGAATGTTGTCTAAAAGAAGTTAAAGAGTCTTCGGAAGTGGAGTGAAGCTCAGTAGGACTATCTGTTATTTTGTATTTTGAAGGGTTTGATATTACATCATTTACTATCATTATATTTCTCCTTGTGTGAGTAGTTGTTTGTGTTGTTTAGTTAGTGTTACTGGTGTTTTGTATTGAATCTTATCATAATACAAGAATGGTATAGCATTATATTTGTCCAATCTCTCTAATTTGTAATCATCTTTATAGATTAATTTTGTTTCTCTATCGTTTGCTTTGATGGATACTATCTCACCTTCCTTACCATACAGTAGATTTCCATTTTGTGTTAAAGTATAATCGTCCAAACCAGAAGAAACATAAATAGTTAAATCAGTTAAGTACGAATATCTATTTTTGAAAGCAGAACCTCCTAGATACATAAACACATCACCTACAACTAAAGTCACCTCTGAATTCTCTTCATTTACATCATTATTACCTAATATTAAATTAGTTTTAATGCCCAATAAATCTTTAATGTTTGGTTTAATAGCAAGAGGATTTCTAAAAATAAGACCACCATCTGAATTTTTATAAACTTTATCATAGTGCTTATAATCAGGTCTCTGAGATTTGCCTCCTAATCTACCCCCATTAGGTCTGTTTAAAGGAGCATATTTAAAAGCATTAATTGTACCATCAATCCATTCAGATTCGTTCCATTTTCTAAAATCTGAAGTTGTTAAATCTTCAGTCCAGATATAACCAGAACCAAAAGGATTAAATGCAGGGTGATATGAACCTGCATTTAATCTTTGATGCAACCCAACAACAATCAATTCACCTGAATAATTTTCTTCTTCATTTTCTTCATTTATACATTTAAGATTGGTTGTTTTGAATAGATTTTTACCTGTCTTAACAAAATTATATGAATCAGCTATATCATCAACCAAAAAACCCGCATTGAAATCTTTAAAACCTCTAAAACTTCTGTATTTTCCATCTTCACCTAGTAAAATAGGGTCTTGTCTTGAAATAAAATCTATTTTTTCAAAATAAGTACTTGTGATTTTTGTTGATTCCGGTGATTTTTTTACTGCTCTATATGTTTGTTCAATAGGTTCAAGAGTTATGTTGTCAAAAGTTACATCATCAGTATCTTTTCCTGTTGTTGCTAAAGTGATTCTTAATTCACTTACTGTTGGGGTTACAATATATGAATGAGTACCTAAACCTAATGAGGCTTTGTTTGAGATATAATTATCACGAGATTCTCTCCCTACATATATTCTACCACTACCTTGAACTATATTACTTATGGTGAGTGTTAGTTTATAAGAAACTCCTGCTGATACTCCTGATACTTGAATATAACTTCCTCTATAATTAGAAGGTTTTAATCTAATTCCTTGATTATCCCATGATTGCTCTGAATCATCATTACTAGCTGTCCAACCATCTATATTATTATCAAAAGAACTATTGCTTATCAGGTTAGTGCCACCCCCTATATGAATAATATCACCTGGATAAAATTCTTTGTTGGTTTTGATTCCGTTATTGTAAAGCATAATCTCATCATTACTGTTATCAAAAGGAGCATTAAAGAAGTTCACTTGTCTTATTTCTTTAATAGAAAAATAATCTATGTTCCAATATGAATTGACGTTACCCATAGTAAGCAACACTTCTTTAGTTGCACCACTAAAAACAAAAATACCTTCATAAACTCCATTTTTTGTTTTTGATTTAACTACATATTTATCATCAATTTTTAAATAGAATGAACTAGATTTGTAGTTGGATATTTTCACTGAGAATTTATAGGATTTTCCTGGAACCAAATCAACTACTTGTTTGGTGGCTTTATCGCTACCCTGAACTTTAATGATACCATCTTCTAAAACAGTATCTTCACCTAAGCTCCAATCAAGTGTTATTAACTCTTCACCAATTCTATCCACTAATCCACTACTTAGGAATACTGGTTCACTAATACCATCGACAATTTTATTTGAAGAATTAACTTCAATCCATCGATTTTTACCCACATCTCTAGTATATCCAAAAGCATTGAATTTAATATTATTATTCATATACTCTTGTTTGAGATTATCTTTTTTTACTTTTATATTATTGCTAAAAGTTATCTTATTATTCATATTTAAACCTCTTTTAGTAATATTTATTTTTTAAGCTTCTATTTTTAACCATTTAATAACTGTAACTTCTTTTGGTTCTACAATATCTAAAGAATGCCACTCTGTTGAATCCCAAGAATTATAGTATCCTGAAATTTTAAATGAAGTTTTCACTTCAGTTCTATTATCAATTAAAGAAAAAACATAGTGAGTATTCTCTCCAGCTCCTTCATAACCTCCAACTTCCTCTTCACGGATAAAAGTGTATTCATCTTGAACTGTTTCATTCCCTAGTGCTTCATAAATTAAATCAGCATCCAAATCAAGTACTGAATCTTCGTAGTTTTTACTATTGTAGAATGTTACTTTTTTTAATTCTTCATCTATCATTTTAACTAGTACCTGTAATATTTGTTCTTTTTGCATTTCTTTTCCTTTAGTTTTTTAATGTAAAAATAGTATCTAAATCTACTTTTTGTTGTTTTATTTCTTTGTATTTTGAAGTATCTAAGAACTTCTTTATTGAGGGGTTTAACTCCTTCAAATCACTAAAACATTCAGAGCAAATATATCCGAACTCATATAGCTCATTTTATTCTTCCTTTTTTAGTAATTTAATACCAGCATTAATGAAACATTGAAGTTCAGTTTGTTCCTTTTCGTGTATTAAAGTTTTAACTGAATCTTCAGCATAATGAACTTTTAATTCAAAACCATCTTGAGTCATTGAACTGCATAGATAATAATCTTCCAGGAAGTATTTCCTTAGTTCAGTTATAAAATCTTCTTTTGATATTACTAAGGAAGGAGCAATAAAAATTATATTATTCCCTTCCCATTGGAACTCAGCTGTTTGTCTATCTAGAACTTCTTTAAACAAATCTCTAATATCCATTTACTAATCCTCTGATGTATTTTCTTACTTCTTGCATTGTTAAATTCATAACTAGTTTTCTTTCTTTTTTATCTAAACCATCAAGAAGTGAAGTTTCAAGAACTTCAGCTAAAATATCTTTAAGGAATAAACCAGCAATCTTATCTATGTTATCATCCTTAGTAACCAATCCTTTACTATAAAGTCCATCTAATCTACTTGGTTCGAAGTATCTGCTGATTTCTTCTAGTACTGTTTTATACTCAGGTTTGATTTCAGTTCCTAGATTGGAGTTTTTGATTTTTCCTTTTTCTACGAACTTAGAGTTCTTTGATTTAAGAATAACTCTTTCACTTCTAACTTCTAATTCAGTATGAAGAGGTTTAATTACTAGACCTTCAGTTATATTTCCAGGAATATCTTGTAGTCCAAACATAGCAGGAACCTCTGTCAGGAAATCATTAGGTAAATCAAGCATTTCATCTAAAGTTCCTGTTCCAATTTCAGGAACTGTTCTAAGTTCAGTTTCTTGAATAAAATCTTTAACTTCAACCCAAGGAACTTGCATTTCTTCATTATCTTGAAATGTAATTAAAATATCAAATACTAGAAAACCAATACCTCTTGTGTACTGAACTTCTTTCTGAACTACTTTAAAATTAGGATTGGTTTTAAAATCATAAATTCCACCGAAGATTTCTCCTTGGATCTGCACTTGCTTTACATTTTCATAAACAGAACTTATTTTGTAGAAAGTGTTTTTAATAGAGTTTTCGTACTTGTTTCTTAGAATATTAGAACCGAAGAAATTATCAGTGTTGGATATTAAAGTAGTTCTCTTAGCAACTCTAACATCAAATCCATCTGTCAAGAAAGTAAGATTTGCACCGTGTACTTTTTCTAGTGCAACGAACTCAGTCTTTGGATTAAGGTTGTTCCTAAAGAGATTAACTTTCTTTTCTTTGTAGTGGTTATCTATTGAGTTGTATTTTACAAATTTCATTTTTTTGTATTCCTTCTTTTTAAGTTGCTGTAATAGTAACATATTAATCTTAATTATAACTTAAATATTTACGATAAGTTACAGTTGAAAAAGGGTAGACATCATATCTTTCACTTGGCGAAAAATCAGTTGATTTATAAACATAACAATCAAAATAGTTATCTCTTTGTTTTGTTTTTTTAATAAAAAAGGATTCTTTGTTTTCTGTTTCTATTGTATTTCTTGTGCCTTTTAAAATTGTTCCTTTACTGAATACAACTTCTATATTGGAAACTCTATTATCAATAAACATTCTCCACACCAACTCCCCTGAACCTACCTTAGAATCAACACTATCAGCCCAAGATATTTCGTTATCTTGGTACCAATCTTCGAAAGAACATTTAATAGTGACAATATTACCTTTTGTATCTTCTTTAGTGTATGTGATTTCATTTTCTGGTTTATTAACTTCCTGAATATTAATTAGATATTCAGGAAAACCTTCACCTTTTAAAAATTGGTCATTAACTGATAAGTCTGCACCTGCATTTTTAATCCTGTTTTTTAATCTACCAAAAAACCTTTTTGTGTACTCACTAAATTTTTGCATATTATCGCATATTTGAATTGTAGAAGTTTTTATCTCCTGTAACATTCTTCCCTACCCAATCAGGAAGTAAATCTTGGTTAAAAGGAATTGCATCAGGAAGTTCGAACTCCACTATCTGAATATCTCTATCAGCAAATACATCTACTTCAAGAACCAAATTATTTTTTGTTCTAACCGTAAATCTAGTTTTATCTATTGTTTTAGTGCATAAAGAAAACATATCAATACAATCTTCAGGTGGAATTTCAGTCTCGAACTCATATCTAGAATCAAAACCATTAACTATTTCTGATTTTCCTTTAACTGTAAGAACTCCTTTTGTTTTGTGGTCTTCACTTAGGAGTCTTACTCTTACTACTCTTTCTTTATCTGTACTAAGATATCCTTGTTTTATGTGCTTGGTACTAATTCTCTCTTCAAGGAGGAAATCTTTATTTTTAACCAGGAACTTCATTTCATTTTCTTGCATTATTTAATCCTTTTTACTTCTATTTCTATTAAGTTGTTTCTGAACTGAATATCTTTTACTTTGTAGTATTCATCTAAAACTGAACCACCTATTCCGTACTCAAAATCATACTCTTCTGTGGGTCTGAACTGAACACTTTTAATTATCATTTCTTTAGTTCTTTCGTTTAGTTCTTTAACTTCTTTAACTTCTCTAATTTCTTCAACACTGATATTATCATAACCAAAATCCAATAATTCAGTCCCTAGATGTTTGCACTGAACTTTCATATGAAGAACTCAGGATATTTTAGTTTTATTTCTCTTAGGTTGGAACCTAGGTTAATATCTCCATCTTGAATTTCATAAACTGAATAGTCAGTTTCATTTAACTCTCTTTTTGTAAGTTCCATTCCTTTTATGTTAGTGCTGTATAAACCAAAGATTCTATTATCTCTAAGGAAGTAGAATTCCAATTTTGAATCTATCATTTTCTATGAATATTCATAGTCATAGAATAACTGCATTTTGTTTGGAGGTTGATTATTTCAGTACTTAAATCAATATTATTATCAAGGAACATATTAACATTATCTATAAAAATATAAGTGTTTTGCTCTTTTTGATGGTACATATTATCTAATTTTTCGAGCAAATCTTCAATATTTGTGGTAAAATTACCTAAATTAGCAGGAACAACTATTTTGGAACTTAAACTAAAAGAATTAACTAAGTGAAATCTATCTTCCTCTGAACTAAGAAATACAACATAGTTTCCTTCATTTAATCTTCTGTTTGCTACTTTAACTAGATTTTTTGTTTTACCTGTTCTAGGGTAATCTTTTATTAATTCTATAGGCATTTTAAATAATCCTTTGCTATTTGAATATCCTCTTTTGAGTGAGTAATATTTTCATTCATATCAATATAAAATTGAACCTCTTCTTTTTCGTCTTTTGCTGTTATAATTGACATTCCAACATAAACCGCCATCTGTTTTACTTCTTCAATAATGTCTCTGTAGAAGTAATCCTCTGAATCAATATTGATGCTGAACTCATTAGTTAAGAAACCTTTCAATGCTGTTAATCTTTGTTGACCATCAAGTATAACTGCATTTTCTGACTCTGAGTGTCTACATAAGATAATAGTAGTTTTAACACCCTTCAAGGTATTAATAATGAACTTTTGTTTCATATCTAACGACCATTTATCAGGACCTCTTTGATATTCAGGAACATAATCATGAATATTGAAATCTTCTATGTTTTGTCTTATGTTTTTAGAATCAAGCTCATCTGCTTTTTCGTAATCAACATAAGTAAGCATTTCTTGATTGAATCTTTGAAATCTCATAGAACTAGGATTAGTCATCTGTCTAAAACAAGAATTTCTAAAAACTTGAACCAGTTTATTATTTAGTTTATTTTGCATTAAAAATCACCTTTCTGTTTTCTAAACCAACTATAATCAAATAACTTAATAGCATATTAGTAAGATTAAAATTTAGTTCATTTTCACTAAGAGTAACTCCTCCAGTTAGAAACCAACCAATAATTAAACCTACCCAATATGAGTAAGACACCTTCCAGTTTATTTTTATTTTTTCTTTTCTGTATATAGACATCTCTATATCCTTTTCTTTTTTATTTTAGAATGAGAACTCAAATATAATAGGGTAGAACTCTTTGTTTTCAAGCTCTGCTTTGTTTTTAGCTAGTTTAAGAACATAACCACCGTAACCATCATTACCTTTTTGGAAGTGTGATATTGAAGCAAATAGACCTTGTTGTTTAACATACGTTACTGAACTTTCTTTGAACTCATCGAAGTCCTGATTACTAAACATCCAATTTAAGTCTGCTTCTACTTTCTTTATTTTTGATTTGCTAATATTAGCACCTTTAGTTTCATTATCTATAAAATCTTTAAATTTCATCTTTTATCTCCTTTTTGTTGTTGTAATTATATATATTTAAACTTAAAACTAAATAAAACTAGATGAAATACTCAGGGTATTTCATCTCTATTTCTTCGTATGTTCCTTTAAGTTCTACATCATTTTCAAGTGGTTCATAAAGTGTCCAAGTTCTAGAATTCAGTTTAGCAATAGTTAAACCATCAGGGTATATCTCTTTAACCTCAAATAGAGTATTCCTTCTAATTATCCAACGCAAAAACTAAACCTAGTTCTTCACTTAAATCTTTTAGTTTTTGTATTGTTTTATCGGAGTTCAGTCTTCTTTCATAGTTCAGTTTAATTTCATAAAATTTATCTAGCTTAGAAATTAAACTGGAAATCCTCTGTGGATTTTCTTCTCCAAGATAAAGAACATAAGATGTAAAGTGATAATCTATATCTATTGTAGTGCTGTCGATTCTAACATCGAAGAAAATCATATCTTCTGTCCCTAAGGTAATAAATGTTTCTTTTTGTTGGGGTTCGTGTTCTCGAATTTTTAGTTCATCATTTTGTTTATTCTGTTCAAGATAATGCTCTGCTTCTTTTCTTGTTAAATAGACTTTTTCTACCCAACTTCCTTCATATTCTCTTTCTGTTTGCACTATATAACATTTCATTTTTCTTCCTTAAAAAATCCTAAATAAGTTCCATACAAGAACTGAATCTATATTTTCTTCATCATAAAGATACTCGTGCTGTGTATTTTGTTCTCCTATGTATTGACCCCATTTATGCCATCTCCAACCTCCTTCTTTAGGTTGCTGGCTTTTATGAACTTCAGTCACCGTAATAATGAACTTTTTATCAGATTGAATTTGTTCTTCTAGATATTCTTTAATCTGTTCTACAGAATCTGCAACCCCGTAATCCAGGTCTTCGTATTCAGTAGTAATATAAAGATGAGGATTAAAACTTCTAGAAGAATATACTCCTGGCTCTATTTCTGTTGGTCTGAGTGCATTTCCGTCTTGTATTAGCTCTTTGGCTGACTCTTCATCCATACCATTAGATATTAGCTCATTTAACTTATCTTCCTCGTATTTTAACATTTTTGTTTTGACTAGCATCTTCTTTTCCTTTCCTTTCTAACATATAAGTTAAATTTTAACTCTCCTAAAAAATCATAAAACCATATAGGATATGTAATACTGTAAAGAAAACCCATAATAAAAGCAAATAGAAAACCATCATTATAGAATAATCTTATTACCAACTAACTGTTTCCTTGAACTGTATATCTTAAATCATCTTCTTTAAAAATTAGATGAACTCCTGAACTAAAAATAATCATAACTAAAACCACTGCTAGATAATACAACATCCTAAAACCCTTCTTCAAAGAATTCGTTGAATTCAACAAGGAATCTATTCATATCATCCTCTGTAAAAATATACACGGTTGGTTTCTCCAACTGTTCTATTTCAGCTATTTCCTCTTCTATATAATGAAGTTCATTTGTTCCTTGAAGTGAACATCTGTATATAAGTTCTTTATTTTTATTAAAGAATAACCACCTTTCACCTGTGCATTTAGGAAGACGCATTCCTTTATCTGCTAGAGTTCTGGAGTTCTTTATCTTGAAGAGGGTTTCTTCCCTCTTCTGTTGTAAGACTTTGTACCTACCTATAAGACTTAAGTTCATTTTTTACTGCTTAATCTATTAGATCTTTAAGTATTACTAGCAAGATAATAATACTTAATACTGATAACAATAAACCCAAAGCACCAAAAAACAAAATAACGATTGGTGCTGTGAATACTGACCATCCAAAACTAATCCAAGGAAGAGCAACTAAACTCCAACCAAGAACTTTAACCAACCCCATCAACAAAGGAATGATGAACCAAAGTCTTAACAAGGCAACTGAAACCAGTAACACTGGCACCATAAGTAAAGCCATAACCAAAATCATAAAACCTACTGGAGTTATTAAGTCCAGATTATTTTTTATCTTAAGAAGAAAACCAATCATCTCTTCTGAATTCTTTTCACCTAGTAGTTCTTTTAACTTAGCTCTCTAGGCTTCTGTTCCTATTTTCATTTTTATTCCTTTTCTTGCATAATTATATTGATACTAAACTTAAAAGCTTATTAACTTCTTCTTGTCTTCCTTTAAGTTTTTCTAAGGCTTTAAACCTGAAGTTCACATTCTCTTGAAGCAATAGCTTATTCCTCTCTTTTGCACTAAGCTCCTGTTCTTTACTTGCTAGAATTCCTTCTAGTAGACCTTTTACTTCTGTGTAGAGCTCAGAATCCGAATATAACTTTAGTTTTTTCTCAATAGATATTCTTAGTTCCTGAAGTTCTTGAACTTCTTTGCTGAAAAGTTCATTATCCAGCAAGGACATATCTTCTTGGGCTTCATTAAGATTCTCTTTGGCTATTTTAATTGCATCAGCTAAAGATGTTTCTTGTACTCTTGAATTTTTAATATGAATGTACCTTTTCTTATCCTTAAGCAAATCAACTAAATCTTCAAGAACATCTAAGTCCATAACCACAGAACAATCCTGTGGTGGAATAATTAATTCCAAGGGGAACTCATTAGAACACCTAAAGCCAAGCCTAAGATAGCTACTCCTCCAGCTAGGTGAATATAAACTTTTCCGTAAGAGTCAACACTCGAACTAGAATTATAAACCACAACATAAACCACAAACATAAGGAATCCTACAACAAGAAGAGGTGCATTATATCCTACTGTTACCAAAACACCAAACACCAAAAGGACTAAAGGATTAATCACAGTAACATCCTTCTTTGGCTGATTCTATATCATAATGTTTAACTACTCTCTTTACTCTGTTAGTTAAATCAGAACACTCTCTTTTTGATAGACCATCTCTTTTGATGTTTCTTTGAAAACTAGAAAAGCTTTCTCTTCTGAACATACCTACATAAAACATTAAATCATCTCTTGTTATCTTCATTTTTGTATCCTTTTTTCTTATATAAAATATTCCGGGAAGTTATTTTTTATTGCTTCTAGTGAGTGACTAACACCAACTATATCTTTCACTTTAACATCTTTAATATGTTGTTTTTTCCAATCAAATTTACCTGAACCCAATCTACCTCTTGGTTCTAAATCTATGTAGCTTGAAGTTTCTAATTTATGTACTGAACTAAGCAATAAACCAGTGTGAAGTCTATCTTCATCATCTTTGTTTTTAAACAAAACTATTAATCGCATTTTCTTCTCCTTGTTTTTTGTTTAAATAAAATATTCAGGGTAATCCCTCTCTAGATTAAAATCAATATCATTAAAATCCAAACCCAGGACTTCTCTTATTTCTTCTAATTGGCTTAATATTCTCATTAGTTTAGTTCTAATTTTATTAGTGTTTTTTGCTTCGTAGTTAATTCTTTTGGAGTCTAAAATTAAAGATTTATATCCTTGAAGCAACTGCATCCGCTTTTGAACCTCTTCGTTACTAAGAATTCTATCTTGAACCTTAGTATTTCTGTTTTGCTGTTTTATTCTCTTTACTTTAATGAGTTCGTTTAAAACCAAAAGATTGTATTCCTGAAGTTCTTTTCTATAAGGGAAGTTATACACCTAAATCTCCTAGAACAGCATCAAAAACAGTAAGATTAGGGTGATATCTATTTGTTTTAGCACTGAAATCACCTATTGCTGAACCTGAAGTTCTGTATCCGTATCTATCACCTTTGTGATGCTTAAGGCATTCTATTGCTTTTCCTACTCCTGCACTTCTAGACATTCCTGCTTCACAATGAACTAAAAATCTAGAACTTCTGTTCTTTTCTATGAATTCCTTTATTGTAGTTCCTTGCTCAGGAGTTATAGTTCTGTAATTCACAAAACTCTCTTCTACATCCCAAAATCTAATCTGTAGAACATCTTTGTATCCTTGAACTAATTCTTCAGGATGTTCAGTTTTATCAGGGTCAAAAATACAGATTAAAGCTGTATTTTCTTTATCTATATTCCCTGCTTCATTAAGGAGTAAAAACTCCACTCGACCCACTATTCCCACGAAGTCTTCATTTTGTAGGTACTGCTTAAGTTCAGGATTCTCTTCTGTTGTAAATTCAAATTCCATTTTTTATCTTCACTTCGTTGTACGAATAATCTATTTTAACTGATTCACCTTTGTATTCACTTATGTTAAACATAAAATCCGTAAGCAAATCTTCCATTATAGTTTTTAGACCTCTTGCTCCTGTTTTGATATCTAATGAATCTTTAGCTACTTTATCTATGAACTTCTTTGTAAACTGAACTTCTACCTCTGACTTCATGAATAAAGAAGTGTACTGACCAATAATATTATTTTTTGGTTTCGTCATTATATTCTCCATAGATTTAATACTTAGTTCTTCTAGCTGAACTATGTTTGAGAACCTACCGTAGAACTCAGGAATAAGACCGAAGTCATTCAATAAAGTCTGCATTTTACCATTACTAATATGTTCTTCTTTCTTGCTTGAACCTAGTCCTGATAACTGAACACCCGCTTTGTCTTTTAAACCTACAAAGGCTCCTCCTGCTATGAATAAAATATCGTTTGTCTTGATTTCAATAGGAGTTCCTGACTTTCTATTTTTGGATGACCCTTCAGGGTATATTTTAACTTTATCACCCTCTAGTATCTTAAGGAGTTCTTGTTGAACTGCTTTTCCAGATACATCTTTGTTGTTTGTACCTCCTCCTGCTGTTGCTATTTTATCTACTTCGTCTAAAAATATAATTCCTTTTTGGGCTTTCTCTATGTCCTCACCTGCATCTTTCCATAGTCGTTCTAGTACAGAAGTTACATCTTCACCGATGTAACCAGCCGCGGTTAGTGAAGTAGTGTTTACTATCGCTAGTGGAATATCTAGATGTTTAGATATAGTTTCTGCTAAAAATGTTTTTCCTGTCCCACTAGGCCCTATAAAAAGAACGTTATTCTTCGGTAGCTGAATCTCTGATTCTAGCCTTAAAAGATGGTTATAGATTCCTACTGAAAGAACTTTCTTGGCTGAGTCTTGACCTATAACATATTCATCTAAAATACTTTTGTACTCTAGAGGGCTTAGTATCTTAGCTTTGGGTTTTTGTTCTAATTCTTTATAGTCTCCTAAAGGAGCATTATCTGTTAGAATCAAAGAAACTTCAGCACAACTTCTACATATAAAAGTATTGTTTGATTCGATTATAGGGTTTCCTTCTTTTTCGTATGTTTTACAAAAATTACATTGTTTCATTCATTTATCCTTTTTAAGTTAAATTATTATAATGTGATATAACTTAAGTTCAGCTTAGGTCTTAAGGCACTTCGTGCCTGCGTCCTTCTTTATTTTGTTCGCTACGCTCCAAAAACACAAGTCCACGAGCTTCAGTCTTTCTTGGTTTTTATTCAAGCTATGAACTAAGTACTGAAGATAATAACTACATAATACAATACTCATACACTTTTTTTATTCATAGTAGATACTAAGCTAGTGAACAATATAGAATAATGTACTCTAGTCGCTAACAACTCAGCTATGAACTAAGTACTGAAGATAATAACTACATAATACAATACTCATACACTTTTTTTTATTCATAGTAGATACTAAGCTAGTGAACAATATAGAATAATGTACTCTAGTCGCTAACAACTCAGCTATGAACTCAGGGTTGAAAAGTTAAGTTCTTGTATGTTATAATATCCCATATAAAAAGAATATAAATATTTTTGTAATAAACATAAAAAGGAGAGAAATCATGAATTTTGATGAAATAGATAAACGTCTATCACAACAAACACCACAAAGTAAAATAGATTTAGTTCTAAGTAAAGGTTCTGAGACTTCGTGTATAGCTGAGTTCAAATCAGCTAACGAATCAGCTATAATGAAGTTCTTAGAGATTGAAGTAAAACAATTCGGTAAAACGTTCAACACAAAATCTAAACGTTCACATAAAGAGGTACAGAAGCTTATAAAAGCAAGAACAGTTTCGTCTTTACCACAAACTGAACTTTTAGTTAAAATGCTAGAGGTGACTAAAGTAAAGGTTCATAAAAAATATAATATGAATACAGTTGAATCACTAATGCAAAACAGTAATCTATATTATAGCAATCACTCAGCTCACAACATAGATAAAAATGTAGTTCTAACTTATAACTACCAAAAACTTTATTTTGCTCACTATAAAGAAGCCAAAGAGATGTTCAACAATATCTGGACCAATGAGTTCATCAGTTACTGGAATCCAGGTTCTAAAGGACTAAGTGCTAGTTATACCCATACAATAAAACCAAATAGTACAGTTTACATAAGCATAGAAAGTCTAAAAGACATCTTATATAGTGTTTTAATGGGTAAAATGAGTGTAGAACAATATGAAGCTTTTTATATCAGTGAATTAATTAAAGTAAAACACAACAACAGAAACAACAGAGAAATTCCAGCTATTAGTGTAGATTTACTTAATACTGAATTAAAAACTCACACTGAAAAGGAATTAGTAGCTTTAAAAGAACAAAATACAGTAAAAGTTCATAGCTATAAAACTTTAGGTACTGATGTATTCAACAAAATAGTAAGAACTATGGATTACTTAACAGAACGAATAGAAAATAAAGATGATGTATTTTACTTCGAGTTTCATAGAACTTCATACATTCAAAAACTAAATGAATTAAAAAGAGTAAAATCTATGATGAAATACAACATAGCTAAAGATAACTACACTTTAACTTATGAAGCCTCTATATCTAAAACTGCAGGTAGAATATATACTCCACTAAACCAGCTATCTAAAGGAGTTAGAGCTATTATTTTTGGGGAAGGAATAGAAGTAGACATAGATAATATGGCTTTTAATTTTTACTTACGAAATTATGCTTTTAAAGTAAAATCGGAGTTCACAGCCCTAAGACATTATACTAGTTCTAACTATAATAAAGTTCTAGTTAGGAAAGATGTAGCTAAACACCTTAATGTTCCTGTAACTAAAGTAAAAGAAATAATACTTAGTATATTATTTGGTTCAACTGATGCTAGAGAGTTCAAAGATAATGTTTTCCTAAAGAATCTAGTAAAAGAAGTAAAAGTAATAAGAGATTACATAATTGAAAGAGATGAATGTTCATTCGATGAAGCAAAATCAACTATGTCTAAAGAGTTCATGAAAAGAGAAACTAAAATTATGGATGACCTTATATCTGAGTTAAGTCTTACTAGAGAAAACATAGTAGATATACACGATGGTATTATTATTCCTTTTAAACATATAGATAACGGAACTTTAGTTGCTATTAAAAAAATAGAAGAAAAGTACAAAATTACATTTTCTGGAAAAACTAAAATAAAAACATTCTTAACAGAACAAAAAGCCAAATATGATTTATTTGAGTACTTAAAACATAATAAACCTTTAGTTAATATGTTGAACAACAATAGATTTTTCAGTAGTGCTAACTTGTTAGTCCTAGTAGATTTACTTCTAATTAGAAACATAACAAAAAATACATTCATAAAAACAAACTTAATCAACAAAGTTATGCTAGAGAAACTAAGTGTTAATGAATTAAAAGAAGAAGTAGTTCTTGGTTTAAAAGTACAGAGCGAAGATACTAAGTCGGTGAATAATATAGAATACTGTACTCTAGTCGCTAACAACTCTAAAGATACAAAGAGCAAAACTCAATTAAAAGTAATCACAACACAAGTGGAAGCAAAAGTTGAACTTTTTACCATTTTTGATTCAGTTAAACCCAAAAAAGAGTGAAACATAATATTTTTTAGATAGATTTTTTTAGATACGAAGAGTGAAACATAGAGGTTCGAGCTATCCTTAAAACTACGAAGGGAAATTATGGCTGAAGTGGAAAATAAATATTTCTGAAACAAAATTAAATAAGGAGAGGTATCCTATGACAGAATTAACCAAAATAGAAGAGTCTTTAGATGAATTACATAAGGATTTTAATAAACAATTAGAAGCTTTAGGTTCTGACTCTAAAGAATTCTATAATGCACTGATAGACCTAAGTGCAAAATACCCAGACCAAAAAGAATTACTTCAGTTCATTGTTTTTATAAATGATAAGCTGGAAACCAATCAATCACTTTTTAGTGAAATAGTTATAGATTCTTTCAACGAACTTATAAAAACTAAAAAGGTTCTTGTGAAAAAACTAAAAGAAGAAAAAACAAACACCAAACCAAGTACTGATATTTCGGTGTGGGAAAAAGCTAAAAACATAACTTCAGCTATAAAAAACTCTAAGATGGCTTTATCATCTCTAGCAATTATTTCTTTAGCAATAGCTTCTATCATAGAACCTGAAATGCTGTTAGAAATAATAAAAGCTCTACTAAAACTATTATAAAAGGAATAAAACAATGAAAATAATTAATGATATACACGATTTTTATAAAACTATGTTCAATAAAAATGATGAAGGAAAGGAACTTACTGCTGAGGATATATTTACTGAACGAAGAACTGAAATAAGAGTTGTTTGTTCAAAATGTCCTCTTAGAAATCACTGCACAAACAAAGAGGTAATTCATGAATGTGAAAATGCTATTGATATAAAAAAATACAATCCTGAATTAAATACAATTTTGATTATAGATGATAATGAAGGTATGGTTTCCTTCCTTGAAGATGATGTAAAATATCTTATTCAGCAAGGAACAATAAAAGAAAAAGAATATAACATTCTCTTAATCTCAGGAGTTCATGCGGCGTTCAGTCTTAAACTGCTTTATGCTAAACTTCCTAGATTATTAATCAAGTTCGCTATTATAGATATCACTCTAGGAGGTAGTAAAATGACTAAGGAAGGAAACATAAAATATACCGGAGTGGATGTGTTTTCTATGATTTATAGAAATAATCCTTTCTTTAAGTATATATTCTATACAGGAAACAACCTTAATCCTTATATAAAGTCCAATCAAAAAATAATAAAACAGTTCAAAGATATAGCTGATAAAGACATTAAAGATTATATTTTATTTAAGACTAGCCTTGATATAGATTCTAGAAGAGAATATTTGAAGGAGCATCTCTTTAACCAATAAGTACAGATAAAGGACTAGAATGAGGGATATAATCCAAACAGTGAAAAAACACACAAATAGTATAGTTAGTTTTTTCATCCTTATAAACTTAATGGCGTTAAGTAGTTTTTTTGTGGTTTTCACAAACCACATAAAATATATAGACAATCAAATAGATAAGAACATAATAGAATACAAAGAAATAAACAATAACAGATTATGTTCTATCGCTAACTGCATTAGAGTGGCTGATTTAAATGAAAATAAGTGCTACACACCCATAAATGGACATCTTAAAATAGAGAATTTTAGGAATAATGAATACTCTAGAATAACAGGAGCTCTTTATATTACTGATACTTGGCATCTAACTATCTACAACAAAAAAGCCAACGCTCATTTTGCTATCAATGTTAATTCTATTATGTCTGACTTTATTCATATGATGTTTTATTTTCTTCCTTTATCTTTATTGATATACATATATCCTCTTACTAAGGCTATAAGAGTAGAAAAAGAAGAAAATATACTAAAAACTGCTGGTTCTGAGGCTTTACTAGCAAACAAATCTATGATTAATATCACAGAGAATATCCATCATGAGTTGAATACTCCTCTAGAAGTAATAGATAATAAAATAGAAAAAATACATAGGGAATTGGGTTTATTCTTAGAAGAAGAATATAGTGTTACACAAAATCTAAAAAATATACCCTTAGACAGAGTTCAAAGAAACAATAGATTAGAGGATTTAAACCAGGACTTCTACTTCATAAAAACTTCATCAGAGCAGATATATGCTGTGCTAGAAAAAATGAAGGGGTTTAAACATCTTAGATACAGTAACGGGAATAAAAATCTTGAAGATATAATTGATGGAGGGTTTAAGATAATCAATATTTCTAATACTAACTTCGACTACCAAATAGACGAAAGACTGAAAGAATATAGAATAGGAACAGATAAATTAAAAAATGCTGATTTTCTAAGTATAATTCTTAATCACATAAAGAATTCATTAGAAGCCAATGCTTCAAAAATACTTATTCTTTTCAATAAAGAATCCAAAGGTAAATTATATATTAGATTTATAGATAACGGTTCGGGAATTCCAGAAAAAGTTCAATCTAAAATATTCATTCCTAATTTCAGCACAAAAAGTACAGATTCAGGAATAAGAGGGAATGGAATGTATCTTAATAAGCAGATACTAAAAAATGCAGGAGGGAATATACATCTTATCTCTAGTTCTAACAGAGGCACTACACTAGAACTAGAGATTCCTGTTAAGAGGTAAGTTCTCTTAACTCTTCAAACATAGGATGGATTTCTTCAGGAGTCAATAAATTAAATGCTTCGAGGTTGTTATCTCGAAGGGCTTCTCTTACTTTAGTTGCTGAAATATCTTCATCAGTTCTAACTATTTCTTTTACTTCTAAAGTTCCTTCCTTCATATACTTAGAGTAAGATTTGTATGATTCCACTCTATCAGAACCTGCATAGATTCTAAAATCAGAATCTTCACTTTCATTCAGTTCTTCAACAAAAAAACCAGTTTTAATTATTTTTACTTCCATATTATCAGGAAGAACTAACTGAATCATCTTTAGTTGCACTTCTTCATCAAAAGGATTCTTTTCTTTGTCTTGTGAAGTTTTCTTTCCTTTGACTAGAAATACAGTTCCTTTAGAGCATTCATTACTTATAGTTCTAAAAATCTCAGTATGAGTCTTAGTTAGTGGTTGCATTCTACCACTAAAAATACCGTGAACCCCTAATGAGCTAACTATATCTAGTGATTTTTGTTTGTTGATTCCTTTCTCTTTTCCTATTTCACCTGATTTGACAGACACCATAGATTTAAAAACCCCTTTAATTCTCTTCAGGCTTCTAGGTGATTTGAACTTCTTATTTTTTATTTCAGTGATTAATTCAGCAAAACTTAAATCAGTATCTATGAAGTTCAGTATCGATTTTAATTCACCGAAATTAGTGCTTCTATAGATAACTTCTGTTTTTTCGGCTTTAAATTCTTCATCTGGTTTATATGTTACTTTTCTTAGTTGTATTTCTTTAGAGGACAGATTAAACTCCAATTCTTGATTATACTTAAGTTCAGGGATTAAAATATCACTTAATGCTGAAGGATTTTCTAACACTGCAACTTTAACCAAACCCAAAATAAGACCTTGTTTTTCAGCAGGCATATCTAAGAACTCTTTCTTGAATTCAGCTTCTTCTTTAGTTAATGCAATGATAAAATCTACTTGTCTGGACATTATAGAACAAGTGATTATTTCACCCGAATTGTAGTATTTTCTCCCTCTGTATTTCTCTGAAATAAAAGGTTCTATATCTTCATCAGACATCTTAGAGAAATATTCAGCTAACTGTTTTTTTATTATTTTCTTATCAGAACCTTCTATATGAGTGATTAAATCTATATCACCGAATGAGTTCTTGTTTTTGTCTGAGTTAAAAGAACCCGAAGGAGTGCAAGAAACAAAACCTGGGAAATCCTTAATTAATTTTTGTGCTTTTTCTTGTACTTCTTTGTATTCTTTGCGACTCTGTATTCTTTTATTTCCTGTTACCCCACTCATAATTCAACCTTAAATGATATTATTTCTTGTACTTTTATTTCTTCTGTTCCTGTTGAACTTACTAAAACACTATCTTCACCTATACCAACTAAAGTAAAATCTCCTTTAGGTAGTTCCAGCACTATTTTTTGTCTGAATTTTAACTTTTTAAATGCTTTATTCAGTTCAACATAAAGCATTTTCTGCTTTAGATATCTTAAACCTTCTTCAGTATCAACAATTAATCTATCATATTTTTCTGCTCTAAGAAATTTAATATTTCCTTCTAGATAAGCGTCATTATTTAAAAATTGAACAGTTCCTTTTTCAGCATTAATGATTCCTATAGAAGTTGTAAGTGTTTTCTCAGAAGATATTCTTACCACACCTGAACCGAACTCTTTAATTTCATCTTCAGTAACAGTAGAAACTATGTATCCAGAAGCAAGGTTATATTTTGTTGCTAAAAAACCTATAACAGAACCACCGAATGAAGTGGCTAATGATTCTTTGTCGGGAGTTGTTTTTAATCCATCTGTTCTAATAGTTACATTTTTCATTTTAAATCCTTTTGTTAGTAATATTATACATTCTAAGAACTTAACTCTATATTAAATATGTTTTAAATGATTCACTAAGATTTTCCCTCATTTGTTCTATGTTTTTATTTTTCTTGAACTCCTGGTAATACAGATACACATATTTTAGGAATTTCTTGTTGCTTTTTAAGTCCTTAAATATAAAAAACTCTTTGTATTTGATATCTTCGTACATATTTGAATTTATGATATTAATACTATATCCATCAAATATTATCTTTAGAGCGAAAGTACTAGCATAAGCCATTATCTCAAACGAGCTCAAATAAAACATTTTTTCCTTAATTTCAGATTTAGACGTTTCCGAACAAAGAATAGAACACATCTGACTGAAGGTTCTTTTATCTTGTATTAAGTGAACACTCTCGTGAAATAAAACTTTAAAGAAATCTTGTTGATTGTTGATTTTATCTAAGTTAATAATGATTTTTTTAGTCCTGTAAGAATAACCACCTACTGATTTTAAATCAGTAGAAAATGAAAGTTCAGGGTATTTTTCCTTCATCTGTTCTATGTTTTTGCTAAAGAAAGAATTGATAATAGGAACTTCAGGAATTATTATTGCTTCTTTCAATGAATATTCTTTGAAAGTCATTATTTTATTCCTTTAAGAGAACTATCTTCAGGTAAGAACTTAGTTTCATAATGTTCAGTTTCATTAAGTCCTAACCACAAATCCTGAACATTGTAAGGGATATCAGTTCTGGTATAAGATAAAATTCTAAAATAAATGTTCATTATCTTCATTAATTCATCTTCAGGTAGATTTTCTTGTAAGTATTCATAGAATAAAAAATAGTTACCTATGATTTCTCTTGTAATGCTGAATCTATATTTTTCATTAAGATAATCTATAATTTCTTTAGGATTTTTAGTTATAATCTCTTTACTTCCTTTTAAGAAAATACCCTTGGTATGAGAATAAGTAACTCCTATGTTATTAAAAACTGAAACAATGAGCTGAGTTCTATGTAATCCTTTTACATTTCCATCATAAACCTCTGAATAATAACTGAACTCAAGCAAATCCAAAGAACCAATCATCCAATCTATCTGAACTCCTGAAGCTAGTTCTTGACCTTCCTGATTGTACTGAGGAAACAAAGAAAATATAGAACCAGCTGATATTTTCACTTCATCAGAGTAAATATTATCTGATTCTAAGTTGATTCTAGTTACTATTCCTTTGAGGATAGCTCTTAGTGTAAGTTCCTCATCTGTTGCTGTTCTAGCTCTTTTCTTGTACTTAAGCATCTGCTCTTTTACTTCTTCAGGATTTAAACCCCATTCCATAATAGATTCATCAGAGAAGTCTTTGATTATGCTTTTTGTATCAATAGCAAAATCAATATCTCCTGATTCAGCTTTCTTACCTACTGAACCTACGTACTTCAGGTACTCTTTGCTAAACATATCTTTCTTTTGAGGGAATACTTTAGATAATTCCTTGAAGTACTTCTTAACTGTTGGTTCTATGTTTTCTTTCTTTATTGATTGAGTTCTATCTTTGAAGACATTTCCACCCATTTTATTTTCCTTTTTTATTAAAACTTAAATATGCAGATGCTTTATGATTATTATCTCTTCGTGTTAAACCATTTACAAAAATATTTTTATCCATCCATTTTTCAATCAAATCAAAATTAACAATAGTACTCGAAGCATAATATCTACAAATTATTTTATTGTTTACTTCTGAAAATTCAAATTGAACGTAAATATCTCCTTTTTTTGTTATTGGTAAAGAATAAGACTCTGAAATATGTTCCCATTCTGATTTCTCTTCAATTTTCACCCCAATGTTTTTAGTTGAAGTCAAACCTCCATTTTTTGAATTTAATAACCATACCATACTAGATAGTTCCGAACTTGCTTCACAATCAATGAATTCAACGGCTTTTGCTAAACTTGTATCAGGGTAAGAACTTGTTGTTGAGAATCCTCGAATAAATTGTTCCGAAACATCAGTTAGTGAATTTAATTCATTAAAATATTTTTTATTTTTGGTATTTTCTTTTGCTAATTCAACCAGCGCCAATGCAAAATCAACATCATTAGTATCTTTTGTGAAATTAAAATCTTTAAAATTTCTTGATGAATTCCACTCTTTGTTGTTGAATTTTTTCAGTTGTTTTTTAAAATCTTTCTTCATATCTTTGTTCCTTTTTTTATGATAAGCATCTTTGATTGATATGATTGAAAATATCTGAAGACTTGTTTAACTTTAAAAGAAACATTTGTATTACCGTAACCTGTGGGTTCTTTAAAACCCACTTCTATATTTCCTTCTTTTCTTTCGATTTGCTTAAGTTCTTCAATTAGTTCTTCAATTTTCATTTTTTAAATCCTTGTTTAAATATGCAAAATTATACATTTTTGGTCTTAGGTAAAGCTTAATTAGTTATCTTGCAGTCCCATCTTGCTTTTTTATAAGGTTTGAATTTATGTTTAACTGAACCGATTAATATCTTGTGATTGGGTAAAAAAGCGAATTGCCCGTTATCCAATTTAACAAAATTGAGTAAATCGTTATCTAAGTACCAGTCAATAGAAAATATATACATTCCTTTTACCCACTTATTTGCATTTTTAAAATAGCAATTAATAGTTTTATCTTCTAAATATTGAATTGTGTCAAGAGTTACTTCATTTGAAATAGAATTGTTATATACTAGTTCATCCATATTAAAGTGTGTTTTGTTTATTTTCCAAAAAACTTTATCAACTGGAATGTAGTTATATATGGTTCCATTCTCAAGCAAAATAGTAAAAGTAATTGCCTCGCCAATATAGATATCTAAAGCAATTATCTTACCTTTAATGATGTTTTTATTTTTGAGAGTGAATAAACTCTCATCTATTTCTATATCTATAGGTTTTATACTAAAATGAGTATTCATACTATTCCTTTATTTGAATCTAACATTAGTTTGATGTTTTTTTCTTTTAGAATATTTTTTTCGTAGTTAATATAGAATATTTTTGTTTTGCTTAACAATTCAACATCCACCATCCATCCAATAATATGTTCAATAACATCAACACCTTTATCAAACTCTGAGAATTCCTTGGTATTCTTTGATTTTTTAATCAAGAAGATAATATCTTCTTGAGGATTCAATATTTTTTCGAAAGTGTAAGGATTTCTTATTCCATCAATAATGTTAATTTTAGATGTTGAATGCTTAATTAAATAATTATAGTCTACATCTTTGTTTAACTTTAAATATTCAATTGATTTTTTTGAAATATCCTTAACATACATTTCCTTTGTTAGACCTTCCGGTCTTGTGTACAATTCTTTAATCCATCCTGATGCAGGAATAATTTTTGATTCTTTTATATTTTTGTTGATGAACTCTACTAATGGAGTTTTCCCTATATTTGTTTTCCCTATAACTATAATATTCATTATAATTCACTTATCAACAAAATAATATTAGATAATAATAGTTTAAATTTATTCAATTCAAGCGGTTCTAATATTTTATTTATTGGTGGTTCTTTTAGATTTGGCATATACAAATCACTATATTCCCTTGACGGGTTTTTTGTTATGAACAATGTTGAAGTTGTATTATTTTTCGGAATTTTTGCAATATGAATAGTATTTGCTTCCATTTGATAAATATCACCTGATTTAAAAATAAAATCTTCAACTTTACTCATTCCAACTTTATCAATAATTTCATAATTTCTTTTTTCACCAATTTTCATAGGATTTGATTTGCATTTTAAGAATGTTTTTTCTTTATTATTATCTTCAATCATTATTCTATTAACCATAGTTCCAGTTAATATATATGATTTAAAACCCCATCTATGATTATGTGGTTCATGATATTGATTAACCTCTTTAAAATTCCATATATGAAATCTTAATTTTATTCCATTATATTTTGCAAGAACTATTTTTGAAAAGTCATTACTATGAATTGTTGAATTATTCATAATCTGTTTTAATAATTCATCATTCATTGTTTTTAAATCACTAATAAATTGATTTTCAGTATAATCTCTTAAAAAAGTATCAGCAAAATTAGATTTTTCATAATCTTTTAAGAATTGTTCAAATTTATTTAACATATTTTTCCTTTTATTAAAATGGGTTATTGCTTTCGCCCCATTCGCCTTTTTCTGTATCAAAAATTGAAACAATAGCAAAAATAATATGCCCTTTTGGAATCCATTGTGCAGAAGTTTTTTTAATGATAATACCAATACCTTCTTTCTTTTCACCCCATGAATATTCAACATTAACATACTTACATTGAACTTTATCACCCATAAAAGAGTTCATTTCCATATATCTTTCAATATGCCATCCTGCTTCGGTTACGGCACTTTCATCACCCTCCGTAAAAGCATCACCTGCCATAATTCTTGATTTTGGCTGAATTTCAAATTCCCATCCAAATTCATAAGCAGTTCTTTCTTCCAGATAATGAGCTCGCCATGCCATACCTAATTTCTTATTTTTTCTTAATGTTCCTGAACCATGTTTTTCAATCCAATTTTCAGCAGATATTGTTCTTTGATTTACTCTTCCTGTTAATGCTTTGCATTTTTTAATTGATTTTGGTATTTTAATTATTAATGTTTCCATTTTCTAAACCTTTTTATTTTTAATATGCAAAATTATACATTTTTGGTCTTAGGTAAAGCTTAAAAGCTTTACCATTCATCATCATCAATAAGATTTTCAGGTGGAGTTAAGTCCCATTTAAGAGGGTCAGTAATAAGTTTAATTGATTTTTCAAATCCCTTCTCAAACATAACATCTCTATCTATGTAATCCATTAAATCCCCGTTTTCTTTGTTGAAAATAGTTACATCTTTAAATCCTAGTGCATTGCTTGAATTAAACAAAGGATTAGGAACTTTCATATATAAAAATGATATTTTATCTCCTGGTTCTATATCTTTTATAGGTAGAGTTTTATCTTTAACATACAGATTATGAGTTAAACACGCTCTTGAATTTACTGGAGCTCCTAAGTATTTCTTTCCGTTGAACTTCCTGAACTTTTTAATATTTGGTTCCCAGGTATAATCTAAACTAGAAACCCCTTGGTTTATAGCAATATCTTTAGGATTTTGTTTTGCTGTTGCTTCTTTTACTGATTCTATATAATCTATTACCTTAGGAATATCACCATCAATAATAATTTCCATTGCTTTCTTTAGTTCTTCTCTGTAGAATTTGGGTGTTGTTGTTCTTACCATAGATAAACCTGTTACTTTTAGTTTTGGTTCGTTAAGGTAAATTCCCTCGTCCCAGAACTTCCGAGCGAAGTACATTTTCGGTACTAATGAAATAAAGTTATCACAAATTACTTCAGGGTCTTCAACTAGTTTTTCAGGTAAAGGGGCATTTAGTGCTTTACTGAAAGAAGCTAGTTTTTCATAGGTACAAGGTAGTGATATTTTGTTGATGTAATTTTCTGTGAACTCCGTTATTCTTCTTCTTTCTGTTGTTTCTCTATAATCTTCACCAAATTTCTTAACTACAATAGGGTCTATTGAACAATAATTAGAGTTATGAATACATATTTCATTAGCAAAGAAATTATGATTATCTTGTACCTCTAAATCATAAACCCATTGTTCTTGTATTCCTAAGTCTTGTACTATAAAATCTTCTGTTTTGAACTCCAATAAAATAATAGTACAACCTTTAAATATTTCAGTTGGTTTTACATCAACATAAAATCCATTTCTTTTTACTACCACAGAGTGGTCTTCTGTAACATCCACATAGGTATTTTTATGTTTTATTCTAAACATTCTCTTTTTTACTTTATGAGCCATAATATAATTTATTTTTTTATGTTCAATTTCACCTGTTTTTATGTTTAAAGAAGAAGTAAAATCACTCTGTTTTTTAATATGTTTAATAAGATTATTTTTGTTTCTTGTTTCTAATGAATCTTCTTGTTTAGAATTAAAATAATCTTCAATAGTTGTTTTGACTCCGTTTACTTCAATTATGCTTTTTCCATCACAACTATCAGTATCCTGCTGTGGAATGTGGTCTAAATAAGTTTTTCTCCCAAATCGTTCTTCTTGTGCTTCAAATCCCATTATAGAATCTATTTTCTGTGAATTTACTTGTCCAGCAATAAGATTAGATACTCTGGCTGATGAAGTAACTGCTGAACTAAAGAATTCTTTGTCACCTGCGAATACTGTTGATTGCATCGAGAGACTGCCATAACATGAATTTAAGAAAATTTTTAGACCCATTTGGTAAACATTATATTTATCAGCCAAATCCGAGGCTTCCGAAAACTCTATATCTATCTGTTTTAATCTTGCTTCATCAGATGTTCTAGCTCTTTCAGCTTTTAGATTTTCCATCTTCTGAAGTTCAGTCTTCATATTCTTTTTATGCACTTTTCTTTGAACAATAATATCTTCCATTCTCTGTGATAAAATACTTCTTTTGTTTAGTTTAAAGAACATTCCGTTTGGAGTCATAGAACAATTATGTTTTTTAAGTACAGATTCCAACTCTGCCTGTGCTTCCTTGTTACCAAGGACATCTTCAGCGAACTCAAGGTCGAACTGAAGTAGTTCTTTAGGTTCTATTCCTTTTTCGTAGTAGATAGCATACCTAGCTCTTAAATCAAGTAGTTCTTTGGGTAAATCTCTAGGGTGAATTAAAGTTTCTATTCCTATATTAGCCCATTGAATACACGATGGATAAAGAGAACCGAAGTCCAAAGAAAACACCTCTCTCCAGAATTTACCTGTTCCTCTTGTTATTCCTCCTGGAAATGTCTGCCCATTCTTTTCTTTATCGTTTAAGAGTCTTTGGTACTTTTCTCTCTTAGCAGGATTAAGGTCTTCCATATTAGAACCGTGTACTAAAATAGTATTATCTGTAACCCCGAACTTACCTTTAAGTGGTAGAACCATTCCTTTATCTAGGTGATTATTAAACATATAATTATTCCATTGTTTAACTGTACCTCTAATATCATTCATTGTAACACCACAGATATAAGCGATGAATTTTGCTAAGTCAATAAGTTTCAGTTTTTCATTAATTTCAATTAGTAAGATGACGTCCTGAATTCCGTACTCAACAAACAAGTTAAATGAGTTCTCGTAGAAATCTGTAAAATCAGTGAATTCATCGTGGTTTACTTTATTAGCACCTAACTCGTGTTCTGCAACTGAATCCAATGAATAAGAAGTTAAAGATGTATAAGTGTACTTGTGGTATAGTTCTTTGTAATCTTCAAGAATAATACCTGCCCACTTGAATTCATCTTGCATACCGAAGTTGGTTTCTGTTTCTCTATGAGTAATTAATCCTACCGGAGACAACTGTTTTACATAACCGCCATTCAAGCAAGATTTGTTGAACTTCAGTCTCTTTTCTTCAGGTTCCCATACATACAAATCATCTCTTTTGTCTAGGAGTCTTATAATTCTATTAGTGATATATGGTTCATCGTATCCTTGAGTATTCCAACCCGAAAGAACAAGTGGTTTCTTCTCGTTTAAGATAGTAAGAAATGCTTTAAGTAAGTTCTCTTCAGAACTCATATTCCAATAATTAATCTTACCGTGTTTTGAAGTGAAGTTATTTTCATTCTCCCAATCTTTCTTCAGTCCTAGAATATAAAACTCTTTATCTTTTGTATCGTATATCTGAATAGAAGTAATTGTACCCATCGCGGCTCTTTCGTGTCCTGTTGGTTTCCAGTCATCTTTAGAAGTTACTTTATCTACAGATTTATCTAAGACTGCTACTTCAATATCATAAAACCAGGTATGGAAATCATGGTCTGATTCTATTGGATTAGCCCAGTTCTGTCTGATGTAGCCGAACTCTTGCGATGAGTTTCCATAGACAGAAGTACCTGTTGAATCCATCATTTTTATTGTATCTTTGTATTCTTTCATATTATCTAATTTAACCATTCTAACACTTTGGTTTTCTGGTACTGAAACCAAACCTAATGAATTATCTTGCGAGTGCATATACAGATCAGGAATGAACTTCACTGCTTCAGTGCTTGATTCTTTAGTTTCAGTATCGTAAGTTCTTGCATAGAGTGAGTTTTTGGCTTTGTAAACATTTTCGTATAATATCATTATTTTCCTTTAAAATTTAAGTGAGCCGAAGTCAAAGGCATCTTTATCTGGGTTTTGTATTGGTTCAGTGTTGGTTTTTTCTTGTTGTTCAGTAGGGTCTATATAATCATCTCCTTCATAATCTGTATATCTCATTTTAGGGAAATCTACTTCCATTAGTATTGAATTAAGCATTCCTGTATTTCTATTTTTCTCGAACTTTATAAGAACTTGATTAGCCTCCTTCATTGCATCAGAATTAATAATAAAGTAGAAAACATCTGCTGTTTGAACCAGACCTATTGAATCTGAGACTGATTCTAATCCAGCATTAACATTTCCGTAGGCGCCCCGATTTAGTTGAGACGCCGTTATAATTCTAGTATCAAATCTCTTAGCGAATCCGTGAAGTTCTTCAGCTATTGATTTTATATAACCATAGGTTCCACCCGCCGCCGATAAAGAAATTCTAGATGAAGCCATTAAACCTATATAATCTATAAAAATAGCATCAGGGACAAAGTTCTTAACAGATAATTCTTGAAGTAAAGTTTCAAGGTGAATTATGTTAAATGTACCTGCTGAATATTCTTTTATTATTAGTTCTCCTATAACATCTTTTATTTTATTGAACTTTTCAGTAAGAACTTCAATACCTGTATTCCTTAACTCGTTGATATCTACATCTAGAATATTAGCATCTATTCTTTTAGCTGTTTCTTCCTCAGACATTTCCAGAGTTACATACAGAACTTTTTTTCCTTTAAGAATCATATTCGCGGCTTGAGATGCCATAAAAGCAGAATTATGATTTAAAACTCCGTTTGCTGTGTAATACAGATTGGGTGAATTAATACCTATATCATATACATATTCTTCAGGTTTGGATTCTTTCTTGAGAATCCTTTGTTTTCCTTTTTTAGTGATAATGTATTCTGTTTCTGTTGCATAAAGATTGGTTCCGTTGTACTGCGGAAATAGATGTCCTTCTGCCACTCTTAAAATCTCTTTGTTTTCTAGTTCTAGTTCTACAATAGGATTCTTGGACTTTTTAACTACTTGATTGATTCTAGTCCATCCTGAAGGAGTTTCAATATAGAAATTGTTCATAAGGTCTACTTCTAAATCAGGAATCAGAGCTTCGTTGAACTCTACAAAATCACCTATCTGAATTTCAATTTCTTCATAATCATCTTCGACTACTAAGTCGGTATTTTGCCTATCTGTGTTGATTTCTTTTCTGTAGAAAAGTTTATGAGCAATAGCAAAAAGTTCTTCTTCGGTTGCTTCAAGTCCTTTGTAGGTTTCTTCTAAAATTTTAATTATTTCTTCCATTCTTTTCCTTTAAATATATCTTTAGTCCTTTGAAACTTGATTGAATCACTTAAAAAAAGGAAATTTTTTAAGTTTAATCTATAATGTATTTTGCGGGTTAGATTTCTTAATCTTATACCCTTTAGATTCCATTTGTTTAACTATGTTTTTTGGTACTTTTATTTTGATTAAAGTTTTATAGTCTAAGCATTTCCCTCCGTGGCTGACACTGGCTCCAATGGAGAGTGTCTTTTTCATATACCCACCTCCTAATGCTTTATCCATACCAGGAATACCAGTGCTTAAACCTTGTATTTTTCTATGATAGTATTCAGCTCTTTCTTGTATTGATTCTTGATAAGACATTCCTGTATCAGTATCAAAAGAAACTTGAAGTGCTTCAGTGAACTTTCCTATGATAGGTTCGAAAGCACTATCAGTCTGGATTATATCAGCTGATTCAAAAACTGCTTTAGTTAGTTTCTGTCGTTGAACCCAAAGTTCAGTTTTTTCTAACATAAAATCAGTATTCTGTACTGCTGGGTCTCTAGCTATATCTTTAAATTTAACTAAAGTAGCCTGTCTTAACTGCTTAGATATTTTATTTGACTGAGAAATGGTAATTCCTATCTCCCTTAAGGTTGGTTTGGTAGAATGAGCATTGACATAATCAATAATAGTACCAAAAATAACCTCATTACTAGAATCACTGAACAACTCTGAGGAAAGATGAGTGTAAGCCTTCCCAAAATACCTGTCGTTAGTCATTAATTGTTGAAGTACTGCATCTTCCATTTCATTCATTTATTTAGTATCCTTAATATTTTTGTTTATTATATTAGTTTTTAGCTTAATTACAAGTTAATTTTGGTGAATTCATCATCTATTAAACTAATTAATATTTTGCTGAATTCAATCATTCTCTGTGCTGTTGGTTCTACAATACTAAAACCGAAGGCACCAGGATGTCCACCTGCTTCACTGATATAATCTGTTTTTAAAATGCTATTAACTAGATTATCTTTAGTTAAACCTTCGTTTACTGCTTCTGTTTTAAGTCTTACTGAACCTTTACCCGTACTTCGCACTATAATATAGCTTAAAAAGCCAGGATAATCAATAGTGACGTGTCCTTGAAAATCATCAACAAAAATAAGTAGAACTCGGTTATCGAACCTCAGTATTCTACCTGAGTCATCTAGTTTCTTAAACAGTTTATTTTTCTTTTTAATCAAATCCTTGTAAACTTCTTTATCTGAATAACTTAGTGAATATTCATCTTTGAACTTAGCCCAAAAACCAACTAACTTATATTTCCAAAATAATTCATTCAAGACAAATCCCATCTTGAACTCAGGAGTTTCTTCAAGCCAGATATCATAAGCATTAACATAGTGAACAAATTGTTCTAATTTATCTATATTCTGACCCTGAAATTTAAAATTGGATTTCAAGTACAAGAATGTTAATTTGGTGGCTGATGCTTTATCTGATATAACAATAGTTAGATTTTCTCTCCTTAGATGTTTCCACTCCCCTTCAAAAGGATGATGGTCAATAAAATAAAAATTAGTATCAGGGTTAGCTTCTGCTATTCTATTAACTCTAGTAAGTAATTCTACATTAAAGCTTAAATCTGTAATAAAGACTCTTTTTGGTTTAGTTCTATGGCAGAAGCTTTCTACATTGTCTAAATATTCATCTATTCTACCATAACTGGTGTTCATAGTAGTTAGTTCACCGAACTGTTTTCTAAGGACTATTTGACATCCAACCCCATCTAAATCATAATGGCTTAACGATAATGTAATCATTTTAATCCTTTTAGTAAATCTTTTTTCTTTGCTGTTAATGCAGATCTTATATCTTGAACAGATTTTGTATCAGTTGCTGATAAGTATTTTTCATTTTTTCTGGCATGAAGTTCAAGTAAACCTAGAATTTGTTCTGGACTAAGAATTTTATAGTATTCTTTTGCTGTTGTTTTTCCTACTTTATAATGAGTTTGAACTAATGTCATTATGGTTTCTAGGTGTTTGTCTTTCTTAACAAACGGAATTTTAGTCCTACGGTCTATCTGAACCAATCCTTTAAGAGCATAGTATTCAGCTAGTTTTTCCTTAGCAAAGAACCTATTTCCTCTAGCTGAGTTAAGTGTATTGATGTCATAGACAGCTTTAGGGTGTGAAGATAACCATACAAAAGACATATAGCCATTATAGTGCTTCAAGACATCACCGTCAGGTATTCTTTTTTTGGATACTAAGGACATCATTACATCGAAGTAACTTATTTCTTTCATTGTATTCCTTTTTTGTTAATTATAATATATTTTAGTTTAATGTTTGTTTAAATGATTGTTTTTATGAGGAGGTTGTTTTTAACCCTCTAGAGGGTTAAAAGATTATACTTTAGAAATTGCTTTTCCGTCTTTACCTAGGTATAACTTAAGAGTTGTAGAATCTTCTGTTTTCCACGCTTTATCTACGCCTTGTAATTTAGAAATACCACTTCGTCCTTTTGTTTTTTGTAATACTAGTTTACCTAAACCTGGAACTACACATTTACCTTCTAATGCACCTTCTACGATAGTATCAATTACTGTACCGATGATTTCGTTTGATTCTCTTTTAGATACCTCTAATTTTTGTGCTACTGCTTCTACTAATTCTGCTTTTGTCATTTTTAATCCTTTTTTTGTTTTTAATTGAAGGTCTTACAATATAACTAAATGCCTTCTTATATCTATTTATTAAAGCCCAATCTTCTTTGGTTGCTTTATTTTGTTATAGACTGATATACCTGCTTCACTAATATAATCTTTTAAGACTATATCTTGTTCTTTAGCTTTGACTTTCAATCCTATACTTGAACCAAGGTCTGCCTGAAGAACTGTTTTATTCATGAACTCTTTGTGAAATTCAGCTTCTGGTAAATCATTCTTCAACCATATATTTAATGCTTCTGATGAAGTTAATTCTCTAAGATTAAGAATGTCGAATGTTCGTCCTTTTCTTAGTATTGCTGTGTCTATTTCGTTCACATCTCTGTTTGAAGTAATAACAAACTTAGTCTTATTTCCTGCATTGAAGATTCCATCAGTGAAACTAAGTAAATTGCTGATGAACTTATTCTTCTGGATATCCTCTGATGTAGATATGTTTTGAGTTCTAGGAAGTAAAGAGAAATCCAAATCATCTAAAAATATTAAATCATACTCTTCTTCCTGAAGCATATTCCAAAAACCATCCATACTAAGAATTTCTTCATTTTTGATATATGCTACTTTAACTCCTTCCTCTTCTATATTACTTCCGTTGAATAAATTATCTACATACTGATCTAATTCCGATTCCGATGAACTGAACTTTTTTGTTTTCAGTTTGGGTTTGGTTTTTTGTTCTAAATCATTTACATCCAACATATATTCCATAAGACTATCTGCCAATCTTGTTTTTCCTGAACCTGTTTTTCCTGAAAGAACAAGGATATTGCTATCAGATAACAAATATTGCTTGAACATTTCTTCAGTATTCAGATAAGGATAATATGAATTAAAGTTGTCCTTGAAGTCATCTTTAACCTTCAATAAATCATTAGTCTTAATATCTTTATTTGGAGTAAGATAAAAGTTAGAAATATTAATGAATAAATCATCGTCTTTATCCTCGAAAGATTGAATAATATCAAAGATTACCTTTGCTTTTTTGTAGTTGTTGAAGTAATAGTTAATCTGTATTTTCTTCTTGTTCTCGAATGTATCAAACACCAACATATTTTCCTCTGATTCCATAACATAGTAGTCATAAAATATTGTTATAGGAAATTTAGTAAGATTAATTAAAGGGTCTACTTCCTTGATTCTCTTTTGAACTTCTTGAAGATCTTTATGTTTTATCTTCAACCCTTCAAAAGAAAGTTTAAATTTGCCTAGAACATAGGAAGAGAATCCTACTACTTGGTCTGAAGTGTAGGCATCCTTAGTCACTGCTATTTGTACTGATGTTTTTCTCATTATTTTCCTTTATCTATTTTTTAGTTTTCGATTAAAGTCTCTTATACCTCTCAGCAATAGATTATAATCACCTCTTAGAACTTTCACATCTTGTATGAATAAGATAAGTTCTTTTTTATCTATTTCTATTTTATCATCTTTAACAGTAAAACTTAAATCTACTTTTTTGGAGCGTTTGAACTCTTCAGTGTTAAAAGTAGGATAATCTTTAGTTTTTTTGACGAATAATGTTTTTTCAGAACATCCTGTTAAGAATAAAATCATAAGAATTAATATTTTCATACTTTTATTTTTACCTCATTAGATTCAGCTATTTTTTGTTCAATTTCTATCATCTCTTTTCTTATCTTAGAACTATTTCTTTTAAGACCTTTAAGCACTTTTATCTCTGATTTCTGTTCAATCTCTTTAGATTTAGCTTTTTCTTTGATTATTTTAACTTTAGTTAGTGCTATTTTCACTTCTACTTTTTTAAGTTCCTTCTCTGCTTTATAAGCTTTATATTTTAGTTTTCCTATATAAGACATACCAAAAACACCTAAAAAGAAAAGAACTATTGATTTCAAGTTAGAAAACATTATTTCCCTCCTAATTTAATTTTAGCTATTCCTTTCAACAGAATTTCTAATCCATTAATACCCAAGGTAACAGTCAAATAAGATATCATTGCTGAGTACCAAACCATCGTTATAACTGCATCAGGCATAATAACACCAAATAAACCAGCCATAACCACAATAAAGTAAGACATAAGAAAAGTACCTAATGCCATTCTTGTACCGAAGTTATGCTTAGACCAAAGGTCTTCTACAACCCTTGGTATTTCAGTTTCTTGGTTTAGGACTTTTTCCTTTATTTCGTTGAATTCTTCTTTTTGTTTTGCTGTCATAAAATACTCCTTTTGGAAGTATTTACTTGAATACTATACCTGGTTGCATCATAAGTTCAACTATGAATGCTGTTGCTGTTATGGTCTTATCTCTTGCGTTCTGGTGCATATCCTGGTACTTAGAACATAATATTACTACATCAGGAATACTTGATTCTTTAAATAGTTCTGTTATGTTCTTGAAGGCATAGGTATAAATTGAACCTGCATCATCTAAATCACCCACTAATGACTTCACCAAATTAAATTCTTTAGCTTTTGCTTTTAGAAGTATTTCGTTCAGTTTTCCACCTAAATTTATCATTCCTTTATCTAGCACTAGGTTTCCTGATGATGTAGATTGTTGCAAAGTTAAAACCATCTTTCTTAAGGAAGGATACAGATTTGAAACTACTGGTGATAACTCTTTTTTATCGTATTTCACACCTTCATTGTCTAGAATAAACTGCAATCTTTCGAATATTTGAAGACCTATTTCTTTCTTATTCTGATTAAAAACATTATCAAAATCAAAGTGAATAAATCTATTTCTTAGTGGTTCTATTAGTTGTTCTTTGTAGTTACAAGTAAGAATGAATGTTGAGTTCTTACTGAACTCTTCAATCAACCCTCTGAGGATTTTTTGGGCCTCAGATGTGAGACCATCTGATTCGTCAATTACAACTATCTTAGGTGAATCATCTATCGAAACAGAAGTAACAAAATCCTTAACAGAATCCCTAAAAGTACTAATCCCTCTATCTTGTGAACCATTAATCCATTTTACATCTGCATCGAGGTCTTTAATAATAGCTGAAGTAATTGAAGTTTTTCCTACTCCAGGAATTGTACTTGACAACAATATATGGGGGAATCTTCCTTCATCTATATAACCCAAAAAAGTATCCTTTAATTCTTTAGGTAAAATAACGTCTTTAACTGTTGAAGGTCTGTACTTCTCTGCCCATATAAACTGAGTTTCATCTATTTTCATTTTTATCCTTTTAAATATCTATTTTGTCTTGCATTAGCTTCTTTATGAGTTCTCTTGATTCTTTTGAGAATGAAACATAAAGGAGTAGTTTTTCTATCCTCTGAATTAACATTATATTAATTCTTGACTTTTTTAGGTTCTCTAGTGTAGCATTAGGGTCTTGTGAAGCTTCAAGATAAAAGTAAAAAGTAAACCAATAAATTTTCCCTTTCTTGTATTCTCTTAACATATAATCAAGACTTACTTTATTTCCCTGAATCTTTATTCTTTCTATATCATCTTTAAGAAATTTCCTATAATTAACTATTTCATTTTTAAATATCAGAACATCTGAATCTTTAAGGTCTTCTAATTTTTTAATTGCTCCCATTAATGAACTAGGGTTTTCTTTAAAATTAACATAAAGATTGGCTAAAATAAAGTTCTCTTTAGTTTTTAGTTGATACTTTGATATAGGAAATATTAACTTCATCTTATCCATTTTCTTCTGTGAATGATTGATAGCAAAACTTCTCCTCTTAGAAGTTCTGGAAGAAAAAGTATGGAATATACCTCCTGACATATTGTACATTTGACTATACGAAATACTCATTTTACCATTCTTCCTCTATCATTTTAGTTGGTTGGTAATCTTCATCTCTAAAATAACCCTCGTTTATTAGTGTTTTTCTAAAAATCTCTGTGTATTCTTTATGGTCAGCTATACTATTACCTATCTCTTGTAAAGGGATATCTTTGTAGTGAGCGTATTCTATTATTGTTTCTAACAAAGTTAAATCGTTAGCTCTCTCTTTTTTGAATAGAAATATGTCTTCTATTAATTCAGTTGCTACATCGTGTAGTTCTATTTCATTCTCTTCTATAAGCATATCTTATCCTATTTTTGTGGTTTGTTTTCTTATGTAGTAATTATATGTTCAGTAACCTTAAATCTAGCTTAATGTTTACTTAAATAGACCTTAAAGATACATTATACTAACTAAGTTCCTGTGTTTGCTTTGGTTTTCAAATAGTGAATGACTGGTTACTTAGTTGGTTTAAAGAGGTTCTAAATTAAATTTATTTTTCAGTGGTTCAGTGCTTAAGTTCATTAATGAATACTTGAATGGCTGGTTACTTAGTTGGTTTAAAGAGGTTCTAAATTAAATTTATTTTTCAGTGCTTATTATATTAGATGTTTTTGGTTTTTGAATTAATATTTGAAGGGATTCAACTTTGCTTAAGTTCATTAATGAATAATTGAATGGCTGGTTACTTAGTTGTTTTAAAATTAAATTTATTATATTAGATGTTTTTGGTTTTAAGAAGACCAAGGCTTCACGGACGCTTTATTCTAGCGAAGCGAATAAAGT
>Ga0256826_1000164_pt1 | contig 35939 bp, 28 predicted proteins | sample CV79metaG_FD_185975 | JGI IMG/M metagenome (GOLD analysis project Ga0256826, IMG submission 185975) | Hydrothermal vent microbial communities from East Pacific Rise, Pacific Ocean - CV79 | ecosystem: Environmental > Aquatic > Marine > Hydrothermal vents | place: Pacific Ocean: East Pacific Rise...
AATTATTAAAGAAGTAGAAGCATTAGAGGATAATGGTCAAAAAAGATTAATTTTAGTTTATGGTGAACATCCGCATTATTCTCCAGAATACATTGCCCATACGGTTGATTTGGTCTATAAAGTAAAAAAAGGTCCCGGTGAAATTCGTCGAGTAAATATTAATGCTGCCCCTTTGGATATTGAAGGTTTTAAAACCGTAAAAGAGTCAGGAATTGGTACTTATCAAGTATTCCAAGAAACATACCACCCTAAAGCCTATCAAAAATATCATTTAGGTGGCCATAAGAAAAACTATATCAATCGCTTAACATCATTAGACCGTGCCATGGAAGCAGGCATTGACGATGTAGGAATTGGAGCCCTTTTCGGTCTCCACGATTGGCGTTTTGAAGTATTAGCTCTAGTTCGGCATACCAACCATCTGGAAGCCTGCTATAATGTTGGTCCTCATACAATATCTTTTCCTCGCCTACAGGATGCATCTATGATTAATAAAGATGATAAATATATTGTTAGCGATGAAGAATTCACAAAGTTGGTAGCCATATTGCGACTTGCCGTACCCTATACAGGAATGATTTTAACTGCCAGAGAAAACGAGCAAATAAGAAAAGAAGTCCTTCATTATGGAGTATCACAAATAGACGGAGGAACCAAAATAGAATTGGGCAATTACTCTCAGGATGAAACACAAAACGAAGCTCAAAACTTAAATAAAGAACAATTTAAAATTAACGATGACAGAAGCTTGGCTGATGTAATTGACGAATTATTAGACGATAGTTTTTTACCAAGTTTTTGTACTGCTTGTTACCGACTTGGAAGAACGGGAGAACACTTTATGGAGTTCTCCGTGCCAGGTTTCATTAAACGTTACTGTTCCGCTAATGCCATACTCACTTTAGCAGAATACATAGTAGATTATGCTAAACCCAGCACAGCAGAAAAAGGCTGGAAAGTTATTGACAAACAACTAATAGACCTTAAAGAGTATCAAAGTGTTAACGAAATAAAAGAAAGAATTAAAAGGATTAAAGCAGGAGAACGCGATCTTTATTTCTAATATCTCTCCATCACGCTATTCCTTATTTTATCAATTACTACACCATTAATCACATCAAATACAAACTTTTAATTATAATAATTTAAGCAATTATGAAATAAACCATATGCTATTGGAAAGCATTGAAGCAAAACATGAAATTAAGCACCACCGCCACATTAATAAAAAGTGTTTGCTTGCCTTAAAACACTAATATTTCCTTTTGGAATCGAGCTCTTTATTCACTATTATTGCATATCTGTTTCAGAAAAGTACTAGCATTTTGAAAAATAAAAAAAAGAAAAGAATAAATAAAGTTGGGTGGGCAGCCATCTTGCTCCTAGGAATAACTACAATAGGGGTTATAGGCTTTATGTATTTCGAAAACGACACTTTTCTTGATGCTCTTTATTTAACTACAATAACTATTTCAACAGTTGGTTTTGGCCTACCTCACGAATTAACAAGCGGAGGAAAAGTATTCACTATTTTTTTAATACTTTTCAGCTTTGGTAATTATGCCTATGCAATTTCAATTATTACATCTCATTTAGTGCAAGGTCAAATATATAATGTACTCGGAATTAAATCCAAAAGAAAAGGGAAAAATATGAAAGATCACGTAATTATTTGTGGATTTGGAAGAAATGGCCAAAAAGTTTCTTTGGAGTTAAAGGCACGAAGTCAAGACTTTATTGTAATCGACCAAAATCATGAAGTTGTTATGAACTACGCTGAGGAACCTATAAAATTTATTGAAGGTGATGCCACAGAAGACGAAATATTGGAAGAAGCAGGAATACAAAACGCCAAAGCCATAATTACTACCATGCCTGCAGATGCTGATAACTTATTTGTAGTATTAACTGCCAGATCTCTAAATCCCAATATTGTGATAGTTAGCCGAAGCTCCAATGAAAGTGCTGAAAGAAAATTACATGTAGCTGGGGTTGATCATGTAGTGATGCCTGAAAGTGTGGGAGGAGCACATATGGCCAAATTGGTAACCCGAACTGATGTGCTTGAATTTCTCGACCACCTTTCCATAACAGGAGTTTCCGAAACAAATTTAGATGTAATTGATTATCATGAACTACCTGCAGAGTTTAGAAACAAATCGATAATGGAAATGGCGGTTCGAAAAATAGTTGGTGCAAATATTGTAGGTTTCAAAACCCCTGATCATGAATTTATTATCAACCCAAGTCCAGAAACAATCATTACACCTGATTCAAAAATATTCATTCTCGGGACACCCGATCAAATTTCTAAAATTAGAGTCCATAAAGTTAAAAAATGAACAAAACAATTCTAATACCCACAGATTTTTCAAAAGTATGTGATAATGCTGTCAATCACGGAGCTAAAATTGCTCAAACCATTGGTGCCAGATTAGTTATACTACACGTATTAAATGCAGATAGCAAGAAATACTTAAAGAAAAACAATCTCACAAAAGCCTATATCGACGATCAGCTCTCTGAGACTCAAAAGCAGCTTGAAAAAGCATATGGAATTATTGTCCATACTACACAACAAGAAGGGAAATTAAATCCCATTATTGCAAAAGTTAGCAAACACGTAAATGCAAGCATTATTGTTTTTGGGACGCATGGGAAAACAGGCATGCAAAACATCACCGGAAGCCATGCTATGAAACTGATTCACTCGGTAAACATCCCTGTTCTTGTGGTTCAAAAACGAACTTTTGGAATGGGTTATTTTAAAATAGTATTTCCTATAAATGTATCCACTAATTACGATATAAAAATAGACTGGACCATTTTTATTGCCAACGCTTTTCATGCTCAGGTAGACATTTTTAGCATGAAAACTGAGAATGTGCAAATTCAAGGAGCTATGGATACCCTCATTAAAGATATCACTACTCGATTTGATGCACATCAAGTCCAGTTCACAATTAATCAAGCTGCCAAAGGCATAGATTTTCCACATCAAATAAATGAATTTGCTGTTTCTAATAATGCAGATTTGATTATGATTAAAGTAGATAACGACGAATTTGAGCCCTCTTTTATTTTAGGTGCTCAAGAAGAAAAAATGATTTTTAACAGTTCGCAAATCCCTGTGTTTTGTGCTCAAAATAAATAAGATTCTATGAATGCAAAAAAACTTTCTTTAATACTTGCTTTTATAATATTTAGCATCACTTTAGTTCCCACTTTCGCACAAAGCAATCATGAGGAAACTCAAGCTGTGGAACAAACTAATAGCGAAAAAATAAACGCGTTCTTTGAGCCTATAGTAGCTCAAATGCAAAAAATACTCTTCTTTGACCCTTTTGAATGGGCTGGTATTTACGACCCCACCATTTATGATGAACAAGGTAATGCGGTGCTTAATGAATTGGGACAACCAGTGAAAGCTCCTTTACCAATTGTTGTGGTATGGCTCATTATTGGAGCTGTTGTGTTTACAATATATATGGGTTTTATTAATATTAAAGGCTTTAGGCATGCTATAGATATTGTTAGAGGTAAATACGACAACCCCAATGACACTGGTGAAGTGAGCCATTTTCAGGCATTAACTACGGCCTTATCAGCCACCGTAGGCTTAGGGAATATTGCCGGTGTAGCCATTGCTATTGTAATTGGTGGACCTGGCGCCACTTTTTGGATGGTGGTTGCAGGATTATTGGGAATGTCGTCTAAATTTGTAGAATGTACCTTGGGTGTCAAATATCGCAAAGTTGATGTGCTTGGGCAAGTAAGTGGAGGTCCTATGTATTATTTATATATGGGATTAAAGAAAAGAAATATGAAATGGTTAGGTGCTATCCTTTCTGTGGTTTTCTCCATACTGGTAATTGGAGGTAGCTTTGGAGGAGGAAATATGTTCCAAGCCAATCAAGCTTTTGCACAGTTCTCATCAATTGCTCCTGCTCTTCAAGGTCATGGATTTACCTTTGGAATAGTATTAGCAGTTATGGTTGGAATGGTCATTATAGGTGGTATAAAAAGTATTGCTAAAGTAACCGATAAAATTGTTCCTCTTATGGCTGTTTTATATGTAGGTACCGCCATTGTTATTATTGCTATGAACATTAGCCATATTGGTGAAGCATTCCGTTTAATATTTGAAGGTGCTTTTGATACCGATGCTCTTAAGGGAGGTATTGTAGGAGTGCTAATTGTTGGTTTCCAAAGAGCATCATTTTCCAATGAAGCGGGCGCAGGATCTGCAGCTATTGCACACTCTGCTGTAAAAACAGAAGAACCTATAAGCGAAGGATTAGTTGCTTTATTGGAACCTTTTGTAGATACCGTTGTAATTTGTACAATGACAGCACTCGTTATAATTTTTACAGGTTTACACGCCAATCCAGACCATTTACAAGGTGCCGAGCTTACATCTCAAGCTTTTGCAAGTGTTTTTAGTTGGTTTCCATATCTTCTAGTATTAGCTATATTTTTATTTGCTTTCTCAACCATGATTAGTTGGTCCTATTATGGTTTAAAAGGATTTGATTATTTATTTGGTGGTTTTAGTGAAAAATTTTTAGGAAGTAGAAAATACTCTGATACATTTTACCGTTTATTATTTCTAGGTTTTATTATAGTTGGTTCTTCATCTTCTTTAGGAGCGGTTACAGATTTCTCTGATATGATGATTCTCAGTATGGGATTCCCAAATATTATTGGTTTGCTCATAATGGCGCCCGAAGTGAAAAGAGATTTGAAAAGCTATTTGGCAAGAATAAAATCTGGTGAAATAAAAGCATATAAATAGATCATAATTAGATTTGAAAAATGAAAATTAAATTATTGGTATTATTCGTGATATTAGCCTGGAGCTTTCAAGTTCATGCTCAAGAATATTCTTCAACCAAAAGCACAGAGATTATAAAGGAAGGAAGCAAATCCTTCTATTTACACACAGTAGAGAAAGGAAATACACTCTATAATATTTCGAAAACGTATGGTGTGCCACCTCAGGTCATTCGGCAAAATAACCCATCACTAAACGATGGTTTAAAATTAGGAATGAAGTTGAAAATTCCAAAAATAGAGCAAAAAGAAGAAGAGTTTATTTACCATATTGTGAAAAGAAAAGAAACTCTATACCAAATATCAAAAATTTATAATGTCCCTATTGAAGATATTTTACGAATAAACAAAATTTCTAATAAAGAAATTACAACAGGTCAATATCTCAAAATACCTAGCCTGTATATCAATGCGGGTAAAAATATTGTTGTTACTAATTCCCCTTCTCAAGATAATAAAGTAAAAAAGGACAAATATGTATCTTATAAAGTTCAACCCAAAGAAACTCTATTTTCTATTAGCAAACGATTTGGGATTAGTACTGATGCACTCATGTATTTAAACGATCTTAACTCCACTCATATTTCTCCTAATCAAGTACTCCTTATACCAAAAAAACTCATTGACAAAGAAAATAAACACCTAAGCGGCAATAATAAATACATCAGTCATAAAGTGCTAGCTAAAGAAACACTATATGGTATTGCTCGCAAATATGCTGTATCGGTTAGTGAAATACAAAACTCAAATGAACTTGGAGATGGCCAAATCCAAATAGGTCAAATACTCCAAATACCTAGAACGCTAAACAAAACCGGATATATTAAACATGAAGTAACCGAAAGGCGTGAAAAACTTGCTAAAATTGCTAGTTACTATAACTTAAGCGTAAGTGAATTAAAAAAAGCAAACCCCAATACACGCTCTAAATTGAAAAGAGGACAGAGCATTCAAATACCTTTGGGTTATATTGAAACCGATTTTGACCAAAAAGAAAATATTGAGCAGGAAAAAATTGTAGAAGAAGAAACTCCAGAAATAGTAAGTAAAAAAAACAAAGGTTGTAACAAGAAAATAGAGCAGACAAGAAAATATAATATTGCTATCATGTTGCCTCTATATTTAAATCAGGTTGATAGCTTACTTACTTTGGATGAAGCAGAATTGATAAATAAATCTAAAGCAAAACCTTTTAAGTTTATTGAATTCTATGAAGGAGCCCTATTAGCAGCTCAGGAATTATCTGAAGAAGGTTTAGATTTTGAATTATTTGTTTACGATATCCCCAGAAATGCCGACTCAACTATTAAGATGCTTACAGATCCCAAACTACAAAAAATGGATTTAATCATCAGCCTTAGTTACAGAAATAGCTTCAAGATACTCTCAGATTTCTCAAGAGAATATAAAATACCACTTGTTAACGCCCTATCCAAAAGAAGAGAAATAATTTATAGCAATCCTTTTGTTTTTAAAATAGAACCCAAAGAAGAAGCGCTCTACAAAAAAACCTGCAATTATATCTTGAATAATTACAGAAACCATAATATTATTTTGGTTAAAAGCAATCCATATCAATTAGCAAAAGAGTTTTCTTACATGCAGGAAACTCTTCAACTTGGAATTCCTCTAGAAACAGAATTGTTAAACAGCAATATTCTTTATAAAGTGAACTCTTGGGAAATGCAATACAAGGATACATCTCCTGCCAATTTTGCTTTTGCTGCTACTGAAAATCTAAAAAAAGACAATCCCTTATTTGACTACAGCCATATTCAAGCATTTCCAGCTGATACCCTAATTATTAATAATTCACTAAAAACAGTAACTTACAGTAAAGACAGTTTACAAGGAATTATGGATGCTTCATCTTTGTTTCGCAATAATTTAGTTGTTGCCTTAGGACAAGACGAAATATTTGCTATTGAATTATTTACACAACTCAATTCTGTTCGAGACAGCTTTAATTACGAAGTTATAGGGATACCATATTGGACCAATTTTACTAGCTTAAATGTGCAATATACCCAACCTATGAAATTACATATTATCAATTATAAATATGTAGATTACAGCCGCCCAGAAGTAAAAAGCTTTGTGCTTAAGTTCAGAAAGAAATACGCAATAGAACCCGAAATTACTAAACATGCTTTCCTAGGTTACGATTTAAGTAAGTACTTTTTAACTGCCTTGAAAGATTTTGGCCCTAACTTTGTCAATTGTCTTGATGAAGTGAAGGTAAATTTGCTACAAAACGATTTAATATTTGAGCATAATCCTGAAACAGGGTACGAGAATACCAATTGGAATGTTCTACTACAAGAATCCTATCAATATCACAAAGTAGACTAGCTAATAATATCTCTCCACGCAATCAGATACCTGCACTACTTTTGTTTAGACACTTTAAATCCCTTGATGATTTCTTCGGGAGACTTCCCTAAATTTTGTAAGGATATTTGGGCATCATTTGTAAATGGGTGATTAGGGTATTGAGCTATAAACGACTGATAATAAATTTTTGCACTATCTATTTCACCCAAATAATTCTCAAATGTAAATGCTTTTAAAAATAATGCTTGAGGAGTTTTATCATATTTTGGATACTCGGTAATGACTCTAGTAAAAAGCCTTACACTTTCCCTTGAATGAAAAACATTCACACTTACATCTGCAGCTTTAAATAAATAATCAGGACTAAGTGTATCATTAGGATATTTATCTGCAAATTGTAAATAACAATGAATTATATTGGCAGCATCTTTTGTGTCAACCACACCTTTTTTGTTTTCAAACAGTTCTTTTTCCAAATTATTTACACGATTAATTAATTGTTGTTTCTCATCTGGTTGACAGCTATTAAACAACAACAAACCAAGCAATAATACTAATCCTTTTTTAACTTTAAAAATATTGTTTCCCATCACATTACATTTTCTATTATTTCTCACAAAAGTAAAAAAACATGAGTGTTTCCTGCTTTCGTTGATAACTTTTTTTTATTATTGGAAAAAATACTCCATACACATGAGAGTATTTATTCTTTTTTATTAATTTTACGAAATTATAATCACGAAATTTTTAATCTTAAACATAATTATATGAGATTTATTGTCAATAGTATAAGCTTATTAAAGAGCGTTCAAGCTCTAGGAGGAGTGTTAAATGCAAAGAATACTTTGCCCATTTTAGATAATTTCCTATTCGACCTAAAAGGAAATGTACTATCCATTACCGCCTCTGATTTAGAAACTATCATGACGGTAGATTTAGAATTAGAAATGGCTGAAGATGAAGGTCAAATTGCTGTCCCTGCACGTTTGTTATTAGATATGTTGAAAGCTTTTTCAAACGTACCAATTACTTTTACTGTTGCTTCCGATTATAAAATAGAATTGGCAGCAGGTGAAGGGAAGTACAATCTATCTGGTTTTAATGCTGAAGAATTCCCCCAACAACCCATTATGGAAGACCCTGTAAATGTTGAGCTGGATTCCAGAGTCATGGTTGATGCCATTAATAAAACTCTTTTTGCCACCGGAAATGATGAACTACGCCCGGTAATGGCAGGTGTATTCTGCGATTTACACGATAATGATATTACTTTTGTGGCTACAGATGCGCACAAATTGGTTCGCTATAAAAAAATGAACGTGAATCCAGGCTCTCAAGTAAGCTTTATACTCCCCAAAAAACCACTAAACCTACTAAAAAATAATCTTCCTACTGACGAAAGTATTGTTAAAATAGAATATGCTGAAAAAAACGCTACTTTCTCCTTTGATAACACCAGAATGGTATGTAAATTAGTTGATGGTAGATATCCTAATTACGAAGCGGTTATTCCAAAAGAAAATCCTAATGTACTTACAGTTGATCGTGCAACATTTTTAAATGTTATTCGCAGGGTTTCTATTTTTGCTAATAAATCCACTCATCAAATTCGTTTGAAAATTAGTGGTCAGGAACTACTCCTATCAGCCGAAGATTTAGATTATAGCAATGCTGCTCAAGAAAGACTCACCTGTAATTATGCCGGCGAAGATTTAGATATTGGTTTTAATTCACGCTTTCTAATTGAAATGCTTAACAACCTCAGTTCTGAAGAAGTGAGCTTACATATGTCGCAGCCTAACAGGGCCGGTCTCATTATTCCCAATACCAATAATGAAGAAGAAGATATTTTAATGCTCATTATGCCTGTAATGCTAAACGCATAAAAGAATTTTAAAATAAAAAAGGCTGTCATTTATAATAGATGACAGCCTTTTTTTTAAATATTATCTCTAAATCTTAATCTATCGCTTTATAATTTTTCTAATCTCTTTCATATTCTTACTATTTACTACTTCAAGAAGATATATTCCAGACAACCATTGACGCGCTTCAATTTGATATTGGTGAGTAATCAGGCCTTTTGATTGATAGATCACTTTACCAGTTAAATCAAAAACACTAATTTGTGTTAAATTCTCTTCAGATTTAACAATCAGCTTATTTCTGATTGGGTTTGGAAAGAAAGTAAACTCTAATCCAGAAACTTTTCCCAAACCTACATAATCCGGTGTATCCACAATGAATGTCATTAGCATTCCATTATCATAATCACCAGTTTCATATACATAATACTCCACAGTGCCACTTCCTTCAACAAAGTTAGGATTAATTGAAAGCCTGATAAAACTATTTAAATCTTCATACATTGGCGACATAGCACCGCTTTCAGGAAGTGACCCCCAACATCCATGGTTATCACAATAACCAACATACCATTCAGATGGCATTGTATTCATTAAAAGTTCGTATTCAAGGTATAAAGTATCCACATTTTCACTCCTAATAATATCAATATTTAAGTCTGACATATTATCGGTAACAATAGTTTTAATTAGAGTTTCTGTAGGGTTAAATGTAAAATTTTGAGCGTGTAGCACGGTGATTAATAAAAATGCTATAAAAGTAAAAAGTGTCTTCATAAATATGTATTTGTTAAAATATAGGCATAGTTATTACTTTGTCGTTTAACAAAGCAAAAGCTTACATTTTTTTTAAAAAAAAATATTGAACCCATATTTTACAAATTGTGCATTCAATATTTGAGCTTATACCATTCTACTTTTGAAAGGAAATAGCTCATAATCAATCAACTGAAATAATAAACTATAAAATTAGGCATTAAGTAGTCTAAATAGACGATATTATTTTTTGGAATATTTAAAAGCAGCTTTAATAAAACTAACAAATATTGGATGTGGATTTGCAACAGTACTTTTATATTCTGGATGAAACTGGACTCCCATAAACCAAGGGTGATCTTTAATTTCAATAATTTCAACTAAATTATCTTGAGGATTAATTCCTGTGGCTATCATCCCGGCACTCCTGTATTTCTCGAGGTATTTATCGTTAAACTCAAATCTGTGTCTATGGCGTTCACTTACTAATTCTGTTTTATAAGTTTCATCTGCATTGGTTCCCTTTACAATTTCACAAGGATAGGCTCCCAATCGCATGGTACCTCCATAACCAGATATTTTTTTCTGATTCTCCATTATATCAATTACCGGATAATCTGTCTTCGAATTAAACTCCGTAGAATGAGCTCCATTAAAATTTAACACATTTCTCGCAAATTCTATAACCGCACATTGCATACCCAAGCAAATTCCTAAAAATGGGATCTTGTTTTCTCTAGCAAACTTTACAGAATCTATTTTACCTTGAATTCCTCTATCTCCAAATCCAGGAGCCACAAGTATTCCACTTATATTTTTTAAAATCTCATGTGCATTTTCGCTATTAATCTTTTCACTATGCACTGTAATCACTTTTACTTTTACTTCATTTTGAGCACCAGCGTGTACAATAGATTCCAATATAGATTTATAAGCATCTTGGAGTTCAACATATTTCCCTACCAGAGCAATTTCAATAGTTGCCTTAGGATTCTTTAATTTATGTAAAAATTTCTCCCATTCGCTAATATCTAAATCATTTTCAACAGGAGTTTGTGTTAATTTCAATACTTCGGTATCTAGCTTTTCTTTTCGCATAAGCACTGGCACATCATAAATACTGGATGCGTCAATTGACTCTATAACACTACTTGTATGTACGTTACAAAAACGAGCAATCTTATCTCTAATGGAATCATTCAATGAATGCTCGGTACGACAAACTATAATATCGGGCTGAACCCCATGTTCCAACATCATTTTTACAGAATGCTGAGTAGGTTTTGTTTTCAATTCACCGGCAGCAGCCAAATAAGGAACCAAGGTAAGATGGATAACTAAACTATCTTTACCTAACTCCCATTTCATTTGTCTAACTGCTTCAATAAATGGTAAGGACTCAATATCACCAACAGTACCACCAATTTCAGTAATCACAAAGTCATAGTTATTTTTAACGCCCAATAGCTTTACTCGGTATTTAATCTCATCGGTAATGTGAGGAATTATTTGTACAGTGGAACCAAGGTAGTCTCCTTTCCTTTCCTTATCAATTACTGTTTGATAAATTCTACCGGTAGTAACATTATTTGCCTGACTTGTAGGTTCATTTAAAAACCGTTCATAATGACCTAAGTCAAGGTCGGTTTCGGCACCATCTTCGGTTACAAAACACTCTCCATGTTCATATGGATTCAAAGTACCAGGATCAATATTAATATAAGGGTCAAATTTTTGTATTCCTACTTTAAACCCTCTTGCTTGAAGCAATTTAGCTAGTGAAGCTGAGATAATTCCTTTCCCCAAGGAAGATGCAACGCCGCCCGTTACAAAGATATATTTTGCTGTTTGTGTCATCCTTACTTATTTCAATAAATAAGTGTACAAAGTAACAAATAATTTAGGTCAATTTCCAAAAAATTATTCATTGTTTAAGATTATGCTTTGGCGAAATGACTCAATGATAAAATTAAACATAATCAAACCCACAATAATTACCTTCTGCAAAGCTGAACTCACATTTAAGAAACTCTAATATTCTTTGCAGGAAAATCTAAATACCTTCCTTATCTTTGTCAAAAAAAAAGATGAGGAACTATTTTCTGATTATAATAAGCCTTGTATCTATACATATAGTAAATGCACAAATAACGGGAGAACCACCCGAAGATGAATATCAAGGAATTGAAGCTGGATTAAATGTTGGTGTTTATTTTGGAAATAAAAATACGGCCAATTTTTATAATGGAGCTGGTAAGGAAGACGGAATGAATAGTGCCGACAAAATAATTAATAATGTGCACTATTTGAATCAAATTAACAATGTTCTTGAGCAAAATGGTTATAGATATTTGCTTGAAGAAGGATTATACTACACAGAGTATCCTACTAACATGACCTATTTACCTTCTATATACGCAGGTCTTATTGGTCGCTACTGGTTGAATAGAAAGTTTGGAATCTCTGTTTCCATGAATTTTTCGCGACTTACTTCAAATGATAATTTTGTAATTTATAATACCAACGATATTCCCCCAAGTAATAAAGAAGACCAATATATAATAGGAACAATAGCCGGACAAGAGGACAGAGTAAATATTGATTTAGGTATTGTTAATAGTTTTCCAATTTCTGATAAAATAAATTTCATTTTGGAATACGGTTTCAATTTAAACAATACATTGGTAAAATTCAATAAGATTGATATTTATGGTTTAGTGCTCGACATTAAATACAAAGGCCCAGGCGATTATGTTCCTGGTGGTAATACGCCTCAATATAATTTCAGACAAGGTGGTATTGGTTATGGAGGTTACCTGACTCCCGGCTTACAGTTTAATTTTAATGAAAGCATATCAATTGACCTTGTAAGTCAGTTTTATTATTCTTATATCAATTTGGAACACTATAGCACTTGGGGTTTGCAATGGGCACCATTCATCAGATTTAATTTCTCCCGCTTGCTTTTTTAAGTTAATATGACTAAATTTATATAAAAATAACCGATGTTGCAAAAAAGTCTACTCATCGTACTAGTATTTATTCAACTTTTGACCTTTGGACAAAACATCCAAAGAAGCCAATCCAACCTCCCTATTCTTAGTGAGGATAAAGCAAGTATAGAAAACGCTGTGGGATGGGTACTCCAAGATAATGGTCTTTGGGAATCTTCTCCCGGAAAAATAAAACTTTTTAATAGCGAAATCAATAAAAAACCCAACCCAAAAGAAAGACTGGGGAAAACTAATTTTGAAAAACTAATTATTAAAGAAGTTCTAGTAGGAGACGAACAATATGTTGTTCTTATTGTACTTTATAAAGGAGGATATTTTGAATTCCCTGACTTAAAACAAGGATTCCATAAGCAAAAAAATGCAAAGTATTTTGTGTTTAATGCTAAAAAACTTGATGAAATTATTCCATTAAACGTAAAATACAATACCGCCTATGCCGTAAACCTAGATTTGTTTGCGTTTGATGATTTAATAAATTATAATAAAAAAGATTTAAACACTAAGATTTCCTATGATATTTTAAAAACAGTTAAATTGGAGCTTAAGTCACAATCTACAGCCATTTTAAATATTATGCCAGTCATAACAAATGGAAAAAAATACTTTCGTTTCCGTCTTGTTAAAGTATTAAATAAGAAAAGTATTTACCAGAAATATCTTCTGGAAGAAAATAAAGACAAACTATTTACTCGGTCCTATTTTGAAATTCCCTATAAGGAATTTATAGATTTTTTCAGCTCTATTGATGTTATTAAACCTGACTTTGATATTGACAATCCACAAAACTTTGTTGATTTTTATAAAAGAGGAGTTATGCGTTATGATAGAGGAAATTACAATGGTGCACTGAGCGATTTTAATAATGCTATTCAATTAGAGCCTAGTAATCAATTCATGATGCTTTACGCTTACTTAGGCAGTACACAACACGAAATGGAAAACTACTCATCAGCCATTAGGGCTTTTGATAAAGCAATTTTATTTGAACCAACCGATCCTTCCCAAAAACCTGCTTGGGTTAGGGTATATTATAATAGAGGAGTTTCCAAATATTTAATGGAACAAAATAAGTTAAAATCCTGTAAGGATATGAATAGAGCAAAAATGCTTGGCTTGAAAGACGAAGATGCCTTAAAAAACATCAAAAAACTTTGTAAAGGAAAATATAAAGATGTGATTGCTAAATAATTAATACTTGATTATAATGCACACATATTTATTAATATAAAGCCCCACACAAGCAATTGTTTTTTCTTAAAAAGGATTTATTTAACAGAAAAACAATTATTCAAAATATAACAAAACTAATCTCCTATTATTACGTACAAATTGGTTGAATTGATGATTAAAAAAATAATTGGGATTGGTGTACCTGTAAATTCCCCTTTGCCCAATTAGAAATATGAATTTGAAACAGGCTAATATTGTTGTTATATTAGTTATCCTATTTGGGATGACTAGCCATGCTTATGCCCAAAAACGAAGATCTTCTTATAATCCCAAAGCATGGTATATTGGTGCCGAGGGAGGAGCAAATATCTACTTTGGTGATCTCAAGTATTGGGACTATATCCCAAATATTGAGTACGGCGAACTCACCTATGGTGGTGGCGTACTATTTGGGAAACAATTATCACCTAAATTTTTACTAAAAGGCAATATACACTATTCAAAATTATCAGGTACCAAAAGAACTCCTTCTCTACTTCGCACTTTTCAAACAACCGAACAAGATGCCTTTTTAAGCATACAAATGAATCTATTTCAGACTTTTAGTAGCCGCCCACGATTAGAGCGGTTATCCCTATGGGGAGAAATAGGGATAGGTGCCATTCGCTGGCAAAGTATACTTTATAATACACGGACAAACGACACATTAGCCAATCTACACTGGAAAACAAATGATTACGAACAAGCTTTCATGATTCCTTTGGGCTTAAATATTAAATACTACTTGAGTAAAAACATATCTCTGGATGCATACTCTGGATTACGTTTGGTTAACTCCGATCTATTAGATGCAAAACCGGGAGGGATAAAGTTCGATTATTATTGGTATTCTGGCTTAGCGTTAAACTATCATTTTGGATTCAATAATAATAAGAAATCAACAATTAACACATCTAAACACAAAGCCGGGGATTTAGTTTTAATAGACTATTTTGATATTGACCCGTTTAAGAATTTAGAAATAAAAAAAGAACCGAAAAATGAAAATTCCCAAAAAGAAGAAGAAAATAAAAGCCTTGAAAACGAAACCATTTCAAACCCATATAGAATAGAGTTTTGGGTGCCACAAAAGGCCAATAACAAGCATTTCCAAATTTTATTGAGTATAAAGAAAATGGGAATTACCGGAAATGGATTCTTTCGCTTAAGTCTACCTTCTGGGTTTTACCCAAAACCTATAAATATTAAGGAAGTTAGCTATACTCGTATTGCTTATAATTACGATTATGACTTCTATTTACCTATGAATAAAGACACACTCTTAATACCCATAGAGATTATAATTAGCGAAAGAGAAAATGGAACTTATCCCTTATTTATTGAGGGAGAAATAATAAACCAAGATGGAGAATTATTCAAAATTAAAAGTGCTCAATATGTTCAAATTGATGACGGTATAGACTATAATAATATACCTGATAATATTCCAAATGAAACCCTAGTCCCCAAATATGAAAATCCTAAAAATGTAAGCCCAGAAATTATTGAAGCATCTGGTGATAAAACATTCCGAATACAAATATTGGCTTGCAGGAAACCCAGTGTGAGAGTTGACAATTTTTTAAAACAGCACGAAATAAATCAAGATGTTTTTCTATATCAAGCAGAAGGTTGGTGGCGCTATAGCATCTATCACCTAAGTACTATTGAGAAAGCCGAGGAATATTTACAAACTGTGAGAAACAAACACCACATAACAGAGGCCTTTATTGTAGAGTTTAACAACGGAAAGCGAACAATTCCCGGTGGCAACCAATCGGTAATTACGCACAACACAAATCAGAATACTATCCAATACCAAGAAAATCAAATGAGTATTCATAGAAAAATAAATAATAAATCAAGAATACAAACTAAAGACAAACAATTGAAGACATCAGAATCTGTTTTGGAGAAATTCCAACCAGTTCTTGATGATAAAAACATTTCTGTTTACCGCATAGAAATTGCAGTTTCCCCCTCCTACCCTATTCCTTTAAGACAACTTCAAAACTGGGTGGCAAATGAGAGGATTACAGAATGGACGTACAAAAACAATTACAGGTACACCATAGGAAGGTTCGAAAACGAGCAGGTTGCTAGAGCCTTCCTAAAATACGTCCGTTTGCAATTTGCACTACCTGATGCTCATATGGTTGAGACTAAAGGCAAAACCTGGCAAAGGGTAGTGCGGTAACAGAAATATCATTACAGATGTAGTAAAAAAATGGAATTTAGGACTATTTAGATGGTTGAATAAGCAAAACCACAGTTCGAGTTTGCGATAAACCACTTATGAGATCATTCACCGTAAGACTCACCTGCTTGGATAATGCCTTATTGGTAGTATTATAAAAAGTATATACCGGATCTTTTTCATAAGATACAGGACCATACTGCCCAAATGACCATTCATAACTGGCACTATCCTTATTAATAGTTTCGGAGTAATTTGTAAAATGTACTGTTACGGGTGCAGGACCATCATTGCCAGAATAGGAAAATGTGGCAATTGGATATTCGTAAGCCGGGTTATATTCAATTATTTTTTCTTTTTTTGAACAAGAAATCAATAATACAATCACAATAAGAATAATTGAGCTTGTTAAACGCATAGCAGGGTTTTTTATTAATATTTTAATATGCAAAGATAATAATTATTCATGTTAACTTTTTTTATTAGATGTTCATTCAAAATGTGATGATGTTTTTATACTTTTGCTTTATTATAAATCTTATGCAGATAGTTGATGAAAAACACTGAAGACAACCATAATAAAGAAGAACTGTATTCCAAAGCAGTTAGAGCAGGTAAACGTACCTATTTTTTTGATGTAAAAGCTACTAAGTCCGGTGATGAATATATCACGCTAACAGAGAGTAAAAGACGCTTTGATAACGATCAAGGTAAATTTGTTTATGAAAAACACAAACTTTTCCTGTTCAAAGAGGATTTCGAAAAGTTTCAAGATGGATTTAATCATGCCCTTGCTTTTGTTAATGGAGATGAAATGCCAGAAGAAGACAGTACCCTGAAAAAAATATCTGAAGTTGAATTTGATGACCTGGATCAATAATTTTTTCACTCCTCAGCATTTTTTTCGCAAACACTTATCCCATTATACTTCATCAAATTACAATACGATATAGGGGAAATGTTAACAAAAAAAAGCTTCTTCGATGCCATATTATTTTAATTTTGTAAAAATCAATAAAAGACAAACAACTTTATGGGTAAAATCATTTCTGTAGCCAATCAAAAAGGAGGAGTTGGGAAAACTACAACAGCAATAAACCTTGGTGCCGGATTAGCTGTGCTGGATAGAAAGACACTAGTAATTGATGCCGACCCACAAGCCAATGCAACTAGTGGTTTGGGTATTGATCCCAAAAGTGTAAATACAAGTGTATACGAATGCATTATGGACAATATAGATCCAAATAGCATTATTGTTCATACAAATACACCTAATTTAGACATTATTCCTGCTCATATTGACTTAGTAGGAGCCGAGATTGAAATGATAAATGTTGCCAATAGAGAGTTTATGTTGGCCAAAACTATTGAGAAAATAAAAGATAACTACGAATTTATCATCATTGACTGTTCTCCATCTTTAGGACTTATCACTGTTAATGCATTAGTAGCCAGCGATTCGGTAATAGTTCCGGTACAATGCGAATATTTTGCATTGGAAGGACTAGGTAAACTTTTAAATACTATAAAAATAGTTCAAACAAGACTGAATAAAGACCTTGATATTGAAGGCATTTTACTCACAATGTACGATAGTAGATTGAGACTTTCCAAACAAGTAGTTAAAGAGGTTAAAACCCATTTTCAGAAAATGGTATTCAAAACCATTATAAACAGAAATACCAAACTTGGGGAAGCCCCTAGTTTTGGCGAAACAGCTATCATGCACGATGCTACAAGTACTGGTGCAGTAAACTACCTAAACTTAGCGCGTGAAATACTCCAAAAAAACAACATGACAGCAATGAATAACGAACAAAAAAAAATAAAATAGATGAGTAAAAAAAGAGCCTTGGGAAGAGGGTTAGACGCAATATTATCGAGCCCGGATACTGATATTACATCATCTGATATTTCGGGAAATTATGTTGTTGGTGCAGTTGCTGAATTGGAGTTGGTAAAAATAGAAGCAAACCCTTTTCAACCCAGAACAGAATTTGAAGAGTTAGCTCTTCAAGAATTATCTATTTCCATTAAAAAACAAGGTATCATTCAACCCCTAACTGTTCGTAAATTAGGCTTTGACAAATACCAACTTATATCAGGAGAAAGAAGATATAGGGCCAGCAAACTAGCCGGCCTAAAAACTGTGCCTACCTATATTCGAGTAGCTAACGATGAGCAAATGCTAGAAATGGCATTGGTGGAAAATATTCAAAGAGAAAATTTAAATGCCGTTGAAATAGGTATAAGCTACCAAAGACTTATCGACGAGTGCAAAATTACACAGGAAGAATTAAGCAAACGAATTGGAAAAAACAGAAGTACAATAACTAATTATATCAGACTTTTAAAACTACCTGTGGAAGTTCAAATAGCTTTGCGGTCAAACCAAATTACTATGGGACATGCACGAGCATTAATTAATGTAGAAAACACTTCTTCACAATTAAAAATACTGGAAAAAATAATTCTAAATAACCTTTCAGTCAGAGAAGTTGAAAAACTCGTGAAGGAATTGCTTAACCCTCTTGCAAAACTAAAAGGGAAAACTGTAAACGAAAAAACCCCTGCAATGATTGAGTACTCTAACAAAATTGGTTTACTCATTGGCCATCAGGTTCAAGTTAAAGCAGGCCAAAACGGTAGAGGAAAACTTCTAATTGATTTTTCTTCGGAAGAAGAGCTGAGAAAAATCATGCTTAATATTGAAAAACTCAATGCTTAATTGGCTGCAAAAGCAATACTTATTTCCAAAGATCCAAAATGCTATTTGGTTTCTTCTTTTTGTATGTCTGGTATTTTTTCTGAATATACAAAATACTAAAGCCCAATCAAACAATCTCCAATTACAACAAGATTCTATTTATAAATACTTTCCAGACCATTCCCCATCTAAAGCCACTTGGATGTCGATGGCCTTACCCGGATTAGGACAGTATTATAATGGCCAGTATTGGAAAATACCTATTATTTATGCAGGATTTAGTACCTTAGTATTTTTTGTAAGTCAGAACAAATATGAATATAATAGATATAGGGAAGCCTATGCAATTAAAGTGGAGTTGCCAGAAAATCAAACATCAGATAATCTATTGGTGAATACTTATGATGCCGATCAACTCCTCTCACAAAGAGAGTTTTACCAAAGCAATTTAGAGCTGAGTTATATTTTAACAGGTGCTTTCTATATACTTCAAATAGTAGATGCTGCAGTAGATGCTAATTTATACGATTATGATATTGATGATGATTTAAGTATAAGGATTGAGCCTCAATGGGTACCAAGTCCAGAAGGAGTAAAAATAGCTCCTTGTATTGCCCTGCGTTGGAAATTGGGAATAGAATAATCTGACATAAAAACGTTTCATTTTTTAATAATACTTTGATTATGACTAGTTTAAAAATAGCCCTTTTAGGATATGGGAAAATGGGTAAAGAAATTGAAATAATTGCGAAAGAAAAATCGCATCAGGTTATAGCTTACATCGACAATAACAAGGATTGGCAAAAACAAAACAGACAATTAGAACAGGCTGATATAGCTATTGATTTTAGCATACCTGAATCCGTAGAAAAAAATATTTCCAAATGTTTTGATATAGGGCTTCCCATTGTGGTTGGTACTACAGGTTGGTACAAAAACATCTTAAAAATAAAAAATGAATGCGAAGCCAAATCCGGAACTATGATATGGGCAAGTAATTTCAGTATTGGTATGAATATTTTTTTTAAAATTAATGCTGTTTTGGCAGAATTAATGGCCAAATTCCCCGACTATAATGCACATATACACGAGATTCATCATACTCAAAAAGTAGATGCCCCCTCTGGAACAGCCATATCTATAGCAAATGGTATTATGGAAAATAATAATAAATTCAATTCTTGGCAGCTTTATAACAAACAGGACTCCCCCATGGTTAATACTTTACCTATCACTTATGAAAGAATTGAACAAGTACCCGGAACGCATATAGTAAGCTATAAAAGCAAAATAGACCAATTAATAATTAAGCACGAAGCTAATAACCGGCAGGGCTTTGCAATAGGAGCAGTTTTGGCAGCTGAATGGTTGGTTGGAAAAAAAGGTTTCTTCAATATGGACCAACTCATGTCCTCTTAAAATAAGCTACAACAATACGAGTAAATAACACACATAATCCTACAAGAATATAAACAATTGAGTATTGAAAAAAAAATGCTATCCTTCTCATTAATAGCATCTGTTAATTACCTTTGCAAAGAATATTGAATCATATTGATGAATTGCGCATTTGTTTGGATAAAACATCCACTAAAAACCCTATGGCTAATTATTAGCCTACTATTTCTTTTTCCTATAGCTTATGCTCAGGAATTAGTAGATTTAGGATTTTTAGCTCCAATAAAATATGAAATAAATGGGCCTAAGGATCATGAAAATTTTCCAAGCCTTATACATGCTTTGGCTTATTCTCAAAAAAAAGAAGCAGCTAAGGTAAAAGCTATCAAAACATATTCTGTTCATTTTAAGGTGCAAAAAATTCCTAGCAAAGGTTTTGAAACCACTATAACCCTATATTTGCAGCCCTTTATAGGTGATATCTCTTTATATAATTTCTACTGGCCACAAATAGTTTTGCCCTCATTAAAATCTTTTAAAATAATTATGACTAATGATAAAGGCTATATATATGTGAAAAATGTAGAAATTAATGATTCTAATCAAGACACATTATTATTCACTTTTAAGCATCAAAGATATTCTTCATCTTGGGACATTAATGTAAAAGATGTTTGTTGGAAACAATCTAAAAGCGAAGATGAGTTTAGAACAATTTGGAGATGGATGAACGATTATCAATCGGCTAAATTTATGCTAAATGAAGAGAATAAATTGACTCCTCCTTCAAATAATTACTCTAAGTTGATATATAAATATAGATGGATAGAAATATATAATCAGATTGAAGATGCCACATTCTTTAAAGAACTAGTTTCTAAAATGAAACAAGATCCTGATCAATTAAAAAACAAAATAGAAATAAGAAAATACATAATAAATAGAGAAATCGCTCAACTCACAAATAATGCAAAGCTTATCTTTAATAATAAATCATTTGTTCAAGCGTATATAAAACCGGATTTAGATCTGTATTCAATAACACAAAAAGATAGAAGTATTTACAGCCCTATTTATTATAGTTTTAATCCACGAAATAAGCAAGCTTTTTGCTTTTCTTTACTTGACAGTATTTTCAATAATAATAGAAATAAGAAAAGAGAATTTGAGCTTTATTACCAAAAATTAAGCATGCAGAAAATAGATGATAATATCGCTAATAAATCTCCACAGGAAGCACTCTTCCAAATAGAAAAATTTGATGCATTTTATTCTCATGCAGAATATTTAAAAAAGTCCAGTATTTTTAGCCATTATAAGTCTAAGGCGGTTTATGGAATCTATCTATCCTATATACAAGTTGCCCGCCAAGCATTGGAGCATAACAGAGTAAATATGGCAATGAAATATTTAGATCAAGCATCGTTAGTACAAAGAAAATATCCAAGCGAAATTATTAACGATATTTATGTAGAAAAAGAGCTGCAGAACTTGGTAAAACAAGCTTTAGAAAGGTATAAAAAACTGATAGACAAAGGAGAAAACGAAAGTGCCAAACAAGTAAAAGAAGGCATTATTGGTTTGATGAAGCATTTTGGGTTTAAGCAAAGCAGCTCATAATAAACATACAATACTCGTACAGAAGAGAGGATAACTCCTATTATTTCTCATAATTAATAAATACCGCAAGACAATATATTTGATTAAACATATAAACAAGAAAAGCCTTTCGGAATTATTGCTTTCTATATTTTCTAATACTTGCTATAAGATAAAAATTATAAGCTTTCTTTTGTAAGTACTTTGCACATGATGATATCATTATTAGTCTCATTTTATTCCAAAAAAAAATAATTATTTTGAACTGACTATAAATAGTTTGTAATTTGAGCATAGAAATAATTAAATGATACGGTGCTTCATTTTTTAGTATTTTTGCAAAAATTTTGAAAATGTTAGAAAAATTAGCAGCAATAAAGAACAGATATCAAGAAATTGGCGAACAAATGGCCGATCCAACCGTGATTGCGGATATGAAGAAGTTTGTTCAACTTAATAAAGATTATAAAGAGCTTGAACCTATTGTTCAGGCCTACCACGAATATAAAGATGTATCGGAGAATATTGAATCGTCTAAAGAAATTTTACAAACAGAAACTGATGAGGAGTTTCGCGAAATGGCGAAAATAGAGTTGTCAGAACTCATTGCAAGAAAAGAAGAAATGGACGAAGAAATTCGATTGTTGCTAATTCCTAAAGACCCACAAGATGCTAAAAATTCAATTTTAGAGATTAGAGCAGGAACAGGCGGTGACGAAGCAAGTATTTTTGCAGGTGATTTATTTCGCATGTATCAAAAATATTGCGATTCCAAAGGTTGGAAATTTGAGACAGTTGACCTCACAGAAGGAACAGTTGGGGGCTTTAAAGAAGTAATTGTTAATGTGAGTGGAAAAGATGTTTATGGTACTTTGAAATACGAATCAGGAGTACACCGAGTGCAACGAGTACCACAAACAGAAACACAAGGAAGAGTTCATACATCAGCAGCCACAGTAGCCGTTTTACCCGAAGCGGAAGAGTTTGATATTACTTTAAATCCTGCAGATATTCGTAAAGACACTTATTGTTCTTCCGGCCCAGGAGGTCAATCGGTTAATACTACCTACTCTGCTATCCGATTAACACACAAACCTTCAGGAATTGTAGTAACCTGTCAGGATGAAAAATCGCAGCTAAAAAACTTAGACAAGGCAATGAAGGTATTGCGCTCCAGAATTTATGAAATAGAGCACCAGAAATACTTAGATGAAATCTCGGATAAAAGAAAAACAATGGTTTCTACCGGCGATAGATCAGCAAAAATTAGAACATATAATTACCCCCAAGGAAGAGTAACAGATCACAGAATTAACTTGACTCTTTACAACCTTAACAATATTGTTGATGGTGATATTCAGGAAATTATTGATAAACTTCAAATGGCTGAAAATGCTGAAAGACTGAAAGAACAAGAAAATTCTTTATAATACAGTACAACTATTATGAACAGCAAGCAACTGACACAACTCATCCTTAAAAAAAAATCTTTTCTATGTATTGGTCTCGATACCGATATGGATAGAATCCCCTCTCATTTATTAAAAACAGATGACCCTATATTTGAGTTTAATAAGCTAATTATTGACTCAACCCATGATTTAGCAGTAGCTTACAAACCTAATATTGCTTTTTACGAATGCCTTGGTTCAAATGGCTGGCGCAGCTTAGAAAAAACCATAAAGTACCTGAATACTTTTGGTGACCAACTATTTACAATTGCTGATGCAAAACGAGGTGATATTGGAAATACAAGCAAAAAATATGCTGAAGCTTTTTTTACAAATTTAGGTTTTGACTCTATCACATTAGCACCATATATGGGCGAAGATAGCATTGTTCCATTTTTAAATTATCCAAATAAATGGGCCATTGTTCTTGCTTTAACATCTAATCAGGGAGCCTATGATTTTCAGTATGCTGAATCTGTATACGAAAAAAACAGACTATTTGAAAGTATTTTAAAAACTGTGAGCAAATGGGGCACTGAGGATAATTTAATGTTTGTTGTAGGAGCCACAAAGGCAGAAATGCTTACTCAGATAAGAGATATTATTCCTCATCATTTTATTTTAGTGCCCGGAGTAGGAGCTCAAGGAGGTAGTTTACAAGAAGTAGCCGAGTTTGGGCTAAATAAAAATGTGGGTTTATTAATAAATTCAAGTCGGGGAATTCTTTATGCTGGGCAAGGAAAAGACTTTGCCAAAAAGGCTCGTGCCGAAGCCAAAACACTACAACTGGAAATGGAAAAAATACTAATAAGGCAATTTTCTTAGAATCAATATTTAAGTTATTATTCTACCTTGACAACCAGAGCTTTTTAGTAATCTGCTGCTCTTCCGTTATAAGTTTAATAATGTATATTCCTGCATTTACAGGTAAATATTTATTTCTTAATTCGGTTTTCTTGTTACCGCTTGTAACCAGTTTACCGTCTACTGTAAATACCTGATAGTCAAATGTAATATTAGAATTAGAAAGGACATTTTGAATATTTAACCTTCCATCTGATGAAAAAATTAACCAGTTATTTTTAGCAATAATTTCTTCTGTACCCACGCCATCACTAAAAACAATTTGAAATCTGTTTTCTTCCACACCTGCTGTATTGTAAAAGTTAAGCTTTTTATACTTTCTCAAGTCATAATAGCGCTTTGTTGTTCGATCATATAAATTAATTGGTTGATCTTCACTAAAAGATTCAATTCCATCAATATTAAGCGAATAACTGGCTTGCTTACCAAACCTAACTGTCATATCATATCTTCCGTCCATCATCTCTAAAGGCAATGTATTAATGCTGTATTCTGTGTTTTTATATGTTAACCAAGCGTCTGCTATTTCCTCATTATTAGAGTAGAACTTAATGGCATCAAACTCACCATCAAACCCTGTGGTTCCCTTTTCATGAAATTTTAAAAATATTTTGTCTGTTTTGCCAAAGCTTGTGGAAGTTTCTATGACAAGCTCATTTTTAACTTCTTTAGGACTTGGGGTGTACTCTGTATATGTTTTCCCAGATTTCGATTTATAATATATGTTATAATTATCGGCTACTCTGGAGTCTTCTGTAAAAGTGAGTTGTTGATTATCTGCTGTAACATGGATAAAAAAAGCTTGCCCAGAGGGAATATATCGCGAAGCTGTACCACTTCCATTATTATAAAAAATATACTGAGAATTTGCCACATCCCAATAATAAATGGCTTGATCCACTCCAGCGGGTAGCGTAGGTTGTATCACATCCCAATCTATAGAGGCAGTATAAGGATTTCCTATTAAATTATATCCCTCCCAAGCTGTACCGCTTGTAAATTCTAAATTAGGACTCAAAATATCCCCAGTATTCAAATTTCCTGTTATATTCACAGTATTTCCATAACCACTAAGTAAAAGAAGTGCATAACCATTACCCGGAACAAGGGTTTCTGATGTTGAACTGATATAAGTCCAATTGGCATTGGGTTCCACCCAGTATTTTAAATACTGATCCATTAAAGAACTCGTTTGTAGGTTTGAAATTGGAGATGAAAACAAATGCCAAATACCATTCCCGGTTGTACCACTTATAGTAGCCATATATCTCTCTACATTAGCATCTCCACTAACTGCTCCAACCGGGATAAATGTGGCAGCTCCGCTCGCATCAGACTTTAAATCTAATGTAGCTCCACTTGCCACCGTTACATCATGAACCACTTTAAGAATATTATCAGAACCCACAGTGAATGAAGCTCCAGGTTGGATAGTTAAAGAATTAAAAAAGTAAGGGAATCGATCATATGACTGAACAGGCGATGTTGTACTACCAGAAGGAATAATAACATTTGCCCCGGCATCCGGAATAAACGAACTACCCCCAGAAACTGTCCAATTTTGATAATCATCCCAGTTAGAGCTATTATTTCCATTCCAGTAATAATACTCATTATGATTCCCAGGTGTTACATCAAAATAGGTAGAAGCATAGGCAGTGCTTATCTCCCACTCTTCAGGGCGATAATTATATCTATCTTCTGTAATATTTGTCTTTCTAACTGCATGCTTATTTATATATTCCCAATCGGTACCTGTTCCATCTGTTTTAGCTACACCATAAGTATCATTCCTTCTGTATTTCCCATTATTCTTTTTATATAACAAAATAACGGCATCAGTTCCATCAAACCAAGAAGCATTTATTCCCCCATTAGCTTGATCAGCAGCAAAACCATAAGTGTTTTGAAAATCACTTGCTTTAGGAGCATAAACAAATTTTTCTCCAGGATTAACAGTTCCAGAAAGGTTTATTCTTTGTGTATTCTTATAAAAACCCAAATAATACCTTGTTAAATCTATGGCTACATTACCAGAATTATAGAGCTCAACAAACCTTCCCTCAGGTTCGCTCATTGGATATGCCACCTCAGAAATTAATAATTTTCCACCAGTATTTACATTAGCCTCTTCAACTAATACATTATCAATATACCAAGAATCTCCATCATCATTAGTCATCACAAAAGCTATATATACACTTTGTCCATCATACGCACTCAAATCTATCTCCCTTTGAGAATAAGAAGTAGAAAAATCAGACTCCCCATAACTGGCTATTGTTGTAAAGTCACCATGTGTGTTTTGAGAATTTGTAGATATTCTAATGGTATAATCACTCCAATACTCGGTACCATAATCCTGTTTCTCGAAGTAAGATAAGGTAGAATTTGTACCGAGTGTAATAAGAGGGCTAACTAACCAATCTTCAAGCACTGTTCCTCCGGCATTTTCCCATCGAACCATGGCTCCATTATTCTCATAACCATTGCTTGTTGCAGCCCAATTATAACTAGTACCCGCCCCATTTGTTCCAATAAATGTAATCCAATCAGTTGGAGGAAACGTACCATTATCAAAATACTCTATAAATGGTAATATGTAATTATTCTCATCTGCTGTTTGCTTAACAGAATTAATATTTTCAGATTGATCAGTAGAATGTATAGAGATAACACGCCCATCATCTTCTCTTCCAAAACCACTTTGAGCTTGCAAGCCAGGTGTTGATAATAATCCTAATATCAACCCGATTAGTATAAGTCTTCTCATTGCTTAATAGGTATATTTCTTGACTCTAAAGATATAACGAAAAACAGCCCAACTCCCCAAAGTGTTTATAAATTAGAACGTTACAATGTTTTGTCCATTTTTAAGACAATGTTTTGTTTTTGGAATACCCTTATACAATGGTAGAATACGTTAATAATCCAATATATGGACAATTCTAACAAATAATAATAAGCAGTACATTATGGTGTTAAAATGAGAGGAGAGAGCCAGTTAAAGAAGACTAATTTTATCAAATTAGCATACATCACCTCATGAGTATGCAATACAAATTTATATACTCATTATGTACAATAGAAATGCTAATCCAACGAAAAATAAATACACCCTTGCCTGTTATAATCTTCACCAATTATACATATTTGATTGTTTTGAAAAAATCAAAATAATTCAAATTTTCAGCCTGATAACTTGGTGAATGCTAAAATTTGTTACAAGTATTTCAAATTAATCATTTTTAAATACCTTTGCGCGAAACCACAAAATTAATGTTTATGAAATTTACGGCCAAACAAATCGCCGAAGTACTAGAAGGAGTTGTTCTTGGTGAGGAAAATATTGAAGTTAATAATCTTTCAAAAATAGAGGATGGAAAAGCACAAACACTCAGTTTTTTATCTAATCCAAAATACACAAAATACATATATACAACTCAGGCAAGTATTGTTGTTGTTGATGATAAATTTAAGGCCGAAAAAGAAGTACCTTGTACATTAATTAAGGTCAAAGACGCCTATGTTGCTTTTTCACAATTACTTGAATTATATAGTCAATCAAAAAATGCTAAAAAGGGAATATCCAAATCAGCCTTTGTTTCTGAAAAAGCAAAAATTGGGAAAGATGTCTATATTGGAGAATTTGCTGTAATTTCGGATAATGCTATTATTGGTGATTATAGTCAAATATATCCTCATGCTTTTGTTGGTGAAAACACTAAAATTGGCTCACATACAACTCTTCACTCAGGTGCACGTATTTATAATGATTGTATAATAGGAAATAATTGTACTTTTCACTCAGGAGTAATCATTGGAGGTGATGGTTTTGGATTTGCTCCTCAACAAGGTGATAATTACAAAAAGCTTCCCCAGATTGGAAATGTACTCATAGAGGACCATGTAGACATAGGTGCTAATACTACAATAGATAGAGCAACTTTAGGCTCAACTATCATTAGAGAAGGAGTAAAACTAGATAACTTAATACAGATAGCACATAATGTTGAAATAGGGAAACATACTGTTATTGCCGCCCAAACTGGAATATCGGGAACAACTACGATTGGTGAATTTTGTATGTTTGGTGGTCAAGTAGGAATTGCCGGCCACTTAAAAATTGGTAACAGAGTAATGATAGCTGCTCAGAGCGGAATTGGAAATAATATTGCTGACGACAAAATAATACAGGGCTCACCTGCGTTTGATATCAAACCCTATACTAGATCATATGTTCATTTTAGAAGATTGCCGGATATCGTAAAACGTATTGATAATCTGGAGAGAAAGCAAGGGAAATAAGTAAATACAGAATCAGATTTTTTTTGTAAATTTGCCAGCTGTTCCATTAAATACTTGGAACAGTTTCATTTACAGCCAATTAATAAATTTTATTAGAAAAAACATATGGCAAAACAAAATACGATTGCATCGGAAGTTAGCGTTTCTGGCAAAGGACTTCATACAGGTCAGGACGTAAAACTCACTTTCAAACCTGCCGATGAAAACTACGGTTTCCGTTTTATCAGAACAGATTTGGAAGGTCAGCCAGTTATAACAGCAAACGTTGACCACGTAGTAGACACTTCCAGAGGAACAACATTAGAAGCTAATGGTGCTAAGGTTTATACCATAGAGCATGTTTTAGCCGCTCTTGTAGGAATGCAAATCAACAATGTAAAAATTGAAGTGAATGCAGCTGAAATGCCAATTCTTGATGGCAGTTCGAAACTATATGTTGAAGCACTAACTAAAGCCGGACGAGTAGAACAAAATGTAGATATTGAGTATTTTGAGTTAAACGAGAATATTACATATACCAATGCCGATGATCAGGTAGAATATATAGCCATCCCTAGTGATGAATTCAAAGTTTCGGTAATGATTGATTACGAAACTCAAGTATTAGGTACACAACATGCCACATTACATAAAATTGAAGACTTTAAAGAAGAGATAGCTAGGGCTAGAACTTTTGTTTTCCTCCACGAATTAGAACCTTTATTGAACAATAATTTAATAAAAGGTGGTGATTTGGCAAACGCGATTGTATATGTTGACAAACAAATGAAGCAATCAGAATATGATAGATTAGCTAAAATATTTAAGCAGCCAAGTGTAGAAGTAACTGACAAAGGTTATCTCAACAACCTTGAATTGTATACCAATAACGAACCTGCAAGACATAAACTCCTCGATTTAATTGGAGATATGGCTCTTCTAGGGAAGTCTATCAAAGCACATATTATTGCCACCAGACCAGGACATAAAAATAATACTGAGTTTACAAGGCTCTTAAAGAAACAATACCAAAAAGCTTCTAAAAATAAATTAACCCCTCTGTTTGATCCTAATACAAAGCCTCTTTTCGATATTAACGACATTATGAAAATGCTTCCTCATCGCCCTCCATTTTTATTAATAGATAAGATAATGGAAATGAGTGAAACACATGTTATTGGGAGTAAAAGTGTTACGATGAACGAAGGCTTTTTCGTAGGCCACTTCCCAGGAAACCCTGTGATGCCAGGTGTATTACAAATAGAAGCCATGGCACAAACAGGTGGAATACTCGTGTTAAGCACAGTCCCTGATCCTGAAAATTACATTACTTTATTCATGAAAATTGATAAAGTAAAATTTAGAAAACCAGTTTTACCAGGAGACACATTGAACTTTAGCCTTAAATTATTATCTCCTATAAGAAGAGGGCTTTGCAATATGGGCGGCGTTGCTTATGTTGGAAATAATATAGTTATGGAAGCCGAAATGTTGGCGCAAATAGTAAAGAAAAATTAGTATTATGAATCAACCATTAGCATACGTACACCCACAAGCAAAAATTGCTAACAATGTAGTTATTGAACCTTTTGTAAATATTGAAAAAAACGTAGTTGTTGGCGAAGGAACTTGGATAGGCTCAAATGTAACCATTATGGAAGGAGCTAGAATTGGTAAAAATTGCAAAATTTTCCCAGGTGCTGTTATATCTGCAATCCCACAAGATTTAAAATATGAAGGTGAAGAAACTACTGTGAAAATTGGTGACAATACAACCATTCGTGAGTTTGTAACTATTAACCGAGGAACAAAAGCCAATATGGAAACTATAGTTGGCGATAATTGTTTACTCATGGCCTATGTTCATATAGCGCATGACTGCACTGTAGGAAATAATGTGATCCTAGCAAATGGAGCTACTTTGGCAGGTCATATTGAAATTCATGATTGGGCAATTATTGGTGGCCTTTCAGCAGTTCATCAATTTGTTCAAGTGGGTAAACATGCCATGATAAGCGGTGGTGGAATGGCCCGTAAAGACGTTCCTCCTTTTACTAAAGCCGGAAGAGAACCACTGTCCTATGTTGGTATTAACTCTATTGGTTTAAGACGTAGAGGATTTACACCAGAGCAAATTAATCAAATACAAGAAATATACAGAGTTATTTACTTAAAAAATAAAAACGTTTCTCAAGCAGTAAACTTAATTGAAGCAACAATACCGGCTACTCCAGAAAGAGATGAAATATTGGCCTTTATTGCCCGATCTACACGAGGAATTATGAGAGGTTATTCAAGATTTTTATAAAATATATTATGGCAAATACATCAGATTTTAAAAATGGTTTAGTAATTAACTTTAACGGTAATTTATACTCTATCATTGAGTTTCAACACGTGAAACCAGGCAAAGGACCAGCCTTTGTTAGAACAAAACTACGCAACTTAAAAACAGGTAAGGTACTATCCAATACTTTCACTTCAGGAGTAAAAATTGATATTCAAAGAGTAGAAAGAAGATCCTATCAATTTCTTTATAAAGATGGCGAACAAATGCACTTTATGAATAACGAAACATTCGAACAAACATTTATCGATGAAGTTTTAATTGGCGATCCGGCAGCATTCCTGAAAGAAGGTCAAAACGTTGAAATTCTTATCCATACCGAAACAGAATCACCTTTAACAGTTGATTTACCAGCTTATGTAGTTCTTGAAATAAGCTATACTGAACCGGGTGAAAGAGGAAATACTGCCACAAATACCTTTAAAGATGCAACCTTGGAAACTGGGGCTACCATTAAAGTTCCATTGTTTATAAATACAGGTGAAAAGATTAAAGTTGATACTAGAACAGGGTCATATTCTGAAAGAGTAAAATAATAATAATGAAATTTCCGAGAAATTATCAGCTTCAAGAAATTAGTGATATTATAGGCCAAAGTTTTATTGGTAATCCAAGTTTCGTCGTTAGTGGGATAAACGAAATACATATGGTTGAAGCAGGAGACCTTACTTTTGTCGACCACCCAAAGTATTATAATAAAGCATTAAATAGTGCTGCAACAACTATTCTTATTAATAAAGAAGTTGAATGCCCCAAAGGGAAAGCTCTTATTATATCTAACACTCCTTTTGATGACTATATGAAACTCGTTCAGCACTTCCAGCCATTTGAAGCGGCACAATCCATGATAAGCCCATCAGCAAAAATTGGAGAAGGTAGCATTATCCAACCGGGGGCATTTATTGGCAATCATGTTAATATTGGAAAAAATTGTCTGATTCATGCCAATGTGAGTATTTACGATCATACGGAAATTGGTGATGAGGTCATTATTCATTCAGGATCTGTTATCGGTGCCGATGCCTATTATTTTCAGAAGAGGAGTGATGGATTTAAAAAGTTTGAATCTTGTGGAAAAGTAATACTAAAAGATAAAGTTGAAGTTGGCGCCCTTTGTACAATAGACAAGGGAGTTAGTGGAAACACTATTATTGATCAGGATACCAAAATGGACAATCATTGCCAAATTGGTCATGATACATATATTGGTAAAAGATGTCTTATTGGTGCTTTTGCTGCTATTGCCGGAGTTACACGAGTTGAAGACGATGTAATAATTTGGGCGCGTGTTGCTATCAATAAAGATATAGTAATTGGTAAGGGAGCCATCATATTAGCTACATCAGCACTTGACAAATCTGTTGAAGGTGGAAAAACATACTTCGGGTCTCCTGCCATAGAAGCAAGACTAGCTTGGAGAGAAATGGCCAAATTAAGAACTCTATTAAAAGATTAAAATTGAATAAATTTGTTTCAATGAAAAGAAAGATTGCTAATTGGCAATCTTTTTTTGTTTTTGCTGAATATCGAGAATTACAAGTATAGCAGCAAAACCCCAAAAGGGAACAGAAGCCTTGTCACTATCCAAGAAATTATTCAAAAAACCGTGAGTTAAATAAGTTACAAAAGCTACAAGTATTCCCATAACTAAATATCGAGTTGAAGCATCATCGGACCTATAATAAACCCTGACACCTGTAGAAATAATAATAATAGCAATAATAATAAAACTTAAAGAACCAATAATTCCTGTTTCTGCCAATGGTCCCAAATACTCACTATGTGCATTCCCACCATCTCCAAAATCTGTACTAATAATAGTTTTTTCCTTAGCCCTTTGCATGGGAGCATAAACAAACTGATAGGTTCCTGGCCCCCACCCAACAATAGGACGTTCATCAAACAACCTTATTGCACATGCCCAACGATTAATACGTTCAAGGTTTGATGCATCAGTGGCAATATTACTTGATGATGACACATGTTCCATAAAATTTCCTGAGGAGTCCTGATCATTTTTGGATAGCTTATCAATAATTTGATTTTGGAATGCAAAAAACAAACCAACAACAGTAATCAAAGAGATGAAAATATATCTAATTTTTATTTTAAAGTGTATCAATAAAAATACTCCAAATCCAGCTATCAATGACAACCAAGCCGCTCTACTATAAGAAAGAAACAAACCAATAAAGATAATTACTACGGTGATAATTGAATATATTTTTACCGATTTACTATATTCTTTTGTTAATGCTATGGCAATAGATACAGGCAAATAGAATGCTAAAATCATTCCATAGGCTGTATGATCGTTATAAAATGGTGTCATCACCCAATGTCCGGCTTTTACCCCAAACCCCCACATGGAGTGATGTATTGTAGTATAAAAAATTACAATAATAAGTGGTAACATATAGAGCCAAGAAAATTTTCTAATATCAGTAGTATTCGTAATCAATTTACTGAAAAGAAAATAAAACGGAATAACAAACCACAATCGCGAAATAAAATATTTAATAGAAACAATAGGTAGTTCACTGGTAAGAGTTGTAACCAGTAACCAAAGCAGATTAAATAATATTGCAATAGTTAAGGGATGTTTTAGAAACCTTTTATCGAAACTCCAATCGAAGAACAGCTTAATAAAGAACATAAGAAGAACGCCTGCCATTAAGGGTTCTGTTGGTAAAGATACCCCGAGTCCAAAATCAGAATCCTGTATGCTAACAGCCAGTGGAGTAAAAAATACAATCAGCCAAATAAGCTTATCAAGGGCAAAGAAATAAAGAAGTAAAAAGAATATTCCAAAAGGCAAAGCAAAAGCATAATACTGATGTTTTGAAATGAAGTACATATTAGCCAGCACAAATATTATACTAACCAAATAAACTACTGCTATTTTTACCCTAGAAGCAAACACCTATTTTTGAGCTTTACGGATTCTCAAATTCTCAATAACACCAATGACTAATAATGTTAAAAACAAGGTAGAGAACATTGTTAGAGCTACAATTAGCCAACGTACCGGATAGGACTTTTTATCAGCCGCAAATGGTGTTTCAATAATGTTGGTATAAGAGTATTTACGATCATAATTGGAAAATGCTTTATCATATTCGCTTGTAATTTCACGAAGGTTAATCCCCTCATGACGCAGGTTATCAAAAGTAATTAATAAGTGACCACCTTTCTCTTCAATACTTTTTCTAAGCTTATTAACTTCTCTACTATTTACTTTAGTTGAACCACCTTCAACTGTCCCTAATAAACCTTTAACAACCTCGGCAGATTGACTCTCAAAATTAATCAAGCCGTCTTCAATAGCCAATTTATTAAGTTGATGCTCTAAAGAATCTATTGTAAGTTTTTTACGTTCAACAGCTCTTCCCCACATGGCCACAACTTCTCCAAACTTTTCTTCATGAAGGCTTCTAATTTTTTCATTATAAGCTTCAATAATGGTTTCCACCATTTGTTTGGCTATCTCAGGATCTCTATCTAATACTTCAATACGAATGGCTTCACCCGGAGTTTTTGAAATGCTAACACTTTCGTTATATTCGTTTAAGAGTGCAGTTATAAAATACTCATAATCAGCACCAATTTCGTAATGTTTAGCTAAGTCAAATTTTTCAATTACTTTATCACGCACATAGCTAGCTTGTAGTACCTGAAACATTTGTTCGGTCTCACTCTCTTCAGAGTAAGGAGAAATATTAGCAGGATAAACTACAGCCCAAGATTTATATTTTGGGGTAATAATCCATGGTCCAGAAAAAATAATTGAACCAAGAAGTGCAGCAATCAATATTATTATCAAGTGCATCCTCCACCTTAATAAAGTATTGATTACATTTAGGTTATTAAAATTGCTTTCCATTATTATATGATTTATTCTTATTCTTAAATTAACAGGTTTGTACTCCTGCTCTCTCCACCAAAACGCTAAAACGCTACTAATTAACCTTGTTAAACTTTTTTTTTTAATTGTAGCTTCTCAACTTGTTCAAAAGTTATAATTATTAAAACAGCTAAAAACAAAGCCCCTAGAACAGAAATAAGTACAATTAACCATCTAATAGGATAGGCTTTCTTTTCGGCCTTATAAGCTGTATTTACAACGAATTTTTGTGGCAAATCTTGTTCAGCATCAACTTTTGCTTCTTCATATTTTGCTTTTATTTCACTGAGTAGCTTTTTATCGTGTTCCAATGCATCTCTTAAAGAAACATAAGGGCCACCGTATTCAGCAAGAATATCTAATCTGCTTTCTAATCGTCTTATATTAGCAGTATTCCCTTTAGCAATCTCCATAGCTAACTGTCGGTTAATCATTTCCGATTGAGATTCATAATCGTGAACACCAAGTTTACGCAATACGGTCAAGGAATCTTCTTTAACAGCTATTTCCGATTTCAGTTTTAAATATTCAGTCTTTACGATATTGAATCCCTTAACAGCTCTTATACGCTTCATTCCATTTTTTACAACATCGTAAAGAGCAGCAATATCATTAGCAATATCTGCAGCGTCTTGCGGATCCCTATCGTAAACAATTATTTTAACGGCACTATTCTCTGTCCTTTTAAACTGCACATTAGATTCATACTGTTTAAATAATTCGGTATATTTATAAGGATCGTTTTCTTTTATTTCGTAATGCTCTAAAAGATGGTATTTAATTACAATGCTGTCACGAATTTTATTGGAGTTCAATATTTGCAGCATTTGTTCCACTTGCTCATCTTCTCCAAATTCTAAAATATCTTCCTTCCCACTGTAATTGGTATTTAGTAGCGGTTTAGAAATAGCGTTGGTAGAAGTAGGGAAAAGCACTACCTGGCTTTTAAATAAAGGAGTAATAAAGTATGTAGATGAAAAAACGACCGACAAAAGAACAGTCACAATTGTGACCATGAAGAAGGTCTTTCTCCATTGGTATAAAAAAGCTATAAAATTTGAAGAATCAAATCCTTCGTAAGTATTATTATTCATATTGAAATGAATGGTTAAATAAAGGCCAAAAATAGAAAAATTTATAAAACCAAAAACATTAATATTGATTAAAAATACGA
>Ga0256826_1000165_pt1 | contig 35908 bp, 36 predicted proteins | sample CV79metaG_FD_185975 | JGI IMG/M metagenome (GOLD analysis project Ga0256826, IMG submission 185975) | Hydrothermal vent microbial communities from East Pacific Rise, Pacific Ocean - CV79 | ecosystem: Environmental > Aquatic > Marine > Hydrothermal vents | place: Pacific Ocean: East Pacific Rise...
AAAGTCGTTTCTATAGCAATAGATGACACTATAAAAAGTGGTTACTCTCATACAGCCCTCTTAAATAAACAGTTAAAGAAAAGATATATAAAACCTATATACAATAAACTAAGAGCAAGAAACAACATCTCCTACTCAGGAAAAAGTCGAGAGTTTCGTCTAAATAACCTAAGAGATTTTCAACTAAAGCACTTTAAAGAGAAGAGTGTAATACTAGTAGATGACATAGTAACAACAGGGGCAACACTCTCGCAAGCTATAGAACTACTCCAAATAGAGGGGAAGGAAGTTCTCTTGTGTTTAACACTTTGCGATGTAAATAACAAGTAAACTTTAAAACAATCCTTTAAAAAGTTTATTTAACTCTTTAGTGATGACCTTTGTTGCCTCTTTTTTGATGAGTTTATCAACATTTACACTTACTTTAGGAGCAGTTATATCACCTTTGAGTCTCACATCAACAGGGTTCCCATTTGCACTAATAGCGAGTTTAGAGTCTATTTTAGATGTTTTAGTATTTAATTTAGTATTTTCTGTTGTAATTGAAGATCTATTAGATTTTAAATTCAGTGATGTAAGTACATTATCTTTATTAATTCGTGCATTTACATTACCTTCAAACTTCTCTTTGTAAATGTCAAAATATGCATACTTTTTTATGAGGTTAAAGACTTCATTTTTAGTGAAGAGTCCATGAGAAAGTTTTCCTTTCAGCACTCCTTTCTCTTGAAGTAAGTTATACTTTAAACTACCATCAAGGGATGCATTAAAAATCTTTGGATAAAGCAGCATATCTAATATAGAAAGTGTTTTCATAGCTTTAAAGTTTGCCCTTAAGTCATCATTATGCAGCTTCACCTCTAACTCACCACCTCCAACACTACTCATAAGTGTGAGATCTAAATCTTTTTTCTTAGAGACTCTTCCCTTAGCAGTTATAGATCCCTTTAATGCTCTTTGTGAGATAAAAAAGAGCTTATTTAACTTTGCAATAGTTACTTTATAATCACTCTCTACATGATTGTTATCTGTATTAAAATGCATCTCATTTACATCTAAACGCAGTAAGTTAGAGAGAAGAGTTAGTTTCGTTTTTACATCTGTTTTATCTACTGTTATAGAACTTTTAGCACTAAAAGTTGTATAAGGCATCGCTGACGTAAATTTATATGTTTTAGTAAAGTACTTAGAGTTTATAACTCCTTGTGTAATTTTAGACGTAACAGTTGCTTTTAACTTTGTCATATCTGCATCATGTATGTTTACATCTAAGTCTAAGAGACCACTAGCAAAAGGTGGTTGATTTAACATATAAAGAGCTTTTTTGAGATTTAAAGATCTTACTCTTGCACGAAGTGTTGCCAACTTAAAATCTTTTAACTTAGCAACAATATTACTTTTAGAAGAAGCGAAATCTGTATTTGTTACAAGAGCAATATTTTTCTTATTACCTTGAATAGTTCCTTTTAAAGCAAGTTTGCCATGTAGACTCACTCCCAAAAGAGGTTCTAAAATCGCCAACTCTTTCATTGCAATAGTATACTTTATATCTAAGGCTAAGGGCTTAGGTTTTATATCGCCAGAAGATAATATTTTTGCTAGTGTAGAGTCCAGTATATACTTATAGTCAATATTGTCACCTTTTAAAATAGCCTCCAGATTCATCTTAAAAAGTGTATTTGGTAACTTGAGATTAAAATCCTTCTTCATAATTTTGGAGTTAATTTTACCTGCTTTTGTCGTAAGCAAAATTTTTCCATCTAAAAAATGAGGACGTATGTTTTTAAAATCTATGTCAATATCTACATTGGCATTGACATAAGGTTTTTGATTTACGATGTAAAGTAGTTTTTCTAAATCTATATTTTGAACTTTCGCTATTATAGATGTCGGGTTTAAGTCTGTCAGTTCTATATGGTATGAAGTTTTACTTGAAGCAACACTACTTACACCATCAACTTCAATATAAGCTTTATTTCCTTTGACACTGCCTTCTGTAGAAAAAGAACCTCTTAAAGATGTTTCAGTTAGAGAGTTTAGTGTTTGTAACTCTTGTAAAGTGAGTCTATAAGCGATGTTAAAAGATTGAGAAAAAAGAGAATAATTTCCTTTTAGATGCACTGTATTGTTTTTATTTATCTCCAAGAGTAATTCAAACTTATTCATAGTAAGTGAAAATTTATCTACCCGACTTTCAAGTTTAAGTGTCTCGTTTATTTTGTTTTCTAATGGTGTTTGGACAAGAGTATTACCCAATGGAGTAAACAGTACAATATAGATACTCCCTAAAAGAGTTCCTATCATAGCAACTATACTTAAGAGAAATCTCATAACTACACCGGAATATGTACTATAAAACTAGTACCCTTACCTACTTCGGTCTCTAAGAGTAGTGTTCCTTTTAGTTTTTGAGTTACTATGTTATAAGCGATATTTAACCCTAAACCCGTTCCTCCTGCATTTCTTTTTGTAGTTACGAAGGGATCAAAAGCTTTATGTTTCATGTTGTCATTCATCCCACATCCATTATCTTTAAAAATAAACTCTAGTTCTTTTTTTCTTACTCTCATCTCTATAATAATTTGAGCATCTTCTTTTTTCACTTCAAAGGCATGCACTATTGCATTTTGAATAAAGTTGTTTAAGAGTTGTGCAAAAGCACCTGGGTAAGAGTTAACTAAAAGTGTCTTAGGTGCATCTACTACAACACTTATTGGACCTCTTTTAAGCTGGTTACTAAATGTTTTAACAACTTCATGTGTATACTCTACTATATCGAAGTTGCGTTTTTCTTCTATACTTTGATCTACCGATATTTTTTTAAAACTACGAATTAAACTTGCTGCACTGTTTACACTTTTAAATAGCAGTCTTGCCGTTTCATTAATGTGGTTCAGAGACTCTTCTAATGTAGACTTTTTCATAGTACCATTTTTCATACTCTCTAGTAACTCTTTACTCTCTTGCTTTATAATAGTACTACCTGTTACAGCATTTCCTAAAGGTGTATTTACCTCATGTGCTACGCCACTTACTAAAGAGCCCAGTGATGCCATCTTTTCAGACTCTACAAGTTGTGTTTGTGCTTTTTTTAGTGTCTCAAGAGACTCTGTCAGTTCTTCTGTTCTTACAACAACTCTATTTTCTAAATCTAAGGTAAGTTTCTCTAGCTCATTTTGATGTGACTCAATTGAGTTAAAAAGAGAGTTAAATGATGTATAAAGTTTTCCTATTTCATTTTTAGACTTATACTCTAGCCTTGTACTATACTCTTGAGTTACAGAAAGATGTTCAAGGTTTTTGGAGAGATTAACAATAGGTCGAATAAGTGTTCCTGAAATATAATAAATTACAAAACCTATAATAAAAAGAGTTATCATAGAAAAAATAATAGCATTTTCAATAGAGTCCTTTACGAAAGTGTTTAACACTGCTGTATCTTTCTCTAAGTAGAGATATCCGAAAGTCTCATTCTCTAAGCTAATCTTTTCGCGAATAACGAAAGAGTCTGCATTTAATGAATCATGACTGTATTCAAACTGATGCTTGAACCACGAGCGTTGGGTAAATGTTTCATTAGCATATAAGCCTATAGACCTTTTATCATACTTGCTATAAAGTGTTCCATCCTTTAAATAAACCTGAACACTGAGTATGTTTTCATAACGATGAAGTTGTGCAAGAGAGTTAGTTAAACCATCTCTATCAAAAAAGAGTATTGGTGCGACTGCATTATCTGCAATAAGCCCTGCTTGAAGTTCACTCTCCTTTATAAATGATGACTCTTTATAGGAGTATGATGAAAATATATTGTAAGAAAATCCAGCAATAAGTACAGCTGATACAATTGAAAGCATTGTAAAATAAATTTGATTTTTAAATGATAGGTTATTAAACTGCATCACTGACTCTTTACCGGATTTACTATTTTAGATGCTACTTTTAATAATCTATAGTTTACCTTTAGTTTTGCATTTAGAAGAGCTTGTTGGTTAATAGCTATGTTTAACTTATTTTTCTGTAGATAAAGGGCCAACATAAAGCCGTCATCAAGGTACTCTACTGAATCTGTAACAAGTAATGTATAGGGAAGAGGTGAGTGTTTTAGTTCTTTTCGTAGAGAAACAGATGGATGATTTACATAAAGAATATCACACTTGGGCATCAACTCACCCTCTGCTAAATTAACAATTTTTATAGGTACACTACCATGGTCTTTATTTTTATATAAATCAACAAGAGATTCATACATCTCTTTATTGTCATATACACATATAATAAACTCTTGCTTACCATTTTTATAAGTGATAAACTGACTTATTCTACTCAGTATTACCCCTTTTACCTTATCTTCTTTTTCACTTGCAGATAACAAAGTAAAAGATAGTAGTAAAAAGAAAAAAAGAGTAAAAAATTTCATATCAATTTCCTATAACTCAATCAACTCAGGTTTAGGCTCACCAAAGTAATACCCTTGTGCATAATCAACACCCATCGATTTTACTATTTCATAAATTTCTTTAGAGTGAACAAATTCAGCAACTGTTTTAAAGCCAACTTTATTTGTAAAAAAAAGTATCGACTCTGTAATAATTTGAGAGTTGCGGTCCGTATCTATATCTTTTATAAAACTACCATCTATCTTTATGCTTTCATACTTATGCTTTCCAAGTTGCGAAAAGTTTGAGCATTCTGCACCAAAATCATCTATACTTAAAGAGTAGCCTAAAGAGGTTAATCTTTTTAAATTCTCTAGTGCGACTATATTGCCATTCATACTTGTCTCTTCGAGTATTTCAAATACTATACGAGATTTTTCAATGCCATACTCTTTGGCAGTAGCATCTATAAACTCAACAAACTTATCTTCTGCTAAGTCATGGTCTGTAATATTTACAGAGAATATTAACTTGTTATCTTGAAACTTCTCACATGCTTTTTTAAAGACTCTTTGTGTAATTTGGTGTAAATACCCAGCATAACGAGCTGTTTTTAAGAATTTATAAGGAGAGTAAACAACACCTTCGTACTCTAAACGTACTAATGCTTCATACTTTACAATTTTATCAGTTTTGCACTCGACTATCGGTTGATAGTAAACTAATAACCTATCACTATGAAGAGCATTTGCTATACGTGCTGTCCAAGAGTTGTTCTCTTCTATAAATGAAAGATAATCTCTGTTCTCATCATAGTACTCGACTCTGTTCCGTGAGACTTCTCTTGCTTGGCGAAGTGCTATTTCAGCTTTTTGAATAATATTTCCAAGTTGGTAGTGAACAATACCAATACTTACACTTATATATAAAGAGAGGTTTTCTAACTCTAGGGGAGAGTTATCAAGAAGTGCTTTTATAGTTAAAACCTCATCATCCAAAGTATCTAACTTAGCATTATTAAGGAGTAGTGCAAATACATCTGCTTCTAAACGATACAGAATCATACCCTTCTTTAATATTCTACTTAAAATATTACTCATATGGAGAAGTACTTGGTCACCTACATCAAAACCATAGGCATCATTTAATAGTGAGAATCTATCTATATCTATAAGCATTAGTGTCTGGTGTATATTTGAGTCTAAGTCGTAGTTTAACTTTGCTCTATTTGGTAGGGATGTCAACTTGTCTGTTATTAAAAGGTTATAGATTTCATTTTTTTTATTATTAAGTTCTATAAGTTGCATATACTGCACTAGTGCTGTTCTAATAGTAGTATAGAGTTTATCAGCTGTGAGCTCTGTTTTTTCTTTATAGTCATTTATATCATAGTTATCTATTACATAACGCTCAGGTGCTTCACCTGGTTGCCCTGTTCTAATGATAATACGACTCATATCATTCTTTAAATCACTACGAATATACTCTGCAAGATCTAAGCCCGATGTATTTTTCTCCATAACAACATCTAGTAAAATCACAGCTAAATCATCATGAAGAGGCAACATCTCTCTTGCCTGTTTTTCACTATGTGCAGATAAAAACTCTATCTTTTTATTTCTAAAAACAAATGACTTAAGTGCTAGTTTTGTAAAAAGGTGCACCTCTTCATCATCATCAATAATCAATATTTTATATGTTCCGTCAACCCTAATCTTAGTATCTAAATCTTCAGGGGCAAATATAATCTCATCATTCATACTTAAATTATACATTGAGTTTTATTTATCTTGCTTAAATGTGAATTTTTATTATATTAAGTAGCTAAAGAAATGAGAAAAGATAAACTTGATAGTAGTAGACTAAACTTATCTAACTTTAAAGACTAAACTACTACTTGACATTGTTACACTCAATATGTATAATACATCTAACTTTTAAATAAAGGAGTGACTTAACAATTATGTCTAAAGAAGAATTACAAGACGAAAACCTCGTAAATGAGGAAGAAATCGTAGAAAAAGAAGAAGTTTCAACTGACGAAGCTGAGGCTGAAGCAGAAGCTGTTGAAAATGAATTTGATTTATTATCATCAGAATTTGCAGATTTAAAAGACAAGTATGCTCGTGTTCATGCTGATTTTGATAACATTAAAAAAAGACTTGAACGTGAAAAATATACAGCTGTTGAGTATGCAAATGAAAAATTTGCGAAAGATATGATCCCAGTACTTGATGCACTTGATGGTGCTATGAAGTCTATTGAAGGTGATGCTGACAAGGCTGAACTATTTGATAAACTCAAAGAGGGAATTGAGCTCACGCATAAGTCATTTTTAACACAGCTTGATAAACATGGTGTTACATTAGTAGCTCATGATGAGCCTTTTGATCCAAATATTCACAATGCAATTCAAGCAGTGGATAGTGAAGATATTGAGAGTGGACAGATAGTACAAACTTTTCAAACAGGTTATAAATATAAGAATCGTCCACTACGTGAAGCGATGGTTATTGTAGCAAATTAGACTTTTGCAACTTAGGTTGCAAAACTAATTTATGAAACAGCATATAATACCGCTGTAACAAATAAAATAAACAAATTTAAAATTTAAGGAATTGAAATGTCAAAAGTAATTGGAATAGATTTAGGAACAACAAACTCGTGTGTAGCAGTATATGAAGGTGGTGAAGCGAAAATCATCCCTAATGCTGAAGGTAAAAATACAACTCCATCTGTAGTTGCGTTTACAGATAAAGGTGATGTTCTTGTTGGTGATCCTGCAAAACGTCAAGCTATCACAAATCCAGAAAAAACGATCTCTTCTATTAAGAGAATTATGGGTCTTATGATGAATGAAGAGAATGCTAAAGCAGCACATGACAAAGTAACTTATAACATAGTAGATAAAGATGGTGCTGCTTGTGTTGATGTTGCTGGAAAAGTATACACTCCACAAGAGATCTCAGCTAAGATTCTTACAAAACTAAAAGAAGATGCTGAAGCTTACATCGGTTCTACAGTAACTGACGCAGTTATTACTGTTCCTGCATACTTCAATGATGCACAACGTAAAGCGACAAAAGATGCTGGTACTATTGCTGGTCTTAATGTTTTAAGAATCATCAATGAGCCAACTGCTTCTGCACTTGCTTATGGACTTGACAGTAAACAAGAAGAAAATGTACTTGTTTATGACCTTGGTGGTGGTACATTCGATGTTACTGTTTTAGAGATCTCTGATGGTACATTCGAAGTTCTTTCAACTGATGGTAATGCATTCTTAGGTGGAGATGATTTTGATAATAAAATTGTTGATTTCTTAAATGATGAGTTTAAAGCAAGCCACGGAATTGAGCTTAAAAATGATAAAATGGCATTGCAACGTCTCAAAGATTCTGCTGAAAATGCTAAAAAAGAGTTAAGTTCTGCAACTGAAACTGAAATCAACTTACCATTTATCACAATGACAGAAGCTGGACCACAACACTTAGTTGTAAAACTTACTCGTGCTAAATTTGAAGGTATGATTGCAGGTCTTATTGAAGAGACAATTGAACATATCAAAACTGCTATGAGCGAATCAGACCTAGACAACAATGAGATCAAAGAGATTATCATGGTTGGTGGTTCTACTCGTGTTCCAGCTGCTCAAGAAGCTGTTTCTAAATACTTTGGTGGTAAAGACTTAAACAAAGGTGTTAACCCTGATGAAGTTGTAGCTGCAGGTGCGGCTATTCAAGGTGGTGTTTTAAGAGGAGATGTTAAAGATGTTCTTCTACTTGATGTTACTCCATTAAGCCTTGGTATTGAGACTTTAGGTGGTGTTATGACTAAGATTATTGAAAAAGGAACTACAATTCCTGTTAAAAAATCTCAAGTATTCTCAACTGCTGAAGATAACCAACCAGCTGTTTCTATCTCTGTTGGTCAAGGTGAGCGTGAGTTCGCTAAAGATAACAAATCTCTTGGTCTTTTTGAGCTTGGAGATATTCCAGCAGCACCTCGTGGTGTGCCTCAAATCGAAGTAACATTTGACATCGATGCGAATGGTATCTTAACTGTTAGCTCAACTGACAAAGGTACGGGTAAATCTCAGTCAATCACAATCTCTGGATCATCTGGACTAAGTGAAGAAGAGATTAACAAAATGGTTCAAGATGCAGAAGAGAACAAAGCTGCAGATACTGAACGTAAAGAGTTAGTTGACCTTAAGAACCAAGCAGACGCACTAATTGTTCAAACTGAAAAATCAGTTGAAGAGATGGGTGAAAACCTTGAAGCAGAAGAAAAAGCTAAAATCGAAGCAGCTGTAGCTGACTTAAAAGAGACTCTTAAAAATGAGTCTGCTACTAAAGAGCAAATCGAAGAGAAAGTAAAAACACTTACAGAAGCTGCTCATAAAATGGCAGAAGAGATGTACAAAAAAGAGCAAGACCCAGCAAAAGCTGAAGCTGATGCTAAGAAGAAAAAAGAAGACGAAGACGTAATCGACGCTGAAATCGAATAATTTCTTCTCTCTTGAATAATTTAGATAGAGTTAAAACTCTATTTAAATTACAGAATATATTTTAGAAAAATTATACTTCTCTAAGTAGCCATGCCATTATTTTACTGCGTTTCTTTTTATTTAAACTTTTTTCTAACTCACCAATGCGTATCTGTATATGATAAATATCTAAAAAATCTTCTATATGTTTGAAAAATATATCTATTAACTCTGGATCAAACTGTTTTCCTCTCATCTCCTTAAAGTATATGAAAATATCTTCTTTATTCCAACCTTTTTTATATGTGCGAGAATTAGAGAGGGCATCAAATACATCAGCAATTGCAACAATTCTGCCATAAATATGGATATCAACACCTTTTAAACCTTTTGGGTAACCTGACCCATCATACTTTTCATGGTGTTGCAATGCTACTATTTTTGCAACTTTAAAGAGAGGGAGAGAAGAGTGTTCTAACATCTCACCGCCAATCCCTGCATGTTTTTGTATCTCTTTATATTCACTCTTACTTAATGATGCCTTTTTATGTAATATACTATCTCGTATACCTAGTTTACCAATGTCATGTAGACTTGATGCATCTTTTAAGACTTTTGCTTCATCGAGATCCATACCGTAGAGAATAGCAAGTTTGTATGTAAACTCAGAGACCCGTTTTACATGCGACTGAGTCTCTAATGAGTGCCCTTCAGCAATAGTTCCAAGTACTTTCATAAGCTTAACTTGGGTTTCTTCAATCTCTTTTGTTCTTTCTTTAACTTTAAACTCTAAATTTTTTTCATAATCTCGTAATTTTAGCCTTGTTGCTACTCTAGCTAAAAGTTCATCTTTAAAAAATGGTTTTCTAATATAGTCACTGCCACCAACACTATATGCTTTTGTTAAAGTCTCTTTATCAGCATTAGCAGTAAGAAATATGACAGGAATTGATGCTGTATTTGGTTCAACTTTTAAATATCTACATACCTCTAAACCACTCATAATTGGCATCATAATATCTAAAAGGATTAAGTCAATGTTATTCTTCTTCACCAACCTTAATGCGCTTAATCCATCTCGCGCAATATATGTTTTATATTTAGAGTCTTCAAGTATTCTTTTAACTAAATTTAGATTCTCATTTACATCATCTACTACTAATATATTATATTTACTATTATTAATTGTATTCAAAAAAAACCTTGTTATATTTTATTATATGAATTATATCAAAAATACCACTTATACTTCTTTTAATTTATTTAATTACATTATACTATGACTATACGATTAAAGGATTTCATATTAAAACGAAAATTTTACATTATCTAAAAGAGATATTACTATTTATTGTACTTATAAGTATCTTCGCAAATATTATTAGCCTCTACAAAAGTCAAGATTTAAGTGATACTCCTCTTAGTATACACTCACTAAAGCTTATTAATAATACAAGTTATAATTTTCCTAATGATAAGCCAATTCTCATTCATTTTTGGGCGACATGGTGTCCAACATGTAAACTTGAAGCACCTAACATAGAGTTTATCTCTAAACATTTTAATGTTCTTACTATTGCTGTTGATTCAGGAACAAACGATGAAATCAAACAATATATGCAAAAGAAAAACTATAGCTTTAATGTTGTAAATGATCAAAATAAAGAGCTTTCCCAACAGTTCAATATTTCAGGATATCCAACAACTTTTATCTACAATAGAGATAAAAAACTTATTTTTAGCGAAGTCGGTTATACTAGTATTATTGGCCTATATTTAAGAGTTTGGTGGGCATCTTTCTAAAAACTATGAACCAAACCCACCTAAGATATCATCAGCTACATCATCTATTTCCACTCTTTTATGTGTTGCAAGGAAATGTGCCAAATCCTTTATATTTTGTTCACTTAATTTATGAATAAACTGGGCCATCATCTGCTGGGATACAGTAAGGACATCACCTTTTTTAAAGTAATACAACTTTTTTAAAAGATACATCTCTTTTTTATTTGCAAGTTTTGGGTATGTAGTACTCCCTTCTGCTGCTGCACCATGGCAGCTTGTACAGGCCTTAGCAAAGAACAGGGTTTCTCCTCTATTGTAGGAAGCATCACTATGCAGAATATGTAACGATAATAAAAGTAAAATAATATATCTCAATTTAACGAACCTTTTTGTATAATTATACTAAAAAGTTGGCTATATTGCATTATTTTGAGTTTGAATATCCTTATCTGTTTCTCTTGCTTTTATTAATTGTATGTATTTATAAATGTCCTCATATTATTCAAACTCTTATTTTTCCTCATTTAGATCTTTTTACAAATTTAACAAATTTTATTAATAGAGAAAAACTTCTTTATTCTTTAATATTTACACTACTTGTAACAGCACTTGCCTCACCCATAAGTTATGACTCAAAGCTTTCTAATCACCGCAATGGAAGGGATCTTATTTTTGTTCTTGACACTAGTGGTAGTATGGGAGAAAGTGGCTATTCAAAAGAGCAAAGAAGCAAAAGCAAATTTGAAGTGCTTCAAGAATTAATAGAAAAGTTTATTACACATCGTTATGATGATAATGTTGGAGTTGTAGTTTTTGGATCTTTTGCCTATGCAAGTGTCCCTTTAACTTATGATATGAAAGCAGTCTCTTTTTTACTTAACTTTTTAGAAGTGGGTATTGCGGGAGAAAATACTGCTATAGGAGATGGTATCACTGAAGCTATTGCTCTTCTTGATAAAGGCACAGCAAAAAGTAAGGTAATTATTTTAGTAACAGATGGACATCAAAATAGTGGAACAACTTCTATACAAGAGGCTGTTAGAGTAGCAAAAGAACAACATATTAAAATATATACTATTGGAATTGGGAAAAGTACTGAATATGATGGAAAACTTCTCCAAAAAATTGCTACTGATACCAATGCAAAAATGTTTGCAGCACAAAATGAAGAAGCACTCAAAAATGTTTATAAAACACTCAAAAACTTAGAGAAAAGTCCTATTCGTTCACAGAACTATCTTAACAAAAATATGCTTTTTTTCTACCCTTTAAGTCTTGCAATGTTTTTACTTATCTACATACTTATGAAAAAGAGAGAGCTCTAATGTCTTTTTTAAATTTGTGGGCATTACTTGCATTTATACCTCTCTTCATAATATATAAACAACATATAAAACACAGTGAATTACGAAGTTTAAAACTCCTTTTTTTCACTCTTCTTTTTATGGTACTTGCTATTGCTAGACCGGCACTGCAAAACAGCATAGAGAAGCAGAAATTTTCTTCTGACGAGTATATTATAGCACTGGATGCATCTTATTCTATGCAGGCAGATGACCTGAAGCCTACACGATACATTGCTGCAAAAAAAGCGATAGAAAAACTCCTTCGTATGCATCAAAAAGATCGATTTACCCTATTTGTTTTTACATCCAATGCACTACTTATCTCACCACCTACAACTGACACAGCATTAAGTATGCTCGCTTTAAATACAATTAATCCCGAGTACATACTTACCAAAAGTACAAACCTTAGTAATCTTTTTACAACTGTTGCTAAGCTTCCTATGGAAAATAAAAAACTCATTATTTTCAGTGATGGAGGAGATGGGCACAATCTTCAAAAGATCCAATTAATTACACAAAATGCTGCTATCAAACCTTACCTTGTTGCAACTGCCACAAAAAAAGGTGCCGCACTCAAAAAAGATGATCAATTTATTAAAGATGCACATTCTTCTCTTGTTATATCTAAAATAAATCCCTCTTTTAAAGAGTTAGCTAATATAACAAATGGAAAATATTATATATTAAACTCTCTGGATGTTATAAATACATTAAGCAATGATTTACACGAGGATATAAATAGCAAAGCAGATATAGAGGTCAAAACATACAAAGAACTCTTTTACATTCCTCTTGCTATTGCTCTATTACTCTTTTTTCTCGCAGTTACAAAATTTGGTGCACTCTTTGGCATACTCTCTCTTTTACTTGTCTCACCCCCAAATTCAGATGCCTTTATTCTCGATTTTTATCATCTTCACAAAGCAAAAAATCTTGTACACACAAAAAACTATAACAAAGCTATACAAGAGTATAAAAGGTTAAGTCCCTCTGTTGAGAGCTATTATAACATCGCCACACTCTACTATAAATTAGGAGAGAATAGAGATGCACTAAAGTACTATACTCAAATCCAAACGACAGATCCCAAGCTCAAACAAGCGCTACTTTACAACATGGGAAACTGTACAGCAAGAATCAAAAAATATGAGCGTGCAAAACGATTTTACAGACAGGCTTTAGCTTTTGGAGAAGACAAGGAAGCTCTTGAGAATCTCATGCTTTTAAAAAGCTTACATCCAAAAAAGATGCAAAATGTACTAAACATGATGCCAAAAGAACAGACATTTAAAGAAGCAAAAAACCATCAAAAAACTTCTAAAGAAGAAAAGAATTCAAATAACTTATCTGCTCGTTCAGGATCAAACCAGCAAGCACAAGAGAGTAGCCATGGTGCGGGTTCTCAAAAGAAAAAGAAGCATAAAGCCATCAAACGCAGTCAAACAAAAAACAAAAGCAGTAACTATAAACTTGGCTACAAAGCTTATGAAAAAATCAACAAAGGATACTCTAATGAAAAAGAACCTTGGTAGTATAATTCTCCTTATACTTTTTATGCAAACAATTTTATTTGCAAATCCATTGGCAACATATACACTCTCTACAAATAAATCTAAAGCTATGGTTAAAGAACCTATTCTCATTACTTTAAATGTGGCCCAAAAAGATGAAACAGATCGTATGTTCTTTTTACTTACTCCGGTAAAGAGTTCAGACTATCAGATAAAACTTCTTAAGTCACTCAACGATGACACTAAAGAGCACCATTCTAAAGCCACATTCGAGTATCTTGTTTTTCCTCTCAAAGCAAAAGTGATAACAATTAAATTCAACTTTACAATCCAAACAGCAAGTGATAAAGCACTTGCACAGAGTTATGTAGATGATCATGATGGGGGAAAAGCAATTGTCAAGAATAGTCATCCTATACATCTTCAAGCACTTAGTATTAACGTTATAAAGGCACCAAAAGATGTAGACCTATTTGGAGATTTTACACTTAAAGTTAAATATGATAAGAAGGAAGTATCTTCCTATGAAGATGTAAATATTTTCTATACACTCACAGGTATAGGCTACAAAAATGAAAAACTTTCACTCTTAAAACCCATACCAGGGGTTACACTTTTTAAAGATATTCACGACTCAAGAACACAGTTAACACAAAATGGCTACAAATCAAAAAGGATTTATACATATGCTCTTAGTTCTACTCAAAGCTTTGAAGTTCCGGCCCTGCATCTTATTGCTTATTCCTTTAGTAAACATAAAAAATACACTCTAGATGCTCCTGCATTTACAACTCTGGTCAGAGTTGTAGATCCAAAAAAACTCCTAGATAAAAATAATGCTCCTCAAAGTACATATTTTTTCTCAATAGAACAAATAAAAAAATATTTTATATATAGTATGATCTTCTTTTTTGGTTTTATTAGTGCTAAATTATTAGATATGAATTTTAAACATATAAAGAAAGAAGATAGATTAAGTGATATTAAAGAGTGCCAAACAGCACAACAGTTAATTTTAGTACTAATAAATAGATATGGAGGGAAGGAGAGTACCTATTTGATCAATGAACTGGAGAAAATTGTGTACAAACAATCTTCTCAAAGTTTTGCTCAACTTAAAAAAGAGACATTAAAGTACTTTTCTAAGTAAAAAACTCAATATAGACCTTATTTAAATATGCTTTAGATTTTTCAACTTTTTGTATTTTTCGATCAAAGCTCTCTTTGCTTGAAGGATACTTTTGTGAATATTCTTTGTAAAGTTCACATTTTCTATCCATCAAGTCACTAAAGAGTGCAATAACTTTTTGCATATCATTTGGATCAGCAATCCATTGCATAAAGTTTTTAAACATTCTCTCACGAACATCTATTGCAAAAGATTCATCTACACCAAGTGCCATTTTTTTTAGATCCCATCTTGAAAAATAAACACCACTTTTTACAGGAGGCATTATCTCTGCATAAATAGCTCGTAAATAGTCTGGATAATCTTCATCTTGCTCTAAATCACAAGACTCATCTACACAACTCTCCATTACCTGTTCTTTCATTGCTTCAAATTCGTTACGAAAGTCACCTAAATCATTTTCATTCATCTCTTAATCCTTTATAAATTGCTCAAATATAATTTCACTCAACTCTTCTATAGAAGAGATATCATTTTTTTCTAGTAAAAATCCTTTCAGCTTTTCACCCTCTTTTACAACAAAATCACATCTGTTATACACTTCTACTATTTCATCTTTAAAATCGAGTAAATCAAGAATTGTTTCTTGAAACTCTTTTTCTATATAAGCACCTGAAACATGAGATTTTTTCATATTTGCAACGGTAAAATAAAAGTCGTCTTCACGAATATTCATAGGAATAATCATGGCATCAACCGATTCACTTTTTATAAGTTTATTTATCAAAACAAAGAGACGATTAGTCCCAGCTTTTTCTCCGATTAAACCAAATAATTTTGTCTTTTTAGAGATTATGTTTTCAGCATTCATAGTCTCTATTGCTTCTAGTTTTTCACTCATTTGATTCCCCATAGTTCATGTGCTTCTTCTTCTTCAATACGACATCTATTACACATAACTTCTCCACCTCTGTAAACAAATGGCATAGCACATTCATCACAGCGTTTTACACTAAATTTTACAAGTGTTTCTGTCGTAGGCTCAAAAAATTCTTTTAATGCAAATGTACTCCTGAGTGTTAATGATTTTGGCTCACATACATCATGACATGAGGCACACTTTATACAAGAGAATGCATCAAACTTTATAATTCCACCATGAGTATCAGAACTTAATGCACCTGTAGGACAAATTCTATAGCACATTTGACAGTTTGTACAGCTCTCTTCATCTAAGTCTTTTTGAGACATAAATGAAATATTATCAGCTTCAATAATATGAAAATCTTCAGGAATACCTGCTCTTTTCATCGCCATTTTTAGTAGCTTACGTCTATCTGGAAGTTGTTTCGTCTTAATCTTTTGAATATCTAAAGCTGATGCAAAATGTTCTTTTATCTCTTCATCTAAAGATTCTATTTTATTTTCAAATTTTTGCTTAGATTGTATTGCTTCTTTAACAGATATTTTAGATAAGAAATCTCGACGACTCGACTCATTATTAATAGTATCTTTTTTTTGATCTATTGTTTCAAATCGAACTAACTTATCAACTTGCATAGCTTCTAATAAGAAATTTGTCTCGTCAATTCTATCTTCAATAATCTTCAGATTTACTTTTGCTATATCACACTCTGAACAGTGTGACTTATCAAAAAGAATTTCTTTGGAACTTAAGAGTGACATGCTTAGTATCTCTTCAGCACTTAGTGCGGCTAAACATGGAATAGCATCTTCTTTACAAGATACAATATTTTTAGAAGACTCCAAAAATGAAAAAATGAAATTAAGAGTATTAAAATCATCAAGAGAATATGCATCACTAGGACAAACTGCTAAACAACCACCACAACCAACACAATCATTTGGAACAAAAGAAGGAAGTTGTTCCTTAATAGCTATTGTTTCAACAGGACATGCTATTACACAGGCATTACACTCTGAAAACTTATTGGTAGTTCTAACACAACTACTTATATCTAATGTTAGTAAACTCATACGTCGTAGTTACATTTTCCGTCTGTAATTAGTTGACTCAAATACTCATAGTCACTCAGCATAAACTCTAATGCTAGATCTGCTAAATCAAAATAAAATGCTGTACTAGCTTCACTCTTAACATTAATAAGAAATAATGGTGCCCATTCAAGAAGATGTTCTCGTAAAAAATCTTGTTGTATTCTAGCAAGTTCACAAGCGGTCTCAAAATCTTTGTCTTCAAATGCTTTCATTTGGGCTTCTGCCAATTTATACATAAATTCAAACTCAACACCAATATGATCTGCACTCATTACACGTGCCTTATCAAGTTCTACTCTAAAATCAAAATCATTAAAGAGTGCTTGAACCTCATTATCACCACCTGTTTCCATCATCTGATCTTCACGAGTATAAAAAGATTCATATGGAATAAGATGGAGTAAAAAAAGATTAGTAAAATCAACATTAAGATACTGTTCTATCAACTCTTTTCTATCAAATTTTTTACGTTTGTCCCAGCCTTTGTATGTTGGGAAAAAAGAGAGCATATTTTCATCTTCTTCGATTGACTTTAATAGCCCTTCATCAACTTCGTTCATTGTTAGTCTTGATATTAACGCATAGAGGTTTATTCTTGCAGTCTGTTCTTGTCTTAAATCATCATTCATTGATTGTGTACCTTCGTGGAGAATTATTGTGGAAGTATAATAAAGCCACACTTGATGTGGGCTTTATTATGAATATTATACGTCTTTAATGTCTATTTTGTAAGCTTTTTGACTAGGCTTAACTGGACGTTTAATATGATAAGGACGACGTAGTTTATCACTTGAATCAAGAGGACGAGTTAAACCATCTCTCCAAGCTTTATAAACTTTGTTGTTATTCTCATAGTTTACATATATATCACCAATTTTTTCATCTGCAGATGCTTTAGTGATAAGAACTTTTTGGTGCCATCCGTGGTTACCCGCGATTGGATCTGGATGAACAGGAGCTACAGCATTTTGCCATGCACCACTTAATCCATCCCACCAGATATTATCTAAATCTTTGTTGTACTCTTTGAATTGCCATACATTATGGTAAGGATGAATACCCTCTTTGGCTTTCATAGTTGCAACTTTACCATCATCTGTCATTTCAAATAGTGGCGCGCCAAGACCCATAATACCAAGATCATGATCAAAACCTGGAATAGATACAGAATTTTTAAGTTTCCAACGACCAGCATGGTGAGAACAAGCTAAAACACCCGGACGAGTTGCTTCAGTTGGTACAGCCATCGCAATGAAATAACCACTGTCAATTCCAGATAATGTATCTGTAATTTGTACTTTAATTGCATCACCACGTTTAATACCAAGTTTTTCAGCATCCGTAGTATATATCCAAACTGGATTATGGTTTTGTGAAATCTCCATAAGGTGCTTAGAGTTCACAGAACGTGTATGAATATTATATGGCAAGCGATAAATTGTATTAAGGGCAAACTCATTATCTGCTTTCATAAATTTATGGTGTACTTGCGTTACAAGGTGAACCATCTTCTCAGACTCTTCCTCATTTCTTGGATAGAAAGGTATAGCATACTCTGGCCATTTCCAATCTGTTGCTAACCATTCAGCAAAAAATTCAAGTTTCTTACTGTTTGTGTGAAATCCTTCATGAAGTTCTCCATCAACATCAACACCAATAGATTTTTTAAACTCTCCATCTTTTACCCATAAAGCACCAAACTCATCTTTAGTAACATCACGTTTGTTGTATTTATGACCATGTGCATGATAGTGTGTACCATCAAATTCTAGTTCTTCTTCTTGAGGCTTATAAACATCAGTCTTTTCAGTCCAAGCACCATGATCTCTAATATAGCTATATACTGGATACTCTTCATCTTTATAAAGTTTTGTTGCTGCATCTTTAAGCTTTGGTAAAAGACTTAATGCTGCATCAAAGTACTCAGGTACAGTTACACAACGAGATGGATCTTTCTTACTTGCCCAATATTTACGAATACCTAATGAGCCATCAGGATCAACATGGTGTACTATGAGGTTTGGCCAGAATTCTGACTCTTCCCAAACTTCACCAAGACCGAACTTAGCATGTGCTTCTAATGTAGCACGAGTAGGATCTTTTGCTTTCCAACCAGCTTTTTCAGCTGCAACACGAAGTACCGCTTGACGGAACTCAATACGTTGTTCTGGTTTAGATGGAGTTGACTGTTGATCATTTCTCTCACCTGCAAGTCCGACTGGAAGTACATAATCACAGTACCAGTTTGTTTCAGACCATGTAGGAGAAAGATTAAATGTTAATTCAAACTTATCTTCACGTTTAAGTGCTTCCATCCATCTAAATCCATCTGGATTAATCCAAAGTGGATTGTGCATTCTTGGAATATAAACAGAAATTTTATTTGGTATATTCACACCTTTTGCTTTCCATTTTGCTAACCACTCTTCATCAAGAATCATTTGAGGAAGCATATATCCCATTTCATATGTTGAAATTGGATATTCAGGTGGCCAAGAGAGTTCACTCCAAGCATCAGTTGGTTTAGGGTGTTCTCCAGCTTCAGTAGCTTTATCACCTTTACCAGCAACAGAAATTTCATGCCAATGGTGCATACCTACACCACCAATATCACCACGCATTGCACCACGAAGTGCTAATGGAAGGAAACCTGCACGAACATTCATCCAACCACCACGGTGACCGATTGCTCCTGCACGCCATAAATAAGATGCTACTTTTTCTTCTGCATTAATGAAATATTCCCATAAAGTATCAAGCTTATCACCCATACCTTCAAGTTTACATTCTTTAAGTACGAATTCTTTTGTATATGGTGCATAAAGTTTCTTAGCAAGTTCAATAAAGTCTTCGTATGTTTCACCTTTTGGTAAAGCATCAATATAACCATATCCAACCATCTTCTCTAAGTACTCTTTGTTCGCCATTAGACGATCCCAGTTTACCCAGTTTTTCACAAAATCATCATCTACAAAGTTGTCACCGTTTTTATCTTTTTCATTTAAAATACGGTTTGCTAAGTAAAGATAAAGAGCCGCTTCAGTTCCTGGCCATGCCGGAATCCATAAATCTGCCATACCAGCTGAATTAGAAAGACGTGGATCAATAACAACCATTTTTGCACCATTTTTACGTGCATCAGCAATAAGACCTGCTGATTGTTGGAAGTAGTGACCTGCATCTGCTGCATGTGATGATTGTAAAAATATCAACTTAGCATTTGCCCAATCTGGTGAATTTCTATCATCATTTGCCCATTGAATAGTACCCTGACGAGCACCAGCTGAACAGATGTTTGTATGAGAGTTGTATCCATCTATACCTAAAGATTGAGGAACACGTGGTCCAAAACCATTTTCATTTGGACGACCAACATGGTACATAATACTCTTTTTACTCATCTCATCGCCAACAGCTAATGTGTCATGCATCTTCTTACCGATAACAGACATTGCTTCATCCCAAGTTACACGAACCCATTTACCCTCACCACGTTTAGAACCTGGTGCACGTTTAATTGGAAATGGTATACGATCTGGATCGTACATTTGTGAAGTTACAGCATAACCTTTTGCACAGTTACGTCCACGAGAACCAGTATGAAGTGGATTACCCATATACTTTCTAACTGTTAATTTACCTTTTGCATAATCATTAGTATTAACCCATGCAGTTAAACCACATCCTGCTTCACAGTTTGAACAAACTGTTGGAACAATTGTGTAGTTATTTACTTGGATACCATCAGGATTCGATTCGCTACGAACACCATGGCGTTCAATACCACCACGTTTCCAGTCATCACCATCTAACTCTTGAAAGTTATCCCATTCTGATTGATCAGGATAGAAAGATAATGAATCTGGAGTATTTGTAAACTTTGACTCTTCTACTGACTCAGCAATAGCATTTGTTTCAAATACACCCTTCGCAATAGCTACACCAGCAACACTAAATGCGGCACCTTTTAAAAATGTTCTTCTACTTTGTAAATACATTTAATATTTCTCCTTAACTTAACGGTAATAGTTGTGGAATAACTAACCATACATGTTTAACAACCCACAAACCTGCGATAGCTAAAATAGCTGCAAGACTTAAGATACTGCTACTTCTACTAACTCTATAAAGTGATACAAGTATCATTGGTAAGATGTATGCTACCCATTGTCCTATCCAGAACATTGTTGCATATTGCCCATCACCTTTTACATATTCTAATATTACGGCAACTTCTTCAGATTTCATAGAACCAAATATATACTCTGACATATAAATGATAAATGCAAGTAATGCACTTAAACCTAAAATAGAAGCAAAAAAGTTCTTAGTCTCATCACTTAGTTTAGAACCACCAAGTAAAATAACAGCTGCTGAACCACTAAGAGTCGCTGCTAAAATCATTTGTACTGATTCTGTTGGCATTTGCCATAATTCTCTTGCTGTTGATTCTGCCATAATTCCAGCAGTATATAGAGTAACAGGAATAGCTAATAGAGTTACCCAGAAAAGCAATTTATCAAAGAGGCCTGTAGCATCTTTTGTTAATAAACATTTATCTTTTCTTAACATTAATGCCATCATTACAAATTCTAAACCTACAAATATTGTAGCCATCCATGCACCAACAGTAATTGCTGAAGTCCAATGAGGATAGAAAAAGATATGCCACATTCTAAATGGTTGATGTAGATCAGCTAATGTAAATAGTAAAAATACATTCATCATAACAAATGAAACAATAATTGCAGGTGTTCGAAGCCCACTCATTTCATTACTGTTCTTTCTGAGAAGTAAAAATAGCATAAAGATCAGACCTGTTCCAATACTTTTTGCCCACATATTCATAGTTACATACCAGCCCCAAAATACGTCTGGTAATGCTACGTCTAAAGTTACTACAGCATGTGTTGCTGCTAAAGTTTCATGTACCATTAGTGGTGCCCTCCTAGTGGAAGATGTGTCAATTTATTAAATAAACTATAACCTTCTTCTCTTGTTGAAGCAAGTGGGTTAAGATTTACATTACCACCACCTACATAGAAATGATGAGGATTCGTTCCCTTCTCTGGTTTACGAACTGTAACATTTCCTTGATTCTCTTGAATATACTGAGAAATATTTGATTTTGGATCTTCAAGGTCACCAAAAATATTTGCTCCAACTGGACATGCGACAACACAAGCTGGCATCATAGATGATGCGATACGGTGTGCACAGTAAGTACACTTATCAGCAGTTTGTGTTTCTGGATCGATATAAATTGCTCCATAAGGACAAGCCATAACACAACCAGCACAACCAATACAACGCTCTTTATCTATATTTACAATTCCATTTTCAATATAATGGAGTGCAGATACTGGACAAATTCTCTCACAAGGTGCATTTTCACAATGATTACATCTAAGAGGTGTAAAAGTTCTCTTAGTTTCAGGGAAAGTCCCCACATCAACATACTTAACACGTAATCTCCATGTACTAAGTGGAACTTCATTCTCCACTTTACATGCGATCTCACAACCTTTACAACCCATACATAGGTGTAAATCAACTAGGAAACCTAATTGCATATATTCTCCTTTGGCCTTTTGGGGCTAATTTAAGATTTATAACTACGACTAATTAATATTAAAAGAAACTCTTATGCAAGGCACAGGGGGCTTTTTTTACTGATATAATACTAGCTAAGTAATCTTAAGAGAGTTATAAATTAGTGATATTTTTTTGATAATTTTTTAAAGAATGTGTAAAAAAGCAGTATTAGTAAAACTATACTACTTTTGTTTAAGGTTAGGAGTTTAAACGCACTCTTACAGACTGTTCATGAGCTGTTAAACCTTCAGTGTTTGCAATTAATGCACACTCTTCACCTATCTCATTTATAGCCTTATTACTAAATGAAATAATACTTGTTTTTTTCATAAAGTTCTCAACACCAAGTGGAGAGTAAAACTTAGCTGTTCCGCCTGTAGGAAGAGTATGGTTAGGACCTGCAACATAATCACCTATAGCTTCAGGAGTATTATGTCCTAAGAATATAGCTCCTGCATGTTTAATGAAAGGGAGTAGCTCAAATGGGCTCATTGTAGCTACTTCTAAATGCTCAGGAGCAATGGCATTCATAAGTTTGATTGCTTCATCCATATCTGACGTAACTATAATAGCCCCACGCTCTTCTATAGACTTTCTTGCTATCTCTTGACGAGGCAGTTTTACTAACCAGTCTTCTAGTTCTACTTTTACAGCATCTGCTAGTTTTTGAGATGGTGTTATAAGGATAGAGCTTGCCATCTCATCGTGTTCTGCTTGTGAAAGCAGGTCTATAGCTAAATGGTTTGCATTGGCACTATCATCTGCTAAAATTCCTATCTCACTAGGTCCTGCAATCATATCAATATTTACATCACCAAAAACCATCTTTTTAGCAGTTGCAACAAAAATATTTCCTGGTCCTGTAATAACATCTACCTTAGGAATATTCTCTGTTCCATAAGCCATAGCTGCAATTGCTGAAGCCCCACCAACTTTATATACTTGGTCCACTCCACAGAGGTGACAGGCAGCGAGTAAAAGCTCATTTGGTTCATTGTCTGGTGTTGGGGTACATACAACGATATTTTCAACTCCAGCCACTTGAGCAGGTATTACATTCATAAGAAGAGAAGATGGATAAGCTGCTTTTCCACCAGGAATGTAAAGCCCTGCACTATCAACTGCTGTTACTTTTTGTCCAAGTATAGTTCCATTTGATTCTGTATCAAACCATGATTTTGGTTTTTGTTTGTCATGATAAACCTTGATTCTATCATATGCTAAGTGTAGTGCTGACTTTAGTTTAGGTTCTAAGTTGTCATATGCTTTACTCATAGACTCAGTAGATATTTTTAGATCCGCGTCACTTGCAGGTGTCCAGTTATCAAACTTAGAAATATGCTCTTTAAGTGCACTATTTTTCTTCTCTTTAATCTCTGAGATAATATTACCAACTATCTTACTTACATGCTCCATATCCATCTTTCCACGCCCAAGTAGTTCGTCGAAGTTTGCAGCAAAGTTTTCATCACTTGATTTTATAAACATCATTATTTTTTTACTCTCTTTTTAGTATTTCTTTTTTCAAAATCTGTTTTTACTATATCTATTAGTTGCATGAAGTACTCTTCATTTACAGCACCCATAATAGGGAAATTTCTATCTTGTTGGTACATTGGTACACCATTTGGCATTAAGAACCAAATAGTTGGAGTTCCAGGTCTATAAAGTTCTCTAGGCATTGCATCATTCTCATCGCTATAAGCGATTATAGATACAAAATCTTTGTTTAAACTCTCTATAACTTTTTTATCTGAAAATGTTGTTTTCTCTAAAATAACACAGTATTTGCATGAGTGACGAGAGTAGACAAACAAGACAGGTTTATTCTCTTTTTTTGCTTGTTCTATTCCACTTTTAAAGTCTTTTGCCCAGTTTATCTCTGTATCATTTGCTAAGAGGGAAACAGAGAGTGTGAGAAGTATATATATTAATAATTTACGCATATTTTTTTACCTTTTTTAAAAGTTCTTTTGAGCACATCTCTGTACTTTTATCTGTTACATCGACCACAACATCTGCAAGTTTTAAGTACTCTGGTCTACGTTCATCATATAGCTCTTTTGCTTTTAGAAGATCTGCTAAAAGAGGACGTTTTTTTAACTTTTTTGTTGCATTAGGATGCTCTTTTATTCTTTTTATTATTGCATCAAATGGTGAATCAAGAAGTACAATTATACCTATTTTTTTGAGGTTTGTCTGTTTATAAAAACCACCACCCGTTGAGATTAGAGTATTTTGAACACTCAATTCTAACCATTTAGCTACATTTTTCTCTAATTTTCTAAAATAAGCTTCACCCTCTTCTTCAAAAACAGATTTAATTTTTCTATTTTCCATGGACTCTATGATGTCATCTGTATCTATAGCCATGTATTTAGAGTTTTTAATCACCTCACGAGCCACACTACCTTTTCCAACACCCATAAAACCAATTAAAATAATATTTTTACTACTCTTCAACTCTACTCTCCTGTCATCTTAAATGCACTCATATCGAAGTCTGGTTTTGTTTTTTTTGTTTTAACATACAAACGGACAGGTACTAAAATATTATACTCTAAGAGTAACATACTGATTATAAAATAAACAGCGGAGGGAATCAAAAGCTGCGGAATATAGAAAGCATAAATAAAACCGATTAAAGAGAGTATAAGCAGAGTAAACTGTATTTTAGCTAAACCTTTGTCTATCATTTCTGTAATAGTAGGAATATTCATATAACCCATTCCATTAAGGTGAAACCACACAAGAAAAGGTACTATTTTATATAGCATACCTATCATAATGGACAGTATAAATCCCCCACCAATTAGTATACCAACCATCACAATATACTCATGTTTAAAAAACTCATCAAAGATCCAAAGAAAAGAGCCTAATGTTAAAAATATACTTGCAGCTCTCCAGTACCAAACTGTTACATCACTTATTGGGCGTTTACGTTTGTTAAACTTTACCCATACAGCCGTTGCAAAAGCCCAGAAAAAAAGTACTATCCATAGCTTTGCGTAAAGTTCATACTCTTCATAGTAGCTATTTGCAACAAGCCAAATAAGTAGACCCGTACTTATAAGGTAAACAACTCTTTTTTTACAAAATTGTTTAAACTTAGGTGCAACATAGAACATAGGTAAAACTTGAAATGAGACCCCTATTATAAGTAATCCTGAAAAACCAAAAATCGCCCATACACTATGTATATTTGCAACTAAGTAGTGATATTGAGATACGGAATCTGTTGCATATTCATACAATAAGAACAAGCCCATTAATGCTATAAAAAAAGCAAAAAGCAGGCTCATAGCCATTCCTTTTATAGTTGCCGTCAAATGATTGATATCTTTTATTGCATATGCGATTGAAAGAATCATTGTTATAAACCCAAAACCTAAACTTACATAAGATAAGTTAGATAAAATACTTATATTGAATTTCAATCCAACTATCATACTTAAAAGCCCTAAAGCCAAAGTAAAGAATGAGTATTTTGTTATAAAGTCAACTTTTGCTATTTTTGCTCCTGCCAAGACAGGTAACATTTGAGTAAGTGCACCAAACATTATAAAGGCGAACATACCTATAGTTAAAGAGTGTGTGACTAATATCGCATCCATAGAGTATCTATTTATTAGTATTGAGCTATCACTAAAAAGAATTAAAATTCCAGCAATAACCCCAAAAATAGGAGCTGCTAAAAAGAAACGTAGTGGTGCTGATATAGGAGGTGCTTGATCTACCGATAAACCGTTCAATTCCAATTTATACCTACTCTACTACAAGCGAGTCCATCATATTTATAATACGATTAGACTCGGTGCTTAAATGTTGTTGGGCCATTGGGTAAAGCATCTGTTCTTCTTTCATATTGTGTTGTTGCAATAAAATCATAAGTGTTTCAGTAAGTCCAAAAAATTTATCTTTATTATCTGCATCTATAGCTTCTATAAGTTGAGACATTAGCCCTCGCATCTGCATATGTTCTTGGCGCATCATTGCTGTTGGACCTTGAGTCATTCCAGTTTTTGTTTCAAACTCTAAGAACATAACTCGCTCTTCCATCTGAAAATGTTTCTCCATATCTTCTACAAATGCTGCTGTAAGTTCTTTCGCGTCACTAAGAGCTTCTCCTGCTTTTGCTTCCATTTGAGCGAAGACTTCATCACATTTTCTATGATCGTTTGTTAAATACTCTTTGATTGTTTGCATAAGACAGTTACCCCTGAATAAAATTATTTATGACATTATATATAAATAAGATAATTTACAATTTAAAGAGCTCTCTTATAGCACTATTTAACAACTATTGGTATAATACTTTTTTAAAAATTAAACTTTAGGTTTCTCATGAAAAATAAAAAATTTATTACTTTAGGCTTTGCATCAGTTACACTAGCGATGGGGCTGTTCTTTTCTTCTACTCTAGCAGCTGAAAGTTCTGTAAAAAATACAGAGGCTTCAAGATTAGAGTCTCTTGCTAAATTTACAAAAGTTATCAGTATTGTTGAGCAGTATAATGTTGATGATGTAACAATTGAAGAGTTAATGGACAAGGCACTCGATGGAATGATGAAAAATCTCGATGCACACTCTAACTATCTTACAAAAAAAGACTATAAGCGACTAAAAGTGCAAACAAGTGGTGAATTTGGAGGCCTTGGTATTACTGTGGGTATGAAGAATGGAGCACTTACTGTTATTGCACCAATTGATGGAACACCTGCAGATAAAGCTGGCTTGAAGTCTGGAGACATAATCCTAAAAATTGACAAAAAATCTACTATTGGTATGACTATTGATGAAGCTGTTTCACTTATGAGAGGGAAAGTTGGTGCTCCTATTGATGTTACTATTGTTAGAAAGGGTGAAAATAAACCTATTGTTGTACATATTGTTCGTGGCATAATAACGATTGAATCAGTGTATGCAAAAGTTATCAATGATAATACTCTTTATATTCGTGTTGCAAGTTTTGATAAAAAAGTAGCTGGTGACGTAGCTACTGAGATAAACAAAAGAAAAGCAAGTACAAAAGGAATTATTTTAGACCTTAGAAATAACCCAGGAGGATTACTTGACCAAGCTGTTAATTTAGTTGATCTTTTTGTTGATGAAGGGAAAATTGTTTCTCAAAAAGGACGAAATAAGAGTGATGATAGAACATATTCTGCTTCTTCACGAAACACAATAACTACCGTCCCTCTAGTTGTCCTCATAAATGGTGGTAGTGCAAGTGCAAGTGAAATAGTTAGTGGAGCACTTCAAGATCACAAACGTGCTGTTCTTGTTGGAGAGAATACTTTTGGTAAAGGAAGTGTTCAAGTTGTTCTCCCTATTACAAAAGATGAGGCTATTAAACTTACTATTGCAAGATACTATCTTCCAAGCGGAAGAACTATTCAAGCTGTTGGTGTAAAACCTGATATTGCTGTCACAGCAGGTGAAATTAAAACTCATAAAAATGAATTTTCAATCAAAGAAGCAGACTTAAAACAACACTTAGAAGAAGAGTTAGAAAAAGTTGATGGAAAAAAAGAGTCAATAAAAGCTGACTCAAAAGATAAAAAAGATATAATCACGCCAGAAATGTTGAACAAAGATATTCAACTAAAAGAAGCTGTCGATATTATCAAAGCACTTGCAATAATTAAAGGATAGAATAGAATGGAAAAAAGAGAACTACTTTATGAGGGTAAAGCGAAGAGACTATACTTAACGGATGATGAAAACTTAGTTATTTCGGAATTTAAAGATGATCTTACTGCATTTAATGGTGAAAAAAAATCTAGTGAAACTGGAAAAGGTGCACTTAACAACAAAATAAGTACTGAACTTTTTAAACTTCTCCAAGCAAATGGAATCCCAACTCACTTTGTTAAGATGTTAGATGACAACCATATGCTCCATACAAAAGTAGATGTCATTCTCATAGAAGTCATCGTTCGCAATATTGCGACTGGTTCACTTAGCCGTAACCTTGGTATAGAAGATGGAAAAGTGCTTCCCTTTACACTTGTTGAATTTGACTACAAAGATGACGACTTAGGTGATCCAAAACTTAATGATCAACATTGTCTTATATTAGAACTTGTAGAGCATCAAGATGAGTTGGATAAGCTTCGACGTATGGCCCGTCAAGTAAATGACATCTTAAAACCTTACTTTGCCGACAAAGGTTTAAACCTTGTAGACTTTAAACTAGAGTTCGGAAAAGATAGTAATGGAAATATCATCCTTATAGATGAAATTTCTCCTGATAACTGTCGTTTTTGGGACATTGAATCTGGCGAGAAAATGGACAAAGATAGATTTCGTCAAGGTTTAGGTGGGCTTACAGTAGCTTATGAGCAAGTATTAAATAGAATTTTAGGAAAATAATCCATGATAACAGCAATAGTAAATGTATCTTTAAAAGCGGGAGTTTTAGACTCTCAAGGTAAAGCGGTTCACCATGCACTTGATTCACTTCAGTTTGCAGGTGTAGAAGATGTACGTGTAGGAAAACAGATAGTTCTTAAAATAACTGAAACTGATAAAGAAAAAGCTATGGCTGAAGTTACTAAAATGTGTGAAGAGATTCTTGCTAACACTGTTATTGAAGATTACACGATCGAGCTTATCTAATGAAAGTAACTATCCTCCAATTTCCAGGGACTAACTGTGAGTATGATACACAACATGCTTTTGAGCAACTTGGTGCTACAACAGAAATAGTTTGGCATAAAGCAGAAACTCTTCCCTCTGATACTAATTTACTTGTAGTTGCCGGTGGTTTCTCTTATGGTGACTATCTTCGTTCAGGTGCTATTGCTAAGTTTAGTCCTGTTATGAAAGCAGTAACTGAGTATGCGAACAAAGGTGGAAAAGTTCTTGGAATCTGTAATGGTTTTCAAGTTTTAACTGAAGCTGGTCTTCTTCCCGGTGCACTTAAACGCAACGATGGTCTTCACTTCATTTCTAAACATCACACATTGAAAGTAGAGAATAATGACAATGTTTTTTTAGAAAAGCTTAATAATGGAGATATAGTAAATATCCCTATTGCTCACCACGATGGCAACTACTACATCGATGAAGCTGGTTTAGCAGATCTTGAAGCAAATGGTCAGATTTTACTTCGTTATACAGATACCAAGGGCGAGCTTAAAAATCCTAATGGAAGTGTTAGCTCTATCGCAGGTGTTTGTAACAAGTCTAAGAATGTATTTGGTCTTATGCCTCACCCTGAGCGTGCTATGGAGTCTATACTTGGTAGTGATGATGGTGTGAAGATGTTAGAAGGCTTTTTAGCATCTTAATGAGATTCTTTTTACTTACTCTTGTTTTATTTGCATCTTTGCATGCAAATAAAGTTATTTATCTTACATATGATGAAGTCCCACAAAGAGTAGTACAAGGTGAAATCTTTCCCTTTACTCTTAAAACCCTTTCAACTGTTAAAAATTTTAAAGATATTCACTATGATTTTTCAAATATAAGTGGTTTAAAAATGCTTACTTCATATCCTACAAGGGTAAGAAATGGTAAGTATTTTTACGACACTTTTTATGCACTTAGTACAAAAAGTTATGCAAAACTCCCAGATATAAATGCAACACTTGTTGCTTCAGAGGAGTACAATGCAACTTTTATTAAGGGTGAAAAACTCAATATTATTACACTCAACCCTAAGAAAAATTTCTCAAAAATTATTGCAGATGAGTTTGAACTTGTAGAGTATAAAACAACATCCTTTGACAGCACTCACAATATTATAGTTTTTGTAGCAGCCGCTAAAAACTGTGACATCGATGCGATGGAATTTCAAAATGTTTTTAAACAGGGAAAGGAGTCAAGTGTAGAGTCCCACTTAGACTCTAAAATAACTTACTTTTTAGTTATAGACAAAAGAGTTGAAAACTTCACATTCTCATACTTTAGTCTCAAAAGTAATAAATTTTTAACAATTACAATTCCAATCATAGTTGAAGATGACAGCGTTACTACACAGAGTGATCTTAAACCAAAGGACCAATCAAAAGAACGCCTAAAGATGAGTATTGCAGCCGTTATTGCTTTTATTGCATCTATGTTTATTCTATGGAGAAAAAAGTATGTATACCTTGTCTTCATTATTATACCTCTTGTCTACATTGGCTACTTAGCAGTTCCCGAACAAGAGATCTGTATTAAACAAGGGGCAGAGATAAGACTTCTTCCAGTGCAAAATGGTACTATTTTTGAGACTACTAATTCTCAAATAAGACTACTAAAAGAGGGTCAGGTACAAAACTTTGTAAAAGTAAAACTACAAAATGAGAGAATTGGATGGGTTAAAAATGAAGATATTTGCTCATATTAACTGGTTTTTTGCCACTGTAATTATTTTCACTTCTTTAGTGCTTATGATACTCCTTTACCCTATTCTTCCTCGTCCCTATGCTCGTAAAACAGCAGCTTGGTTTGTTAAGATTGGTATATTTTTCTCAACAAACATACATGGCAAAGAAGACCCAGCAGCCCAGATGTACCTTATAAATCATCAGAGTGATTTAGATATAGGAATACTAGAAACTATCTCAAAAAAAGACCTCTCATGGGTTGCAAAAAAAGAGCTTTTTGATGTTCCATTTTTTGGTCTTGCTATGAGTATGCCTGAAGATATTCCTATTGAGAGACAGAGTAAAACATCTCTTCTTAGACTGTTAAAAAATGCAAAAGACAGGCTTAATAAAGGTCGTGTGATTACAATGTTTCCAGAAGGAACACGATCAGTCAATGGCAAGATTCTCCCTTTTAAAAATGGTGCAAAAGTTGTCGCTGATAAATACAAACTCAAAGTCCAACCAATAGTGCTCATGCAGACAGCAAAATACTATAATATAAAAAAGTTTTTTTACTCTCCTGGGACTATAGAGGTTATATTTATGGACTCATTTATCGCAGATAAGAGTAATGAGAACTGGTTAATAGATTTACGAATAAAAATGCAAAAGGTGTATGACGATGAGTTGGCAAACAATCCTAGCCATAGGTAGTGGCGGTTTTTTAGGAGCAGTACTTCGTGCTTATTTAAATGGTCTTATAAACTCTAAAGTCCATCATGCTCTGCCCTTAGGGACACTTGGGGTAAACCTTATTGGTAGTTTTATAATGGGTTCACTCTTCGCCTACTTTATGCATACGACTATTTTTTCAGTTCATATGAAGTCTTTTTTAACCACTGGTCTTCTTGGTGCACTCACAACATACTCAACTTTTGCAATGGAGAGTTTTTTTCTTCTTGAGGGGGGGAGTATAGTTTTAGCACTGACAAATATGACACTTAATCTTTTTGGAACTATTTTAATGGCAGGAAGTGGTTACTACCTCATCCAAAATATCTTTAAATCGTAATAACCTCATCAGCACACCAAGAAGCTAAATCCATATCATGTGTTATAAGTAACATTGCCATTGAGTCTAAATGCTTCATAAGCATACTCATAACCTCAAGCTGTATAACATTATCAAGAGCAGAAGTCGGTTCATCTAAAAGAAGTAGATCAGGTTTCATAAGCATAGCACGCAAAATTGAAGCACGTTGGAGTTGTCCACCGGAGAGTTCGTGAGGTAGTTTTAAAAGCAGCTCGTACTCTAAGTTTATAAGTTTTAGGTACTTATGAAGTTCATTAGTGTTGGCAACATCTTCTATCTGGTTTAAGAGAGTATAACTTGGGTGAAAAGAGCTGTATGGATCTTGAAAAACCTGAGAGCATTTAGCAACACGAAGTGTTCCACTAGAGGGTTTTATATTTCCTAAAATAAGTTCAAAAAGAGTACTCTTTCCAGCACCACTCTCTCCAACTATAGCTTTTAACTCTCCCTTTTTAAGAGAGATATTAAAATCATTAAAAAGCAGTTTATCTTTGGAGTATCCAAAGGAGAGATTACTAACTTTTAGTAAGTGAGGCATAGGCTTTTACAAGCTCTTTATAGAGAGTATCAGGCTTGATGTCTGCGTTTTCTTCCCAAATACGTTTCATTACAACATTATCTTCATCACCATTCCATACTTTTATGTATGAACCATCTTTATAGCCATTATCTTGGCGAAACTGGTTTAAGATATTTTTTCCAGTATAGAGGCGATAGAGTGTCTCTAGATTTAAACCACTCATAACAACTAAATCAAAAAAGTTCTCTACTAAAGCATCTAAATCTAACTCATCTAAAGAGATTGAAGCACGAATAAGAGACTCTACTTTTTCAATAACTACATCTTGAGAAGCAAAAAACTTATCATTATTATCTATCTTGCTAAAAGCATCTAAATGTGAAAAGTGTATACCTAACTCTTCTATCCCACCTCTCATCATCTGAGTATAGTTCTCAATTGCTAAACTCATAATAAAGTGCCACACATCAACTACTTCAATCTGATGGTTAGCCCAATCAGGCTCAGCAGTGATAGATTTCCAATGTTTCCATGAAAAGCTATCTACCATCTCAGCACACTCCATATAAATACAGCGCTTCCAGTTTATAGTTTTTCCATTTTTAGTAAGACCTTTTGTCCAGTCTTCTCCATTTGTTGCATCATTTAACTGATTTTGCAGTTGTAGCATTAAGAGTATTTTGTCCATATTATAAATCCCTATTTAAATTACTTTTTATTTATTACTTAAAATCTTTATTTTTGAAAATTTATTGTATCCAAATATGCATAAATATGTTAATATTGCCCTTATGAAAAGAATCAATTGTAGACGATGTGTTCACTATTTTGTAACATGGGAGGCAGGAAAGCCTCATGGTTGTAAGGCCTATGGTTTTAAGTCACCTCAAATTCCATCGATGGTAGTTTTTAAAAGCAGTGGGGTGGAGTGTGCTCTGTTTAGAGAGAAGAATCAGACCAAATGATTTTTTTACCAAATCCAAGGCTATTATCGGTCAATTTAAAGTAGTTAATCTTTATTTGCCACAGTTTAGGTAGCAGAGCTAAAGCATAAGGAAACCTTTTAAAGTACTCTTTTTTAAGTTGAGTACCCTCTAACTCAAAAAAATCCCCTCTAAACTGTAGACCTTTGATCTCCCCTATTTTCTCTGTCTCTAAAAGTATATTACCCGCAACACTATTTTTTATTTTTATATTCTGTATATGCTGCGTTTCATCGCTACTGGCAACTATAAAGGAGAGAGTCTCTTCATCATAAACAAAAAAAAGAGAACAAACACTTAAAGTTTCTCCATCAGATGTAGCTAAACTCATCACATGATGACTTGCTATAAAAGAGGCTATTTTTTCTAACTCCTTACTCACTACTATCTCAAACTATTAGAGTTTAAATAGAAAGTTTTCTAAGGCTTCAGCATCTGTAATAGAGCGTTTTTCAAGCATCATCTGTGCGATGTCATCCGCCTTTAATGTCTCATACATCTCTTTTGGATTGTTCATATTATAGTAACTCTTCATAAACTCTAAAAGTATCTCAAAATTATCTTTTTTCATACTAAATTTTTTATACTCTTTATACTCATCCCAGTCTATTCTAGCCATTACTTTCCCTCATTTTTTTAATTTCACTATTTTAACGCAAGTGCTGTATCTAACTTCTTAATAACCGCAAGCATCTGCTCTTTTGAGATAGCAAAGTTTAAACGCATATAACCAGAACCCTCTCTCCCAAAACTAATCCCTGCGTTTAACCCAAGTTTAGCTTCTTTAATAAAGAATGCTCGTAAAGCCTTATCTCTTAAGTCTAAACCCCTACAGTCTATCCATGCAAGGTAAGTTCCTTCTATTGGAGTTAGTTGTATCAACTCACTATATTTATCTGCTAATACCTTTAAGAGGGTATAGTTTTCATAAAGATGCACCTTTAACGCTTCTATCCACTCTTTTCCCTCTCTGTATGCAGCTTCATAGGCAACATGAGAGAGTACATTCCCTTGTGCAAAATGAACTCTATCGTAAGCCTTTTTAAACTTCTTATAAAGTGTAGTGTTTTGTATAACTACACTACTCATAGCAAAGCCAGCCATATTAAAAGTTTTTCCGACTCCTATAGCTGTAAGTGTTATATCTTTTGCTTTTTCATTTAATGAGGCAAAAGGTATATGTCTGTTTGGAGCATAGACCAAGTCAGAGTGTATCTCATCTGCAAAAACGACTATGTTGTTTTCTAAACAGACTTCTAATATCTCTAAAAGTTCCTCTTCTCTCCAAACTCGTCCAACTGGGTTATGAGGAGAGCATAAAAGAAGTAGTTTTGTATCTTTGTCTATTTTTGCTTTTAAATCTTCTATATCAAAACTATAGTGACCCTTCTCATCTACTCTAAGCGGATTTTTTACAAGTTTTCTATTCAAACCTAATACCGAATGAAAAAAGGGAGAGTATACAGGAGTTTGCACTATAACACCCTCTCCTTTTTGGGTATATGCTTCTATCGCGACACTCATAGAGGCAACCACAGAGTGAGAGTAAAACATCTCTTCTATGTTAAAGTCAAAGTTGTGCTCTGCTTGCATCCACTCTTTTTGAGCATTAAACGCAGAGGCTGGGACTTCTTCATAGCCTACTATTGGATGTTGCAGTCTTTTTTTGACTGCGTTTAACACAAAGTCAGGTGTATCTATATCCATATCTGCAACCCATACCGGCATTACATCTTCTGTGCCAAAAAGCTCCTCTCTTAGAGTGTACTTCTCTGCGTTTGTATCTTCTCTTAAAGCACTTACACTAAAGTCGTAACTCACTTTTTTCGCCACACCGTAAGTTCTGAGAGAGTATGCTGGTACTTTCTAGCTGTCTCTTTTATGACAAAGGCTACATCTTCAGAGTGAACAAGTTCAAACTTACTTCCTAGAACAGAAACAAGTGTCTCTTTTGTCTTTACAGCTACACCGTTTTCATCTGTGAAACCCCCAAGCCAGAACTCTTTTTTTGTAGAACTCTCTTGCCATGTATATGGAGAAGTAAGAACTAAAACACCATCTTCATTGAGTCTCTCATCTATAGTGTCTAAAAAGAGTCTTGGATTATAGAGTCTATCTATAAGGTTTGTTGCCATGATCATGTCATAGCCTGTGAAGTTTGGCTTCATATTACAAGCATCACCTTGCCAAAAAGAGACTTTTTTTGTCAGGTTTTCATAGCCTAGTTCACTTAGTGTCACTTTCTTATTTTTTGTAAGTTCACCCTCTTCTTGAGAAGTAAACGCAACATAACCATCATCTTTTAGTTTTGCTCCTACACCAACAAAACGCACAGAGAAGTCTATACCCTCAACTTCTTTAAACTCTTTTGCAAGTTCATAAGTAGCCCGTCCTGTTGCACAGCCTAAGTCTAATGCTTTTGTTCTGTTTTTAGCAAATTTACTTGCGATTCTTGCCGTTGCAATTGCAAAGTTTTCTACTCCAAAGTGAGTATCTCCATATTGAAATTCACAGTACTGTGAAACTAGTGCATCACTCTCATATATATCACTCAAATCTTCTTCCTTTTGCTCAGTTATTACATACCTAAAACCTGCGTTTTGGTAAAAATGTTTTCTAAAAGCATATCGTGAATGCTTTGTTATTAAGTTGCCACTACTTGCCCATGAAGAGCCTAGTATAAGTGCATGTTTCTCATCAAATGTTGGAACTGAAAAATCATCATATGCCTCATGAACTTCAAAACCTTTAAA
>Ga0256826_1000166_pt1 | contig 35878 bp, 5 predicted proteins | sample CV79metaG_FD_185975 | JGI IMG/M metagenome (GOLD analysis project Ga0256826, IMG submission 185975) | Hydrothermal vent microbial communities from East Pacific Rise, Pacific Ocean - CV79 | ecosystem: Environmental > Aquatic > Marine > Hydrothermal vents | place: Pacific Ocean: East Pacific Rise...
TGGTTATTATCTCTGTTATAATAGAATCACTTGCTACTAAACTTATATCTCCACCATTTGCAATAGTTGAGGTCTCTTGTGCCATTGTGATATTTCCACCTTGGGCTATTAACTCTATGGTTTTACTTTGGGCTTTTGTTTTGATATTGGCGTTTTGATGAATAGAGGTTGTGGCATCTATTGTAATATTACCTGTAGTTGACTCTGTATTACCACCTAGAGTTATAGATGAACCTGAATCTAGTAAGATATTATCTTTTGCTGTGATATTACCTGTCTGTTTATCTGTGATAATCTCTCCACCTGCTACTAAAACAAAAGCTCCAGCACTATTTATATTGCTGTTTGAATCTTTAATCTCGGTTGTTTTAGCCATATTATCTACTCTATTAATTGAGCTTGATACACTTTTTATTGTGACACTATCACTCTCATTTATAAATATGCTACCATTTTGGGTGGTTGTACTTAGATTTGTTACGGCTGTCTCTATTGCATCAAGTGAGTTGGTAGTACTATCTTCACCTATGGCATTTGTTGCTTTTAGTAGGAGATTTGTGGTTTGAATATCCTCTCCACCACTATTTCCACCATCCAATATATCTCCTCCTGCAATTAGAGATACTGATTGATTGTCTCCATTTGCTATGATTTGACCAATTGTAATACTGTTTGTGGTCTGCATTCTAATGCTTGAAGAGGTTGATGTTGTTACTGCTCCTTCATTCATGATGATATTTTCTGCTAAGAAATCAATACTTCCTGCTGTTGTAATATCGCCTAGTGCCTTTTGAATAATATCTTTTTTCGCATCTAGTGTTACTGCTCCTGTTGTAGCAACTATAGATTTTGTTACCTTAATATTATCAGTTGTTGCTTTTAAGAAAAGTGTTCCTGTTCCATCTATATTAATAGAGTTATTTAATATTATATCGGTTACCTCTATCGAAACTGAACCACTGTTAGCTGTTACAATATCCTCTTGTTTAGCATCTGTTTTTGTTGAGTCAGTTGTAGTACCATCCGTTTTCACTTTATTTACAACAATATCAGCTATAGAGTCTACAACAAGAGTATCAAGCTCATCTATAAAGAGTCCATTGCTATCTACTTTTGCATTTAAAGTTACAACTTTAGTATCTATCGCATTGATAGTTGTTCCATCATTGCCAACACCACCACTACCTTTTATCTCTAGTCTTAAGTTATTAGCTATAATATCTCGGTCACTATCTCCATTATCCAAGATATTTCCAGTAGAGACGATGGATATATCTGCACTACCTGCATCTATCAAAGAGAGTTTAATATCTTTTCCACTTACTCTTATGTTTCCATCATTAGAAGCTGTTCTAGTACCATCTTTCATTACTATATCATTAACTACTTCTATATCTATAGTTTTTCCTGAAGCTTTAGTCTCTATATCTGCATTTTGAATCAACTCATCTTTTATATCCAATGAGATATTAGATTTATTACTTATCACATTGGCATTTAATATCAAATCACCATCTGTTGATTTAGTTTGAATCAAAATATCCCCATCAACTACTATACCTAAGTTATCACTATCTCCATCATTGATTGTAACTGTTCCATCTGCTACTAATACCAGTGAACCTGTTGTTACTATATCTGCTTGGTTAGAGTCTGTGATTGTAGAGTCAGTTACTGTTCCATCCTCTTTTACTCTCTCTACAGTTGCACCATCAACGCTATCTATAGTAATTGAATCTTTTTCAGATATAAATACTCCACCTGCTCCTGCTTTTATAGACAAAATTGAAATATCTGTCTCAATATAGTTATCACCCACTCCAAAACCATCAACCACATCTACTCTTAGTTTATCAGCTATAATATCACTACTGCTATCGTTTGTACTATCTACTACCTTGTTTGCTATCAGGCTAACTATTATATCTGTTGTGATTGTGTCTATTGAGATGGTCTCTTTTGCTTTATATCTGATGTTTGCATTTGATGTTGTAGTTGCTCCACTCTCCATAGAGATTGAACCTGTAGTTGACTCTATATCTATAGTTCCTGTTGTAGTTAATATATCGCCTGTTGCACTTTGGATTATATTACCTGTTGCCAATAGAGTCAGATTACCCTCTTTTGTTTTGATTCCATCATTTACGCTGATATAACTACCACTAGACAGTCTCACATCTCCACCATTGGACTCCATGGCTATCTCGTCAGTTCCACCCTCGAAAGTAATACCCACTGCTTTTAAGACAATACTACCACCATTGGTTATTAAATCCTCTTGAGTTTGTGATACTACTGTTGAGGTTGCCTTATTGTCCACTCTATCAATCGAAACAGTCAAATTTGTGATTGTAACTTCGTCACTCTCATCTATAAATACTCCATCACTTCCTGCATTTGCACTTAGATTTGTGATGGCTGTCTCTATTTTATTAGAGCCTGTTCCAACTCCACTACCAGCTTTTAGAATTAAATCAGTGGTTTTTATATCCTCTCCACCACTATCTCCACCATCTAAAATATCTACTCCTGCTACCAAAATGACTGCTTGGTCTCTCGCTTCTGCCAATATTTGACCTACGGTAATACTCTGTTGTGCCTCTAATCGAACAGATGAAGAGCTTGATATTATTACAGCTCCATCACTCATAGTGATATTTTGGGTTGCATATAAATCTACACTTCCTCCTGTTGTAATATCTCCTAGTGCATTTTGAAGAATATCTTTTTTTGCATTTACTGTTACTGCCCCTTGATTCGCAACAATAGTACCTTGTATATCTATATTGTCAGTTGTTGCTTTTAAGAAAAGTTTCCCTGTTCCATCTATATTGATAGAGTTATCATCATCTCCACCCTTCAATGTTATGTTAGTAGCCTCTATCGAAACTGAACCACTGTTAGCTGTTACAATATCCTCTTGTTTAACATCTGTTTTTGTTGAATCGGTTGTAGTACCATCCAGTTTTACGCTATTCACAACAATATCAGCAATAGAGTCCACAACAAGAGTATCAAGCTCATCTATAAAGAGTCCATTACTATCTACTTTTGCACTTAAGGTCACTACTTTAGTATCTATCGCATTAATAGTTGTTCCATCATTGCCAACACCACCACTACCTGTTATCTCTAATCTTAAGTTGTTAGCTATAATATCTCTGTCACTATCTCCATTATCCAAAATATTTCCACTAGAGACAATTGAGACATCTGCACTACCTGCATCTATTGAAGAGAGTTTAATATCTTTTCCACTTACTCTTATGTTTCCATCATTAGAGACTGTTTTAGCACCATCTTTCATTACCACATCATTAACTACTTCTATCTCTATGGTTTTTCCTAAAGCTTTTGTCTCTATATCTGCATTTTGAATCAACTCATCTTTTATATCCAATGAGATATTAGATTTATTACTTATCACATTGGCATTTAATACCAAATCACCATCTGCTGATTTAGTTTGAATCAGAATATCCCCATCTGCTTCTATACCTATACCATTATCGTCTCCATCATCTATAGTTATAGTTCCATTTGCTAGAAGAACCAATGAACCTGTTGTTACTATATCTGATTGAGTAGAATCTGTTACAATAGAGTCAACTACTGTTCCATCTGCTTTTACCCTTTTTACACTAGTTGCACCAATACTGCCTACACTCATTGAGTTATATTCAGATATAAATACCCCTCCATCTCCTGCGTTGATACTCAAAGTAGAAATATTGGTCTCAATATAGTTATCAGCAACTCCAAAACCATCAACCACCTCTACCCTTAGCTTATCGGCTGTAATATCACTGCTTTGACCACTCGGTGAACTATCAACCACCTTATCTGCTATCAAACTAACCACAGCATCTGTTGTAATTGAACCCAATGAGATTGTCTTTTTTGCATCCAATCTAATATTTGTCTCTGATAGAGTTGTTGCTCCACTCTCCATAGAGATTGAACCTGTAGTTGACTCTATATCTATAGTTCCTGTTGTACTTGAAATATCGCCACTAGCATTTTGGGTTATATCTGTAGTGGCTAATAGACTTATGTTACCTTTTTCACTTCTAATTGCACCCATAACATTAATATAACTACCACTCAATAGTCTAAGATTTCCACCCTTTGTCTCCATGGCTACATCATCTTCTCCACCCTCTAGCACAATAGAAGTTGCTTTTAATACTACACTCCCACCATCAGTTCTCAAATCTTCCTGCGTTTGTGATACGGTGCTTATCTCTGCTTTGCCATCAACTCTATTAATCAAGATAGAGACATCTTTTATAATAACACTTTTACTATTGTCAACAAATACCCCATCACTTCCTGCATCTATGCTCAAATTTGTAATAGCTGTCTCTATATTATCAGAAGCTGTTCCAACTCCACCACCAGCTTTGAGAATCAGACCTGTACTCTTTATATCCTCTCCACCAGTATCCCCAGCATCCAAAATATTCTCTTTTGCAACTATAGCCACAGCTTGATTCTCTCCATCTGCCACTATTTGACCTATTGTAACACTGCCACCTGTCGCCTCTAATCTAATATCAGAACTGGTTGATGTAGTTGTATAGCCATCACTCATTACGATGCTTTTAGCAATAATATCTATACTCTTCTGTGCAGTTACATCAGCATTTTGAACAAAGTCACCTTTTATATCCAAAGAGATATTAGCAGTTGAACTAACCAACCCTGCATTAAGAGTTAATCCCCCATCCACAGATGTAGTCTCTATGAGTATGTTGTTAGTAGCTTTGATACCTACATCATTATCATCTCCACCATTAACTACCACTGCTCCACCTGCTTGTAGAACAAGAGAACCTGTTGTTATAATATCAGATTGTGCAGAGTCACTCACCTCTTTTGTAGTTCCATCTGCTTGAACTCTCTCTACCTTACTATCATCCACCGTATCAATGGTAAGAGAGTCAAACTCCGATATAAATACACCTCCATCTCCTGAAACTATACTAAGAGTTGTGATTTTTGTCTTAATCTGTTTGTCACTCTTTCCAAAGCTATCCCCTGCCTCTACTCTTAGTTTATTGGCAACTATATTATCGCTATCTCCCTCACTATATATCTTATCTGCTATCAAGCTCACTGTAGCGTCTGTTTTAACCAACCCTAACAAAATTTCATCTTTTGCTTTTAGGCGTATATTGACATTTGACACTGTAGTAGCTCCATCAGCCATAACGATAGAACCCTCTATCGACTCCATATCAATAGTTCCTGTTGTACTATATATATCGCCTGTTTTGCTCTGGCTTATATTATCTGTTGCCAATAGGCTAATGCTACCCTCTTTGGTTCTTATCTCATCATCAACTCTAATATAACCACTACTAGATAACAATAAATCTCCACCATTAGACTCTATGGCTACGCTATCTTCTCCACCATCCACTGTAATACCTGTAGCTTCTAAAAGAATACTACCACCAGCAGTTCTCAAATCCTCTTGAGTTTTTGATACCTTTTTAGTAGTAGCATCAGAAGAGACTCTATTAATATCTATTGTCAAGCTCGATATAGTTAACTCATCAACTTCAGAGATAAATATATCTCCACTACTCACATCTACACTTAATGTGGTAACCTTTGTATTCATAGCATTAGAAGAGGTCGCAACACTAGCAGATTTCAAAATCAGACTATCAGCTGTTATCAGACTATCTGCATCCCTATCTGTTATCGCACCCTTTGCAAGAATAGCCACACTTCCACTACTACTTGTAATACTCTCTGTAGTTACAAAAGAGTTCAAAGAGTCTAATCTAATATCTCCATCTCTTGACTCTATAGCAGAGTTGTCTTCCATAACAATAGAATCAGATGCCAAAATATCAATAGTCGAATCATAACTTTTAGCAACAATATGAGCATTTAGAACAATACTATCTGCCGAGTCAATTGTCAAGTTTCCACTCTCCAAAGTCAAATCTGCATTTATAACAATTTTAGCATCCGTTCCACTACTCTCTTCCCCTGTTTTTAGCAGAGTCTCTCCATCTGTAGTTATCGTTCCATCTACGGTAATAGAGCCATCTTTTGTAAGAAGAACAAACCCACCTTTGGAAACAACATTTTTTTGAGAATTGTACTGATTAGTAGTTTTGCTAACACCATCTATACCAACACGATTAACCTCCACATCTATATCTGCACCAGAGATAATAATACTATCACTCTCTGTTATAAATACTCCATCTTTTGAGTCTATAGTTATATATTTCACTTTTGTATTAAGAGCATTATCTTTACTACCAACTCTATTTGCACTCAACAACATATTTTGGGCACTAATCAGACTAGACGCACCATAATCGCTAATATCACCACCTGCCACCAACGCAATGTTCGATAACCCTGCATCAAGGGTAGATACTTTAATATAAGAATCCATAGCCTCATATCTAATATTTCCACCATCTTTAACAATAGAGCTACTATTCTCTGCCATCACAATACTATTTGTTGCAACAATATCAATGGTTCTTCCTGCCGACTCCAAAAGAATATTGGCATTTTGGAATAAATCTCTATCTGTCTTTAAAGAGAGGTCTCCCTTTTTTACAGTAATAGTATCGCCTATAGTAATATCCCCATCACTACCTCTTGCTTGAAGTAGCATATCTCCATTATCTGTAACTATCTTACCAGTAGTGGTAATAGCTCCTGCAATAGTAGTCAAAACAATATCCCCAGAAGTTCCACCTGAAACAATAGAGGAGATAATCAAACTATCTGTCTCCTCTATAAATATATCTCCCTCTGTATTATTTGTTATCTTTATAGTACCAACTGTTGTATCTATATCATCAGAGATAGAACCAACCCCCTTATCGGCTGTGAGCGTTGCCATATTGGCTATAATGTTTGAATCTTCATTCCCACTAGATAGATTATCTATAATCGCTCCTGTAGTAGCTACTATAGTGACATTATTTACTGTAGATAAAATAGATATTCTAAAATCTTTTTTAGAGAAGTAACTAATATCTCCACTATCAGATATAATACTCTTGACCCCATCACTCATAGTAATAGACTCTTGTTTAGATTCCACTTTTATATTACCATTAACTACGCTTATGTCGCCAGACTGTATAATCTCCCCACTAGCTACAAAAATAACTATATCTCCTGCTTTTTGGACAACTCCCTTTATCTCCAAGCCGTTACTCTCATTAATGTAGATACCACCATCTACACTATTCTTAATATCTATACTAGCTACAATAGTATAGATATGCTTATCAGCTACCCCTATCCCCTTAGCACTACTCATAGTTAACGCTATTGAGTCGCCTTTAATATTTGTGCCATCATTAGAGAGTATATTTTCAATCTTTCCTGAATTAGAACTCAAAGAGACTATACCATCGGACTCTAGCTGACCAAGAGCAATATCTTTCTCTGCGACAAATGTTATCTTCCCTAAATCATTACTGGAATCCATAGAACGAACTACTATATCATCTTTCATAATGATTGAGTTAGCAGTTGAGCTAATAGCAATAGCACCCAAGCCCTTATCTGTGTTGTTCTCAATATTTGCATTGATACTAAAATTACCACTAGAACTCAAATCTATCAAACCACCCTTAGCAGTTATAGCCGAATTCACAACCATCTTTTTAGCATTTGATTTTATAGTAATACCACCACTACCAACAGTAGATACACCATCTCCACTAATAGTAATATCCCCATCTATTGCAGTAAATATTATATCGCCACTCTCATCTGTCGAGAGCTGTTTTAGTTTAATTATCTCCACATCATTAGCTTCAGTTATATCAATTGAGCCTTCATCTCGGTTAATCGCACTTAGCGTAGTAATATCCGTAGCATTTAAATCTATACCATCTTCACTTGTTATAGTTAAATTAACAGCTTTTAGTGACTCTTTGACAACACCATCCACCTCATCATCTATCTGCTCTACTTTTCCACTCTGCGTATAGAGAGTTATATTAGAATCAGTAGCCTCTACCTCATTTTTGATAGTTATACTATTAATAGCATCAAGTGTAATATCTCCTGAAACCTTAAATATATTCTCTTTTACACTAGAGTCAACAATCTCTATACTCTTACCATATATCTCTAAATCATCTTTAAAAGATGTCCCATCTGCTCCACCTATTACTATCTTGCCAGATTCACTATTAGCATGAGTTCCACTTTTGTATCCAATTATAATTGTCGAGAATCCATCAGCCAAATAGGCTATCTCCTCTTGAGTAATATTTAACACATTATCAGTAGCCTCCCCTGTAGGAGAAGAGAGAGAGATTGTACTATAAATTGTAGTAGGTCTAATTGTAAGTGAGCCACTATTTGTAGATTTAACTTCAGCTTTAAAATCTATCTCATCACTCTCTAAAAGTATATCCCCACTAGCTGTAACCGTGCCATTAAAGACAATAGAGGTTGAACCCCTTATAATAATATTTCCACTAATATTCAAATTCTTCTCAAAAAGAACCTCTCCAGTAGCCTCTATTATAAAATCGCCATCTATCGTAATATCCTCTCGAAATATTACACTTTGAGCTTTAACTATCTCTAATCCACTTAACAGATTCGTATCATCTCTCTTGCCTATGGTTGATTTCACCTCTATATCTTTAGATGAACTAAGTGTTAACTTGTCTGAACCATCATCTCCTGATATAAAACTGCTCCCACTTCCACCAAGTATAATCCCACCTTCAGTAGAGGTAAATGTAATATCGCCATTAATTATTACAGAATCATCTATCTCTATCTCTTTAGCATCTATATTCTCCTCTACATGAGTAGTATGACCAGAACCTATAATAGTTAACTTACCATCAACTTTTAGAGTATCATAAATATATACCTCTCCACCATCTTTTGGATTTTTCAAAACAAGAGAATCTTTAAACTCCACACTACCACTATCAGTACTCTTATCGCCTATTACAATAACAGAACTACTATTATCACTCCCAATAACTATCTCTTTAAACCCATCCACAAGTTTAGCAATCTCGCTATTGTCTATATGGAATGTACCTGTAGTATCACTTTGGGTATCTCCAATTATTATCTTTTGACCTCTATCTGTAGTCCCAAGAGTAAGAGTTCCTCCACTACTCTGTATACTATTTTGTATATCTATATCATCAGCTCTTATCTCTATATTTTCACCATCTGCATTTATAGCATGACCAATAACCTTTGTACCATCCAAAAGCATAAGCTTCATAGCTCCACCTTTTGGCACATTCATCACAGAATCTTTGGTATTAACTATCAAGATTTTATCTCTATTAGAACTAGTAGCTGTAATACTCTTAGCTCCTACATAGATAGACAAAGGTATCTGCTCCAAAGAGTTTGTCTCCTCTCCTACCTTTCCACCAATACTATTTTTTGCCTCCAAAAAGAGATTACCCAAAGAGGTTGTCAAATATGCACCACCCCCCTCTCGTAAAACAGTTCCATTGTCAGCTTTTACCTCTCCACTATCCACATTGACATTGAACTTTCCACTATCTATAATATTTGTAATATTCTCACTATACAGCTCTCCACTATCCATCTCAAAATCGCCACTAGCACTAAGCCAATCAGCACCACTACTAAAAATAGCTCCACTCAAAGCACTCAATTTAATATCGCCAGAACCTGCTACCTTGATACCATCACTAAGAGTTATATTAGAACTATCAGTAGTAATTGTCACTGCTCCACCTGTAGTTCTAATAGATTTATTAAGAGTAAATGATGAGTCGTCTCCACCTGCATAGAGTGTCACGCTACCAGTTGTTGCAGTAATACCACTTCCACCAAGAGTCATAGCACCATCTATAGTATTCACAAAGACATCTCCACCACTCTGAGAGATGTTTTGGATTACAATATCATTTAGTTCAGAGATAGAGATATTACCTGAGCTACTATTTGTCAAATCAAGCTCTTTCACATTAGTATCAATAGCATCACTACTACCTATACCATCTTTTGCATTCAACACAAGCTTCGCATTAACAGCATCAATATCAGTTGAATCATCCTTATAATCAATAATCTCTCTACCCATAATAGTCAGATTCTCACTACTTGTAGTTTTTATTTTTCCTATAAATAAATTGTATTTTGCCTCTATAGATATTTTTCCACTTCCTGTGTCTATACGGTTTTTTTGTGTTATCTGTCCATCTGAGACAATAGAAAGATTCCCACTAACAGATGAGATAGTTGATTGTTCATTTAGCTCTATGCTCCCACCAGAGTTCAAAGTAATATCCCCTGTAGAGGAGGTCAACTTCTTATTAATCGTCAATTTACCACTTCCATCAGTTCCTGCATGTAACGAGAGATAAGCACTATTTCCCACCTCTATATCATCATCTATAGTAATATCACCTGAAGCTTTTAAGACAAAGTTAGCATCTGTACTATTTTGTGTTAGACTACTCAACACCACAGAGTCTTCTTCTGTAATATTTATATTACCACTTGCAGTTAAATCAAGAGTATCTGCCTCTATATTAGCTGAAATAAAAGTACCAGCAGACAAAACAACATTGCCACCATCTGTCATCTTATCTATATTAATACTACCATATTTTGATTCAATATGAACATCTCCAACACTACCTGTTATTGAATCTATATCTATACTATAATCTGCTACTATATTAATATTTCCACCGCTCATCTTTATTGAACCAATATGCAAAGAACCCTCTTCAGTAATGTTCAAATCCCCATCAGCAGTCATTGTTACAGTTATCATTCCAGTACGAGAAGTAACTGTTAGATTATCACCAGCAGTAAGATTTAGAGTATTAGCTATTATCTTTTCACCTATAGATATAGTTTTCCCAGCAGTTAAACTTATAGTTGAACCATATAGTGTAGAGACAATTGCTAAGTTATTTCCAGCATTTAAATTCAATGAATAACTTCTATCTGTCGGTAGCTCTATAACCGATATTGTTCCTGTTGCACACAACTTCAAATCAGCAGGAGTTCTATTAGGAACAATAATAGTATAATCCCCCTGTATCTTATTATCACTACTACAACTTGGAAGCCCAAAGTCCATAGTAGAATCCTCTGTACGAACACTATTACCACTAGCCGTACCTATCTCTACTTTATAATCATCAGGAGCATCAGAAGGACTCTTAATATGAATATAGTTTGAACTTCCTCTAATGGTTACATCTCTACCATAAACATCAATCCCCTTATCATTATTATATTCAGATAGAGTTCCTGAAACATCTAGAATTACATCCCCTGTTCTCTCCACTCCACCCAAAACACCAGCTTCAATATCATCCACTTTTAAATCAACAGCTTTTAATGTAATATTATTACTACTATCAAGAGTTTTTACGCTAAGGGCTGTCATTGTACCACCAGATGTTATCTCTATATCACCATCTTTGGCAGTAGCACTCTCTATACGAATATCGTCTGACTCTCTAATATCTATCTTTCCATAACCAGTAGATTTTAGTGTTGCTTTACGAACAGATGTACTTGCACTCATACCCCCGTATGTCTCTATAGATAACTCATCGGCTATAAATACACTATTCCCACTAATAGAATTTGCTTTAATTTTTAGTTTTCCACTTGCAGATACAATACTACCCGAAGAGTTCAACGAACCTGTTGTTCTAATTGTAATATTTTTAGCAGAGTTATACCCACTTAAACCACCTATAAAACCAGTTAATGCAAAACTTGTCTTTAAATCTATAGAGATGTCAGCTAATGCTCTTATCTCAAAACTTTTAGCATTTAAACTATAGGTTTGAATATCTATCTTTCCTGAAGAGTTCTCACCTTTAGCCACTATTTTCAGGTTATCTATTTCGCCATCAGATGAATAAAGGCTACCTTTTATAAGTATATCACCTTTTGAGATAAGCTCAATCTTCTCATCTGCACGTAATGAACCGTCTATGGATAGAGTTGAACCACTCTCTATCATTATATTTTTTGAGCTAATAGAATTTGGTAACTTCACAGAGTTATTAGCTCCAAATTGAAAAAGTTTTTCTGTTCTATACTCTACATACTCACTAGCATTATAAAATTTAGCTAAATCCAAAACACCTTTGGCTATAAGCGAGATACCTTTTGTTACCTCTATATTATTGTTAGCTACAATCTCTATACTTTCATTTTTACTTTTTAACTTAACTTCAGAGGCTTTTATCTTTGACTCATCTTCTGTATATATAGAGTTTTGGGCTACAATATTTATGATAGTACCACTATCAATATCGGTAAGAACAGACCCCACCATTAGCCCCTCTCTTCCTTCCAAATAACCATCAAAATCTTCTATAGATATATCGCCACTACTAGTCTCGATTTGATCCAATCTATTTACAGCTACCTCTAAATGTGAAATACCACTACTTGCAGTCAAGCTCAAACTATCAGCTACCAAATCTATATTATCATCAAAAAAGTTTTGTGATATTCTTCCACCAGAAATCAGTGTAATATCTCCATAAGAAGTTAAAGAATCAGGAGTTGTCCCATCTGTCAAAGTTGGAACTTCACTAGCATCCTTAGCATAGATACCAGCTACAACCTCTCCTATAGTTATATCTCCACTAGCAGTTACAGTAATATCATTATCGTCATGATTTGTCTGAAGTATTACCTTGACCATCTCTACACTACCACTAGCACTTAAAGTGAAACCACCATCTGCAATAGTTACATCTTTTAAGATTAAATCTTTGGTAGTCTGATTAAGAGTTACACTCCCTTTTTTATTATCTTTAATTGAGAGTTTTGCTACTCTTGTATTTAGGTTTAAACCACCTTCCAATACAATATTTGTCTCATCAGCCTCTATATATCCACTATTAATTTGAGTTATACTACCCTGAATATCCAGTACAATATCGCCTTTATCAGCTGTTGTTATCGTATCTATAGTAATATTCGCAGTATCCTTAGAATCTTTTAGTTTTTGAGTTTTTATGCTAATATCATTTTTATCACTTGTACCCAATGCTCTAAGAGTAGTGACAGAAACATCTCCCATAGCCTCAATACTAATAGCCCCATCTGTAGCCACTAGAGATGTTATAGTCAAAGATTTACTATTTTTTATCTCTATATCACCACTGCTGTTGACCTTGGCATCTATGCTATCTATACTAGCATTGATAGAAAGACCACTTGCACCTCTTGCATAGATACTCTCTGCCCCTATTACCCCCACAGAGTGAGTTATCTTCCCCTCTGTTGATGTCATGGTTATTTTTTCGGTTGCTGTCAAGTTTGAGTTTCCTAGCAATATATCTCCACTAGCTTCACCTGAATTCAAGACTATATTTTTACTCTCTATATCTACCTTAATATCACCTGTAATAGTTCCATCTTTTACCTCACCCAAAGAGGAGTCTCCAGCAGTTATGGTAATTAACTCTTTAGCCTTTATATCCCCCGATAGTGCTAAATTTTTAGCTGATTTTATATCTATCTTATTATCTGCACCTACCTCACCACCTAAACTCATATTAGCTTTAGAAGTTAGTATTATATTACTGTTTGTCTTAAGTGTTTGTATCTCCGAGATGTCACCTATAGTTAAGAGTTTTTCACTTCTAAGAGTAATTTCATCCCCTGCTACAAGTTTAGAAATCATACCAACGGTTTTACCTTCAATCTCTCCCGTAGAGAGTCCATTTATCATAATATCACTATTTGAATCCACCACTATCTTCTCATGAGCATTAATAGAAGCACTAATAGAGACGCTATTATTTGAAGAGATATTAATATTTTTTGAATCAATACTATCCTCTTCAAAACTACCATAAGATTTTATAATAGCATTTTGAAACCCTGTAGTAGTATACTCAACACTCTGCTCCTCTGTAATAGCCCTTTTTTCCCAAACAGTTTGAGTCTCATATTTTACTTTTTTAACCTCTTTGGTGTATGTCTTATAGACTGGTTTATAGTCATAAATATCACTAGATGAAGTAGTAGCACTGTATGTTAATGTTGCTCTTTTATCATAAACATCATGTGGGTCGGATAGTGAGTTGTATATCTCATTATAATATGTTTCCTTAGGATAACAAGTAATGTATTCTCTTGATTGAACAATCATATGACCCTCATCACCACCACCATCGTGATACCAACTCTTTACTCGTACCTCTTTCTTGCTCTTCCCATCTATAGTCTCCCAATCATCTATTCTATCAGTTGATAAAGGGTATCCTACAACCCAATGATTTCTTATATTATTTATTTGGTCATTTAGAGGTACCCACTTCTCATCACTAGCATAATTCTTTAAATCATTATCTTCTGTCCCATCACCACTATCATTATCAAAATCATTCTCTTCATAAATATTTTTCCAAGCAGTCCAATATGAATATTCTCCAACTGTTCTCTCTCCTTGACCTATAGTCTCTATATATCCCATAAGTTTTGCATTATTTTGGAATGTCTTATTAGCATATAGGAGTCTACCCTGACTGGAATATTCTTCTTTATATGTATTATCCCAAGACCATTTAGGTTCATATTTTTTAACTACGGTATTATCATCTTTAATTATAAACTCTCTTTTCCCATCTTTTTTATATTGAACTTCCCATCTTTCTCCTGAGTTATCCCAATCACCTTCTCCTGTATATCTTGACTTATCTTGAACAAGCTCTACAACAGCACTATCTTGATAAGTTCCCACCTTTTTAGGGGGATATGAAGCAGAACCTTTAGTAACAACTCTCAATAAATCTTCTTGAGCTCCTTTTGGTATATTGATATACTTATCTCTCCAACCATCTACATTTCCTTGCCAAATAAGAGTATTATTATTCGCCCAATCAGGAGTTGTTATAGAGGAGGTTGTCTTACCATCTTTAGTCTTTATTAACTTAACTCTGCTACTTGAACCATCAGCACTATATGAAAAATCATAAATTGGCATATACCCTAAATAATTTAAAACCGCTTGTTTCTGTACATCGCTTAACTTTCCAAATCCTTTGTACTCACCATCTTTTTTATAGTCACCTGTTACAGATTCAGCACCCCTATTAGGGCTTACTTCATCTCCTGCATTATCCCAATTCACATCATCATTGTTATAATCAACCCCCTCAACAAAATACTGTTTTGTTTTCTTAGAGTTTGGATTATAATAACCAACCTGTTTTAAAGTTACATCAAACTCATAATGCTCATTACCCACCTTCACATATTCACTACCTACTTCTTCAGTAACTTGTGTAGTATCCCAGTAAAATACAGGGACCTTAACAGTATCTACTGCTACATTTTGATAGCCTACAATAACATTTATGGTCTTCTCCCCTGTAATTACCTTAGGGATTTTTACCTCTTTTAATACATTTGGGTCAAAAGAGGAGTTCAGATTTATATCTCCTCCTGCTATAATATTTACATCATTAGTCGCCGTTATAGAGGCTCTTTCCAAAATCTTTATAGCCCCACCAGACAGCTCACTCTGTGTTAAACTACCTTGTAGTTTGCTTATGCTCCACCCCTCATCTACCCCAGCTACCATATCAACTATATTAGAAGAGTTTATAGTACCTTTTACAATTAAATCATGAGTAGTTGTAAGTAGGACTCTTCCTGAACCATTAAGCACCTCTACTAATCCACTCATAAGAATAGTAGAAGAGTTCAGATGAATTAACTTATCAGCTTTTAACGCACCACTTGTTATAGTTTCTGTTTTATCTTGAAGATAAATCTTCTCTGTAGCATTTAGCAAAATAGTAGAGTCTAACTCATGAGCAAATAGATGAGACCCCATTAATACATTGATATTTTTTGCACTTAAAGTTGCTGAATTTTTTGCCTCCATATCCCCTATTATATTAATAGTATTTGATAGTGCAGATACCTCTATATTAGATTTTGCTTTGCCATCTTCTAATTGACCCACATTCCCAGTAATATAGATACTACCAATAGAGTCTATTTTAATATCCCCACCATCATTGGTATCTAAAACCCCTCCTGAGATTTTATCTCCATTAGAATCAAGCACTACATTATTAATATATACCCCAATATCAGAGCTATCTGCTCCACCACTTAGAGTTACACTCTTATCTGCTCTAACCAAAGAGTCAATAAAAATTTTTGCATCAGAAACAATAGAGAGACTACTCCCATCTCCTATAGCACTAATAACACCATAACTATATACATCCCCCTTAGAATTAATATCTATTACACCACTAGCTTTCTCTACCTTTATACTACTCTCTTTAGAGACATTAACTCCCAATTTACCAGACTTTATAGAAGTTGTCCCACTAGAGTTTAAATTTCCCCCAAACTTTTTCAACTCTAGCGTATTAATATCTACACCATAACCACCCATAATATAAGAGGAGTTAGCCACTATATCTACTCTAGCATCTGTTCCACTCCATACATAAATTTTATCTTTATCATAACTAGCTCCTGCTCGAACTGAACCAACTTGCCGTATGCTATCTGCATCTATATCTATTCTACTACTCTCTGCACTTGTATAGAGTTGTACATCAAAAGCGATATTTAATAAATTATCAGCTTTTATCTCCAAAAGAGTATCAGCTTGTAGTATGACAGCTTTGTTAGAAGCTTGACCAGCTACAGGGGTTACATTACCTATAAAAATATTATTTTTGGCAAAAATAGAGAGCCGTTGATTTGCTTCACCTACCACAAGATTGGTATTATATATCTCAATATTACCCAAAGAGTCTAACTTTATAGAGCCTTTTAACTTTAAATCTCCGTGAAGTTTTAAGCTATTATCTGCTTTTATAACTATCTCATAATCACTAGTACTAGGGGTAGTCTTTGTACTTTTGATAACCCCTGCTATATCTATATTTTTCCCACTAAGATTTAGCTGTGATGCTGTCTCTACTCTTCCTGACTCTTTTGCTAAAGTGAGTGTTCCATAAGTCGAAGTTATATCTACAAGCTCAACACTACCACTCGCATAACCCTCTACATCAGCTCCAATTGAGTTGTTAATAATTACATCATTTAAACCAGTAATCAAAATTTGACCACCATCATCTATTGTAGTAAATTTTGCCGTACCATAAGTGACAATACTCTTCTCACCCTCTTTTTTGGTAGTTCCTGCTGTAATAATAATATTATTTCTCGCAACCAAATCACCCTTTATATCCAAAGTATCTTTTGACTTTATGATAATATCAGCACCCTCTCCTCTAGCTATAAGCGTACCTAAAATCTCTCCATTATCTCCAGGATTTAACTCTATATTTCCACTCAAAGTCTCAAACAGACCAAAAGCACCTAAGGTAAAGTTTTGAGAACCATCTGATTTTACCCCACTATATAGATTGATACTACTATAGGCTCTTACCTTTGCATTAATGCTAATCTTGCCATTTGGTGACTCTTTTTGTCCAATATTAATCACAGAACCCTCTTTAGAGGCATCTATTGTATAAGCTTTTGTAGAGATAACATCGCTACTATTTGTAAACCCTATAAGTGAAGAGTTTGAGTCTGATTTGAGTTCAATTTTATACTCTGATGTCAACATAAATCTGCCATCAGTCAATCTAATTTTAACTTTATCTTTAAGAGCTGTTTTATCTATAGCACTCTGTATATTATCTTTTAATCCTGCTATACCACTATTACCACTAGTATCACTAGCTTTAATCTCAATAGTCTCATCTACTCCATCTACTACTAAATGCAAAGAGACATCCGAACCAATATGACCATCTGCAAACTCGGTAAATCCATCTGCAATAATCTCATCACTCCAAGCAGATACCAATACAGAGTGATTACCCGAAGCACTAAGGTTAATAACACTATTTTTTTGAGTGGTCTTTAGATGAACATCTCCACCAATTACAACACCCTCTCCTTCCCATGCTATAGCATTATTAGGAGTAGTTCCATCTTTTGGGTCAACCCCTCCTCTAAGAGTTATCTCAGCCCCTGCTGTCAAATCTCTTCCAACTCTTATCTGGTTATCTGCCTCTATAACTATTCGTGAGTTACCATCAAAATAGTTTATGGTACTTCCTATATATTTTCCAAGAGAGTCTCTATGGTCTATTATCTCCCCACCAGCCGTAACAACACCATACATCTCAACATCTGAAGCAGATTTTATAGTAATAGTACTATCACTATTTCTACTAACCACCTTTGCAGAACCAGGCAGTTTCACACCTACACTATCACTACCTTTTCCACCCTCAAGCTTAATATTATATGTAGATTTGATAATACCACCAACAGTGACATCTTGATTATAGATATTTTTTGTCACCCCACCAACATAGAGTTGACCCTTTGTTTTTATATCAACAGTTGATTTCTCATCCGAATAATTAATACTCTTATCAGTTTGACTAATTGTACCACCAGAGAGTATCGTACCCATAATATTAATGTCATCAATAGCATCTATCTCTATTAAACCACCACTATTATTATTGGTAATCCCTGCTGTTACCAATCCTGAACTAGTTGTTAAGATTACTGATTTACCACTATCATCACTTCCACTCTCTTTTGTTGTACTAAGAGATATTTTTTTAGAAGCCGTTATAGAGCTATCTATTAAAATCTGCTCCCCTGCTTTTATATTTACAGTAGAGTTATTACCATTTAATATAGCTCCATTTTTACCTATCTCTCCCCCTGCTAAAATCGCCCCATAAATCTCTACATCTTTACTACCCTCTATAGAGATAGTTGTTCCACTATCTTGGGTATTTATAGTAGAAGTTGACTCTATATAGACACTTATACCATCACTATTTGCTCCACTCTTATCAGTAGAGTCTACACCCACTCCCCCCAAGATTGAGATGTTACCACTTACAGTAGAGTTCCCCTCCCAATATACCATCTTGTCAGATTGAACAGTCAAATTAGAGTTATCTCCTAAAAGATTTATATTACCTCTAACAATAGTCTCATCTCCACTAGAGATAACCATATTTTCATCATCATTCAGAGATGTTAGCGTACCTGTTAATAAAAAGCCATACTTATCTTGTCCTACTAAAGTATGTGGTTTTTGGATTTGAATATCATCTATCTCACCATTACCATCACTATCATTTGCATAAATCATATACTCATGAACCCCATCACTAACCAACCATCTATCTGTAAATCTAGTAAGGTCTAAACCTACCTCCTTGTTGGTATAGTCATACCCCTCTACAAAAGATGGTAGTGCCTCTCTCCCCTCTATCTTTGGATTCGCATTAAAATATAATCCATGGTTATATGTTTTAAACCCTAGTTGTTCTATTACAACCTCTTTCTGTTTTTGAGTCAAATCTTTAAATTTTGTATCATCAGCAGGAATCTCTACACTACTCCATATAATTTCACTATTTTGATAATCATCGCTATTCCCCTGTTCAAAGGTTAGTTTATATTGATACGCTTCAGGTGCATCTGCTTTATAATATACTGTCCCACTAAATACCCTATAACCCAACTTATCCAAAACTTTCTGCTTCTGGTCAGGTGTTAGTTGATTAAATTGAGTTGTTTTTGATGGAGCATCCTTATCATCACCAAATACCTCACTATTACTATAATCTTTTCCAACCTTTAACTCTGTTTTTATCATATCAGGAAGAGATTTAGTTGTATCATTATAAAAAACAGCATCATCATAAACACTATAACCAATAGATTTAATAACTACTGCTTTTTGAGCAGGTGACAAATCCTCAAATTTAGTCTCTTTTGCCTTTTTCTCTTCTGCTGTTAAAGCCTCTATCTCCTCTTTTGTAAGCTCTTTATATATATCTCTGTCAGGATTTTGAACTCCACCCCAATCTATATCTATATTGCTATAAAGAGGAGTCTGCTCTGATGCGATAGATGTAGTAACTTGATTAGTTGTTTGATTATAATATACATCACTCTCATAAGTTATATAACCCAAAGATGAAGCCACTATCTTTTTCTGCTCTAAGGTCAAAGAGTCAAAAGAGTCACCACTACTTGGAGCATTATCTTTACCCCAATAGATATTGGCATTTTGATAATCAGACTTCTCACCCTCTTTTAGAGTAGATAAAAACTGCTTACCAAATTTTGCATCATAATTATAGTAGATTGTTGTAGCACCTAGAGAACTCTTTTTATACCCTGTATAGTTCAATACTTTTGTCTTCTGTTCACTACTCAAAGAGTCAAAAGAGGCATCAGAGCTAGGAGGGGTCACATCTCCCCAATCTATATCGCTATTATCATAATCAAATATCTCATTACCATGTACAAAAGAGCTAACAACCTTTTTTGTACTTTGGTTAATAAATGTAAGACCACTATGTTTTACAAAGCTAGAGCTATCTGTTAACCCCTCGGCAATATCTGTATATACTTTTTGATTAATCGCATTATAATAGACCTCACCTTTATACTCTGTATATCCCAAAAATAAAGCTATTTGTGATTGCTCTTGCTCATCTAAATCATAAAAATTGACACTCTTATCTATCGCCTTAATTGTAGAGGTAGAAGCATTCAACTCCAAATTTTTCGCATTTAATGCCTGTTTAATAGCATCATCCAAAGTTTGGTTATTTAAACTATCTATAATAGATTGCTTATAATCTATAGTTTCAAGAATCTTACCAGGAAGATTATTAAAATACTCAGCATCACTATGGTCAGTAACCCCTGCATCAAGATTCATCTCTCCTGCACTAGTAATTGAACCTGCTAATTTTATAGCTCCTGTACTCTTTAGGGTTAAAATTGTGTTTTCCCCAGTTTTGATTGCCTTATTTAATTCATTAAACTTAGCCCCAGAGAGTACAACTGAACCTGAATCTACATTCAAATAGCTAGAAGAGGTAAGCTTTATCACACTCTTATCCTCTTTTGCTATAACGGTACTTCCCTCAAGAAGTGTTATACCATAACCCTCCACAAAAATCTTAGACTCTCTACCTTTTGCCTCTATGAGACTTGCTAATTTTATAGATTTTGAAGTTTTTATATTTATAATAGAGTTACTATTTAACCCAATAATACTACTACCTTTGTCAGATGTAAAAGAGTTTATCTCCTCTCCATAACTAACCATAACATCTTTACCAGTAGAGTTTAAAACCTTAATATCTACTAAATCTCGACCTCTAATCCACCCCGAGACCAACATCTGCTCATCTACTATAAAATAACTCTCTCTAGCCTCCACTCCTGAATCAGGTATACCCATAGGGTCATGAATATTTGCACTACTTATCTCTAGCAATTTTGCTTCTATTGTTAGCTTCTCATTTGATTTAACATCACCTACAATATTGACTCTATTTGCCATAAGCGTTGCATCATCTTTAAAGATAGCATTTATAGTAACTGAACCTACCTCTTTGTTCTCTATATCTCCAATATACATCGTACTGTTTTTGCTCTTATCTCCAATATAGATGCCAGAGAACCCATCTCGCAGAGCCTCCAAATCAGTCATAGAGAAATCCAAATAAGAGTCTGCTCGTCCTGCTGAATAGTCTGAACCATATTTGCCCTGACCTGCTGAACCAATATTATAATTTTGATTACCAGAGTATGCTTTGATAATCAAATCACCACTTCCCGAAACTCTATCTGCTCCTGAAGCAAAACTTATATCATCAGCTATCAAATCGATACTGTTACCTGAACTATTAGTAGTAATAACTCCTGACTCCAAAAGAAGTAGTGCATCTTTTGCTTTTAACTCTACAGATATGCTACCACTTGTCTTTAACCCCTCTTTGTTATCTAAAATAGTTAAACCATCATCCTCTTTGATAACAATATTTGATTTATCATCAGTAGCTCTATTGTGCACTGATATATTTTTAACTTTCGTATTTATAGTACCATCTATCCCATAAGAGTCGATAAATAGTGAACCATCAGGAGATACAAATCTTAAATTATTAACATCAACCTTACCAGATGAAGTTACAGATAACCCTGTTGCCCCCCAGTTATCGCCTGTAGCAGTTTCACTTTTTAGTACAGTACTCAAAGAGGTATCAGTAAACTCTATAAGCTCTAAATTGTTATCAAATCTAATATCTGAAGTATCATACTTAAAACTATGGTCTCCTAAAATCAACTCTTTATCACTACTAAGAGGTTGCATAACAACTTTGTCATAACCCTGCTCTGCTTTAATAGTAGCCGAAGATGTTGCTGAAATATTTATAATATCATCACCAGCCCCAGCATTTACATAGTTGTTTGTTCCCTCTAATATATAGATAATATCATCTCCCCCACTTGCAAAGATAGTATTTGAGCCTGTTCCCATATCAATTATCTCTGCAATATCACTTCCTATAAAGGTATCATCTCCCTTACCACCTTTATAGACAATCCCACCAATAGAAGCCGCAACAATAGTATCATCCCCATCCTCCACATATATCTCACTACCACCACCAGCACCTATCAAAGTTGCTACATCAGCCCCATCTCCACCATAAAAAAGTAAATCAGCAGTTACATCTTTACCCAAAAATAGACTATCTTCACCATCTTTGGCATAAGCTTTTATCTGCTTAATCCCACTAAAAGTCATGGTCTCTCCCAAAGAGGTCACAGTAACCTCACCCGTCTCTTTGTTTTGATTTATAGTATAAGTCTCATTTCTTATATCAAGATAGTTGCCGTTCTCCTCTCTATCCTTCTCACTTACTTTAGCAAACTCCTCTTTTGTCATTGAGGCATAAGCCTCCTCTCTCTTATAAGCATAATCACCCATATGCAAAAGAAGAGTATCCCCAACTTGTGAAGCTATCTTAGGTGGTTCACCCCAACTCCAACCATAATCCCCAGATACAGTAAGCCCTGCTATTGTAGCACTAGCTTTTAGATGCGCACTAGATGTAGTTATCTCAATCTCCCCACTAAATCCAGCTAAAGTCTCCGAGATAGAGAAGAGACCTAAATCAACATCAACTGTTAATTCTCCATCAACACTAGCACCAATCTTCTCATTACCAATAGTTAATGACATTTTTGATTTCAATGAGAGTGGTCCCATATCTACACTTAAATCAGCTTCACCTGTAAATAAGAAATCTCCATTTGACCTCACATAACCACTAGCAGTAATCTTTAATGCACCAAAAAAATCTAAACTAGCATTATCTACACGAACCTCAAAAATACCTTTTTCAATTTTTATAGCACCTTTAAAATCTAATTCAAATGCCAAAACTTTCATGCTACCATCAAGTTCAAGATTAAAAGTTCGCCCAGCAGGAACACCAACATACTCTTTATCACTGCTAGTATTTATCTCCAATAAAGCTTTTGCTTTAATGCTTACAACAGATACACTCAAATCTACATCTAACTCTGCTCTCATAGCAAAAACTGGACCATTGGCAGTATCCAAAATAGCAAGTCCACCTTGAACCTTTGCCGCCCCCAATGCACCAAGCCCTAAACTCATATCAAGCTGGGCAATAAACCCTTCAGAACTAACAGATATATCAATAGCACCTTTCATATTGACACCCTCAATTACGGTCAAAGATGCTGCCCCTGCAATTTTAAAAGACTCCTTTTTCAAATATTTATCTTCAAAACCTAGTACAACTCCACTTTTGTCCGTTACAATAGATTTTACTTTTTGCTCCTCTCCTGTTGTGTTAACTTGTAGTAAAAAACCACCCTTTAATACAACACTACCGACCTCAATAAGTGTAGCACCACCTTTAGTTGGGTCTCCTCCAACCTCTATAGCCCCATACACCCCACCTTTGGTAATTCCAAGTGTTCCAACTGCGGCCAAAGGATTAAAAATAGGCATATCTAAAACACCACTAATACCTAACTCCACTCTCTTATCTGAAAATAAGAAATCAACCTCTCCTTTGATTTTAATTGAATCCAAAATCGTTAAAGTTGCGTTTGCATTTAGAGTCAGATAAAATGATGGGTCATCCTGTTCAAACCCTGGAGCTTTTTTAGGAACAATCAGTTGAATATCACCATCTGCATTTTTTTGACGAAATTTTTCAGGCAATTTTGAATAATCCACATCATCTTGAAGAGATTTTGGAATAGTATAGATTACATCTTTATGTGTTGTATTCAGAGCCAATGTCATATTTTCTACTTCCAAATCTAAAAGAGGACCTAAATCAATCCCTGTACTTAGATTTGTAACTAGTGCCAAACCATCACTATTTAAAGCGAGAAGACCTGTAATATGGGTTGAAATATTTAGAGTATCGTTATCTCCTACCTTAGCATCACCATCTATAAACAGAGTTATGTCACTTTTGCTTAATTTTACATCTATAGCAACATCCATAGTAATAACATTAAAAACAGATATATGAGCAGCACCTGAAACTTTGAGTAACATCTCATTATAATCAAGCAAAATAGGCTCATCTGGATTTCCTGTATCTATCTTGTAAACTCCACCATCTTTACCTGATTTAGAAAAATCAATAACAGGAGTTCCTGCTAAAAGTACTCCTGTAAATCCTGTAATTGGGTCAATCACTAAGTTAGTATTGAATTTTATATCATTAGCTTCAAATACAATATCCTCTTCTAACCCAACTACTCCAACCTCTTTAAGAGTTGAATTTACTCCCACATAGATATTTCCACTTGGTTTAGAGAAATCTTTCATCATCACAAGACCTAAATCTAAATCCTCTATAGCAAAACCAACAGCATCACTATTTGGTGTATCTTTTTCATCTATCTTATGGTCATTATTACTATCTCGCCAATATCCACCAACACCAATAAAAGCATTAGCATCATTAACACCTAAGGCAAAAGAGGTTAACGATTTTTTAGAACCATCTGTCATAGTGACCTCTTCACCACCTCTTTTAGTAAAGGCAACCGAACCACTAAGTTGTAACACACCTAATATATCAAACTCTGCATAACCTACTTTTGCTTGAATAATCTCCTCATCAAAATCAATAGTAATATAATCTCTACCCTCTTTTGGTGCAGAGCCATCTTTTGCTACAAACCCTGTAGAGACCTTTAACCCCTCACCACCAAAAGTATCAGGTGAAGAGAAATCAACAAATGGCATCTCCACAGCAGCAGAGATAACAACAGGAATAACAGATACTATACTTGTATTAATATTTATCTCTACATCTTCAACTGTACCTTTTATATATTCATCCATGCCAATCAAACCAGCTTTCTCAACAGCAACTTTGGCACTAATATATTTTGGTGTCACCTTACCAAGATAAGGAAGTGTTGTCTGCATCATAGATACTGCAAAATTTGCATTTTCAATACTAAGTCCTACTGCATCAGCATTAACAACCACATAATCATCATAAGGATTGCCATTGCCATTAGCATCAACATTTAAATCTATATCCTCTTTATACGGACCTCCTATACCAGCAAAACCATATAGATTAGCCCCACCTATAGTCATAATGGAGACCTCTTGCTTTATAGTTTTGGGAACAGTACCCTCCATATAATCACCTAAAACACCAGTATTAACACTAACTGTATCAACAGGCCCCATCTCAAAAGAGAGTGAACCACTAAGATATAAAAACTCACTAACTTGTATCTTAGCATTACCAATCTTAGCTGCAAATCTTTGGTTTCCGTCATAATCTATCAACATCTTTTTAGAAGTGCTAATTGGAAGTTCAAACCCTTTAGCCTCCGTATCTGCAAAACTACTTTTCCAATCTATCACAGCTGGGCCCATACCTCCAGGCCAACTTGCTCCATCATTTATATTTACAACTATATCCCGAGCCTCTAACTCAATAACACCATCCATACCAACTAAAGCTACTCTATCTGCTGTAGCTTTAATAGCATAAAAATTATCTAAAATCTTATTAAGCCCAGGCATTGTTGGAGTCATACTAGCCATACCAAAATCTACATTATCAAACATTAAACCTGTAGCTTTATCATTTAGCACATAATCATTATAAGTATCATCATCTGTATAGATAGATGATAGTTTCCCATCTTTATCATAAATTAGATTCTTATATTTGCCATCACTATCTTTTTCCCAACTGCTTAAATCAATCTCTTTTGTTAAATTAGTATCCTCTTTATATGGTCCTCCATAACCAAAAAACATCTGAATATCACTAGCCCCTATAGTCAAAGAAGCAACTTCTACACCTTTTAAAGTTGTATAATCACTCTCTTTTGAGACAAGTTTAAAGACTTCACTAACTGAATCTTTTAAAACATCTGGAATATCACTTGGAAGCCCTGTTGCTATATCTACTCTATAAGTAGGACCCTTCTCAAAGCTAAATCCACCTTGAAGATATACAAAATCACTCACTCTTAGTTTAGCTTGGTCTACACTAAACCCTATTCTTTGGTTTCCATCAAAGTCGAGATAGAACGACTTATCGTTAGTTTTAATTTTGAAACCTGCAATTGAGGACTTTTCGTCGAATATATAGTTTGGGTCATCCGTTCCATCTGCTAATTTTTTGGTTGCAAAACTACTCTGCCAATCAATTACAGCAGGTCCATACTCTTCTGATGTCCATGTTGGTCCATCATTTATAACTATCTCTATTCCAATTGCTTCAAGTTCTACATCTGCAAACCCTACTAGTTTCCCAACCTCTGCTGTAGCTTTTAAGCTTGTAAATTTATCTATAATTGGGTTTATAATAGGAGAAGTTGTAGTCATAATCGCCATACCAAAGTCTAAATTCTCTACCACTACACCTTGTGCTTTATCATTTAGTATATAATCGTTATAGGTATTCGTATCTGTATAGATAGATGAGAGAGTTCCATCCTCATTAGTTATTAATTGGATTATCTCATTAGTTGAATTGTTTTTATAATAACCTTTTTTATTAGCATACTCTTCTGTTGTTAACTCTGTGTACTCATCAAAATTTATACTTTTACTTAAATCAGTATCCTCTTTATAGACTCCACCAACTCCTATAAATGCTTGTATATTAGAGGCTCCTATTGTCATAGAAGCTACCTCTACATCTTTTAGCATTCCATAATCTGAACCCTCTGCTGCAGCATCAAAGAGAGGTTTTACTAATGGAGTTAATGTAGTTTCTAAATTTGCAGGAAGCCCTGTTGCTATATCTACTCTATAAGTAGGACCCTTCTCAAAGCTAAATCCACCTTGAAGATATACAAAATCACTCACTCTTAGTTTAGCTTGGTCTACACTAAACCCTATTCTTTGGTTTCCATCATACTTAATCTCTATACTCTCTCCACCAGTACTTATTTCATACCCACTCTCTCCATAGGTAGTTTTGAAATCAACTACAGGTCCCCAATAATCATCATATTTTGTATTTCCCAATAACCTAAAACTATCATTTATATCTATATTTATATCTACTGCTTGAGACTCTATACCATCTTCACTAAATCCTACTAATTTTGCACTATCAGCATGAGCATCCAATGCATAGAAAGTGAGGTTTAGCAACTCTGTTTTAAGCACATCACTTATACTATCAGGAATAGCTAAACTACTCATAATAGTTAACCCTAAGTCTAAATCTTCGATTAAAATACCTGTAGCTTTTTTATCTAACTTTGCTTTATAGTCCCCATCCGTACCCATAAAGAAGTTTGCATTAGTTATCCCAATATTCAGTGTACTAACACTATAATCCTCTATTGTTGAACCAAGCCCATCAAATAAATCAGTCATGTTTGCACTAATACCAGTAGCTATTGTCACACTCTCTTTTCCACCAAACTCTAAAGAGAAATTACCATCAACATATACATTATCAGATATTGAAAAACCACCACTAACCTCAATAGTGTTTTTAGCTATATTAAAATAGTCTTGATTATAATATAATCCTAAACTTTTCTCTGTAACTTCATCTTCTATATCAAAAACAATATCACCAACTTCTTTAACAATCAACTGCATCTTATCATCAAGTTGAACTATATCAAGATATAAGCTACCATCTCCAAAACCATATAGACCAATAGCTGTATTAAATGTCCCTTCAACATTACCATATGTCATAATCTCCCAGCTGTCTCCTAGCTTAGGAATAAAACTATTAAGCAGTGTTACTTTTAACTCTCCATCTAATTCTGCCGTATTATTAACATTTACCCTGTCATGTCCATCAGCACTAACACCTGCTCCACCTAGCCCTGCAATCTGTATCTCTAAAATAGCATTGCTATCTTGTTTAAATGAGTCTACAGTCTCATCCCCAGGCGAATACCCAGGTGAAAAAATATTTTTGTTTAATAGGTCAATATCTAAAGTTGCACTTCCTCCAAGAATAATACCTTTTGATATAATAAGCTCTTTTTCATTGTTTAAAATCTCATTATCTTCTAAAAATTTACTATCAACAATAAAGCTCTCTTTCTCTACAGAGTAGTATGAGAGATTATCTACAATATTACTGTTATCAATAAGAATTTCATTTTTATTAGCTTTTTTACTCTTAAATGCTGTCCAAGAACGACTATTGGTTTTATCATTGACCAAAACCAAAGCAAAACTAGCTTGAAGAATATTTAAACCAAAAATCTCTGATGACTCTTTATTAATATCATTAAATATATTTAGACTATTCACTCCAAGAGTCAAAATATTTGCTTCCACTGTTTCAACTGTACTATTTCTGTTCACAGTTACAGTCTGATTTGTACTAAGTTCAAAAACAAAATTTCCATTGACATTAAGGACATCATCAATAACTAATTTTGCATTATCAACTTCAACTCTCTTAACATCTTCAGAGGAGTCTAAAGTATTAAAAGTATAAGCTAACTCCGAAGAGAGTAACTCTGTATTAAGTAGAGATTTGCCTGTCTTATTCCATAAAACCTTTGTGTTGTTTGAGGATAGAGATAAATCTTTACCCATATTTCCATAAACTTCTCCATATGCCTCCAATGCTTTTTTGCCATCTTCTTGAATGAACATACCAAAAGAGGCATCTTTTACACCAGCACCATATATCTCATTGCCTAAAATAATGGAAGCATTATCAGATAGAATAATCAACTTATTACCCTCTGATTTAAAAACAAAATCTCCAGAGAGTTCAAAGGAGTTGTCTAGGGATGCAGAGAAACCATGAACTTGAAGCTCTTTTAGGTCAAATTTTCCAAAAGAACCAAAACCATAAGCACTATTGTTAATAACAAACTCATAGTCAGTATAGGTTGAACCTGTTGTATTAAATTTAAACAAAACAGAGTCTGCTGTAGCTCCATTAAAATCATGACTAGTTAAAATCAAATCACCAGTAGCCTCTACTGCAATACCATTTCTGTTAGCAACAAGCCCCAAAGAGCCATTTTCTAATCCAATTGTTGTTCCTGCACTATCAAAAGAGAGAGTTATATCCTCTCCAACAGCTTGAAAAAGATTTGAATTAGTAGAAAAAGAAAATGAGCCACTCATATTAATATCATCAAGATTTATACTTGCTCTACCTGATAAAGCAATATCATCAACATCTGCTCTCTCTGATGATAAGTTTACACCTGTTATATTATCTCTTCCAAACCCAAGATTCATATCCATTATTAAACTACTAGATTCAAAACTCATATCTGAAAGATTTGAAAAAGAGCTATAACCAACACTCCCCTCTGCTACAATCCAACTTCTATCATCACTATCGTCTACACTATCAAATAGAGTCAATCCCATATTGAAATTTGAAAGTTCTAAACCAATAACAGAACTCTCAACATCCAAACCAAATTTAGCAGATGACTCTGTTGTAGTAATACTCCAAACTTCTGTCTCAACAGAACTACCATCACTTAGACCAATGGCTCTACTATTTTTATGTTCAAATATAAAATTTCCAGAGATATTCATTGAAGCAGAGAGAGTTAGAGAACCCGAAAAGCTAACAGACTCAAGAGGAGAAGATGAACCATTTTGAATAAAATAACTATAATTCAATAGATTACCAATTTTATCATCTACCACTGTTGTCGTATCTAGTGTAAAGTTATCACCAGTAACAATCTCTTTGACTTCCAAGGTTAATGTGTGATTACTTTGTGTTAGTTCTAAGTAATAATCACCATTAAAACCATACATCCCCTTTAACTCTTCAAAGTTACCTGAAATATCTCCATCAGCACTGATAACTTCCCAACTATCTCCAACTTTTGGTACATATGAGTTCAGAAAATTAACATCTAAAGTTCCAAATAAAGTTAAGTCTCCAGAGATATTAATATGGTCAGCCCCTGCTGAACCAATCTCTATTTTAACTATACTTCTCTTCTCTAAAGCTATCCCATCAGAGATGGGAAACTCCCTACTATTCTCAGGTAAATCATGTGTTTTGAGTAAATGAGCATCAATAATAAAATCATTTCTTACCTCAGAATAGTCTCCATACAAACTATCTTCTAAAATAACCGATGATTTTGGAGGAGCTGTTGAATCAATGGCTCTATCATCTTGATACTCTTTTGACAAAAGGGTTAACAGCTCTCTAGTATCTACTCTAGTAGCATTATCTTTCTCTTTTGAAAGTACAATACTATCCCCATATATTAACTCATGTCCAAACTTTTCACCTTCAAGAATAGTTGAATCAATCTCAAATACAAGTTCCCCCTCTTTACCAATTGTTTCCACAGTGGTATGAATAGATTTATGATACTCTGTATCCTCTACTACACCATCAAAACTCTCCTCGAAATCATTTATATTAAAAACAATAGAGCCATTTTCATGAGATATACCTTTTTTACCTAATACCTCATAATCTAAAACAATCTTTTTTGCCTCTTCATACTTATAAGTATTATTATCTGATATATTAATATTCTCAACAATTTTTTCAACTCTACTATTATCGTCATGAAAAATAAACTCACCAAGCACAGGGTCAGCAGAGAGCATTACTCTATCCTCTAAAGACTCTATTGTAAATAGGGAACTACCATTTTTTGATGCTTGTTCTTTTGCTTTTTTTTTCATAAGCTTTGCAAAGGCTCGTTGATATCTTCTTAATGGTTTGCTCATAATAGTTCCTTCAAAATTAAATAATTTATTAAATTAAAAGAACAACTGTTATCTTAATTTAATAAACTAGAGGGTAACCCTCTAATTTAGTCTATTTTTTCTCTTTATCATCTTTTTTAGCCGATTCTAACTCAGTTTTCTTTTGTGAAGAGGCACCATTCCTTCTTCTCTTATCTTGAAATTCAACCAAACGCTCAATCTGTCTTCTCTTATCTTGAAATTCAATCAAACGCTCAATCTGTGCTAGGGAACTCAAATGTGCATAGATTACTGATATATATTTCTTAGCTCTTAACTCTATAAACTTTTCATCTGAAAGAGCATTAAATCTATCTTCATTAATTACATACGCCCCCGAAATATTTTTAACCTCAGAACCCACTCTAACTTTCATATTTAGTGGTGTGAACATATTGTTCTTAGACATAAATTTACAAAACTCTGTTGTAAATATCTCCATCTGTTGCAGTTCAGTTAGATACTGTTTGACTCTGTCAATTACCTCTCCTGCTTCTCCATCTTCAGTAAAAAGACTCTCTCCTTCCTCTTCATTTACAAAGACACTCTCTTCATCTATACAAACCGTATATCGTCCATCTTCTCCAGTTCTAGCTAATGCAAATGGATAACGACGAATAATCGCAGGAATATACGAAGCCTCCCACTTATTATCTTTAATAAAAAGATTCTCTCCCTCTTCCAAACCTGTTAAAACAACTGGTCTAAACCTATCTTCTGCTTGGTCTTCCAAAAATACAATAGGGTAAACTGAGGATGCTCGTGAGAACTCATGAACCATAATTGATGCAATATGTACATCTTTGATAAAATCAAAATTATCTGTAGCTCTTACCTTTTTCTTTAGGTGTCTCTCTTTTGTGATTGGTACTATACTTTTAAACATTTTTTTCCTTTAATTAATTTATTTTTGCTTATTTGATTTCTATTATTTCTAATTTTTAAAATTCATAAATATTCCCATCCTTTAATCAAAATTTTCTTCTGTATCTTCAAAGCGTAAATTCAACATTGATGTTGATAAAACATTATCCTCATCAGTTACAATCAAGACAGTCTCATCCTTTATTCGTGAAGAGTTTTCAAAAAACTCCAAAACCACATGCTCCTCTTTCACAAGAGACCTAACAACATATCTATCTCCTAAATTAAAACTAATCAATGAGTTTTTAGTCAAAAGATATTTCTCTTCAAAATTATCAATTGTAACATTCTTATCAACAGATAAATCAACAAATTTCATAACATCATTAAGAGTCTCATAACTTGATTTCTTGGGAATAACAATATGTGAGTGTTTACCATCTCTAGTAATATTACTCTCTGTAAAATTAATTGTAATATTATGCTCTTGTATCTCACTAACATTATAATCATTTGTTCTATATTTCAACAGCTCATACTTAACCACCAAAACTTCTAAAATATTCCCTTCTGTACTATTATCTTCACTATTTTTAATGTAAGTACAGTTAATATCTGTACTATCTATATTAGTACAATTCGAATCACTATAATTTATATTAGAACCATTTACATCTGTACAACTAACATCACTACAGTTTATATTAGCACCATTCATATCCGTACAGTTAACATCAATATATGTCTTGGCTAATAACTCCTCAACACTACTTTCATCAGAAATATAAGAGGACAAAGATAACAAAACCTCCTCATCTTCTATACTCTTACTCTTATCAAAAGCGTGTAAAAGTAAAATTGTTCGCTGTGCTAAAGTCTCATTTTTATCAAACAGAGTATAAGGAGATACAATAGTTCTGTTACTATCAATCTTTAATTTTGACAGACTCATATCTCTTACCTTAAAAGAGTATGTTCCAAAATTATCAAACTCAACCATCCCATGTTTATTTGTCTGTTTACAGCTATTATTTTTATCATAACAGACGGTTAAACCTTCAATTAAACTCCCCACAACTTGAATCTGTACAGATGCTACTTTTTTAATTTCCTCCTCTTTCTTATCTGTAGGCTCTTCATAAGAACACGCTCCAATAACTAAAACAATAAAAATCATAAGTAAAGATTTCACTATATTACACCCTTCCTTCTAGATTCAAGAGTATCTTCTCTTTAAAATCTAGTTAATTATAATAAAGTTTAATATCTTTTTATGAAAAAAATATGACTTTTCTTTATTTCTTTATTTCTTGAGTAAAATTTTATGATTTAGGTTACATCTATATACTAATTTCAGATTCAAACAGAAGAGATTAGAAGTATCTATGGAAGAAGAGCCAATAAATCAGGAGAGTTAGGAGTTATGTCAAAAGCTTCAACATTATATGATTTGGAAAACAATATTGTAATAGATGGGATTCTAAATAGTTATGCCAGTAGTGAAAGAGCGATGGCAGTTAAGCATATACGACAATTAAAAAAATATAAAAAAGCTCATAAAAAAAAATATAAAGATTTAATTATTCTTGATAGAGGATACCCATCAATAGGGCTTATTAGCTATATGATGCAAGAAAATATAGACTATTTAATGAGAATTCAAAGTAATACATTTGGGGAGATAGAAGCATTCAAAAAAAGTGAATTAGATGATACTACGTTAGAACTTGAAATAACAAAAGATAGACTTTATCAAATAACAAGACGAGAACAATATCCTCTTTTAAGACAATTTAGAGAGAAACTAAATGTAGGAGAGACGATAAAGGTAAGAGTTATCAAAGTAGTTTTAGATACAGGAGAGATAGAAGTATTGATAACTTCATTGTTTGATGTTGAGACTTATCCTCATTCACTATTTAAAGAGCTATATTTTAAAAGATGGGGAATAGAGTTAGAGTACAATATTCTTAAAAATATTTTTAAAGTAGAGAACTTTACAGGAGTGACTCAAATAGCAATAAATCAAGATTTTTTTGCCACTTTATTTACCTCAAATATTTGTTCTTTAATCATGGATGTGATTATGGAAGATGAAGTTACTTTGTATAATCAAACAAAAGAGCGAAAATACCTCTATCAATTGAACCAAAGTTTCTCTATTGGTTGTATGAAAAACAATCTTGTCTCTATGCTTTTAAAACATTCAAGGGTTGAGAAAATTTATGAGATGATTCAAGATGAAATTATGGACAATCTATTACCTATTAAACCCAATAGAAGCTTTAGTCGAAAGAAAAAATTTACCAGTAAATTTCCTGTTTCTAAGAAGGCTTCTTTATGAGAATTTTTCTTAAGTCATTGGCATTGGCAGTTTCCAACGCACCATTAATAAAAATTGGGAAAAAAGAAGTATTGCCGAAAGGCTTAAGTTATTTGAAAAGAATTCTGTTCGATAAAATCGAACCTACAAATCACAAACATAATAAAAGTCCAAAATCCGTAGGTTCGATTTTATCGAACATTTCAAAATAGAAAAACCCCTATCGTATAAATACAGTCGGAGAATAGCCTATATATCGGGCTATGAAAAAATGTCTCTAAGTTTCAAATAACTTAACAGTACCATTTTATGGAACTTTTGCCATTTTGGCACTTTTTTAAAGCCCGAAATATAGGCATTTGAAACTTAAACGAAAATAAATGTTTGCAAACTGTTTTCATTTCTGAAAAAAACCGAGGTTTACAAACTTTTTGAAAGAGGGTCAAAAAAACAGGAAAGACCGAAATATCGGTCTTTCCATAGGTTTTAGCTTAATCTAAACTTAGCTAAAAAGTTTGTAAACTGTTTTAACCCCTAAATCATCAATGCCAATGAATTAAGCTTTTGAACTTGTAGGGACATCCCTTGTGGGTGTCCACACTTATCCCAATATTTGGATACCCATAAAGGGTATCCCTACAAAAAAGAATCCAAAATTCCTTAATTCATTGGCATTGCCTAAATCATGGGGATTACTCTATTTTTTTCTTATATTCAGCCACATACCTCAAAAGCGTACTACGCCCCACCCCAAACTTATCAGCTATCTGTTGATTGGCAAACTCTCCACTCTTCTGTAACTCCATAGCTTCAACCACCTGTTCATCACTCATTTTCCGTTTAGCTCCAAATTTCACTCCACGAGCCAATGCAGACTTAATACCCTCTGCCTGCCTCTCCTTTCGTATATCATTTTCAAATTCAGCCATAGTTCCAAGCATCCCTATCATCATTCGTCCCTCACTTGTAGTAGAGTCAAATATTTGATTAGTAGCTTTAAACTCTACTCCTTTTTTATTTAATATTTCAATAGTTTTATAAAGGTCTGTATTACTCCTAGCAAACCTATCAAGACGTGTAACCATAAATATATCCCCCTCTCGAACAAACTCCAAAGCATTTTGAAGCTCAACTCTATTATCCATAGTTTTTCCACTCTTTTTCTCACACCCTGCTCTTTTTAAAATTTCAATTTGAGCTTCCAAATTTTGACCTGTACTGCTAACTCTTGCATAACCTATTTTCACATTAAACCTCACTTTAGAAAAATGTATTATATTCTTTTAAACCTTATGAGATATAAATATGAGACTTATTTTGAGATACTAAATTTTGGAATCTTTCAAAAAATGGGGTGGTGTCTCATAAAGTACACATGCCTATAATACAGTATGTAAAAGGATTTTTATAGCTCCATAGTATCCATATTACTCAAATATGAAACATTAAAAAAAAGGTAACTTCTCATTTTTCACCCACTACGACACATAGCAACCTTAACACTACTTCCCAAAGAAGGAATTTCTCCTAAATCTGTTAACCTATCTTTCAAATAATCATAAAATGAAATTCCAAGCTTTCGA
>Ga0256826_1000167_pt1 | contig 35868 bp, 36 predicted proteins | sample CV79metaG_FD_185975 | JGI IMG/M metagenome (GOLD analysis project Ga0256826, IMG submission 185975) | Hydrothermal vent microbial communities from East Pacific Rise, Pacific Ocean - CV79 | ecosystem: Environmental > Aquatic > Marine > Hydrothermal vents | place: Pacific Ocean: East Pacific Rise...
TAAAAGATCTTTTAACTCTTTTTTACTCAGTGCTGCTGCAATTAAAAGAATAAAATCCGCCCCATGAACTACAGCTTCTAAGATTTGATACTCTGATATAATAAAATCTTTTCTTAAAAGTGGTGTCCCCACATAACGACGAATACCACTCAGATAATCAAGTGAACCTTGAAAGAAGTGAGGTTCTGTTAAAATAGAGATAGCACTTGCACCACCGCGTTCATAAGCTTGAGCTATTGCTAATGGGTCAAAATCCTCACGAATAACACCCTTAGATGGAGAGGCTTTTTTAACTTCAGAGATAATTCTATATGGATCCTCTTCTGTCGCTTTTAAGTGTGGTATTACATCACGAGGAGCTCTCGCATTATAGGCAAGTGAACGTCCTAACCAATCAAGAGAAAAATCTTTTTCGCGTTTTACTAAGTCTTCTTTTGTCTTTTTTATAATATCATCTAAAATCATTCTCTATCTTTTCCTCTGTTTTTTTAAGCACTTATCTATCTCTCTCTTATGTAGAATAACCTCTTCATTATCACTACCTTCTAATTTTAACACTCGATCCATAACTTCTTTAGCTTTCTTACACTTACCAAGCTTATAGTAACCCCAGGCTTGTGAATCAAGATAATAAGCTGAATTTGGCTCAATCTCCATAGCCCTATCTATATACTTCATCCCTTCTACTATAGCTATTTCATGGTCAATCAAAATATAACCTAAATAGTTTAAATAGAGAGGATCCGCGTTTATACTTACGACATCTCTTAATTTATTTACAACTGAAGTGAGCATTTTTTTATCTTTGTTTGTAGCACTCTCATACTCATAAATTGCACTCTGTCCAAGGAATGAAGAATCTCCAGTCTCCTTATAAAGAGAAGTTGCTAAAGGATATGCTTTTGTATAATTTTTTGTATTAGAGTAGAGCTGTAAAAGTGTTCTATCATCACTTCTAGAATTCTCTAAAAAATCCATCATCTTAACATACTCTTTTTTATAGGCATAGACTTGAACTATTTTTTTTGCCACCTCAGCATCTTTATCTAATGCATAAAGTCTTAGGTAGGCACTCAAAAGACCATCTATATTATTCTCATTACTGTAAAAACCTATTAACCTGCTACAGATTATTTTTGAACATCCATGTACCCGAGTATGAGTCTCAAGTTGGGCTATTGCATCTTTTTTTCTCTGTAGATTTACATAAAGAATAATAGACATTTTATCAAGGATTTGCTCATTATAATCTTTAACATAAGCACTCTCTAGATACTTTACAGCTACATTAAATTGACCGAGTTGTACATAAACATCACTTACAAGAAGATAGTCATTTATCAACTGTGTCTGTTTGACTAAACTTACCGCTAAAGTTTCCGCTTCACTAAATCTTCTTAGTCCCATCAGTGCTACAATTTTAATTCGTACTAAATAGAGGTCTTCTTTATCTTCAATCTTATCTACTCTTTGAATAACTCTCTCATTCTTTTTCATAACTAAATCATTTTGCAAAGATCTGTAAAGATACTCTTTTTTATTTGATTTTTCATAAAGAGTATTAAAGAGTTGAGAAGCACTCTCTCCATCATGAATCTGCTCTGCACGAAGAGCAAACATTATATACATATCCTCTTTTGCGAAAGCTTTTTGATTTGCCCTAGGCGGCTCTATACTTGGTTTAGGCTCTGCAGGTGTGCAGGCTACAAAGAAAAAAACAGTAAAAAGATATATAAAATATTTAATCATTCTCTACTCCTGGACACTCTAATTTTAACTCATCTACTCGTGTTTTATAATAATCCCAAAAAGGAAAAGTTTTACACTGAAGAGGACGAGCATCATATATATTACAACCATTTGACTCTCTATTATAAAAAACGCACTCATAGGAGTCATTATGTTTCATCTCTTTGATTGAGTACTTATACCCCTTTTTAAAAAGGTACTCGTCTACAAACTTGTCTACATCTAACTCAAGTAGCTTTGCAATTTTTAAAATTTCATCTTTTGTAACATAAATATAACCACTCTCTCCAGTGCAACATCGTCCTTGACAACTCTCACAAGCAGTAGGATTAAAGCTATAAGAGTAGCCCTCTTCTCTCATTATATTTGACATTTAATACTCTGAGTAGCAGCTTTTGCAAAAACTCTTTGAGCCATAGCAGAGACATCATTACCCTCAAAACTAATAAAAGGGGGCCACACTTTCATAAGTGACTTTGAGCCATTTCGAGCATGAATCATAACTAAACTAGCTCCTCTATCTACTTTTGAGTGTACAAACTGCACATCGACAACTCTCATTTTTACTTTTTGTAACTCTACACAGATTTCTCCAAACTGAGAAGAATCATAACAGAAAATAAAGTGAGAATGAGGCTTTAAAACCCTACTTACTTTTCTAAAAAAACTTTCTAATGGTAGGTTGACATTATACCTTGCATTAAACAACATTTCATCTTCACTCTTAGAGGCACCTTCTGGATAAAAAGGAGGATTAGAAATTATATAGTCATATTTATTATTTTCATCTAATGCACTGAAGTCACCTTGATACATCACATATTCTATTTTATTTACTCTTGCATTTGTAGTTGCATAGTGTATAAACGCGGTCTGTTTCTCAACCGCTTCAAGTCTTACTTTTGGATTATCTCGAGCGACAAGCAGTCCTACTACACCACAGCCAGCCCCTACATCTAAAACCCTACCCTTAGGTTTAAATGAACTTATAAAATTATAAAGAAAAATAGAATCACTGTTATAACAATAACCTGATTCTGGTTGATAAAGAAGCACTAAAAGACCTTTGAGATATAATTCTGTAATTATAACTTAAAGGCATTAAATGATTATTATTCCAGCACGTTTAGCATCCACTCGTTTTCCTCAAAAAGTTATTGCAGATATTGGTGGGTTACCAATGGTCGTAAGAACAGCAAAGGCAGTAGAGCATTTAGATAGGGTTGTTGTTGCTGCTGATGATGAAAAAATTATAGGTATCTGTAAAGAGTATGGTATTGAAGCTATGCTTACATCCACAACACATAAGAGCGGAACAGACCGTATCAATGAGTGTGCTAATATCTTAAAATTAGCAGATGATGAAATTATTGTAAATGTCCAAGCTGATGAGCCTTTTATAGAAGCAGAAGTTGTCCAATCTCTTATGCACAGACTTAAAGAGCTTCAAGCTTTAAATGAACCTTTTATAATGGGAAGCTGTTATAATGCTATAAACGCGGAGTCTGCAGAAGATCCAAATCTTGTAAAAGTCGTACTTGATAGTGACAGTAATGCTATCTACTTCTCACGTTCACTCATACCTTATAACCGTAGTGGTAGAGCTACTTACTTTGGTCATATTGGTATATATGGTTTTTCTAAAAAAAGTTTAAAAGAATTTTGTAATCTTGACGATGCCCCGATAGAAGATATTGAAGGTTTAGAGCAACTAAGAGCTATCCATCATCAGAAGAAAATAACTATGCTGAAAGTTTCTAGTACTGGATTTGGTATTGACACGGTTTCAGATTTAGAGAGAGCTATAGAAATTTTTCTGTAGCTAAGTTCAAAATCTAATTTTTATCTAATAAAATCTCAGCCTCTGTTCTGATTTTTCTACTCATAAACTCTTTTTCTCTTGAAGTTATTTCAAGATTGGATTTTTGTTCTATATTTTCTTTTACGGCCTCTCTCTTTTCGCCTTTAAACAGAGACAAAATCAGATATGCAGATAGTGCAATATTAAAAAAGATCACAAGCCACTTAATCGGTAAAACAATATTTAAATATTGTGTATTTTTAGTAAGAGTTAAATACTCTACTATATCAGAGTATATCCACTGAGAGAGGAGAACAACAGACAAAAGTATAGCAACAAAACTCAATCTTCTTCTAAACTTATATAAAAGAGTCCAAAAAAAGATTGATTTTGCCTGCTTAAACATTTAAGAACTCATATAAAAAAGTTAAGACCTAAAAAGGCTAAAGTAGCTACAAGTGTCTTTGTTTTTAAATCATCTACTATTTTTTGTTTCTCTCGTGAAATAAGGATCTCTAACTCTTCATCATTATAATTATCAAAAGTTTTATTGTGAATTGTAAGCTCTGCTTTTAAATTTAGCACTGCTCTCTCTTGTATTTTATAGTCTATCTTATCTTTTAAGTTTTGACTTTTTATCTGTGCATAATCAAAACCTTTACTAAACTGTTCTTTTGCGATGTTAATAGCGCCTTTGGGGAGTTGTGTTAGATTCATTACTTTTACTTACTAACTTTTTAGTTTCTTGGCTTTATATAGATAGTATAACTACCAAACTGCTCACTAAGAGAAAACTCATGTTTTTGACAAAAATTTGATTGCATAATTTTCATTAAATACTCGGCCTCATCTTTTGCCTCTGCCTCTGTTTCAAATTCACTCTTCTCTACAAACCCATTTTTAATAAAACAGCTACATGGATTTTTAACCTCTACTCTATACATCACACACTCCTAAAAATCAAAAATATCATCAAAATCATCATCATTGGCTGGAGCATCATCAATTTTCAACATACTACCAATAGTTTGACAATTAACAACTATAGTATCATTCATAAACTCTACACTTGGAGCACCTGTATGAAATGACTGTTCAATCCAGTTTGTCATATCATTACTAAATGCCTTACACATAGGCCCTAAGGCTTCTGAGTTTTCTATAAAGATATCTGTATGTTCTGACATATCTGTTGCTAAAGCGGAGAGTGCTTTAGATATAACATAAACCTCACTATATGTCGAGAGAATAGAACCCAATCGCTCAAGAAAAGTGTAAATCTCAGTCACCTCTTCTTCTGTAATATCTCCACTACCAACCACAAGCATTAAAGAACTCAGTTTTCTTGCATACTCTTCTAAATCATAAAGATCTTCTTCTTCTAGGTAATCATACACTTCTAGATTTTTAGAGCTCTCAAAAGTTAAAGGAGAAGCTATCTCCTCTTCAACTATTTGTACAGGACTTGGAGTTGCTACCATTTTTAGAGGTTCAAGAATTTCAAGCTCTTCTTCATACTGTTTCTCTTTTAGTAACTCAAAAGAGAGCTTATTATCAGAGATTTTATAGGAGTCTTTGACACCATTTTTTACTAAGAGTAACTCAAGTACTTTAAGAGGTAAAACATCGATATTTATAAGAGTAAAGTACTGTTTATCTTCAGATTCTTCTATATACACAGCATTCGTATTAGCAATTTGAATCTGTTTTTCAACAATAGAAGAGATAGCCCGAACGATATCACTTAAATAGTCAGATTTTATTCTTGCATTTAAAAGGAAAAACTCCCAAAATTCAGCTACGGAATCATCCGAATCTAATCTAAATTTTGTATGTCTACGATAGACCTCACTACTAAAGAGATTTATAACACTTGAAGAGATTGTTTTATGTTTTCGTGACTCACTAAGTGAGATATAATTAGCCATTCGACTAATAAATATATCGGCATTTATAGGCTTAGCGATATAATCTTCTGCTCCACTACTTAAGATTATTTTTTTTCGCTCTCCATCATCAATTGCAGAGACAGCAATAATCATTACCTTTGAGTCAATAGTCCTTATTGCCTTAGTAGCTTCAATACCATCCATATTTGGCATCATTATATCCATAAATATAAGCTCATAAGAGCTCTCTTTACACATATTTAATGCTATTAGTCCATCGGCAGCTTCTGAAATATCAAATCCATCGATACCATAATCTTCTGTATAATCTTCTAAAAGAAGCCTTAGTATCATTCTATTATTTTTATTGTCATCTACTATTAATATTTTCACTTCAAAATCCCTTGTTGTGGCACCTATAACAACTCAAATAACAGCCAAGTGCTTGATATTATCTATTTTTTAATACAGTAAACTTTATTATATCACATAATTGAATGACATTTCTACTAAAGTCTTTTTAAAAGCTCAGTTACGCACACTTTGTAATCTTTCATACCTTTAGATCTTTTCCTATCTAAAATAATTGGTGATCCAGACTCAAACTGCTGTGCAAGTTTTATATCTACTCCAATAGGTGGTAGCAGTTTAGATTCTCCAAAGGATATTTTGACCTTCTGTACAGACTCTTTATGCTCATTTATATGTGGGTTGTACATAACTGGAAGTATACAAACATCTGCTATATCTCTGTTAAATACGGAGGCACTTTTATAGAGTGCTCTCATCATCTGCCCAACTGCAACAACACCAAGATGATGCGGTACAAAAGGAATTACAACACTATCAGCTACCTCTAAAGAGTTTTTTAAAAGTGCATCAAAGGTAGGTGGAGTATCTATAACACAATAATCAAAAAAATCTGCTATATTTTCACGCTTAAAACGGCTCTTTAGTACACCCATCAAATCTGAGTACTCATAAACATCAAAAAAAGCAAGTGCAGGAGAGAGAGTTAAGTTTTTATGTACAGTCGGTATAAAGGTTTCGCTCAGAGTCTTACCCTCAAAAATAGAGTGCACCCCAAGATCCTCATTTAAATCACACCCAACACCAATAGAAGCATGACCTTGTGTATCAAAATCTAAAAGTAAAACTGAACCATGCTTTGCTAAACCACTAGCAATATTTACTGCAGTAGTAGTTTTAGCTGAACCACCCTTTCGATTACTAACTACAATGGTTTTCACTAGTGTCAAATCCTTTCAATACTCTTTCAAAAAGCCTAACCTCTTCAGCAAATTCATAGGAGCATTCATAATTTTTTTTATATGCCATAATCAACTGCAAAATAGCTAGATGAAGATCTTCACACTCTGAAAAATCAAACTTTATCTCTTCCCCAGCATTTTCTTGTAAAAAATCTCTTAATGAAACAACTTCATCTTCATATATCACTGCACTAAAAGTTGCTTCGCCCTTTTCATATGTAATAGCCATATCTTCTCCTTAATTTGGGATAGTAACTGTTTTGATTACATTAACCAAAACACCATCTATATCTAAGACACCCTCAAGTTTTAAAAACTCATTATTATCATTTTTATCATCAGAGTTCATAATACTGCTCTCTTTAATATGTGCGATATCTTCAATAACATCAACTTTAATAGCAAAATTTTCATCACCATTTTCATAAAGTACAAATTTTTGAAGTGAGTTTGCAACTCTCTCCAGTTCTTCAATAAAAGTCTCAATATCATCCATTGTATGATTAAAGGTATCATATATTGTAGTATTTACTATCTCTTGTGCAGAATCTTTATCATTATGATAGATTTCTAGTGCCTCTCCACCACTTGCATGTAGATGTTTATGATTTTCCATTAAATTTTTCAGTATGACAGATACCTTATCATCATAAGAGTTGAAATTATCTAACCACATACCTAATTCACACTTATGAGGATCTATCGTTTTCGTAAAAGCAACACCATTTGCTACTGAGTGTTTCAGTTCATCTATCCAATCTTGATGCGCTGCTTTAAGCTTAATAAAGAGTTCTTTTAACTCTTCATCATAACTCTCTACACCAATCATTTTACGAAAATTCAGAACCTTTATAACCTTATCTTCATGACTCATCATGCCGTCAACTAACTCATGAGAATTTGGTATATTTGTTAACTCTGAGGCTTGTATTATTCGTTGAATATTATCAATCTTTAAAGCATATCTATTATTACTAACACTAAATACTATTAAATCTATCATCATTATACCCCTATGCTACTTGTATATCTTCTTTTAATTTTTGAGAAATTCCGAGTAATCCCAAGGGATCAATAGACATAATTATTTGTCCATTTCCTAAAAGTGCAGTCCCACTAAAGAGTGGATGCCCTTCCATTATTCCAACAAGAGGTTTTTGAACTACATCTAGTTGACCTAAAAAGTCATTTACAACAACAGCTAAAAGATTATCTTTTATATTAAGAACTACTATAGAGAGTGGTTTACCCTCCATATCTTCTTCATTGAGCATTGTTTTAATGAAAAGAAGTGGAATAACCTCCCCTCTAATATAGACAAAAGGCTCATTATGAAGATACTCTATCTCATCGCGTTCAAGTTTTACTGTCTCGGAGACACTATCCATTGGAATACCGTAGTGAATACTATTCATCTGAATATGCAGTAGTGAAGTTACAGCTAAAGACATAGGTATAGCTAAAGTAATCGTTGTTCCTTGATTTGCTTTAGTTTTAATACTAATACTACCACCAAACGATTCAATAGATTTTTTTACAACATCCATACCAACACCACGACCACTAAACTCAGTAATCTCTTCGGCAGTTGAGAGTCCAGGAAGCAGAACTAATTCAGCCATCTCATTCTCACTAAGTGCATCAATCTGCTCTGGTGTCAAAAGACCTTTTTCTAAAACTTTATTTGCAACTCTTTCAACATTAATACCAGCACCATCATCAATAATCTCAATCATAATTCTATCTGACTGAGCATAGGCATTCAGTGTTACACTCCCACTACTCTCTTTACCTTTTTGCTCTCTTACTTCTGGTGTCTCTACACCATGATCAAGTGAATTTCTCATAATATGAATCATTGGATCTGCTAGCATTTCAATCATATTTTTATCTAACTTCGTATCTCCACCATTCATCTCTAATTTCACTTTTTTACCAAGTTTTTTAGCGATATCACGAACCAGTTTTGGATATCTGTCAAATACATAAGATATAGGTAACATTCTCATACCCATAATTAAATCTTGAAGTTGTTCAGTAAGACGATTAATGAAGATATACTTTTCCATAATCTCACGTTTAATCATATCGTGAGTAAGTCCTGATACATTGTCAGCTAAGTATGGAAGAGAGTTTTTAGCTACTAAAAGTTCACCTGCGACATTCATTAAAGAGTCTATTGATTCTTGATCTATCTTAACAGTTTTACCAACTACTGCTTTTTTTGTATCTTCTTTTGATATATCTTTTTTCTGAATCTCTTTTTTTGTAACTTTTGACTCCACTTGCTGAGTTTGTATTTTTGATACAGAGACTTTTTCTACAACAACTTCTTGAACTTTTTCAACATTTTTTTCTTCTGCTTTTTCAGACTCTACTTCTGGACTCTCTACCCCAAGTTCTGAATCAATAAATGAACTCATTTCATCTTTTGAGCTAAAACTAGCTGGCATATTTGGAATAAATTTCCTTGTTTTTTCAAGAATAGCTCGTACTCTATTTAGATCTTCATCTCCCTCCGTATATAGAAGTGCTTTTTGCTGCTGCTCTAAAATACCGCTTAACACTTTAGCAGTTATTTCACTAATTTCCACTACACTCTCTTGGCTAGCCTCTTTGACAGGAGTCTCTTTCTCTTCGTTCACAATTTTAGACTCACTGGTTTCATCTTCTTCTGTTTGAGTTGAGATACTATCATCTTCATTCTCATCAGCATTTGAACCGCTATAAGAGTAGACTTCACCACTATAAAGATTATCAAAAAAAGATGATAATTTAGTAGTATCTGAATCTTTAATCAAACCACATATATCTAAAAATCTCTCTAATTGTGCATACTGAAGAGTATCTATTCCAACTAGCTCTAAAGAGCGTTCTATCTCATCTTTTATTGTAGCTAAGTCTAAATCTTCTGCTATAGAATTAAGTTCTTTAAGAGAATCTATTTGATGAGAAATATCTCCATTACTTACACTTAAGAGTGTTGACACATCTAAGGGGAGAAGATGTAACTCATCAATAAAGTTAAATAGTGAGTCTTCTATCTCTTCATAAGTTGCATAAACATATGCAACTATAGTTGATTTTAAGAGTAAACCATCTTCATCTTCAGTACCACTCAAGACTGACTTTGCATTCTCATCACTCATACATGAAAAAACACCTAAAACTTTATCACCAAGAAGAGAGAGGGTATATACAGGGTCATTTCCGTAAACCATACATGATTCATCTACATCAAAAACAATAGCATAAAAGTTAGTATTAGAACAAAACTCTTCATTTATCTCTGAGTTTTCAAAGGCTATTTTTTGAGATACTACACCTCTAAGGGCATGAAGTGGATAGTTAATAACACTATCTTTATCTGCAAGTAAAAAAGGAACTTCCCACTCTACTTCACCAACAACTTCTTTGCCCATTTGAGCACTAAGAGATTCAACGATAGCAGTTACAATATCTTCATCTGCATCTACAATCTCCCCATTCTCTTCTGCTGCTTCGATTAAGTTCATAACCTCATCAAATGCATCATACAGTGCTTCAGTCATGCCGTCTGCAAACTCTAGTTTACCACCTCGAAGCATATCTAATAAGTCTTCTGCATGATGAGTTATATTCTTTACAGACTCGAAACCAACAATTCCACTACCACCTTTGAGTGTATGTGCTGCACGAAATACAGAATTAAGCAGTTCTGGGTCATCACCACCAATCTCTTCGATATTTTGGTCAATAAATGCTAAATTCTCTCTAGCTTCACTTAAAAACTGTTCTAATAATGGATCCATAATATCTCCTTAACTCTTCACTAAAATATCTATATAGGCTTGAAGCTGTTCTGGTTTAATCGGCTTAGTTTCAAACAAGTTTGCTCCAACTTCATAAGCACTAATTTTATCTTCTTCTTTGGCTTGAGTAGTAACCATTATGATTGGTACAGTTTTATGAGTATCCTGCTTACGTAAATCACTTATGAATGAGTATCCATCCATAATTGGCATATTGACATCTACTAGATATAAATCAACATCTGAGTCAAGGCTCTTCTCTAATGCTTCCATACCATTTTCAGCTTCTACAATCTCTAAACCCATTGATTTTAAGATTGTTCCATGATAATTTCTTACTGTCTTTGAATCATCTACGACCATTACTGTTGCCATCATATTCTCCTAAAAAAATTCTATCTCATCGGATGGAGCATCATGCTCTGCCGTTTTACCAGAAAATCTATTTTTTTTATCTTTTGCATCTTGAAGAGTTTGAGTAAGCTTGGCTTGCAGTTTACTTAAACTCTCACTTGCTAAACTTTCATCACTCTCAAAAGCATGGTTAAATCTATTTATACTACTCTTCATGCTATCAATAGCTTCAATACTTGCATTTAACTGCTGAGTAATAATATCTTGATATTGAAGAGCAGTAGATATATCTTCATCAATCTCTAAATTATTTTTCTCTATAAAGTTACTCATCTTTAAAAGAGAGTCATTCGAGAGTGCAATCACATCCGACTGAACATCTTTAATGTGTGCTAGTAGTTCATCAACTGAGTTTAAAATAAGCATTTTTAATCCTTAAGCAGGTAGTCTTAAAACTCTAGTTATAGCTTGTTTCAGTTGTGCTGGATTAAACGGTTTTACTATCCATCCTGTCAAACCAAGTGCTTTACCTTGCTGTTTTAGCTCAGCCTTTGTCTCTGTTGTTAACATAAGGCATGGTGTTCTTTTAGTTGCTGGAACCTCACGCAACCCCTGTAAAAATTCAAAACCATTCATTACTGGCATATTAAGATCTGTTATAATCAGATCTGGTGTCATTCCAGCTTGAATCTCTGCTAATGCTACTTGTGCCTCCGTATACTGCTTCACTTCAATTGGCATAGAGTTTGTTACCATTCTCGTTGAAGCTAAAGCTGTCTCACTATCATCTACAAATATTACTAATGGCATATTATATTTCCTTAATTTTATTTTATAAAATGAAGGCAACCCTTCATCTCTTTTATCACAACAAGGAAACTAATTCCCTTGTCTACGCTAACGCTTAGTTTTCTTCAGTAGAAAGCTCGCGCAACTAGTTGCTTAAAATAAATTTTCCATCCTATTTTTGATATATTAAAGTGTTATCAATTTTTTTCGCATTAAAAACGGAAACTATTCGACTCATATATTCAGCATGTCCTAAAAGGACATAACCACCTGGGTTTAACATGTCATAAAAAGTCATAGCAACCTCTTTTCTCGATGCATCATCAAAATATATCAACATATTTCGAGAAAAAATAACATCAAACTTTCCTAGTTTTCTCATCTGTGTTTTGTCAAATATATTTGCAACTTGAAAATCAACTGTACCTTGCAAGTCTTCACTAAGCTCATAACCTAATGCCTTTTTCTTAAACCATTTTGCGAGGATTGACTTTGGAATAGCATGAATAGAACGCTCTGTATATTTTGCAGCAATTGCTTTTTTAATTACAGTTGAGTCTATATCTATTCCAACAACTTCGATATCCCTCTCTTCTACTATTCGTCCCTCTTCTACTATATGAAGTATCATAGAGTATGGTTCTTCACCGGTAGAACAAGGAGAAGATAGAATTCGTAAAGGCCTATTTTTAGGCATACTCCCATGAAGCTCTGGTAAAATACTATCTACTAAAGCCTCAAACTGATCTTTTTCTCTAAAAAAGTATGTCTCATTTACAGTAATGGCATTCATTAGCTCCTGAAACTCTTCACCCTCTTTATCATCAAATCTTAACTTAAAAAAATACTTTCTAAAGTTATCCATCTCTAATTCTGCAGCACGAGAGTCTATATATTTTTTCAACTTATCAAAGTGTTTCTCTTTTTCTAAAAAAATTCCACTTTTTCTATAGATGAACTCACCAATTTTTGCAAAATTCTCTTCTGATAAAAGATTTGCCATATCATCTATCCTCTAATCATTTTCACAGCTGTATCAACTGCAAATTCTGCATAAAAATCACCGGAAAATCTCTCTTTTAAAGATTCTAAAAGAGAGACATCTTCGAGTTCACCAATTTCACCCATATAGTCAACTGCTGTCATTGCCACATTTATGTCTTCTTCTGTCTCCAGAAGTTCCACAAGCATATCTCTAGACTCTGCAAAATCAACATCACCCAATACATTTATGGCAAATATTCTAAGATCTCTATCATCACCAATCAAGAACTTAACAATGTAGTACTTAATTGAATCACCAAAGTCTCTTAGAATCGAAATACCAAGATTTCGAATGTATGCATTATTTAACTTTAAAAGATCCATGATTTCTTCAATTGGAGCATCATCTGGATCCATATTTGAAATAACACTAGCTATTTTTGTTGAAATCCTCTTATCTGCCGACTCATTGTTTATATAAGATATTAAAAAACTTCCACCATTATGTAGTTTTGATATCTCCTCAATGGCATAATCTTTTTTTTCCATATCATCTTGAGAGTTGAAGAACTCTATAGCATCCTCAAGAGTAGAAAAATTTGGTAATTCATATACCTTTTGAGCAATATGTGTTTTTACTAAGGCCATCTATATCTCCCTTATCTCAAAGTTACAATTTTTTTTAGGATATCTTTAAAGTCAAGCTGCTCACTCACTCCACCCCTATCATATGCCTCTTTTGGCATGCCATATACTGTTGCACTATTTTCACTCTCACCAATAGTGTAAGCTCCTTGTGATTTTAACCTTACCATAGAATCAGCGCCATCATCACCTATACCGGTCAATACTACTCCAATAAGATTGCTAGCATCAAAGACATCTAATGCACTATGCATCATATCATTAACACTCGGTTGAAAAAAGTTGTCACCCTTCTCTTTATCTTCACGAATAACAATTTTTCCTGAAACTTTTTTAGCAAAATTCATATGCACTCCACCACGTGCAACATAGATATTTCCAGGTATTAGTTCCATATTTTGAGATGTTTCATAAACATTTAATGCACTAGAACGACTTAATCTTTGAGCAAATGCTTTAGTAAACTGCTCAGGCATATGTTGAACAATACAAACTGGATACTTATAGTCTGCAGGTAGTGACGAACAAATCTGTTCAATCAAGCCCGGTCCACCAGTAGATGATCCAATTAAAACCACCTTTGTAATATCTTTAGAAGTTAATCCAGAATCTACTACTTTTGCAGTTTCAGCACGACGTCTCTCTCTCATAGGTGGTCTTGTTGAAGCTCTTTTTAATCGTCTTTTTGGAATTCTACTTAAAGATTTTACTTTTTGTATAATCTCCTCACGATTCTCATTCTTTCCAACATTCATAGTTCCAGGTTTTGATATATAATCAATGGCACCTAAATCAAGAGCATCCATTGTTATAGTCGCATCTTCAGTTGTTAAAGAGCTCACCATAAGTATAGCAGTTGGCTGTTTCTGCATAATCTGTTTAACAGCTTCTATACCATCCATAACAGGCATATTAATATCCATAGTTATTACATCAAACTGTTCTGAAGTCGCCTTATTCACAGCCTCTTGACCATTTTTTGCAATACTGATTTCAAAATCTAACGTAGCAATAATTTCACTCAGTTGTTTTCTTACTAGTGCTGAATCATCCACAATTAAAACTTTTTTTGCCACCCTACGACTCCTTTTCACTTAGTATTTTATCTATATCCATAGAGAGTACCAATCTTTGACCATCATCTAAATGGAGGACCTTATTAAAAATAGTTTCCTCATCATTTTCACGTATATCTTTATCATCAACATATAGAATATCACTCACACTATCAACAACAAAACCTATACGATTATCATCTATATTACAAATAATAATCTTAGAGTCTTCATTAACAACTGTTGGAATATTTAGTTTCTTAAATAGAGATACAATTGTAACTATTTGACCTCTAATATTAATAATACCATCTACTGAGTTATCAGAGTATGCAATATGTGTTGATTTTACAATATCAATAATTTCATCAACACTATCCACTTCAAAGGCATACTCTTTAGAAGCTAACTTAAATACAATTACCTCTAAACTATCTTCTCTATTTGTATTTTGGGATTCAGACTCTTTTTCTGAATCTATATAAGCTTCATTTTTAGTGAAAATATTTTCTAAAATCTCATGATTAAAAAATGAAATAAGAGAGTTTTCATCATGAATAACCCCAGATATCCTAACCTCATTTAAATCATTTTCCATATACTCAATATTACGCATTAAAATATTTTTAATATCAATAATTGAATCAATTAAAAGACCAACTCTTTTACCTTCATATGAAGTAATCAAAATACGATTTTTCTCACTTCTAGTAGCATCAAAACCGTAATAAGTTCGAAGGTCTATAACTAGCAATAATTCATCTCTTAGTGTAATAAGTCCTAGAGTTTCCTTATCACTTCCTATAACATCAGTAAACTCTTTGTCTGCCAGAATTATCTCTTGTAGATAGTCAATTTCAAGAGCAAATTTTTCATTTTGCATATAAAAGATTAAAAACCTACTACTCTCTTCCTCTTTACTTAGCTCAACCTTACTCTTACCATTTTTCACCTCTTTAGACTCTATTTCAACTTTTTTAATCTTAGAGATTAAAATATCTAAAGATAAAACTTGAATAAGAGAGTCTTTATATTTGTAAATGGCAATTACCGGATCATTTTCTCTATCAATATACTCTATATTCTCGTCATAAACTTCTACTGTATTGTAGACTTCACTTACCAAAAGAGCATTTGAAGAGTGTCTATTATTTAAACTTAAAAGCCTGGTTTTAGAGGCATCATAATCAACAATAGGCATATCTAATAACAGATTCATATCAAGCATCGAGACTATACTACCACTAATAGAACATAAACCTCTCACACCAGTTGGTCTCAAAGGTAAAGGCATTAGTATAGGCACTCTAGAGATCTGATTTATATCTTCAGTTGATATCCCATAACTCTCATGGGAATTTTTGATGATTAGTATCTCTTGAACTTTCATCTATATACCTTTTTTTAACCCTGTTGGAGTTCATCCGCCATAACAGCCAACTCTTCTACACCTTCACCAATATGCGAAACTGTTTCTATAATTAACTCACTTGCTTTTCTTGACTCCATTGCATTTCTTGCACTTAGCTCAACTGCTTTTTGAATCTCATTAATACCTATCATAACCTGATTCATACCCTCAACATTTTGATCATTAATCGCTTTTAAACCAGTATATCTATCAAGTAAATCAACAAGCATATCTGTAATTCTTGTAATATCATTTATAAGAGAGTTAATAGACTCTTGTTCTGTTCCTTGTGATTTTAAAAGGTCTCCCCAATCACTCTCAACAGTATCAATCTCTGAGTTCATTGATTCAACAATATCATTGATTTTTTCAGTATTTGACTCTGAGTCTTTTGCAAGATTTCTAATGTCTGAACTTACAACTGCAAAACCTTTTCCAAAGTCTCCAGCACGAGCTGCTTCAATCGAACCACTAATAGCAAGCATATTTAGTTGCACAATTGAGTTGGAAATATTTCCAACTGTCTTATTTACACTTTTTGTCTCTTTAACAATGATAGAGAGTTCATTTGCTGCATCATTACCTTGAGAGATAGATTCTGTAAAAGACTCTCTAATATCTGTTACTGTTGTTTTAACAGAATTAAATGAAACTTTTAAAAGGTCAAAGTTTCTTCGAGCAATATCTATTAAACTATCAATATCTTTTGCCGACTCTATACCTTTTTCTACTAACTCTTTATTTTTTAATGCACTTTGATTTGTTGTGTGTGATGAAGATTCAATATCATTAAGAGCTGTTGTCACATCCTCTAAAGAGTTCTGAATATCTTCCATAGAACCACCAATTGTATCAGCACTTAGAGCAATATCTTCGGCAGATTTCATAGTATCAGTTGAGTATTTTAACTCTTCTGCGAGAGATGAAAGTTCTTTGATGTCATCTTCTGTTTGAGCAAGTGCATCTGATTGAATATCTATACTATTGAGTGTTTTTTCAACTGAAAGTGCAATTTTTGAAGATGAATCTGCAATATCTTGAGAACCATCATTGATTTTAGTCACTGCATCACCAAGATTTTGAGTATAAGTACTAACACTTCTTGCTGCTTCAACCGAATAAATAGCTATTTTTGTAAGCTCTTCCATTCTATAACTAAGTTCATTTCCTATAGTACCATTTGAAGATATAATAGTTGTAGTAGCACCAATACTTTTGATAATTTTATCAATGCTTCCTTGAATCTTATTTACAAGTTCTGAAATAAACTCCGCGTTTTTCTCACTCTCACCAGCTAGTGCTCTTGTCTCATCAGCAACAACAGCAAAACCTTTACCATGCTCTTTTGCACGAGATGCTTCAATAGCCGCGTTTAGTGCGAGTAGATTTGTCTGATCTGCAATTTTAGCAATAAAACCAACAGCATCACCAATATTTTGTGAAGATACTTTTAACTCTTCACTCTTAGTAGAAGATGCTTCAGCTACTACAACTGCCTTATCCATTCTACTTACTGAATCATTAATCTTATCTACCGCAGACATAATAGAGTCTCCAGAAGCTAAAGTTGAAGCGATAACAGCATCTATAGAAGAGGTCATTCTATGTATATTTGTGTTGATACCCTTTACATTTGAGAGAGCCTGCTCACTTGCACCACTATTCTCTTCTGCTGCTGTAGCAATCTGCTCCATTGAAGATTTTAACTCTTCAATTGCAGATACACTCTCTTGCGCATTTTCTAAAATTGTCATAGAGACTCCAGCGATACTTTCACTTATCTGCTGCTGTTTTGCTAGAGTTCTCTGTTTACGTTTATCATTTCCTGAAGCTACAACTGAAGAAGCTGAAGCTGAATTACCTTTTTTCATTAATGCCATTTCAAAATCCTTTGTTGTCTAATCTAAAGTAGCGTAAAGCTCTTCAGATTTTTTGATATCTTCACGTGATGGTTTTACTCTGATGGAGATGTATTTAGTCACTCCATTTTTGTCAGTAGCACGAAGAACCGTCGCATATACCCAGTAGTGCCCACCGCCCTTGCGAGCATTTTTAACAAAACCTGTCCAAAAACCCTTAGATTGGACATCATCCCAGAGTGATTGAAATGCAGCTCTAGGCATATCTGGATGACGGACAATATTGTGTGGTTGTCCAAGAATATCTTCAAGGTGCATATTTGCTATCTTTAAAAAAGAGTCATTTGCATAAAGAACTACACCCTTCTCATCCGTTTCACTTAAAAGATATAAGTCATTATACAAAACTTCGCCGTCATCTAAAAATGTCAAGCCTTCAGTACTAATCTCTTTACTATTATTTTTTGACACTGTAAACCTCCATGAAAAATTCGAATTGTATTGATTATACTATGAAGTGGTGTCATGAAAGTGTCATTATTGTAAATTGTGCAAATTATGTCACAAAAGTGTAATTTGGTTACTTTTAAATGTTTTTATATGAAGGGTATATAAGATAAAGTAATTAAGCCTTACAATAAGGCTTAACTATTTGAAGATTTGTAAAAATGTCTAACTAGATGTTATCACGAATATCTAAATCAGATACTAATTTCATATAAGCATCTTTATTTGTTCTTTTGAAATATTTCATAAGACGACGACGCTGACCAACTAGTTTTAAAAGACCTAATCTTGATGCATGATCTTTTTTGAAAACTTTTAAGTGTTCAGTTAACTCTGCAATTCTTGTTGTTAAAAGTGCAATTTGAACTTCACTTGAACCTGTATCATTTTCACTACGACCGTATTTTGCAACGATCTCTTGTTTTTTAGCCGAATCTAAAGCCATAATAGCCTCCTGAGTGGTATAATAATCTAACATTCACACATCATATGTAAAGTTGAAGTGGAATTATATCTAAATTAAACTTGATTTAAATTTATAGAAAAATGATTTAAATATTCAATAAACTATATCTAGAAGAAATGGAGTCTCTGAGAAAAAATAATTATAATTTCAACTTCTTTAGCTATAATCAACTCTTTAAACAAACTACTATATAAAGTTCATAAATATGTTAATAACACGTGCCAGCGAATACGCTATTTTATCTCTTATTGTTTTATCTAAAGCATCCTCTCCACTAGACAGTGAAACACTCTCTCGTGAACTAGCAATTTCCAAAAGTTTTTTAGCAAAAATCTTACAGGCACTCGCTAAAAATGATATTTTAAAATCATATAAGGGTGTTAATGGTGGTTTTGTTTTAGAGAGGAACCCTCAAGAGATTAGTATGCTTCTTATTATGTCGTGTGTTGAAGGTAAGGCTCCAGCAGTATTTGACTGTGCATCTTCACAAAATGATTGTCCTTCAGACAAAGCAAGTATATGTTCAATCTGGCCATTTTTAAATAAGCTCCAAGGAAAAATCGACTCCTTTTTAGATGAACTTACACTTGCAGATATTTTAGAAGACTAAATCTTGGCAAGAAAACTCACACTAAAACAGCAAATTGGGACAACACTCAATTTCCTCTTAGGTCAAAAAGATTTAAGTGTTGTTGTTTTTGTAATGGCTATACTTGCCATTATTATTGTTCCTCTTCCTTCAGCTATACTTGATGTTTTATTAACTGTTTCAATGGCCTTGGCTGTACTTATCTTACTTATTTCACTTTATGTTCCAAAACCAACAGACTTAACAACTTTTCCAACTCTCATTTTAATTTTAACACTCTTTAGGCTCTCACTAAATATTGCGACTACAAGAATGATTCTTAGTCACGGACATCAAGGCACTGAAAATGTAAGTAGTATCATTACTTCTTTTGGGGACTTTGTTGTTGGTGGTAACTTTGTTATTGGTATTATCGTTTTTTCCATTCTTGTTCTTATTAACTTTATGGTTATCACAAAAGGTTCCACCAGAGTTGCAGAGGTTGCAGCACGTTTTACACTTGACTCCATGCCGGGTAAACAAATGGCTGTCGATGCTGACTTAAACGCGGGACTTATTGATGATGCCGAAGCAAAACAACGCCGTGCTGAGATTTTACAAGATGCAAACTTTTATGGAGCAATGGATGGTTCTAGTAAGTTTGTAAAGGGGGATGCAGTTGCGGGTATTGTCATCACTCTTATCAATATTATTGGTGGTTTTCTTATTGGTGTTTTTCAACACGATATGAGTGTAAGTGATTCTGCTTCAACATTTACACTTCTTACTATTGGTGATGGTTTAGTTGGACAAATTCCAGCACTTATTATCTCTACTGCTACTGGTATTATGATTACTCGTTCTTCTGGTGATGGCGACAACTTTGCAGAGGGCACAATAAACCAGATGATGGGGAATGCTAAAATCATGATGATAGTTGGTTTTATCATGATTCTTTTTGCTATGGTTCCAGGACTTCCAACCGCTTCCATGGGTCTAGTAGGAATTATATTCGCGGGGCTTGGTTGGTCAGTTTACAAATATGAAAAAGGTGAACTAAGCATTCTTGATGTGGACTCTATATTGGGTGCAAAATCTAAAGAGACACTAGAGAAAGAGAAAGAGGCTATGAAGCCGAAAAAATCTCATGAAGAGATAGCCAAAGAGGAAGAGAGTGCACTTGAAGATATTCTCAAAGTAGAGATGCTAGAACTTACTCTTGGGTATCAGCTTATTCGTCTTGCAGACAGTTCACAGGGTGGAGATTTACTTGAACGTATTCGATCAATGCGACGTAAAATTGCCTCAGATTTTGGATTTTTAATGCCACAAGTTCGTATACGTGATAACTTGCACCTCCTACCTCAACAGTATCAGATTCTTCTAAAAGGTGTTTCCATTGGTGAAGGTGAGATTATGCCTGATAAGTTTCTGGCTATGGATAGCGGAATGGCTACAGGAGAGATTACAGGAGATGCTACTAAAGAGCCCGCATTTGGACTTGATGCACTCTGGATATTTCCCGATCAAAAAGAGGATGCAATTATAAATGGTTATACGGTTGTAGATCCCGCTACTGTTATTTCAACCCATATGAGTGAGCTTATTAAACGCAATGCCGAGGAGTTACTCACTCGTCAAGAGGTTAGAACTCTCATTGATAAAATTAAAGCAGATTTTCCTGTTATTGTTGATGATGTTGAGAAAGTTGCAAATATTGGGCTTATACAGAGAGTTCTAAAAGCTCTATTACATGAAAAAATTCCGCTTAAAGATATGCTTGGTATTTTAGAAACTATTGCAGATATAGCAGAATTCACCAAAAATGTAGATGTAATTACCGAACAAGTGAGAGCTAAACTCTCTCGTATTATTACTCAAATGTACTCTAGTGAAGATGGGGTTATACGACTCCTTACCTTTGATACTGAGTCAGAACAGATGATGTTAGAGAAGTCAGTAGAGCAAGATGGTCATAAAAACCTCATGCTCAATGTAGGTGAGATAAATGCACTTATTCAAGCGACAAGTACTAAGGCAGCTGAGCTACTCCAAAAAGGTGTATCACCTGTTGTAATTATAGTAGACCCTCAACTACGTCGTGGAGTTGCAGAAATATTTGAACGTTTCTCTCTCGATGTTATTACCCTTTCTCATGCTGAGATAGACTCAAGTGCAACTTTTGAAGTAATGGGTTCCATATCAATAAAATAAACTTAAAACAAGGCAAACAATGAATGTTCACCACTTATCACATATAGACTTAGATGGCTATAGCTGTCAACTTATAATGAAATATACACCTTATACTATTACAAACTACAATGCAAACTATGGGGCAGAAGTTCGTTCCAAATTAGAACTTATTTTAGAAAATATCAAAAAATCTAAAGTAAAAGATGCCCTCATCTTAATTACTGATCTTAACCTAACTGCTGATGAATCAAGATGGATTCACGGTGAAGTTGTTAAGATGAACGACTCTGGAGTAAAACTAACTCTTACTCTTCTTGATCATCATGGAAGTGGAGAAGAGAGTGCTAAAAAATATAAATGGTATTTTCTTGATGTAGAGCGTTGTGCTACAAAAATCACTTATGATTATGTAAAAGAGCATTTTGAATTTGATGAGCCAGAGTGGATGAATACTTATGTTAACATAGTAAACGCGGTCGATTTATGGAAACAAGAGGAAGTAGCAAACTTTGAGTATGGAAAAGTATGTATGCGCCTTGTAACAGAGACTCGTGAGCTTAACCGTGTTATGTTTGCTACAGAAGACTCAAATTATAAACTCTCTCTTCTTCTTGAAGCTACAAAGTTTATAGATAAAGAGAATGCTCCCATACTCTTAGATGAGAAGATTCATGCGATAAAAAAAGAGTTTTTCAAAGAAGATAGAGATAATACACTCGATAATCTTGCAACAAAATATGTAGTAAAACTTCTTGGTGAAAAGAAAAAAACACATACTATCTACTATAAAGGTTACCGTGGTTTCCTATCATATGGCGTTGGAAATACATCTATTGTAGGAAATGGCTTTTTAACGGCTTATCCAGATTATGATTTTATTGTTGATGTTAGTTATAGAGGAGCAATGAGTCTTCGTGCTGCTGATAATGTGAGTGTAGCTCAAATCTCTAAAGAGTGGGCAAATGGTGGTGGACATCCAAATGCAGCTGGTGGACGAATAATGGGCTTTAAAGAGCAGTATCGTTACGACAAGGTAAAACAGCAGATAGAGTATCTTATAAGTGATAAAGAGTCTGTAGCTGGTAAGCTTGACTGGAAAAAAGAAGACTTACAATAATAACCAAAGAAAAGCTTTAAGAGTCAACAGCTTCGTCACCCTGAACCTGATTCAGGGTCTAGCTTATGCTACCAAAAGAAGTCTAGTTATTAAGAAAGTATCTCTCAACACCATTAGCAAGACCAAGTGCTAATTTTTTTTGATAATTCACATTTACTAATCTTTTTGCCTCTGTCGGATGTGATATAAAACCAACTTCAACTAAAACAGAAGGCATTTGAGCACCAACTAAAACCCAAAATGGTCCCTCTCTAACCCCACCATCATGAACATTTTTATAACTTTTTTTGAGTGAACCGAGCATACTTCGTTGTAAATCAATAGCTAGTTTATTTGAAGCTACTATATTATGAGAATTCAAAGTATTTAAAAAACTCTCTTTACCATAAAAATTCATATCACTTAAATCTGCAGAATTCTCTTTTGCAGCAATTTTTTTGGCTCTCGAAGAACGAGATTTTGCTAAAAAATAACACTCAATTCCATTTGCCTTACTTGCATTTTTTTTTGCAACCGCATTTGCATGAATACTTACAAATATATCGGCATCTTTTCTATTAGCATACTTAGTTCTTTTACTAAGTTTTATAAATTCATCTCTATCTCTAGTCATATAAACCTTATAACCACGAGATTTTAATATTCGTTTTAATTCACTTGCTATATCCATAACAACAATCTTCTCTCTATACTTTCTATAACCAATAGCTCCAGGATCTTTTCCACCATGACCAGCATCAATAACAATCACTTTATTTCTATCTAAACGTTTAGGAGAAATATATTTTGATATAGCACTTGGTTGAATAGACTCCTTTAAAAGAGATGATATATGTATGATTAATTTACTATGTTCTCTTTTAAAGTGAAGTTTGATTTTTTTATCATTTTCAATCACTAAACGTAGTGTATTTGGATTAAATTGGGCTAGCTTGATTCTTTCTACTCCATCCTTACGAAGAGTCTGAGATTTAGTAAGCATTGATGCATGAATATCAAAAACATATTTATATCTCTTCTTTTTTGTATCATAAAGAGTAAAATAATTAATCTGATTAGAGCGAAGATTTTTATCAAACTTAAAAACCAATCTTCCATCTTGCCATCTAACAGATTTTAGTTTATGTGAAGAGGTAACTTTTATCTTCTTTTTCTTTATTGATTTTTTATTTGATTTAGTTTTTTGTTTTGGTTTATTGTATCTTTTTTTACTAGAAGATTTATTATATTTTAATAGTTCATCAGAGTATTGATTTACATCTATATGCAACTTATTACCAGTTTTTACTATACCTTTTAAGGCACTTATTTTAAGTTTTTTATCATCACTCATAATAGAGCGAAGATAGAGGTTCTTATAGTCATTATAAGCACGGAACTGATTACTTTTTGTTCCAGACTTTACAAAACCATTTGCGCGTTTAAGTATATCACTGTCACTAAGTGCATGAAGTGATATAACAAAAGCAAGAACTATAATAAAGAAGCGTAACATTAACTTCTCTATTCACCCTCTGTAAGTTTATTCATTAACTCTTTCACTGAAATAATCTCATTCACTTTGTAACCATTTGTTCCTGAGAAGAAAAGACCAGTCTCTTTATTTCCTTCATAAGCATCACTTAATCTATCTGCAATACAAAATCCAACCTCTTTGGCCTCTTCGCCGCGGTTACATGGTGCAACACAATTTGAAATACATTTGATAGTAGGACCTTCACGTTTAGCAACTAAATGAGTAAGATTAGTAACTATACCTTGCGCTGGGTACCCAACAGGTGAACCCATTAGTTTTATATCATCTTTTTTCGCAGCAAGAAGAATATCTTTAAAGTTTTGGTGTGCATCACACTCATGTGTAGCAATAAAACGTGTTCCCATCTGAACACCACTAGCACCAAGGGATATCATCTCCTCTATATCATCTTTATCCCAAACACCACCAGCAGCAATTACTGGAATATTTCCCCATTTAGCAGCCTCTTCAACAACTGGTGTTACTATCATTTCAAGTTGGTTCTCAGGAAGTTTACACTGCTCATAAGTAAAACCTTGATGACCACCAGACTTTGGGCCTTCAACTACAACAGCATCAGGAAGACGATTGTAACGTTTTTGCCAACGTTTACAGATGATTTTTAAAGCTTTTGGAGATGAAACAATAGGCACTAATGCAACATCAGGATAACCTTCAGTAAACTCAGGCATATTTGTTGGAAGACCAGCACCTGTGATGATGATATCTATTCCTAGCTCACATGCATTTCTAACAACATCGCCATAGCCATTTATCGCATATAAAATATTTGCTGCCAATGGCTTATCACCTGCTATAGCTCTAGCACTTTTAATAATTGCTTCAAAACCATCTCTAGAGTAGAAATTAGCTTCACTTAAAGGTCTATCTGCAACTAATTTTCCTGCAAATTTCTTATCCATAAAGTAGCCAGTTCCAACTGAACTCACTACTCCAAGACCACCTTCTTTAGAAACATTTCCAGCTAAACCATCCCAACTAATACCAACACCCATACCACCTTGAACGATTGGTTTTTCAATAACATATTTTCCGATTTTCAATGGTTCAAAACTCATCTAATTTACCTTTAACTTTGCAAATTTTCTTTTTCCTACTTGCAAGACATAACTGCCTGCTTGTAGCTGTAGTTGCATATCTGATATTTTTTCTTGGTTTATTTTAACACCACCTTGCTTAATATCTCTTCTAGCTTGTGAAGTTGATGGCTCAATGTTACAATCTACCAATGCTTTTGCTATCCAAATCTCTCCATCGCAACTAAATTCGGGGATATCTGTTGGAATTTGGCTTTTTGCATGTACTTTATCAAACTCTGCTTTAGCTGATTTTGCAGCTTCCTCAGAGTGAAAACGAGCTACAATTTCCATAGAAAGGTTCTCTTTAACTACTTTTGGATGCATAGAACCATCTGCAACACCCTCTTTAATAGTCTGTATCTCTTCTAGTGATTTTGTACTTAAAAGCTCAAAATATCTCCACATTAAATCATCTGAAATACTTAAAACCTTACCAAACATATCATCAGGAGCATCTGTCACACCAATATAGTTTCCTAAAGATTTACTCATTTTCTGTACACCATCAAGACCCTCTAAAATCGGCATCATTAAAACAGCTTGCTGCTTTTTAATCTCATAAGCCTTTTGAAGTTGACGGCCCATTAAAAGGTTAAACTTCTGATCAGTTCCACCAATCTCTATATCACTTTTCAAATGAACACTATCATACCCCTGTAGTAGTGGGTACATAAACTCACTCACAGCAATAGGAGTCTGAGATGCATAGCGTTTAGAAAAGTCATCGCGTTCAAGCATACGAGCAACTGTAAGGTTTGAAGCAAGTTGAAGCATACCTATAGCTCCAAGTTTTTCTAACCACTCATTATTATAAACGATATCTGTCTTGGACTCATCTAAAATTTTAAATGCTTGAGTTGTATATGATTTAATATTTTTAGCAATATCATCTTGAGTTAAAACTTTTCTAGTAGCACTTTTCCCTGTTGGATCACCAATAGTTGCAGTAAAATCACCAATTAAAAACTGAACTCTTGCTCCATACTTTTGAAATGTTGCAAGCTTTTGTAAAAGTACAGTATGCCCTAAGTGTAAATCTGGAGCAGTAGGATCAAATCCAGCTTTTACAGTGTAAGTAGTTCCATCTTCAAAATATTTACTTAAGAGTTTTGTAATTCTTTCAATATCAATAATCTCAGCACAGCCTCTATTTATCTCTCTTAAAGCTTCTTCTAACATTTAATTCTTTCCTATTTTTTATATAATTTTCTATCTATATGCATCATCAGTTCGTATGAGATGAATGACTTTTATTTTCTGTTCTATTTTTGATTTAAGGAGCCCAATATCAGACTCTTTAGACTCAAAACCAAGTTCACAATACTTAATAAAATTACTTTTTTCTTTTCCTAATTCTATTGAGTTAATATCTATATTTAATTTTACCAAATATGTTAAGAATCCAGCTAGTGCGCCTTTTTCATTCTGCATAGAAGCGATTAAATTATAAGTATATATATTTTGTCTCTCCCATCTAACAAAAACCATTGGCAGGGCTAACTCAAGCTTTTTAAGAGCATGGTCACACATCTTATGATGTACATGAACCTTCCCTTTTTCTAAAAACCCCATTATCTCATCACCAGATTTTGGATGGCAACAGTAATCAAAAACAACATCATTGACACTTGAGGAGGAGAAAATTTCCACTCCAGAAATCACAGTAGATTTTAATTTAAATTTATGACGAGAGAGAAATCTTTGAAACTTACTATTTTGACTTATCTCTTGAGTATATTTATGAATTACATTTCTAAAATGTTCTATATCACATGGTATATTTGATTGAGTATCACAATTATGTGCATCAAACCAAGATTCAACTCTAGATGGGTTGAGACTCATCGTAGTAGCTACGATGTTAATACTTGAACGTGTATTTATATCTCTAATTCTAGCATTACAGTTGAGTCTCATATTTGTAGTTGCTCGTGAAGTTTTTACAGCATCTATCCAAGAACATCTAGTAATTATCTCATCAGACATAATAATTTTTACTATATCACCATTTTTTAGTTCAGTAAGAAGTGAAACTTTCTCTTTGTTAACAAGACACGACTCGGCCTTATTACCTACTTCACTATGAACAGCATAAGCAAAGTCAAGTACTACTGCCCCACGAGGAAGAGTGAAAGGGTCTCCTGTTGGAGAAAAAACAGATAAATCCTCTGAATAGAGATCATTTTTTATGAGTGCATAAAAATCTTCTACAGACTCATTTTGATACTGTAAATTATTAAGCCAGTCAAGTTTTATATTATTTCCACCACTCTTGTACTTCCAGTGTGCAGCAACTCCCAGTTCAGCAGTTTTATGCATATCATAAGTTCTAATCTGTACTTCAAGGATAGTTGTATTGTAAAACACTGTAGTATGAATTGTCTGGTATCCGTTATCTTTTGCGACTGCAATATAATCTTTAAAACGCGACGATAGAGGCTGAAAATGCAGATGTATTAAACCTAAAATATTGTAACATTTCACAGCATCCGTAGTTAAAATTCTTACGGCTAAAAGGTCAAGTACCTCATCAATACTTACACCTTTTCTCTGCATTTTAAGATAAATAGAGTATCTATGTTTTACACGAGAGAGTATCTCAAAATCATCTCCACAAAAACCATTTTTTAAAAGTAAACTCTCTATCGTATTTTTAAACTCTTCAAGTTTCATCTCTATTTTATGATAGTTTGTATCTAAATAGTTATCGATATGATGTTTTTCATCTTTAAAAAGATATGAAAAACTCAAATCTTCTAAAATATTTTTTAAAAAAGATATACCAAGTCTATGAGCAATTGGAGCATAAACAACAAGTGTTTCTTCTGCAATACGAATCTGCTTATGTTCAGCAAGTGCATCAAGTGTGAGCATATTATGTAGTCTATCACACAGTTTTACAACGAGCACTCGAACATCTTCGATACTGGCTAAAAGCATCTTTCGAAATGAGAGTGCAGAGACTACTAGTTTTTCATTAGAAGTAGATGGTATAAGTTCAGAATCTCGAATAGTATCAATTTTAGTGAGACCTTCAACTAAATGAGATACATCTTTTCCAAAAATAGATTCGATATCTTCTATAGTTGTGGGGGTATCTTCAACAACATCATGTAGAAGGGCAGCAATAGCCATTGATTCATCATCTGTTATAGAAGAGACAATAGAGGCTACTAAAATGGGATGGATAATATAAGGCTCACCACTTTTTCTATATTGATGCTTATGTGCCTCAATAGAGTATTCAAGTGCTTTGTCTAAAGAAACACTACGTTTTATCTGGGAGAAAAGGTAAGATGAGGCTGAGTCAACATCGTGAAGATGTTTAACTTTTTCAATATCTACTTGACTCAGAGGCAAGATATTACTTTTCTAAATCAACAAAGCCTTTAATTACTACAAGGCCCTCAGCAATCTCCATTAAAGCTAAATCTGCAGCTTTAATACTTTTTGGATCAATATTCAATTTACTTGTTGCACCATTTGCGATTTCATCAGTTCTTTTAGCTACAGCTAAAGCTAGCATATAACGGTCTAACTGTGGATTATCTTCTAAAATTTTGGCTGTTAATTCTTCTACTTTCATATTCGAAATTCCTTTGTTTTATTTATTTTACAATTGAGCAATTTTGCATATTGCCATTTAAAATATCTAAGATATTACCCTGTTTTGACATATCACATACAATGATAGGAAGGCTATTATCTTTTGCTAATGCGATTGATGTATCATCCATTACTTTAATATGATCAGTTAATGCCTGCTCATAAGTAAGTTCGGATAATTTTACTGCATCACTATACTTTACAGGGTCTTTATCATACACACCATCAACTTTTGTAGCTTTAATGATTACTTCTGCACCGATTTCTACTGCTCTTAGAGTTGCTGCAGTATCTGTTGTAAAGAAAGGGTTTCCTGTTCCTGCTGCAAAAATCACAACACGACCTTTTTCTAAGTGACGAACAGCTTTACGATTGATATATGGCTCAGCAATCTGCTCCATTTTAATAGCTGTCTGCATACGAACTTCAAGTCCAGCATGTTCACAAGCCTCTTGCATTGCAACACCATTGATAACAGTAGCAAGCATCCCCATATAATCACCAGATGTACGTTTGATAATTCCATCTTGAGCAGCAGTTACACCACGAATGATATTTCCACCACCAATAACTATACCAACTTCAATACCAGCATTTACAAGTGACTTAATCTCTTGAGCAATATACTTTAGAATTTGTGTGTCAATTCCATGACCTGCCTCACCAGCGAGAGCTTCGCCTGAGAACTTTACCAATACGCGTTTGTTAGCCATAGTCGTCCACCTTTACTTATAAAATCCGCGAATTATACTTTAATGTGTCTTTAAAACTGCTTTGAGTATAAAAATAGAGATAAATAAGCCTCTATTAGCCATTGATAAAGCTTCACTCACTATACTATTGAAATATAAACTAAAGTTTTTGAGAGATAGAGAATTAAGAACAAATATAAATGAAGAGAAGAGATGAACTGGTTAAATTTTTTTGATACAAAAACAGAAAAAAAACACTCTTTTGGTAGGGGTACTAATGCAAATATATCACCTCAAGAAGAAGAGTTTTTTAATAAATCAATGATTGCATTTGAAGATAAAAATATTTTAGATGCTTATGAATATTTTTTAAGCTCTTTAATAAATTTTCATGGTGAGGATTCAAATCATAATATTACAATTAAAAGAGAAGAATCTACATTATATTTTGAACTACTTCAAGGAAGTGCTAAAGTAACTGGTACAATTACCCAAGAATTATTTGAAGCTGAAGTTATTTTAGTAAAAAAGTTAGATGCAAGTGTAGCTTTAAAAAGATATATATTAGAAAGAAATTATCAACTAACATACTCCCATTATTTTAGCGATAAAAAATATATAAAATTAAAAGTATTTCATGATAATATAACAATGAGTCCTCAAAAAATATTTTTTCCCATAAGGGAAATAGCTTTAAATGCAGACTTTGATAAAGAGCACATAAAAAGTGAATTTAAAAATATAGAACTTCAGGATATTAAACATATAAGCAAAATCGATGAAAATGAGTTAAAAATAAAATACCAATACCTTAATCTATGGATAGATGAATTAAACAGTAAAGTTTTAACACTACCATCAAATGACAACACTGGCATGCAAGCATTTTTGTACTTAAACTTACTTTTTCAAATTGATTATCTATTAGTCCCTAAGTACGATATCTATCAAAAATCAAATAAAAAGATTCAAGAATATTTTGGTGAAGAAAACTCCTCAATAGAGGCAAAAAATGAAGAGCTTAAAAGATTTGTTGAGAAACTTAAAAGTATGAGTTTTAAAGAGTTTAGTGCAAACTCCTATAATGCTAAATATACCTTTAACCCCATAGAAAAAACACCTTATGATGATGTAGTTAATTTTATAAGTGAATCACTCACTAAAATTCGATGGTATAAGAACAATCGATACACACAAATTATTCCAGTTATATACAAATATATCGCAGTTTATGCACTCTATAACTATGGACTTAATCAGGTTCTTAGAAGCCTACTACATCTTCTCGTAGAGATTCAAAACTCAAACTTTTTTAAAGAGTTAGGGTATAAAACATATTATGAAACTCATGAAGAAACATTTTCAAAAAGACAAATAATTTCTAAAATAGAAGCGATTATAAAACCACATCAGGTAAAATACCAATCTCTACAAGCCTTTGGAGATGAGCTAAACTTTAGAAGTATAAATGAGTTTAGCTATAGTTTTTATATCCAACTAAAAAATTTAGATTTTGAGGAGTTATAGATGAATACTCAAGATATACTCGACACTTATATAGAAAATATTATTCAAATAATGACTCCTTATGGGACAGGAACAGGCTTTATAATAGAGAACTTTATAGTTACAAACTCACATGTTGTTGGTGGATTAAAAGAGGTAGTAATCAGTGCAAAAAAACTAGAAAGAAAAATTGCTCAAGTTATTTATGATGATCCTTACTATGACATCGCATTTATAAAAATAGATTTTCCTCTTCCATTACAGAAGCTCATACTCTCTACTATGAGTGTAGAAGATGGTGACTCAACTATTGCTATTGGACACCCTTATGGTTTAAATTATACGACAACAGAGGGTATTGTTTCACGAGCTTCAAGGCTTCAAGGTGATATTGAGTACATTCAAATAGATGCAGCAATAAACCCTGGAAATAGTGGTGGCCCTCTTTTAAATCGTGAAGGTGAGGTTATAGGGGTAAATACCTTTATAATTCAAAACTCGAATAACCTAGGTTTTGCTCTTCCATATTTTTATATTCAAGAGGCTATTACTAACTTTAAGGAACTTGGTAAGGAAGATATTATTAAATGTCCTTCTTGTAAAAACCTTATTCAAGAAAAAGATATACTCAATGACTACTGTGCTGAGTGTGGCGTAAAACTTGAAGTTGCAAGACTGAGACGAAAAGGCTACAAACCAACAGGTTCAACAAAACTCTTAGAGGAGATACTTAGCTCTTTAGATATAAATGTCACCCTCTCAAGAAGAAGCCAATCAACATGGAGAGTCGATGAGGGGAGTGCTAGAATAGAGATAAATTACTATGAAAATGGCATCATTATAGGAGACTCTAAACTCTGTGCCATTCCAAGCCAAAATATAGACGAGGTTTACGACTACCTTTTAGAAGAGAACTCTAAACTCTCTTATCTACAGTTCTCTATTAATGAAAATAGTATCTATCTCTCTTATCTTATAGTAGACTCTTCTCTTACCAAAAAAGAGGGAAAAACTGCATTAGAGAGGCTATTTAAGTATGCAAATAAGTTTGATGATATTTTAATAGATAAGTTTGGTGCAATAAAACAAAAACGCGATGAAGAAGATTAGACTTCTTGCATAACCTAGACCCTAAATCAAGTTTAGGGTGACGAAGTTCCAACTGACCGTCATTCCAAACTTGATTTGGAATCTAATTTATGAGTTATGAAAGAAGTCTATTAAATAATATATAAAAAGGAATAAATATATGTCACAATTTTTAGAATTCAGAGTAGATTTAGAAAGCTTTATAGAAGAACTCTCTCAAAAACTACAAGAGAATAAAACAGAGGTCGATAGACTCTTAAAAGAGAAGAGTAAAACATATATGAGTTTTGTAAAACCTCTACAGATGATGGAAGAGAGACTTGAACTCTTTTTTACACCCCTCTCTCACCTAAACGCGGTAAACAATAGCGAAAAAACTCAAGAGGTATATGCAGAGTCTCTTCCAATCATAACAGAGTATTCAACACAACTCTCACAAAATATAGAGATATACACTGCATACAAAGAGATTTATCAGAATGAAAAAGAGTCCTTAAATTATGAACAAAATAGAGTCCTTGAGCTTAATATTCAGCACTTTGAGCTTAGTGGTGCACATTTAGATGAAAAAACAAAAGCAAGACTCCAAGAGATTAACATAAGAAAAAGTGAGCTCTCAAATGACTTCTCTCAGAACCTACTAAACGCGACAAATGAGTATGAATATATTATTGATAATAAACAAGATGTAGAGGGCTTACCAGCTAGTGATATAGAGAGTGCTTCCTTTGATGATGATGGAGCTACAAAATATAAGTTCACACTACAGATGCCTTCATATATAGCTTATATGACTTACGGAAAAAATGCCACTATTAGAGAAGAACTCTACAGAGCCTATGTTACTAGATCACCACAAAATGCAGAAATTATTGATGAACTATTAGCTCTAAAAAATGAGATGAGTCAACTCTTAGGATTTCAAAACTATGCTCAGTACTCGCTCTCTTCAAAAATGGCACCAAATGAGAAGAGTGTCCTTAAATTTTTAAATGATCTTGTTTCAAACTCAAAAGAACAAGCAAAAGAGGAACTTAAAGAGGTACAAGCACTAGCCCAAAAACCTCTACAAAGTTTCGATAGTGGATACTATAGTGAACTCCTGAAAAAAGCAAAATATGAGATAGATGAGGAGGAGTATCGCCCCTACTTTGAGCAGACAAATGTAGTGAATGGGATGTTTGATTTTTTAAATAAACTCTTTGGAATTGAGTTTAGAAAAACAGATGAAAAACTTTGGGATGATAAAGCCGTATCTTATGACTTATATGTTCAAAACAGATTAGTATCACGTTTATATACAGACTTAGAAGCTAGAAAATCTAAACGCGGTGGTGCATGGATGCATAACTGGCAAGCACACTGTATAGATGAAAATGGTGAGGAACAGCTCTCATCTGCATTTATTGTATGTAACTTTCCAGCTTCAACTAACTCAACTCCATCACTCCTCAGACATGATGATGTAGTCACACTTTTTCATGAAATGGGACATGCTATTCATCATATGTTAAGTAGCGTAAATGAAAATGAAGTGAGTGGTGTTAATGGTGTTGAGTGGGATGCAGTAGAATTTCCATCACAATTTTTAGAGAACTTTGCTTATGAACCAAAAGTTTTAAAACTCTTTGCAACTCACTACAAAACAGGTAAAACTATTTCAGATACGATGATAGAAAAACTTGTAAAAAGCAAGAATTTTCTCTCAGCATCGGGAATGTTAAGACAGTTGGAATTCTCTATCTTTGACTTTACTCTCCATACAAAAGCCTATAGAGGGGAAGAAGTTCAAGCTCTGCTTAATAAGATTAGAGAAGAGACTGCACTAATTAAAACACCCTCATACAATAAGTTTCAAAATGGTTTTGCACATATTTTTGCAGGTGGATATGCTGCGGGATACTATAGTTATAAATGGGCTGAAGTTCTGAGTGCTGACATATTTTTCTCTGTGGTTGATGAAGGAATATTTAACTCATCTACTGCTAAAAAATATCTAGATATTGTACTGAAAAATGGTGGAGCAAAAAGTATGCAAGAGCTTTTTATTGAACTTCAAGGTAGAGAACCAGACCCTCTTGCTCTATTAAGACTTAATGGCATTAACGAGTGAAAATCGTTCTATCTTTACTACTCTTTATAAGTATACTCATAGGAGAAACTAACTTGAAAATAGCCTCTTATAATGTAGAAAACCTATTTGATTTACAAAAAAATGGTCATGAGTATGAGGAATATATTCCAAATACTCACTCAAACTGGAATCAAAAAAATTATAAAATAAAATTAAAAAACCTCTCCCATGTTATTAAAGATATTAATGCAGATATAATTGCACTTCAAGAGATAGAGTCCCTTCAAGCACTTAAAGATTTAAGGTATCAGTTAAAGCAAAATGGCCTCTACTATCAATATTATAAAATAGCCAATAGAAAAAACACAACTATTAAAGTAGCAATTCTAAGTAAAATACCATTTAGCTATACAAAAGAAATTTTTGTCACTTCATCATATAAATACAGGAATATTTTAGAAGTAAAATTCACTATTGCTGGTCACGATTTATATATGTTTATAAATCATTGGAAATCAAAATCTGGACCAGAAAGTCAAAGAGTTATATCAGCTAAGAGACTTAGAACTAGAGTTAAAGAGTTAGGAATTGACAAAAATATAATTCTGCTTGGAGATTTTAACTCAGACTATGAAGAGTATATAAGATTCAAAAGAAAAAGAAAACATAATGATACAGGTGGAAAAACAGGTATTAACCATGTCTTAAAAAGTATAAATAATCAACCTCAAATATTCTATAACCTATGGTATGATATAGACAAAGATGAAAGGTGGACCTTTATATTTAGAGGTAAGAAAGAGGCACTTGATAATATACTAATTTCAAAATCACTTAAAAAGAAAAAAGGTATATATTATAAAGAGTCATCCATAAGATCTTTTAAGCCTCTATATCTTCTAAAAGGTAAAAATATATACAGATGGAAGACTACATGGAAAAAACCTCGTAAACACAAGGGGAAAGGCTATTCAGACCATCTTGCTGTTATAGCAGAGTTTGTTGTGATTTAAGGCACCAATCAATTCTTCCTCTATTCTTGTCTCTTAAGTACTTATTAGTTTTGGAAAATGGCTTAGAACCAAAAAAACCCCTATATGAAGAGAGTGGTGAAGGGTGAGGAGCTTTTAAAATCAGATGCTTAGACTCATCAATAAAACTCTCTTTCTTCTGCGAGGGCCCTCCCCACAAAATAAAAACAATATTTTCATACTCTTTTGATAATTTGTCTATAATAGAATTTGTAAAATTTTCCCAGCCAATATTTCTATGTGAATTAGCTTGAGCCTCTTGTACCGTTAAAACACTATTTATAAGTAAAACACCCTGCTCAGCCCATGAAGTTAAATTCCCATTAGATGGATATTCACAATTGCTATCATCAACAAGTTCTTTAAATATATTTTTTAATGAGGGAGGGATTTTACATCTATCACAAACAGAAAAAGCCAAACCATTTGCTTGATTCAATCCATGATAAGGATCTTGACCAATAATTACAACTTTTACCTCACAAGGGGAGAGTAAATTAAAAGCTCTAAATATATTCTCATATTTTGGAAAAATAGTTTTTGATTTGTACTCAGTAGATAAAAATTTATCTAAATCTATAAAATATTTTGATTGAAGTTCTTTAGCTAAAAGAGTAGCCCATGTTTTATGTAAATTCATAAAAGAATTCTATTCAAATAGTCAAAAAAAGTAAAGTGATTAGTAAAAAAACAACCAACTAGGCAGCGACCTACATTTCCGATCCTGAAAGGAAGAGTATTATCAGCGAAGAGGGGCTTAGCTTCTGGGTTCGGAATGGGACCAGGCGTTTCCCCCTCTCTA
>Ga0256826_1000168_pt1 | contig 35846 bp, 33 predicted proteins | sample CV79metaG_FD_185975 | JGI IMG/M metagenome (GOLD analysis project Ga0256826, IMG submission 185975) | Hydrothermal vent microbial communities from East Pacific Rise, Pacific Ocean - CV79 | ecosystem: Environmental > Aquatic > Marine > Hydrothermal vents | place: Pacific Ocean: East Pacific Rise...
ACAGTACGATAACGTTAACATGGAGGACTTATAAGATGAATATTAAACCAATTAAGTGTGAGAAAGATTATACTGATACCCTAAGTCAAATTGAGGCTTTAATGAGTGCTAAACCAAATACCCCTCAAATGGATAAGCTAGAAGTTTTGACAACGCTAGTTGAGTCCTATGAAGAACAACATTATAAAATTGATGCACCTGACCCTATAGAAGCTATAAAGTTTAGAATGGAGCAAGAAGGTTTAAAGCAAAAAGATTTAGTTGCCATTGTTGGCAGTAAATCAAGAGTCTCTGAAGTTTTAAACAGAAAAAGAAAACTAACTATTGAAATGATTAGAAATTTGCACAAACAGTTACATATACCAGTTGAAAGTCTTTTTTCAGATTACAAAATCAACTGTGCTTAAATGCGAGACCAACACGAACCCCTAGCGGGTTCCGCATTGGCTCACGACAAACGTTGTTTACTAAAAGCAAAAACTATTTTTGAGAGGAAAATATAAAATATATTAGCGAAGAAGTAGAATATTTAAAAAAGCAATTAGATCATTTCCTATTTGAAAAAGAAAACTCTATAGTTATAAGCCTACAAGTGTAACACATTGTACTACTTAAACCTTACTGATTTTCATCTTCTTTACGTTTTGTTTTCATCTTTTGTTTTGCCAGTTCGCGCATGTCTTCAACGCTATCTGACTCGTCCATGATTTCTACGCCAAGAATGGTCTCTACACAGTCTTCTAAAGTAATGATACCCTCAGTTTGATCATAAGAGTCAACAACTAAGAACATGTGCTCTTTCTTCTTAATAAAAAGGTCTAAGGCTTTTGAAACAGGGATATTTTCATTAATATTAAAAATCTCTTTTTTAATCTCTTTTAATTTTACACTATCATCTTTTAAGGCATGCTCAAAAATTCGTTTGGTTAAAACAACACCCGTAATTTTATCTACAGAACCATCAAAAATAGGAATTCTTGAGAATTGAAAGAGGTCTTCATGTTCAATAAGTTCTTTAATACTTCTATTTTCATCTAAACAGAACATTACCGAACGTGGGGTTAAAATATCTTCTACTTTTTTCTCATCAAGTAGTAACATGTTTTCAATAACATCAGACTCTTTTTCACCAAGAATCCCATCATCTTCACTCATTAACATGCTTGCTAAAAGTTCAGCTTTTGAAAGGGCATTAATCGAGTTTTTATCTTTTGAAATTCTGTTGGTTACAAACAGCGTCATTATAATAATTGGGTAAGTAATAAAAATAAAAACCTTAATCACATACGATGCAGCTGGTGCAAGTTCTTTCCAGTAAAGTGCCCCAATAGTTTTAGGAATAATCTCTGAAAGAAATAAAATTCCAAAGGTTAAAACTACTGAAACGTAAAATACAGCAGATGAGCCAAAGACAGCCTCGGCTTGAGCACCAACTGCTGCCGCACCAAGCGTGTTTGCAATAGTGTTTAAAATTAAAATAGAAGCAATTGATTTATTGATATTTGTTTTATGTTGTCTTAGGAGTTTCCCTACATTAGGGCTCTCTTTTTCTAAAACTGAAATATATGCGATGTTTGTTGACAAAAGTACTGATTCTAAAATCGAGCACAAAAATGAGACCCCTATGGCTAGAGAAAAGTAGAGTATTAACAAGTCCAAGTAGTTAAATCCTTATAATAAAATAGCAGTGGCAAGCCCTAAAAAGCTCAAAAATCCCACTACATCTGTAATTGTTGTTAAAAGTACAGTAGAACCAATTGCTGGGTCTACTTGAAGCCTCTTTAAAAGAAGCGGTATAAAGGCACCGAAAAAACCTGCGGCAAAGAGGTTGATGAGCATAGACAGGGCAATTACAAGACCTAACATCCACTTATCAAACCACAGCGAAGCAACAATACCTACTAGGACTGCAAAAAACATCCCATTAAGAAGAGAGATTATAACCTCTTTTCGGACAATACGCATACCATCCCCCTCAGAAATCTCTCCAAGTGCCAACTGACGCACTACAACGGTAAGACTTTGGGTTCCTGCATTTCCGCCCATTGACGCTACAATTGGCATTAATATGGCTAAAGCTACTAAAGTGTGTAAAGACTCTTCAAACATAGAAATAACAAAAGAAGCTAAAATAGCAGTAAAAAGATTTAGAAGTAACCAAATAGCTCGTTTCTTACCGGCTTTAATAATCGCGTCATCTTCTTCCGCATCATCATCAACCCCAGCAAGATTGTACATCTGTTCTGTCGCTTTTTCGTTAATAATGTCATAAACATCATCAGACGTAATACGCCCAACTAAAATTCCCTTAGAGTCAACCACAGGAATAACACCAAGGTTAAACTCTTCAATACAGTGAACCACATCATGAATATCTTGGCGAGTTCGCGCAACTTGTGGTTCAAAGTTCTCTTTATGGGCTTCAATAATCTCTTTAAAGGTCTTCTTAAAATCAAAAATCAAAAGGTCATCTAAACCAATAGAGTACTTTAGTTTTCCATTTTCTTCGGTAATGAAAAGGTTCTGAATATTTTCAAGAACATTTTCTTCTCGTAGTTGGGCAAAACGTTTAATTGCCGTTTGAACCGTTTCTTCTTCTGTCGCGGTAAAGACTTCAAGTTGCATGTAAGCACCTGCTTCATCTTCATCGTACTGTTTTAGATGCGTGATTTCTTCTTGGTCTTCTTTACCAAGGGACTCAAACACCGCTTTTGCAACATCTTTATCGACCTCTTCCAGCTCTTGCATAAAGTCAGTCTGGTCATCTGACTCAAGTTCAGTCACCGCAACACTTAACTCGTCAACACTTAGGTTCTCAACAAGGTTTCCAAAATACCTGTCTGGAAGTTCAAGAGCAACATCCCCAATAATCTCTTTAGGAAGTCTCGCTACATAAGAATCAAAGTCCTCGTCATTAAGTTCTTTTAAAAGTGTTGCAATCTCAGCAGGATGAAGGTCATAAGTTTCCTGGTCTTGCAAATAGTTATCTAATTCATTCATGATCTTCCTCCTGTGTTTTTTTGAAATTATACTCTAAATTTCTTCTATACTTAAGCCTTGAATACCCAAGTTACCATATCTATGATAAGAGTTCGAGATACTCTGTTCAACGAAGTAATGCATTAACTCAATTCTACCATGAGACACAAAAGGGTCTGACGCCACATACCTCGCAGTTGGTGCTAACTTTTCATACACATTCATAGGCACATTCTCAGGGCTTAAATATCTTAGTCTTTGCGCCTTTGAAGCTAAGTTTACAACCTCATCTTCATCATCTCGAGTAAAGGTATCACCCTTCCCTATAAAAGATGCCTGTTTTGACTCTAACCAGATAAATTCTCCACGTTTTGACTTTTTAGGAATAGAGATATAGATATTGGCTCCAATCATCTTTATTGCCATAATAGTCGTAATAATCTCATCTAGCGCGTCATTGTCTTTAAGTCGTAACATCACACTCTTAACAGGCAAGTAACGTATAACATTACTCTCACCTCTAATGTGTGCATAATCATGCTCTTTTAAAAACTCAACCTCATACCAATGGGCAAAATGACAGATATGACGCATTGCAGACTCACACTCATCATTAAAAACAGTATCTCGGGTTAAAAAAATCCGCATCTGTTCTATGTAAGGGCTTGAACATGATTCATAAAGATTAGTTTTTTTATAATGAATATCCATAAACTGACCGACATAATTAAAACCACCTGCTTTTTTACCCGAACCAATAGCTGACTTTCGCATGCCCCCAAAGGGTTGTCTAATAACAATAGCCCCTGTTGTACCACGGTTGATATAAAGGTTTCCTGCTTTTATGTTCTCTTTCCAATGGTCTACTTCTCTTTTATCTAAAGACTCTATTCCCGAGGTCAGTCCATATCCAGTAGAGTTCACAATGTCTATTGCCTCATCTAAGTCTTCGGCGCACATTACTGAAAGAACCGGTCCAAAAAGCTCATGCATATGACAAAAACCACCCTTTTTAGTTCCCCATCTCAACGAAGGTTTTAACATGTAAGGATTTTCTTTATCTGCATAGGCTGGAGGAACTAACCACTCTTCGCCCTCAGCAAGAGAGTCAAGTGCTTTTTCTAAATTTCCACTCACTAGGTTTGAAAGTGTTCCAATACGGTTTTTAAAATCCCAAACTGAACCTGTTTCTAATGACTCAACCGCTTGGGTAAGTGTCTTTTTAAAGGTTTCATCTTCATACACTTCTTTTTCTAAGACTAAAAGTGAAGTAGCTGAACACTTCTGCCCTGAGTTATGAAAGGCAGAGACAAGCACATTTTTAATGGCTTGATCTCGGTCTGCTAAAGCGGTAACAATGGTGGCATCTTTACCACCCGTTTCCGCACTTAAAGCAATGTCAGGACGTGCCTTAATAATCTCATATGCCGTTTTTTCTCCCCCTGTAAAGATTGTAAAATCTATATCTTTACTTGGTATCATATGTAGACCAATATCTTTACCACTTGCCGGAACGAACTGAAGCGTATTTTTACTCACACCTGCGTCCCAAAAACATTGACACAGTCTATAACCACATAGGGTTGAATCTGCAGCTGGTTTTAAAATAACTGTATTTCCTGCGGCAAGAGAAGCTGCAACACCTCCAGCAGGAATAGCAATAGGAAAGTTCCATGGGCTAATAACAAGACCTACACCCTTACCCTTTGCTTCTACTCCCGTAAGCCCTGACATCTTTGCAACAGAGTAAGGATAAAAGTTTACAAAGTCTATCGCTTCAGAAACCTCAACATCAGTTTCAGTAAAGACCTTACCCACCTCAGCAGCTGCTACTCCAATTAAATCAGCACGTGCCACTCTAAGTTCATGGGCAACATTCATTAAGACTTCTTGTCTTTGTAAGGCTGACATCTTTCTCCAACCATCAGGGTCTTCTTTTGCTGTGTTAATGGCTATTTTCATATCTTGTTCATCTGCTCTTAAGTAAGAACCTACTATTTTTTTATCATGGTATAAAGACTTATCTATAACCTCTATACGCTCACCATTATGAACAATTTTTCCACCTACAACAGGGTAAGCATTAAAGCCTTCGACATCAGCTATATTTTTCCATTTAAGACAAATTTTTTCTGCCCAGTCTCTATTACTTTTAAGTACAAAGTCCGTATCGCTCTCATTTTCAAATTGGTAGTTTTTCAGCTCTATTTTTTCTCTAATAACTTCTTCATTTCTATTTTGTGTTCGGTAAGGCTTTTGGTAAACACTCGGTATCAGCTCTATAGCATCATCATACGACTTTACTAAAATATCCCATGCCGGTGTATCTACTTCAAGATTAAAACTATGACGTAAGAAATTCTGCTCCGCTGTGTTCTCATCAAAACGCCGTACTAAATAAGCAATGGCATTAGTAAATGTCTCTTTAGTTGCCGTAGGTGCATAAAGAATAACATTTAAACCCTGCTCTTTTAAGAGTTCATACGCTGCTTCACTCATACCCTCTAACATCTCAGCACTGACATACTGTTCTACATCTCTACGCTTAGCTAACAACATAGCAAGGGCATGGTCAAAGAGGTTATGTGAAGCGACTCCTGTGTGAACATACGGAGCTACTTCAACATCTAAAAGGTAATCCATAGCAATTTTAAAGTTTGCATCAGACTCTGCCTTTGAAGAGTAAGTCACATTAGGCCATCCTCGTAAAGAAGCTTCGGTAAGTTCCATCTCTTGATTAGCACCTTTAACAATACGAATTTTGATAGGTGCCCCACCCTTTTGTACCCGTTGTTTAGCCCAAACAGCCAAACCTTTAATATAAAAAAGTGCATCAGGAAGATAGTTTTGAATAACAATACCAGCATAAAGGTTTTTAAATTCATCTTTGTCTAGGGTCTGTTTGAAGATATCTATAGTAAGTTCTAAATCTCTGTACTCTTCCATGTCAAGGTTTACAAACTTATATTGTTCTTTTCCTTTAGCATCTGTGTAAGGATTTTCCATCGCAACTCTGTAAACTTTTTCAAGTTGTACTGCAATTTTTTCTATATTGTTTTCATGCGCATGAGGGATTATTTGAGAAAAAAGGTTTGAAATTTTTATAGAGAGGTAGTCAATATCAGGGTTTTGCAAGAGCTTAATGTACTTAGCCACTCTTTCGTCAGCTTCTTGTGTACTTAAGACAATCTCCCCAATAACATTAATGTTTACTCGTGTTCCCTCTGCTCGTCTGGCTTTCATATGTTTAGAAAGTACAGGGTCTTCCCCTTGAATAACGATACTAGAGATGTCATTTCTAAGGTACTTAATAAACAAAGGAATAGAGATAGAGCTCACATAAACACCCACATCTCTAAAGAGCCAGATAAGAATCTGTTCAAACTGAGAAAAGAAATTTGTATTCTTGTATTTTGCAAAGATATGTTCGAGTTGATTAGCCACTCTGTCGGGGTTATGGGAACGGAAACTTTGGTCTAAAAGCTCAATTAAAAATATTTTATTAACAGGGTTTTCTAACATCTTGAGCATCATCTCATGAAAGTCTTTTTCTTTACCCTTTCGTGAAACTTGAATCTTCTTCTGCCAGACATAAGCGACACTTTTAACCTCTTGGATAATATCAGATTCAATACTCATTAATAATCCTTAAAAAAATAAAATAAATCGCTTTCTGCTCATTGCTTGTCTTTAGTCTATAACTCTTTTGCTTTTTCGTAAGCTTTTTCAATCGCAGCCATACATGAGGCTCTTACACCACCATCTTCTAAGGCACCGTAACCTGCGGCTGTTGTTCCACCCGGGCTCATCACACCATCTTTTAAAATGGCAGGATGAACATCTTGAATAAGTTCACCAAAACCACCAAAAAGCCCACGCATTACAGACATCGCATACTCACGTTTAAGCCCTTGTTTTACGGCACCATCGGCTAAAGCTTCTGCAATCAGAGCTAAATAAGCAGGTCCACTTCCAGCTAAACCTGTTGCAATGTCAAGCTCTTTTTCAGAGTCTAACCACAGTGTTGTTCCAATTGCCCCTAAAACTTCAGAAGCTTCATCTTTAAAACTTACATCACCTGTCATCGTTGTCATAGACCGGCCAACACTAGCTGCTAGGTTCGGCATAGTTCTTACCACCGCACCCGATTGAATGTTATCTTTTAGTTTTGCAACCGACGTTCCTGCAAGAACAGAATAAACGACCTTTGCCTTACCCTTAAATTTTGCACCCACTTCTACAACATTAGCAGGTTTTACACAAAACAGAAGTGTCTTATCTGTAATATCAAAGTCAGCAAGAAGGTATTTTTCTACTTTTACACCCAAATCTTTTTCAAACTTCTCTAGTTTTTCTATACTTCTTCCAACAACTTCTATTTTATAACTGTTCTTTAATCCCTGAGCTATGCTCAAGCCCATGTTTCCATTTCCTATAAAGGTTACTGTTTTCATATCTTTATCTCGATTCATAATTTATAATTACTAGATTATATCAGATTAAGTCTCATTTGTTAAAATTGGGCAGTTTTACACAAGGAAGCACTTTGGATACACCTGTTTTAATCTCATTTTCACTCTATATTTTTGTTATGGTCGCCATTGGTGTTTATTTTTATTTCAAGACCGAGGACTTAAGCGATTATATTCTTGGTGGTCGTGGGCTTTCACCTTCGGTCACGGCATTAAGTGCAGGTGCTTCAGATATGAGTGGTTGGCTTCTTTTAGGGCTTCCTGGAATGATGTACTCTGATGGAATTGTAGGGTCTTGGATTGCTATTGGTCTTATTATTGGGGCTTACCTAAACTGGCATTATATTGCTAAACCACTTCGTATTTACACCCATCATCTTAATGATTCTATTACCATTCCTGATTATTTTTCTAACCGTTTTGAAGACAAGAACAACCTACTTCGTATTGTAACCGCCCTTGTAATTTTACTTTTTTATACACTTTACACCTCTTCGGGTTTAGTTGGAGGTGCCAAACTTTTTGAAGCAACCTTTGGGCTTGATTATGACACAGCTCTTTTAGTGGGTTCTTTTATCATTGTCTCTTACACATTTTTAGGTGGGTACAACGCGGTATCTTGGACAGATTTTATTCAAGGTATTTTAATGATGCTAGCCCTTATTATTACACCTGTTGTCGTTATTTATGAACTTGGTGGTTTTGGTGAAGCATTGAGCGCTATAGAAAGAATTGACCCCAGCCATCTAGACTTTTTTAATGGGGCTTCTTTTATTGGCATAGTCTCTTTAATGGCATGGGGGCTTGGGTACTTTGGACAACCTCATATATTAGTGCGTTTTATGTCCATTAAAGAGCCTTCGGATATTCCTCTTGCAAAAAACATTGGAATGTCATGGATGATACTTTCAGTAATAGGTTCATTAATGGTAGGTTTTTTTGGTCTGGCGTATGTCAGTGCCCATGGTATAGATATACAAGACAGTGAAAAGATTTTTATTACTCTTTCTCAACTTCTGTTTAACCCATGGATTGCAGGGTTTTTACTCGCTGCTATCTTAGCTGCGATTATGTCTACTATTGATTCTCAACTCCTTGTTTCATCTTCTGTTTTAACACAAGACATCTATCATGCCGTCTTACGCAAAAATGCTAGTGAAAAAGAATTGGTATGGGTTGGACGGGCTACTGTAATTTTAATCGCAGTTATTGCTTGGGCTCTCTCTCTTGACGCTAATTCTTCTGTACTTAAGTTAGTCTCTTATGCTTGGGCAGGTTTCGGGGCAGCTTTTGGACCACTGATTATTTTATCTTTATATAATGCTAATGTAACACGATTAGGCGCCATTGCAGGAATGCTTACGGGAGCACTAGTTGTTATTGTGTGGAAACAACTTGAAGGAGGTTTGTTTGACCTCTATGAGCTTCTTCCCGGTTTTATTTTTGCAAGTTTAGCTATAATTATTTTTAGTAAATTTGGACAAGAATGTTCCTCAGAGATCAAACAGACCTTTGATGATGTTCATACCAAACTCGAAGGAAACAAATGAAAACTATTTTAACTAGTTTAGTACTTACATCAAGCCTACTTCTTAGCGACCAGATGCCTTCAATGAATGGGCAGAACATGGAACTGATGATGCAAGATATGCAGAAAATGCAATCGTGTATGGCAAAAGTGAACTTTGACTCTTTAGCGGGTCTTCAAGAAAAAGCATTTAGTGTTCAAAAAGAAATTGAACAGATGTGTAAACAGGGCCAACGAGACAAGGCGCAACAGACTGCTATTTCATTTTCTAATGAGGTTATGGCATTTCCTGCAGTTGTACAGTTAAAAGCATGTTCAAAAGGAACATCTATGGAGAGTATGATGGAAATGAGTAAACAAGACTTCGAGAAAAATCATGTTTGTGATGGAACGAAGGCAAACTTTGGCTTACCTTCAAAGCAAAGAATTCAGTGGTAGCCTTTTAATGTAAGGCTTTTCCACAACCGTGGTAAGTCTTACCATTAAGTTTCACTGTAACCTTAGACTCAAAAGCTTTTCCTGTCATGCTGTCACTACACTTTTTACCCTCGATTAAAATATTTACAAAACCTTTAATTCGGTAACGTGTACTTCTTTGTGAAGTAAAAGGCTTAGGCAGTTGAAGTTCATACTTCTCTTGTCCATAATCCATAACAAGAAGTGTCTTTTTACCACCTTGCCCTATTTCTAAATACCAACCTGGTTCATTCCCCGTAGCTCTAAAGTCATTTCCACGAAGTTTAGAATCTTCCCAGATAGCTTTATAACGGTTATTTGTACAATTTCGATACTTACCCTCAGGTGTATCAAGCATAGCTTCATAACCCTTAGTAAAAAAGCGTATACCCTCTTTTTCATACTTCGTACCACTTGCCGAAGGGACCTGTTCTAATGCCGTGGAAATTGTGTCGGTAAAAAGCCAGGCTTTGTCATTTTTAAGTTCAATTACAAAACTAGCCGTGGCGGTCTGCGAAGCAGAAGTTTCTTTAGTAAAATGTTTTTTATCTTGACATTCGTAAACAAAGGTTTGTGATAAGAGTAGAGAGAAAGTAAATGTTAAAAGAAGAAGTGACTTCATTTGAAATCCTTAAAAGTTTTCGCCCGAAGGCGAAAGGTATTATTTATTGAAAAATACTAATCATTACACCAGCCGCAACTGCTGAACCGATAACACCGGCAACATTTGGACCCATTGCATGCATAAGAAGCATGTTATTTCTATCATACTCCATACCAACTTTGTTTGAAACACGCGCTGCCATTGGAACCGCAGAAACACCTGCTGAACCAATTAATGGATTAATCTTAGAACCAGGGAAAAGGTTCATAAGTTTAGCCATTAACACACCCGCTGCTGTTCCAATTGAAAAGGCAGTAAGCCCAAGAACAAGAATAGCTAAGGTTTCAATTACTAAAAACTGATCTGCTGCTAGTTTAGAACCAACACCAAGACCTAAGAAAATAGTTACGATGTTAATCAGACCATTTTGAAGTGTATCATTAAGACGTTCAACAACCGCTGACTCTTTTACAAAGTTACCAAACATAAACGCACCAATAAGAGGCGTTGACTCTGGAAGAATCATAATTGCTAAAGTAAGTACCATAATAGGGAAAACAAGTTTCTCTAAACGGCTAACATGACGTTTAGTTATCATTTTGATTTTACGTTCTTTATCTGTTGTTAAAGCCTTCATTATTGGAGGTTGAATAATCGGGACAAGCGCCATGTACGAATACGAGGCAACCGCAATTGCTCCAAGAAGTTCAGGGGCAAGCCGTGTTGCAATGAAAATAGAGGTTGGACCATCTGCCCCACCAATAATTGAAATTGCCGCAGCTTGTTGAAGGGTAAAGTCAAATAGATCTGTGTACTGAGAAAGTGCAACTGCACCTACAAGTGTACTAAAGATACCAAACTGTGCTGCTCCACCAAGAAGTGCTGTTTTAGGGTTAGAAAGAAGAGGACCAAAGTCTGTCATCGCTCCAACACCCATAAAGATAAGAATAGGGAACATCTCATTAGCAAGACCCATGCTGTAAATAACACCTAAGAAACCGTGAGGTCCGGCAATATTAGCAACAGGAATGTTCGCCAAAAGTCCACCAAAGGCGATTGGTAGTAGTAAAAGTGGCTCATATCCCTTAGCAATCGCTAAATAAAAGAGTAAAAAAGTCACAAGAATCATAATTACACGACCCCATGACTTATGGAAATCACTCATTTGATGCCCGTGAGAGTTTAACTCATCGGGATTAGGATTCATGATGGCATATACACCTGTTGATTTTAAAAAACCAGTAGCCATAGCGCTCATACTTTGAGATTTATAGTTCTCTTCTTTATGCGTACTTGCTACTTCTTCACTCGTTGCATGTTCATTTGCATTAAGGCTTAGTGCAAAAACTGCAAGTAAAATTAACTTGATTAAAAACTTCATTGATTATCCTAAGACTGCTACAACTTGACCTTCGACTACTGTGTCGTTAGTTGCTACGTTGATTGATTGAACTACACCACCACGAGGTGCAATAACATCAATTTCCATTTTCATAGACTCAAGAATTAAAATTACATCACCTTCTTGAACTGACTGACCCGGATTAGCAACAATTTTCCAAACTGAACCTGGAAGAAGTGCTTTAATATCTTCACCCTCACCTGTTGGTGCTGATGTTTGAGCAGACTCGCCATTAACTGCAGTTACTTGAATATCTGCATCACCTTCAGCAACTTGAACACTGAATTTTTCTCCGTTTACTACTACTGTGTATGAACCTGAACTCATATTACTTCCTTCTGTTGGCATATCTGAGATTTTTCTAACATTGACTTCGGCTTCACCTTTTAAGAAAGTGATACCTTTTTCTTGACAAGCAGCTGCAATGAAAACATTTTCTTCTGATGTTTCAATACCTTCTTCTTCAAGTTTAGCTGACCAGTATGATAAAGATTTTGTTTCATCTTTATCTGCAAGATCAATAGCATTTTCTGTTGTTGGCTCTAACTTCAATTTTTCAGAAGCAATTTTAACAATTTCTGGATCTGGAGCAACAGGAGTTTTTCCAAAATAACCAAGAACCATTTTTCCATATCCTGGAGCAATTGCTTTCCAAGGACCTTGCATAACATTGTTAAGTGCTTGTTGGAAGTAAAACTGAGAAACAGGTGTTACAGACGTTCCGTAACCACCACGCTCTACAACTTCACGCATTGCGTCAATAACATCAGGAAAACGATCTAAGATGTTGTTGTCACGCATCATTTGTGTATTTGCAGTCAAAGCGCCACCAGGCATTGGTGAAAATGGAATAAGAGGAGAAACCATAGTTGCTTCTGGAGGCATAAAGTAATCTTCTAAAGATTTAGCTACTTCTTTTTCGTAAGCTAGGATTTTATCGATTTCTAAACCACCAAGGTCAAACTTGCTTCCCTTAGTTGCATGAAGCATAGTAAGGATGTCTGGCTGAGATGTTCCACCACTTACTGGTGCTGCCGCCATATCTATACCATCAATGCCTGCTTCTAAAGCTGCTAAATATGAAGCAACTGAAACACCTGCTGTTTCATGCGTATGAAGACGTAAGTGCGTTCCTTCTGGAACAAGTTTACGTGCCATTTTAATGGTTTCGTATACTTTAGTAGGAGACGAAGTTCCTGAAGCATCTTTGAAACAGATAGAATCGTAAGGAATCCCAGAGTCTAAAATCTCACGTAAAGTCTTCTCATAGAACTTAACATCATGAGCACCTGTACAACCTGGTGGTAAGTCCATCATTGTTACTACTACTTCATGTTTTAAACCATGATGAGCAATTCTTTCGCCTGAGTACTTAAGGTTTTCAACATCATTAAGTGCATCAAAGTTACGAATCGTTGTTGTTCCATGCTTTTTAAACAGTTTTGCATGCATATCTACAAGTTCACGTGAACCTGTGTCTAACATAACTGTATTTACACCGCGTGCAAGTGTTTGAAGATTTGCATCCGGTCCAACGATTTCACGGAAACGGTCCATCATTGTAAATGCATCTTCATTTAAGTAAAAATATAGAGATTGAAAACGTGCTCCGCCGCCAAACTCAAAGTGTGTGATCCCCGCTTCTTTCGCTGCTTCTACTGCAGGAAAGAAGTCATCCATTAATACACGACCACCAAAGACAGATTGAAATCCATCTCTGAAAGTTGTGTCCATAATGTCAATAAACTTTTTCTTAGCCATTTTAATCCTTAACTATTTTACTTGATTATGGTGTTGAATTGCAGCTGAAATAGCAGCAATTTTTGCACCCTTGTTAGTGTTACCCTTAGCAGACGGCTTTGGAGGCGTCGGTGCTGGTTCAGGAAAAAACTTATGTATGATATAAGACTGAAGGTTCATAGCCACTATCATTAAAACGAGGAAGGCGAAAACCGTTCCCATTCCTAATGCCATAAATTTAAAACCTTCGAAAACTAGATTTTCCATGGTTTCCCTTTTTAAAAAATTTTGTATATATTAGTACAAAGATGATTAAATGTTTATGTAAATTATAAATTGAACGAAATTTTCTCAAGAATTTGTTACTTATTTACGTTACATTTTTTTCACTCACAAATAGTTTTAAAAGAAGATAATTTTTTAATATTATTTTAGGTAATATTGCGAGTCTTTAACTCTATTGGATTACAATAGGTTCAGTTACAATTTAATAATTCAGGATATTTATGATCGCAGGTATGTTTCAAGACGAGCTTATGGCTTATATTTTATTTGGTATTATCTTAAACTTCGGATTTTCTTTGATGTTTGGCATTTACCTGAGTAAAAATATTGGTATGCAAAATATGATGGAGATGAAGGGTGAGAAGATTCAATCTCCCCTACTTCGATTAAGTATACTCATTCCTTACGCAAAAATGTTAATTACTTTATACCGCGTGGCTGTTTTACAGTTTTATTTTCTTAACCAAGGAAGAAGTCATAAAGAGTTTTGGGTTTACCTCACAAGCGAACACTCTTAATCACTTCTTTGGTGGTAGTAAAAAACAATTTTCTACATTAACATCTGACCAAATCCCTGCTTTTTTAACTTTAGCCCTTTTTACTGCACGTTTAAACCGGTACTCAATCACGCTGTCCTCAAAGATGTAACTTGGTATCAACCGAGCATATCCTTTTTCAACAAGTGCTTCACTATATGTATATCCCGAACTCAAATGCAAAAGACATTTTCCATCCATTGAGCTGACGCTATACTGCTGTTGTATATGTAAAGAACTCGCAGCATATGCCTTCTCTTTAGGATACGCCAACCGAAACTCTCTTAAGTAGTTTTTGCAAGTACTGTTAACGTCAGTACGATTTAAGAGTTCTGGAACTGTTTCTACTGCATAAGGTTGGCATAAAAAGGGTTGTTGTTTATAACTCATGTGTAAGAGAGCATTGTTTTCTACTCTTTTTAAAAGAGCAACAACATTTTGTGCATAAATAAAATTTATTAATAGTATTAATAATACGAATATTTTACTCATTCTATCCTCATTTCTAATATCACAGAGATGTTACCTTTTGTAATAGTTTTAAATTGTTAACCATTTTTTTACTATTTTTTAAGACCCGAACCTTAAAGAATTTTACTTTTTTCTCTTTTTAGTTACAAAAATTCACAATTTTCACAAATAAGCTTAAGCCTAAAGCTCCATAAACAAGGAGCCTTTAGTCTGTTTACCATTCGTTTACTTAAGTAAAACATTTAATTTGATTATGATATTAATAAGTTTTTCTTTTTTTTGTATAATTTCACGTTTAATTTTTCAAGGGGTTTATTTGATACGAAACTTATTACTTTTTCTTTTGTTAACGCTAGAAGTTTTTGCTCTTTCACCAGAGCAATTAAGAGTTTTACAAACTGTTAGAGATGTAGCACGTACTATACCAGATCATAAGGGTGAAACTTATGAAAACACTCTCGCTGCAATTTGTCTTACTGAGAGTAGCGCAGGAAAAAACATTATTGGGGACTTTAAAAAGGGCATTGTTATTACAAAAGCTTCTTTAGGTGCCATGCAAGTTCAAGTAGCTACCGCACGTTACATTGCTAAACGTGTAAAAGACTTGGCTTGGATTAACAAGCTTAGTGATGCCCAAATTGCAAACAAGCTTTTAACTGATGTTAAGACATCGGCACAGGTTTCAGCTTACTACTTAACTATTTTAAAAAAGAGTCGAACCCATTACTTTAACATGGTTAGTGGTTATAACGGGGGAATGTCTAACAATCCTTACTACCAACGTGTGATTAAAAACATGAAAATACTCGACAAATACGTCAAAAATGGCCAATTAATTTAATCTCTTGTGCTAAGGCATTGATTTCTCTGAAGCTTTGTGTATAATATAAGTCTTTATAATAGACTTATTTTGTATCACAGAAGTCTGACTCGGGGGTTCGATGCGTTACCTTTTTATTTTTTTACTACTATTTTCTCTCTCTTACGGTGCCACACCATCCTTAAAAACCATGCAAAACGAACATCGCATTGCTTATGTTATTGGTAATGGGGATTATGATGAGTCACCTATCGATTATGCAACACTTTCAGCACAACGTATGCGCGACTTTTTAGAGCGCTATGACTTTGAAGTTGTATATAAAGAAGATGCAACTAAACGTGACATCATTAAAGGACTTCGTACCTTTACAAGTCTTATGCGTAAAGAGAGTGTTGCCGTTTTCTTTTACGCAGGACACAGTGTTCAAGTAAGAGATAAGAACTATCTTATTCCCATTGACACGTCCATTGAAAATGACCACCATGTTTTGTATGAAGCAATTGAGCTTAATGCTATTTTGAAAAAAATGAAATCTTCTCAAAATCGTCTGAATATTGTTATCATCAATTCAGGTCATAACAACCCTTTTGGAGAGCGTTACCGTACTAAGAAAAAAGGAATGGCAGACATTAAGACGGACAATCACATGGACCTCATTTTTTCCACTGTACCTAACAAGTTTTCTAAACCCTACCCTTTTACGACAAAACTAACGGCTATTTTATCACTCAAAGGTACGGCAAATGTAGATGGTTTTAGACTGCTTAAAAAGAAATACAAGTACCCTTATATAAAACTCTCAGGAGAGACCTTTTACTTTAACATACCTGATACTCTTGTAGACAGAGATACTAAACTTTGGAAGAAAAGCCTAAAACTAGGGACAACCGATTCTTTTACTCGCTATCTTAAAAAGTTTCCAAAAGGAAAATATTTCAAAGATGCTCATGCTAAAGTAGAAGAACTTAGACTCAAGAAAATTGAGCAAGAAGAAAAACAGAAGTACTTAGAAAAGATGGCTAAAAAAGATGAAGAGGCTGCCCTTGCCTTAGAAGTATTAAAACAAGAAACTAAAGCAAAAATCTTAGCAGATGCCGAAGCAAAACGTCTTGAAGAAGAAAAGACTAAAGCAATAGAAGAGGCAGCTCTTGCCGCCGCAGGAGAAGAAGAAAAACGTCTTTTTCGTGAAAGTGCTCGTTTTGTTGAACCCGTTATGGTACTCATACAACCTGGAAAGTTTCTAATGGGAAGCGATGATGAAAATAGTGATGAAAAACCTGTTCATGAAGTTAACATCGACAAGCCTTTTTACATTGGACGTTATGAAATTACTAACATTGAATACAAAGAATTTTTAGCCGCTACAAAAAAGAAGGTAATGATTCCACCCAACTGGACAGGAGATATGCAACCTGCAGTGGGAGTAAGTTGGGACGAAGCGAATGCCTACGCGGCGTGGCTTAGCGATATAACCCAGAAGAAGTACCGTTTACCTACAGAAGAAGAGTGGGAGTACGCAGCTAAAGCCGGAACAACAACCCGTTATTTTTGGGGAGATGTTTATCAAAAAGAGAGTTCTTGGTTAAAGACCTTTCCAATTAAAACCCATGAGTACGCTTGGGTAAAAACAAATTCTAAAGATATCACCCATACAGTTGGTGGTAAGAAAGCGAATGCTTGGGGCATTTATGACATTACAGGAAACGTTTGGGAATGGTGTAGTGACACCTACACAGATGACTACAACACACCTGCTGAAGAAGAGTCCTTAAAAGTAATTCGTGGAGGATCATGGTTCTCAACACCCGATGAAATCACCCTTTCACATCGAGGGGCTAATGTAAAAGACTTTATTAGTTACAGTATTGGGTTTAGGTTAGTTCGTGAGAAATAAGATACAATTGAGTTAAGAGACTTCATGTAAGAAGTCAAAAATCAGGAGGTTGGTTATGAGTGATTTTCAATTAAAAGCTGTACTCACAAGCCTCTCTGCCATCCTATTTTCTCTATTTTTCATCCTCTTAGCCCTTGTCTTACCTGCACAAAAAAACTACTTAGATGTTGAACATAAAGCCCCTGAAACTGAATTTCAAAAAATGTCAAAAAGTATGCGTGATGGGTTTAAAAAGTAGTTAGGTTTAAAATTGATGTTTATACATTGAGGGTGTGTTAAAAGTGGTGGGTTTGCACGGATTTGAACCGTGGACCACTCCGTTATGAGCGGAGGGCTCTAACCAACTGAGCTACAAACCCACTTTAAGGTCGAGATTATAGGGTGTTAATACTTATATCTATCTAAATCTACCTACAAAAAACGTATTTTATTATTTCTCTAGTGGGTCGATGAGTCTTCTGTCTGAGTTATAATAAAAAGTGAACCTAAAGGCTACTAAGTTCTGTAGTACGGCTAAAATGATCATAAAGTTTACAAAACTACTTCCTCCGTATGAGAACATGGGCAGAGGAACTCCGACAACCGGGGCCAAACCGATGGTCATTGCAATGTTAACACTCATATAAATAAAAAATAAAAACGCTATGGAGAGGCTAACTACTTTAATGTAGTAGTCAGTACTGAACCAACTCGTAGAGAACATATGTAAAATTATGGAGGCATAAATAGTAACTAGCAAAAAGCCACCTACAAAACCAAAACGCTCTATAACATAAGCAAAAATAAAATCACTTGAAGCAATAGGTAAAAACTTCATTTGAGTCTGTGTTGACCCTTCGACAGAATTTCCAGAAAACCCCCCTGAACCGATGGCAATAATAGATTGTTGAACGTGGTAAGAAGGCTTTTCACTTAAAAAATCGTGAATACGTTTCTTTTGATACTCATGAAGTTGCCCATATAAAAGAGGTGCTGTAAGTAAAAGTCCTACGGCAATAGTCGCCCAAATTTTCCAATACACTCCAATCACAAACAAAACACCAAAACCTAAGAGCATCAGAACCATCGCTGTTCCTAAGTCAGGTTCTTTTGCTATAAGTAAGAAAGGAAGAAGGATAAAAAAGCTTAATTTTAAAAAATCTTTTAAACGATAACCATCATGCGGAGGTGGATTTTTATTAATAAGATACGCCAACATTAAAATAAATGCGGTTTTAATGAGTTCAGAGGGTTGTAGGGTAAAGTTAATAAAAGGCAATTCTAACCAACGTTTTGCACCTAAACGAGACAATCCTACAAATTCTACTGCAATAAGAAGCCCAATATTTAGCCAATAAATAATTGGAATAAGCCAAGAGAAGCGTCGGATAGGAAAAAGAAAAAAGAAAATGAAGACCATTATGCCCACCAGAACATAAACCGTATGCTTTTTTGCAAGCGCAGGAACAATTTCGCCAATAAGCATCCCTGAAACAAGGACAAGAGGAACAATTAAAGCAATTAAAATATAGTCAAAATGTGCTATAATTCGGCGATCTATTTTTTTAAACATGACGAATTATAACATAGCAACTCTCGAAAAATAATTTTATTGAACCCTCTGAACAATTAGACTATTCTCAGAGTGTTTTACAGAGGTGATATTGTTCAAAACTTTTTTTGAGTCATAGCCGTAGCTCTGACGATGAAAAATTTTGTGCAAGATTATTTCTGTAAAACACTCCCAAAGGGCAAAAAGATGAACACACTATTACTTCGTTGAAAACACTTGAAGCTACTAGTAGCTCCTGCATGATTTCATCTTGTACTAGTATATTTCTCTTTTTGCTGAGAACAGTCTAATTGTTCAGAGGGTTCAATTCAACCTAGGCTTTTTTATGCATGAAACAACTGACTTCCTTTGTGAAGCCCCCGAACGTTTAGACAAGTTTTTAAGTATCGTTCTTGAAAGCACTCGTAACCAAGTTCTCTCTTTAATTAAAGATGGCGCCGTAACTGTTGATGGCAAGACCGTAACTAAGGTAGGACTCAAGCTCAAAGTAGAGCAAAAAGTACATATTGACTTTCCAGAACCTGTGGTTACGGAACCTCTAAAAATTGACTTTGATGTTGAAATTTTATATGAAGATGAAGACCTTCTTGTAATTAACAAACCCAAAGGACTTACCGTCCACCCTGCCCCTTCAGTAAAAGAGCCAACCCTAGTGGACTGGTTAAAACATAAGGGTATTCGTCTTTCTACCATCAGTGGAGAAGAACGTCACGGTATTGTTCACCGTTTAGACAAGGGAACCACCGGTGTTATGGTTGTGGCGAAAAATAATGATACGCACCATGCACTTTCACTTCAACTTCAAGACCGTACAATGGGTCGCTACTACCTTGCCATCATTAACATTCCTTTAAAAGACAACATCATTGTAGATAAACCTATTGCTAGAAATTCTACAAACCGTCTTAAAATGGCAGTCGTTGAAGAAGGAAAAGAGTCTAAAACACAGTTCACTAAACTTTATCCATCTCATGATGAAAAGACTGAACTTATTGCTTGTAAACTTTACAGCGGTCGAACCCATCAGATTCGTGTTCACCTTGAAAGCCTCGGTCGTGGCATAGTTGGTGACCATTTATACGGATTTAAGAGCAAAGAAGATAAAATCTCTGAGATTTTATTACATGCATATATCTTATACTTCGTACATCCAACATCGGGTGAGAAGATGGAGTTTGTAGCCCCTGTTCAAGAGGCAATGATAGAAAATTTAAAAAATAATTTTGATATGGAGTTTATTAATGAAGCACTTGTTTCTAGCGATTTCAGTCGCCACTTTAGCGATATTTAGTGGTTGTACGGGACAACCTACACCACCAGCAGAACCACAAATTGACCCAACTCTACCCACAGTAACTGTAAATGGTCATATTGAATCGATGTCAAGTATCGCATTTGAATGGAAACCTCTTGCAGATCCTCGTGTAAAGGGGTACTTTGTTTACCGTAATGACCCGAAGACTGAAGATCCTAAACTTACACGTCATGACACCGTGGAGTCACGTTTTGTTTCTCATTACACAGACAAGAAGTTAGACCCTAGCACCACATACATTTACCGTTTTTCTGCTTATAACAAAAAACTGCAGGAGTCTGATGCGTCTAAAACTTACCGTGTAACCACTAAACCTGTTTTGGCTTCAGTCAGTTTCTTTGACTCTATTGGAAATCTTCCTCGTATTGCAAAACTTATTTGGCGCCCACATGACAATCCTTCTGTAAAAGGATACATTGTAGAACGTCAAAATATTGAGAACCCAGAGTGGATTAAGATTGCAACGATAGAGTCACGTCTTCAAGCTGAATACATTGACATGAACCTTGATGACAACCGTGTTTACAAGTACCGTCTTCGTGCCGTGACATATGAAGGTATTGAGTCTACACCAAGTGACATTGCAAAAGTAGTAACCAAACCTCTTCCAAAAGTTATCGCAGAGCTTAAAGCAACTACTAAAGAGCCAAAATTTATTTCTCTTTCTTGGAAAGCAAGCGATGAAAAAGATATCGCTTTTTACAATATTTACAGAAGTGAGTCAGGTGATGGTTCTTATGACTACTACGTTAAACTCAACGAAACTACTTTTAAAGATGAAGTTGATGAAGATGGTAAGAACTACTTCTACGTAGTAACCGCCGTAGATGAAGATGGACTAGAGTCTACTAAGCAAAGTAATCCTGCTCATGGAAGCACTTTAGCCAAACCTGAAATGCCAACCTTTATTGATGCTATTATTAAAAATTCATCAGCAATCTTACGTTGGAAGAACAATGACCCTCGTGCAAAAACCTTTACAGTGATTCAAACAACACAAGAGTCTTGGATTAGTTCAACAACTCAAGAAATCACGGGTATTAAAGGTTCAACTATCACCGTTAGAGACCTAAAGCCTGATACTCAGTATAAATTTCAAATCATGGCAGTAGATGCAAACAGCATCAGCTCATTACCAACAGAACCTGCAAACGTACTGTTCTCAACACCAGATAGGTAAGAATGCCACATATTCAAATCAAAGAGTTTAAAGAACTAAGCTTTCCTTTCTCACATGAGGAAGTTGACTTTAATTTTATTGCCACTAATGTAAATTATCCTGATGACAAACTCATCTGTGCCAAGAGTGAAGATAAAACCTTTTTACTTCAACTCAAACATAATGAGCATAAGTGGCTTTTAAAAAGTGACAAGGTTACACGTGTCTCTCCAAACTTTCACATTAAGCGTGCTCTTAATGCTTATGCTGACAAGGCAAACTTAGAGATTTTATTTTCAAATTTAAACCAAAAAGAGATGCACCATAGAGACAAAGAGTCTGCGCTTAAGTCAATTGATTTTTTTGCACAAAGTTTTCCAGAGGCTAAAGAAATTTGGATTGAAGTCGGTTTTGGTTCAGGGGTTCATCTTATTCACCAAGCGGAGAACAATCCTGATGTTTTACATATTGGTATTGAGATTCATAAGGCTTCAGTGGAACAAGTCCTAAAACAAATTGCCATTAAAGAACTTGACAATGTTATGCTTCTTGACTTTGATGCCCGTCTATTTTTAGAGTTTGTCCCTTCTAATGTAGTGGGTAGAATTTTCGTTCATTTTCCTGTTCCTTGGGATAAAAAACCTCACCGTCGTGTCATTTCACACGCCTTTATTTCTGAGTCCTTACGGTGTTTAAAAGAGAAGGGAACCTTAGAGTTAAGAAGTGACAGTGAAAACTACTTTGCTTACTCATTACAGACCTTTTTAGATTTAAACCAAAGTGACTTTAGAGTACGTAAGAACCAAGACATTGGTATTCTTTCTAAGTATGAAACCCGTTGGCGTATGATGGATAAAAACATTTATGACATCACCTTAACCAACCATGAAGTTTCTGAAGTGCTTGAGAATAACTTTGACTTTAGCCTAAAGGGTAAACTTCAAGCAGACATGCAAGCCTTAGATGGAAGCACTCATAAATATGAAGATTGTTTTATTCACTTTGAACGTCTGTATAAAATGCAGACAGGAGACTACTTTCTTCGTCTTTCTATGGGTTCTTTTGATAAGCCTGAGCACCTCTTTTTAATCATTAAAGAAGAGGCTTCAAGCTACTTTCCATCCGAACCAATTGGTTCACGTACCAACTACCAGTCGCATCTCAAACTAAAGGCACTTCTGTATGGATAAAGTCATTATTGCAAAAGATTTAACCCTCTCGTACAACAACAACGAAACCATTATCAACCAAAGTACCTTTGACATTAACTCTGGTGACTTTGTTTTCATTACGGGAGCAAGTGGTAGTGGTAAATCTACTCTGCTTAAATCTTTGTACGGTGCACTGCCTCCAAAAAAAGGTGAATTAAGCGTAGGTGGGGTTACGCTTAATAACATCAGTTCTAAAAAGCTTAACTTTTTACGCCGTCATGTGGGTATTGTTTTTCAAGATTATAAACTTATTAAAGAGTGGACCATTGAGAAGAATGTAATGCTACCACTGATTATTTCTGGTTACGCAAAAGACGTTTCAGAAGTTCAGGTACAAAAATTGCTCACTCATGTAAAGTTAAATCATCAACTGGGTAAATACCCTTTAGAGCTAAGTGGTGGGGAACAACAACGTGTGGCAATGGCAAGAGCTTTAGCGCATAATCCTATCATTATTTTAGCTGATGAGCCTACGGGAAATCTTGATGACTATTCATCTCAGGTAATTTGGAATCTTTTAGAGGGTGCATGTACTCAACTAAAGACGACAGTAGTGGTTGTAACCCACCATATTCCAGAGACTATGAAGGTTGATTATAAGCATTTTCACATCGAATATGGAAGTATATATGAAGTCAATTAGAAGTCACTTTTCGCTTATTGCAGCACTTTTCACCATTCTTTTTACAGTTCAAGTTTACCAAATCTTAGACCGTTCTATTAGCTCATACGAAGAGACACTTCGTGCCAACTATTCTATGGTTGTTATTGCTACGTCTGCTCTCGATGAAGGACCTATTAAAGCCCGTTTTCCATTAGTGCGTTCACTTGAAGAAATAAGCCCAGAAAAGGTTATTAAACGTCTTGAAGAAGATATGGATAAGACTAGTCTTGGTCTTTTACGTGCTTCACTTCCTAAGTTTTACAAGCTTTCATTAGAGCATTACCCTCAACCTGAAGAGGTAGATATGCTTTCATCTAAACTGATGAACCAAAAAGCTATTAAAAAAGTCGAAAGCTTTTCACAAACTCATGACCAAATTTATAAACTTTTACTTTTGTACAAGGGTGTTACCCAGATTTTTGCCTTTGCAATCTTCATTGTCACTATGCTTTTAATTGCTAAAGAAATGCGTATTTGGCAATTTCAACACCAAGATAGAATGAATATCATGGCACTCTTTGGCGCGCCTATGATGTTACGTTCAGCCGTACTATTTCGTTTAGCTATTATGGACGCGCTTATTGCAGCAACTCTTATTTTAGCTGCCTTTGGGATTATCTCAGTTAATGGTTGGGCTGAGCCTTATTTTGCAGATATCAACATTCATGTGACTGTTTTTAATTATGCAAAAGATAGCTTTTTGCATTATGCAATTGCATTAAGTCTTTCAACACTGTTAGCATCAATGCTAATTCTCACTCATAAAGAAGAGGTCTAATGCGATTTACGCTCTTTATTCTTCTTTTAAGTTCTTTACTCTTTTCTAAAAGCGGTATTGACTCTAAAATCAACACCACTAACAAAAGATTAAAGAAGTTTGACAAGACCTATTCTAATGTTCATAAAAATCTTGCTAAAACAGCGAAACAAATCATTAGAGAAGAACGTACTATTTTACGACAACAGAAAAAACTTCAAGAACTTCAACTAGAGCTCAGTCTAAAAGAGCAAAAGTACCAAGAGAACACTCAAGAGATGCAGTTTCTTAACAAGTCTCAAGTTCAACTTAAAAAGTCACAAGACAAACTTCGTCAAGACCTTGCTTTTATGTTGGCTAAAAATGTTTCCCTTTCATTGATTTTGGATGATGAAAAGGTGAAAAACACAGATGCCCTTATCACTGAAGAAGTTTTTGAAGCATTGAACCAAATCACTAAGGCAAACATCAAAGTTTTACAAGGTAACTTTAGTTCTAACTCTAATAAAATAAACCGTACCCAAAGAAAAATAAGTTCTCTAAAGAAGTCTATTGAATATATTGATGCCAAACATAAAGAAGTACTTAGCATTACAAAGAAAGAGAAGAAGAATCTTAGTAAACTTAAAAAACAAAAAAACAGATATCGTACTTCGGTAAAGAAACTTCTCAAGCAACAAAACAGTCTAAAAAATGAACTGTCTAAGCTTAACATCATCAAACAAGACCAAAAGTCTAAAGCCATTGCAAGAGCAAAAGAGAAACAACGTTTGGCTAAACTAGAGCGTCAACAGCAAAATAACAACCGAGCGAAACCTACCAAAAATCTGCCTAAGGTTAAGTCTAGAACTGACGCATACAGTTCTGTTAAGACAAAACGCTACCGTGGTAAAAAGACTATCGCACCACTTGAGAGTTTTACTATTATGAAAAAATTCGGTCCATATGAAGACCCGATTTACCATATTAAAATTTTTAATGAGTCTATCTCTTTAAAACCTAAAAAGTCTAATGCCAAAGTTAAAAATGTTCTTAATGGTAAGGTAGTCCTTGCTAAAAAGACCTCTTTACTCAACAACATTGTCATCATTGAACATGCTAACGGAATGCATACTATTTACGCGCACTTAGACAAGATTGCACCTACTATTAAAAAAGGGAAGCGTCTTAAAAAGGGTTCTATTATTGGACGGGTTAATGATGAGTTGATGTTTGAAGTCACACAAAGAAACTACCATATTAATCCACTTCAGTTAATTGCTAACCACTAGTTAAATTTTTATGCTTTTCCATTTTCCTAAAGAGAAAACATAATAAAATAGCCCACCTTTAATAAAAGTCTCTGTAACGAGAACAAGATAAACCCAGAAAATATCATCGGTTATTGTACTCACGTACAAGGCAGGTAAAACACGTAAAAAGACCAAAGAACCTACATTAATTTTTAGCGTAGTTCTTGTAGCTCCCGCCCCACGTAGTGCACCACTAAGAACAAAAACTATAGCTAAAGGAACTTGGGAAATCCCTACTAATCTAAGATAGGTAGAAGCAAGTTCTATTGTGTTGACATCTGTAGTGAAGAACTGACAAAAGAACTCAGGAATCCACACTAAAAAAATACCAATAAAACCCATGAATCCTGCCGCTATTTTCACAACTGTCATTGCTTCGTTATGGGCTAATTCCGAATTTTTAGCACCTAAGCTTTGCCCTACTAAAGCCATAGCTGCAATAGAAAAACCAAAACCTGGCATAAAGGCAATACCTTCTATTCTAAGCCCTACTTGGTAACCAGCTAAGGCTTCGGTTCCATACTTTGTAAGCACCATCACAAAGACCATAAACGAGCCCACTGAGATAAAGCGTTCTATCATTGCTGGCACTCCAATTTTAAAGATAGCACGTATACTCTCTTTTGAGTAGTGTACGTAAAACTGCAAGGTACAAGACGTTCTTGAAACAATTACAAAATAAGCAGCCACATTAAAACCGTAAGCAATGATGGTTGCAATAGCTGCACCTTGTATACCCATAGCTTCAAAACCAAAATGCCCAAAGATAAGCGTGTAGTTCAGAAGAACATTTAACAGCGCTGAAACAATTTTAATGTACAAAGAGATAGATGTTTTACCTGCAGCACTTAATGCATTAAAAAATAGGGCATCTAAAAAGATAAGCGGCATTCCTAAAGAGAGGGTCCCAAAGTAAAGCTCACCAAAAGTAGCAACCTCTGAGCTTGTACCCATCCATAAATAGAAATATTCAGCCCCAATATAGCCTACAAATAGAGCAAATAAAGAGAGCACAATAGCAATAATAAAAAGATTAAAAAAGGCAATATTGGCACGTTTAAAACGACCCGAACCAATGTGTCTTGCAATAACTGCATTTCCACCCACAATGTATACCGTCATCACAACATTTAAGACCATAATAAACTGCATTCCAAGACCAATGGCAGCTAATGCCGCAACACCTAAAGAACCCACCATAAGTAGGTCGATAAGAACTTGAACCATATCAAGAAGGTTTTTAAAGGCAGCAGGAATGGAAATAGAAAGAATTTTTGAGAGCGAACTCTTACTTGCTGAAGTAGACATTGACCTCTTGCATTACACCAAAGAGTTCCTCTTTAGTTTCACAAACCAACTCTTTTCTGTTCGTGGGTACTTCTCCAACAGGGTCAAAGTCAAAAACTAGTACGTAACAAGAGATAGTAACTACATCTTTTTTCATATCTGCCCATTCAAGAGAGACTTGAGCACCCTCTTCTCCTGGAACTTCAACAATAGCTGCTGGGTAAAGGCGCGTTACCTTTGTTAAGTCGTATTCTTCATTTTTATAGGTATATGTCATTATAATTTCTTTTATTTTTTCGTATCTTAGCTAAAGGCATTTTCAACCTTGCTAAATGTCGTGTATCTTACGCACATAAATTGAATATGCACTAGCTATAAAAAAAGTTAGGCCTAAGCCTATCATCACACTTGCGATACTCCATTCATTTTCTATTAAAACACCTACAACAAAAGAACTCACAGAGGCGGTCAGAAGAAAGATCATGTCATTATAAGCAACCACACGCCCGTAGTACTCTTTATCGGTATGTGTTTGCAACAAGGTATAGGTAAATGACCAAAGTGTAGTTGTAGCTAAACCTGTTATAAACGCACCTACTAAGGAGAGGTAAAAGTTTTGAACTAAACCTGCCCACACAATCACAGCTATGCCTTGAAATAAAAAGAGATACGTAAGGCGAGCACTATTAATCCACTTTCCTAAGATGATGGGACCAATGACTAAAGCAAGTGCTCTTGTGGCATGAATCATCCCTAAGGCTAAAGGAATAGCAAGTAAAGAAGCGTAATAGTCTCTTGACATAAGCGCTACAATCGCATCAAAAACAGTAAGCCCAACTGCTGCGTGAATAAAAATCAGATGGACTATTTTTGGATTTTGTTTAAGGTAATGAAGACCATCTTTAAAGGTGGTAAAGAAACCTTCTTTAACCTTTTCAAATTCTATTGTCATTTTAAGATTTAAAAGTAAAACAAAGGCAAGAACAAAAAGAAAACCATCCATAACAAAGGCTACTTTAACACCAAACTTATACACTAGGAAACCACTAATTGCCATTCCCATTGTGTAAGAAAGTGACCAAATAATAGAATGTATTTCATTCGCATACTGTAAGGCTTTACCTTCTATAATTTTTGGCAATAAAGACATCTCAAGCGTAAAATAAAAACTAGCCGCTCCCATACGAATGAAGACTAAGACAAACAGTAACCATATCAAGTCGTTTGACGTGACAAAAAGAAATGAGAAGGTGGCAATAATTTCAATACTAATTAAAGCTAGCATAAGTTTTTTAGGAGAGAACTTATCAATAAGCACACCTGAAATTGGTGCTTGAAGTACTCCAGGAAGAAAATGAAAAGAGGCAACTAAAGCAATGATGAAGGCAGAGACCTCAAGTTGAACAAGAAGTGTATAAATAGCAATGTTGGAGAACCAAGCACCAAAATAAGAGATAAGTTGAATAAGGCTCAGTCGGCGAAGAATAGGTTCATTTTTTAATAAGTGTATGTAGTGTTGCATAATCTTTTTACGCAAGTTTAACATTATAGATTTAAGTAGGCGCAATGTTTTTTATTAAGTTTTCACATTCAAGTTAAAGAATTTTTTATACCTGCCGATTATAGAGATATAGCCCACTACTAAAGGATTAGTTATGGAAGTAAATACAAATGGAATTACACAGCAAAGCGCACCAGCTCAAGAACAGACACAAAATACAAAAGTCCAATCAAGCCCTGTTCAAGAAGTAAAGACACAGGTTGAAAATGCTCAAGAAAAATCTAATCACGGGCAACCCCTTACTAAAGAATCTGAAGTTCAAAACTTAGTAGATACTTTAAACAAGTCACTTAATCCTTTTAGTACATCAATACGCTTTGGTTTTGACAACCAAGACAGTGTCTTTTTTGTTTCCGTTATTGATAGTAATACTAATGATATTATTCGTCGTTTTCCAGCGGAACAAGCACAAAGTCTAGTAGCAAAAATGAATGAGATTGTAGGCATAATTTTTGATGAAAAAGGTTAGCTTCTACATTTTATTTTCATTTAAAATCACGAACCTACTTTAAAAACTTCTATAAATTTTCTCACGCCCTTAAATCATTAATCTTTTTATCATCTTTTTTTAGCTAAAATCGCGATATATATTCCTCAAAAGAAGGTCTTTCATGAAAAAAGAAGTAAAAAAAGTTGTTTTAGCCTATTCAGGTGGTCTTGATACTAGTGTTATTTTAAAATGGTTACAAGATGAGTATAAGTGTGAGGTTGTTACCTTTACAGCAGACCTTGGACAAGGTGAAGAGCTTGAACCTGCTCGGATTAAAGCCTTAGAGCTTGGAATTAAACCAGAAAATATTTTTATTGATGACCTTAAAGAAGAGTTTGTAAAAGACTTTGTATTTCCAATGTTCCGTGCAAATGCAATTTATGAGGGTGAGTACCTTTTAGGAACGTCTATTGCGCGTCCTTTAATCGCTAAACGTCAAGCTGAGATTGCAAAACTTACGGGTGCTGATGGTGTAAGTCATGGTGCTACGGGTAAAGGAAATGATCAAGTACGTTTTGAAATGGGTTACTTAGGTCAAGATTCTACTTTAACAATTATTGCTCCATGGAGAGAATGGGACCTTAATTCACGTGAGAAACTTTTAGCCTACGCAAAAGAGCATGGTATTTCAATTGATAAAAAACATTTAGATGTCAACGGGAACCCATCGGTTAGCCCTTATTCAATGGACGCTAACTTACTTCATATCTCTTACGAGGGGCTTCACTTAGAAGATCCTAATGCAGAGCCTGAAGACTCAATGTGGTTATGGACTTCTTCTCCTGAAGATGCTCCTGATAAAGCGGAATATATTGAGATTGGTTACGCACACGGTGATCCTATAACACTTAATGGAAAAGCACTTTCTCCCGCGACAATGTTAAAATCACTTAATGATTATGGAAATACGCATGGTATTGGGCGTATTGACATTGTTGAGAACCGTTTTGTTGGTATGAAAGCACGTGGTTGTTATGAGACCCCAGGTGGAACGATTATGCTAAAAGCACACCGTGCAATTGAGTCGATTACGCTAGACAGAGAAGCAGCACACCTTAAAGATGAGATGATGCCTAAGTATGCAAAACTTATCTATAACGGCTTTTGGTTTGCTCCAGAGCGTGAAATGATGCAAGCAGCTATTGACAAGTCTCAAGAGTTTGTTAATGGAACGGTTCGTCTTAAGCTTTATAAAGGAAATGTTTCTGTTGTCGGACGTGCTTCAGAAGATTCTTTATTTAACGAAGAGTACTCAACTTTTGAAGAAGATGAAGTTTACAACCAAAAAGATGCAGAAGGTTTTATTAAACTTAATGCACTTCGTTTTATCATTGCTGGTAAAGCGCGCAACAAATAGTCCCCTCAGGGGTTATTTTACCCCTACTTCATTTACATATCCAAACAAATCTGCTAAAATCAGAATAAATTATAACAATAGAAGTTCAAAGTTCTATTTCACAAAGAGAAAACATGAAAGTATTATTAATTAAAGACGTAAAAGGCCTAGGTAAATCAGGCGAAATTAAAGATGTTAAAGACGGTTATGGTCAGAACTTTTTAATTGGTAAAGGTTTTGCGAAAGCAGCAACTAACACTGTTGTTAACCAACACAATGCTCAAGAAAAGAAAAAAGAAGCTGATGATGCTGCAGAACTTGTACGTCTTAAAGATGTAAAAGAAAAACTTACAGAGCTTGTTACTACGGTTAAGAAAAAAGTGGGCGAAAATGGTCATCTTTTTGGTTCAGTTACTAAAGATGAAATTGCTCACGCAGTTAAAGACCAACACGGTATTGTAATTGATAAAAAGCATATCGTACACAAGCTTTCAATGAAAGAGCTTGGTATGCATGAGATTGACCTTAAACTAGGTCATGGTTTACATGCAATGATGAAGATTGATATTATCAGCGAATAAAAGGCTCTAAATAATGTTTGATGCAACAACAATACTTGCGTATAAAGGCAAGAACAAGGCAGTCATTGGTGGAGATGGACAGGTTACCTTTGGGGATTCTGTTCTAAAAAACAATGCAACAAAGATTAGAACACTCTATAAGGGTCAAATTCTTGCTGGTTTTGCAGGTTCAACTGCGGATGCTTTTAATCTTTTTGATATGTTTGAAGAGTTTCTTGCTAACCGTAAAGGTGACCTTATTAAAGCCGTTATTGACTTTTCAAAAGCTTGGCGTAAAGACAAGGTTCTTCGTCGTCTTGAAGCGATGATGATTGTACTCAATAAAGAACATATTTACATCTTAACAGGTAACGGCGATGTGGTTGAACCAGAAGATGGTGAAATTGCTTCTATCGGTTCAGGTGGAAACTTTGCTATTTCTGCTGCACGCGCACTTAAACGTCATGCAGACATGGACGAGGAAGCCCTTGTTAAAGAGTCTTTACAGATTGCTTCTGAACTGTGTATCTACACTAACAATAACATTAAACTTTTATCTCTGGACAAATAATGAACATGACACCTAAACAGACCGTAGGCTACTTAGACGAATATGTTATCGGTCAAGATGATGCTAAAAAGACCATTGCCGTAGCCCTTAGAACACGTTACCGTCGTATGCAACTTGACGAAAAACTTCAAGATGAGATTATGCCAAAGAACATTTTGATGATTGGGTCTACCGGTGTAGGTAAGACGGAAATTGCAAGACGTTTAGCCAAACTTATGAACCTTCCTTTTATTAAGGTTGAGGCGAGTAAATATACTGAGGTTGGTTTTGTTGGACGTGATGTGGAGTCAATGGTTCGTGACTTAGTGATGACTTCTATTGACATTGTAAAAAGAGAACATCAAGAAAAAAGTATCGAACAAATTGGTTCTTATGTTCTTGATAAAATCGTAGACAAACTTCTACCTCCTCTTCCTTTAATGGCAAGTGCTGAAAAAAAAGAAGAATATAAAATTTCTCGTGAGAAGATGAAAGAGCGTGTTCTTAATGGAGACATGGACGAAAAAATCATCGAGATTGAAATTCCTAAGGCAAGTATAGATTTTAATGACACCAACATGCCTCCTGAAATGGCAAAGGTTCAAGAGTCTTTTTCTCAGATGTTTGCAGGAATGAACAAAGACGAGCTTAAAAAAGAGGTTACTGTTTTTGATGCAAAACACATTTTAAGAACAGAAGCAAATGATAAACTATTAGATATGGCAGCAGTGCATACTGAAGCACTTAAGCGCGCAGAAACAGGTGGGATTATCTTCTTAGATGAGATTGATAAAATTGCCGTTGGTGCTAAAAATGATGGAAGGTCTGACCCAAGTAAAGAAGGGGTTCAAAGAGATTTACTTCCTATTGTTGAAGGTTCAAACGTAAGTACGAAATTTGGTCAAATTAAAACAGACCATATTCTTTTTATTGCAGCAGGTGCTTTTCACGTGAGTAAACCGTCTGACCTTATTCCTGAACTACAAGGGCGTTTTCCCCTTAGAGTTGAACTTAATCCTATGACGGAAGAAGCACTTTACAAAATTCTTACGCAAACAAAGAACTCCCTGCTTAAACAATATGAAGCCCTTCTCAAAGTAGAAGAGGTTGAACTAAGTTTTGAAGATGATGCAATTAAAGCCTTAGCAAAACTTTCACATACAGCAAATGAAAAAACCGAAGACATCGGTGCTCGTCGTCTTCATACAGTAATTGAGAAAGTGATTGAAGACATCTCTTTTACTGCGGATGAAAGAGCGGGTGAAAAGATAGTTATTACTAAAGAGTTAGTACATGAAAAACTCGATATGCTCATTGAAGATGAAGATATCGCTCGATATATATTATAAAAAGGGTCTAAAATGGCTGAAATAAAATCTGGCTTTGCCGCTATCGTTGGTCGTCCAAATTCAGGGAAAAGTACTTTAATGAATGCCCTTTTGGGTGAAAAAATATCTATGGTGTCACAAAAGGCTAATGCAACACGTAAACGTATTAATGCTATTGTTATGCACAAAGAAAATCAAATTATTTTTGTAGATACACCAGGTCTTCATGAAAAAGAGAAGATGCTGAACCAGTTTATGTTAGAAGAAGCTATTAAAGCTATTGGTGACTGTGATGTTATTCTCTTTATGGCACCTGTTACCGATTCAACAGAAGATTATGAAAAGTTCTTAAAACTGACAGAAAAACGCAAGCGTCCACACATTGTTTTACTTTCTAAGATTGACCATGTAAGTAATGCAAAGATTCTTGAAAAAATCACTGAGTATCAAAAGTTTCAAGATGAGTTTCTTGCCATAATTCCAGTTTCTGTTGCTAAAGGTGGTATTAATTTTGAAGGTGTCTTAGATGAAACGGTTAAACATTTACCTGATTCACCGTACCTTTATGACCCAGAAGACTTAACCACTGAAATGTTAAGAGACATTTATAAAGAATTCATTCGTGAAGCAATCTTTGACAATATCTCTGAAGAAATTCCCTATGAGTCTGATGTTTTAATTGACAAGGTTGAAGAGGGAAAAACTTTAGAAAAAATCCGTGCAACAATTATCGTTGAAAAACAGACCCAAAAAGGAATTATCATCGGTAAGGGTGGTTCTGCTATTAAGAGAATTGGTCAAGGAGCACGTCTTCAGATTGAAAACCTTATTGGGAAAAAAGTATTCTTAGATCTTTTTGTTTCTGTTAAAAAAGGCTGGACTAATGATAAGAAATTTCTTGATGACATGGGCTATAAGTTCTAAATGAAGATTCTTTTAGCTCTTCTTTTTTCTCTAGTACTCTTAGCTGAAAGCTCTCTTTTAGAGCGTTATCAACAAGATGGTATTATTTCTATTGAAAAAGTTTTTGATAAGACCTTAAGTAGTGAAGAGTATTGGAGCAAAAAACTTCAAAATAAAGATACACGATTTGGTTACTTTGAGGGTATAGACTATATACTCGCGTGTAACAAACAAGAAAAAAGTTTAAAGCTTTATACAAAAGACAAAAATAACACTTTTAAGCTTAATGTCGAGTTTTATGCCTTTGTCGGTGAAAAAGAAGGTGATAAATATAAGGAAGGTGATTTAAAGACTCCTGTCGGCGTTTATAAACTTCTTCAACGACTCGATAAGGTTGACTCATTTTATGGTCCATTAGCCTTTGTAACGTCATATCCTAATACATTTGATAAGGTTCAAGGTAAAAATGGTTCTGGTATCTGGTTACATGGACTGCCACTGCATCAAGAACGTGATGATTATACCAAGGGCTGTATTGCGATTAATAATACAAACATTGAAGATATTAAAGAAAAAATTAACTTTAAAAAAACTATTGTTTATATTAATAAAGGCAATTACCCTCAACTTAAGCAAGAAGATTTTCCTAAAATTCTAGCTAATCTTTTTCAATGGAGAGAGGCTTGGAAATATAGCGATGTAGACACTTATTTAGATTTTTACAATGCTGATTTCAAACGTCATGATGGCATGAAATTCCTTGAATACAAAAAGTATAAAAAAAGAGTTTTTGCAAAAAATGAGACCAAACAGATAACTTTTTCTGAGATTAATATTATTCCTTACCCTAAGGAAGATAAAAAGGGTTTATTCTTAATTAGTTTTAATGAAGAATATGTCTCACCTTCTTATCAGTTTAGCGGGGAAAAAGAGCTATACATTCAGTTTATTGATGGTCATATAACTATCCTAGCTGAGAAGTAAATGCAGTATTTTTTTCTTTTACTATTTTCTTTAACTCTCTTTGCCAATGAAAATTTCGACCTTTACAAAATACAAGGAAAAGAAAAAGGACCTACTCTTTTAATCTTTGGGGGCATTCATGGTAATGAACCTGGTGGTTTTTTTGCCGCATCCATTTTAGTTCAACACTACAAAATTGAGAAAGGAACACTTTGGGTTGTTCCCAATACTAATAAACATAGTATTATTCAAAATAGACGTGGTTCCAATGGTGATCTTAATAGAAAATTTTCTACTATTTCAAGTACTGATAAAGATATCTCAATTGTACAAGATATAAAAGCCCTCATTACCAATAAAGATGTTGACCTCATTTTAAATCTGCATGATGGGCATGGTTTTTTTAGACAAAAATACCAAAACACTATCTTTAATCCTGGAGCGTGGGGTCAGACATGTGTAATTGATCAGATGGAACTTGACCAAAATAGTAGCTTTGGAAACTTAGGATGTATTGCACAACAAGTCAGTGATAAACTCAATAAACATCTTTTACAAGACCATCATGGTTTTAATGTAAGAAATACGAAAACAAAGAAAAACAAAAATGAGATGAGGCATTCCTTAACTTATTTTGCTATCAATAATTCTAAGCCAGCCTTTGCAATTGAGACTTCAAAAGAGTTAAAAACAACCGCCTTAAAAGTTTATTATCAACTGCGTGCCATCGAAGCATTCATGCAAATCATGGGCATTACTTACCAAAGAGACTTCGAATTAGACTCACAAAATGTTGATAACCTCACCAAAAGTAGTGGAAATATCGTTATAAACAGCAATATATCCCTTAAATTAGATAACTTAAGAAAATATTTAAGTTTTATTCCGCTACAATCAAATAAGAACGAGTTATACTTCTCTCACCCTTTAGGCGGTGCTGTGGAGAGTAACGGGTTTATTGATTTATACATTGGACATAAAAAAGTATCACGTTTAAAAAAAGCAAAGTTTGTCATTAAAAAATGTGATGGTCCTTTTGAAGCAATTGTAGATGGAAAGAAAAAATCTATTCATTTACCTTCAGAAGTTAGAATTATGGACGATATAGTCTTCAATGCACCTCAGGGATACCGATTAAATGTAATCGGTTTTACAGACCCGAGGTACAAAAATGAATTGGGAATAAAAATTGCTAGACCACTTAAACGCTTTTCTCTTGATAAGGGAGAAACTAGGTTTAGAGCAGAGTTTTATAAAGACGATGCTTTTTGTGGAATGGTAATTTTAAATTATGTAGCTAGGAATAATGAATGAAACAGAAGCAAGCCTTCGCAAATACAATATCTGCTAACCCGTATAACAACACTTATTATACAGGTACTACAACGCAGATAAAAGTTGCAGACAAACCTCAATACCAAAAAGACCAATACGCTACTTCATATCTTAAAACTCAGGATTTTATTACAACATCAATTGCTGTTAGTAAAAATATTCCTGAAGAAGATGTGGGTGATGTAATTGAGAACAAGATTTATGAAGAACTTGGTCTTGATATGGCAATTGAGTATCAGATTGATTATATTAAGGGTGCAGATTCAACAGATGAATCTAACAGCAACTACCATGTTTTTGTTGTTGATCCACTAAGTATTGATGAAGCCTTTGCCGGTGTAACAGAACAGATTAAATACATTGATCAAATCACTCCTGTACCTCTTTTACTTA
>Ga0256826_1000169_pt1 | contig 35658 bp, 38 predicted proteins | sample CV79metaG_FD_185975 | JGI IMG/M metagenome (GOLD analysis project Ga0256826, IMG submission 185975) | Hydrothermal vent microbial communities from East Pacific Rise, Pacific Ocean - CV79 | ecosystem: Environmental > Aquatic > Marine > Hydrothermal vents | place: Pacific Ocean: East Pacific Rise...
TTTTACAGAAGGTAGTTTAGTTGCTATTGAACTGCATAACAGATGTGTTGATGCTGTGGTTCTTAACGAAGTGGATACTCCTGATTTTAAAACGGTTACTATTGAAGCGATACAAAATTCTCATGTTTTTTCAACGCGACAGCTTGAAATGGCGCAGTTTATTGCGACTTATTATTTTGCATCTTTGGGAGAATCGCTTGCGCTTTTTGTTCCTTTTTTGGTTCAGCCGGAGGCTGAGGTAAATGGTGAATGGAAAATGGTGAATGGGGAGAGCGGAGTAAGTATAGAGGGAAGAGGGAAGAGGGAAAAGGAGAAAAAAGATAGTACTTTGTGTTTGTCTGATGTTCAAGAAGGTGCACTTAACTTTTTAGAAGAACATCCTGTGTCGCTTCTTTTTGGTGATACGGGGTCGGGTAAGACTGAAATTTATATGAAGTATTTTGAGAAGATGATAGCCCTTCAAAAGCGCTCTATCTTTTTGATGCCTGAGATCTCTCTTACGCCACAAATGCAAATGCGTCTTGAGGCACATTTTGGTGAGGCGGTGGTGATGTGGCACTCTAAGCTGACTAAAAAACAAAAAGAGAAGGCCTTAGACAAAATTTATAATGGTACCGCAACGATAATTGCAGGACCTCGTTCAGCGCTTTTTTTGCCGGTTAAAGATCTTGGTCTCATTATTGTAGATGAAGAGCATGATGACTCTTATAAGGCATCTTCGCGACCTCGTTATAACGCACGCGATATGGCAATCTATATGGGGCATACCTTGAAGATACCAGTGGTACTTGGTTCTGCTACGCCTTCGTTAACTTCTTATGTGAAATTTCCTCACATACGTCTTAAAGGGGGTCACTTTAGTACAAAGCGGCAGTTTCACTTTGAAGCGAACTCTGAAGCAATTACTCCTTTGATAGAAGAGCGTATTATTCAGACACATACTGCAGGGTCTCAGGCGATGATGTTTATACCGACTCGAGCTAATTTTAAGTACCTTATCTGTAATGATTGTGGTTTTACGTATGAGTGCCCTTATTGTAGTGTGGGGATGAGTTTACACCGTAATGCTAGAGCGTTGAAGTGTCACTACTGTAACTTTAGTGAGCGTGTTCCACAACAGTGCCCTCAATGTAAGGGAACTGACTTACAGAGTTCTCGTATCGGAACTGCAGAGGCGGTATCGCTGATGCAAGAACGCCATAGTAACATTCGTGTTGCTCAGTTTGATCGTGATGTTATTACCACCCAAAATAAACTAAAGAAGGTACTAAAAGCTTTTAATGATGGTGAAATTGACCTGTTGATAGGGACTCAAATGCTCTCCAAAGGACATGATTATCATGATGTTACCTTAGCGGTAATATTGGGCATGGACAACTTACTCAACATGAGCGACTACCGTGCACGGGAAAAAGCACTCTCCATGCTCATTCAGATTGCAGGACGTAGCGGACGTAAAAAATCAGCTAATGTTTTAGTGCAAAGTTTTAACAGAGAGTTTTTTGAACCCTATTTAGAAAACTATGAGCAGTTTTTGGAAGAGGAAAAACTCTTTCGTGAGGGTATGTACCCACCCTATAAAAAATTAGCACGGATTCTTTTCGCGCATAAAAATGGTACTAAGGCCCAAGAGTCAATGCAAGAGATGCATGAAAAACTACTTCGTGAACCCTCTATTCAAATAGTAGGTTTTGGACCCTCTCCCATCTCAAAAATAGCGAATAAATATCGGTTTCAGGTTTTGCTAAGAGCTGATAAAAGTACGGACCTTATTCAAGCTATTCATCAGTGTAAAAATAGCTTAGCTGAAGTAGACATGGACCCAATCGAATTTGGGTAATACGTGGCTGTTTAAATAATGATATAATATGTTATGAGCATAAAAGATGAACTAAAAGAAGAAATTGGTTGGTTTAAAGTTTGGTTAGGTATTTCGGTAGCTGCTGGCTTTGGAATGATTAGCTGGTTTGTTTCAAACTATAAAACGGCTGAGCTATTATGGTTGTGGTTAGATGTCTTAGGTATTGTTTCATCTATAGTGATTATATTTATTACCAACAAAAAAGCTATTAAAAATATTAAAGCATTAAGAGATTTGGATTAAAGGATTAACATGATTGAAGTTGTATTTACAATTGTTGTTATTGCATTTTTGGCAACACTAGTTTATAGTGGATGGCAAGCAACACAGATATCTTCTCACGAAAAATAGAACTTACTTTAGGTGCTATAATGAGTAGACTCATTATGGTTTAATCACTATATGTATATTGCGTATGAGGCCTTAAAGTATGAACCTGAATAAATTACTAACATACGCTTAGAAAAGCTCTTTTTCACAATTAACCCACTAAAATACATCTATGATTGAACGTATAAAAACTAAACAAATTTTTGTTGGCGATGTGGCTGTAGGTGGGGATGCTCCTATCTCAGTACAGTCGATGACCTACTCACAAACCCATGATGTTGCTGCAACAGTAGAGCAGATTAATAGACTCCATTTTGCAGGATGTGACATTGTTCGTGTTGCGGTTCCTGATATGGAAGATGCATTGGCACTTAAGGCGATTAAAGAGCAGATATCACTGCCGCTTATTGCTGATATCCATTTTAACTATAAGTTAGCACTTGTTGCTGCTGAAGTTGTGGATTGTATTCGTATTAACCCGGGTAATATTGGTGAGCAGTCTCGTGTTAAAGATATTGTAAAAGCGTGTCAAGAACGCAATATCCCCATACGTATTGGTGTGAATGCTGGCTCTTTAGAGAAGCAGTTTGAAAACAGATATGGTCAGAGTGCTGAGGGTATGGTGGCTTCTGCTGAGTATAATATAAAGTTTTTAGAGGACTTAGGTTTTAGTGACATTAAAGTATCGCTAAAAGCGAGTGATGTCCAGCGAACAGTAGATGCGTATCGTATGTTACGTCCTAAAAATGCCTATCCATTTCATCTTGGGGTAACAGAAGCGGGAACGATATTTCACGCAACAGTAAAAAGTGCTATTGGTTTAGGCACACTTCTACTTGATGGTATTGGTGATACAATGCGTGTTTCTATTACGGGTGAGCTTGAAGAAGAGATTAACGTGGGTCGTGCGATTTTAAAAGATTCAGGGGCAGCAAAAGATGGTCTTAATATCATCTCTTGTCCTACTTGTGGGCGTATTGAAGCCGACTTGGTAAGTGCTGTGAGTGAAATTGAAAAACGTACTTCGCATATTAAAGCACCTCTCAATGTTTCTGTTATGGGTTGTGTGGTCAATGCTATTGGTGAAGCGCAACATGCAGATGTAGCTATCGCCTATGGTAAAGGTAAAGGGTTAGTAATGGTCAAAGGTGAAGTTGTAGCAAATCTCGATGAAAAAGAGTTGGTTGATCGTTTTGTAGCAGAAGTGGAAGATATGGCAGAAAAAAGTGAGGAAAACTAATGGAAGAGAGTTTATATAACCTTGCCTTTGAACGCTCTATTTTAAGTTCTATAATCTTTGAACCTTCTCAGTTTGAAGAGCTAGAAGGACAGTTAAGAGAAGATGATTTTTATCTTCCGGCACATAGAGATATCTACATTGCAATGCAGGCATTAACACGTGCAAGTGCCCCTATTGATGAAGAGTTTATAAAAAAGGAGCTCTCATCTCGTAAGAAGTTTGATGAGAGTGTTATGCTCGAAATTCTTTCATCAAATCCTATCTCAAATACACAAGCCTATATCAAAGAGATAAAAGATAAGTCACTTAAACGTCATCTTTTAACCTTAACAACAGAGATCAAACGTGTCACTTTTGAAGAGGAGTTAAGTTCAGAAGCAATTGCTGATTTGGTTCAAAAAAAGCTTTATGAAATTACTTTAGACACGCAAGCAAAAGACTTCAAAGATGCGCCAAAAGTTACCGAAGATACGATGGCGTATATTGCTGAGATGAAAGCACGTGGTGATACTATTTTAGTTGGTGTGGATACGGGATATGCCGAACTCAATAAAATGACAACGGGATTTGGTAAAGGGGACTTGGTTATTATCGCTGCACGTCCTGCGATGGGAAAAACGTCTTTTGTACTAAATATCGCCCATAACCTTCTAAAACAAGGAAAAGGTGTTGCTTTTTTCTCACTTGAAATGCCAGCAGAACAGTTGATGTTACGTCTTCTTTCTGTTGAGACCTCTATCCCCCTTCAGAAGCTTCGTGTTGGGGATTTAAATGATAACCAATGGAGTAGTTTAAATGGTGCAGTAGAGATGATGTCAAAGTCAAAACTACATGTTGATGATCATGGCTCTTTGAACATTAACCAACTGCGTTCTAAGTTACGTAAGTTAAAAACCAAACATCCTGAGATAGAAATAGCGATTATCGATTACCTTCAAATTATGAGTACACCGGGTAAAGATAGACAAAATGAGGTTTCAGAGATTTCTCGTGGACTTAAAATGTTAGCACGTGAACTTGAGATGCCTATTATTGCGCTTTCTCAGTTAAACCGTGGCGTGGAGTCACGTAATGATAAACGTCCAATGCTCTCAGATATCCGTGAATCGGGTGCGATTGAGCAAGATGCGGATATTATCATGTTTGTCTATCGTGATGATGTTTATCTTTACAAAGAAGAAAAAGAGCGTGAAAAAGCAGCAAAAGCTGAAGGTAAAGAGTTCCAATCTTCTTATGTAGAAAAAGAGGAAGAAGAGGCGGAAATCATTATCGGTAAACAGCGTAATGGACCTACGGGGCATGTGAAACTTATTTTCCAGAAAAAACTGACGCGCTTTATCGATGCACCACTTCATAGTGGGGTCGAAATTGCTTATGAAAACATTGACACTAAAGAGGCAACCATGAATGTTGATACGATGCCAAGTGTCAATATGCCAACAATTTAATGTTTTTACTTCGTCCATCACTCTTAGATGGTCGAAGTTGGTATACCTTTTTAGCACTACTTTTTGTTATATTTTCCTACTCTCTACTCATTGAATATCACCAATACACGAAGCTAAGCCAATTTGATGATACCTACACCAATGCTGTAGTGCTACAAGAATCACCTAGAGAAAAAGAGGGTAAGCCCTATCTTGTTCTTAAAGCGAGACTTGATAATGGAACCACCTTTTTTACTTCTGTTAAGCCTCAAAAAAAGCCTTTAGTGGGTAAAGAAGTGAAACTCCATGTTTGGATGAAAGCAGATTTTTTAGACTACTTAAAGGGTTTTTATCTCTACTCCCGTCTTATTGAAGTCTATGATACAAAAAGTTTCAAGTCCAAGGTTAATGATGCTATTAAAAAACAACATACTGATGTTTGGATGCAAGAGATGTATGGGGCACTCTTCTTAGCGGAAGGGATGTCGTCTGGCTTGCGGGAGAAACTCTCTACTTTAGGAGTGTCACATCTTTTAGCTATTAGTGGCTTTCACTTGGGTGTGCTCTCTTTTGTTATTTTTATAATACTCTTGCTCCCTTATACTTTTTTGCAAAATAGGTTTTTTCCATATCGTAGTCGTAATCGTGATCTATTTATTATAAGCACTTTCATACTTCTTATGTATCTGATTTTTTTAGGTTCAGTTGCATCACTATTGAGAGCTTTTGTGATGTTGATGATTGGATACTTTTTTCATGATAGAGGGCTTAAAATTGTTTCGATGCAGACATTATTATTGACAGTTTTAGTGATTTTTGCCTTGTTTCCTAAATTGATATTTAGTATGGGGTTGTGGTTATCAGTTGTAGGTGTCTACTTTATTTTTATCTTTTTATTACATTTTTCACAGCTCTCGAAAGTATGGCAATTTGTACTGCTGCCTTCATGGGTTTATCTGATGATGTTGCCGCTCTCTTTGTATATCTTTCATGCCTTTTCGCTTTGGCATCCCGTTTCGGTACTGTGGAGTATGCTTTTTACGCTCTTTTATCCTCTGAGTGCTTTGATGCATTTTATTGGTTTTGGAAATTATGCGGATGGCATACTTTTAGAGCTTTTTCATCGTGTTAGTGTGGTGAAGTTAACAACCGTTCACACAGAGTTTATAATACTTTATGGACTTGTTTCGTTAATGGCAATGCGTTACAAAACAGCCTTATATCTTTTAGTGGCTATGGCGTTATCAATCTTTGGAGTGGCGGTTTATCAAGTAGCATAGCTTTAACCCATAAACAAATATGACCCATGAGATATAAATCCACAAAAACAAAAAAAGTAAGACTGAAAATGAACCGTACATAGTAGTATAGGTATGTGAGTAAAAGGCGTAGGTTATAAAAGCTTTTTTAGAGATACTCCAAATAATGGCAATTAAAAATGAACTCCATAGTGCTATTTTAGTTTTGACAACAAGGTTTGGTGCAAACTTATAGAAGATGAAAAAAGTTGACCATATCAGGAGAAATGATGAAAGCTCATTAAAGTTACTTAAGCCCTCAAGTTGATGTGAGGTGATAAATAGGTTGATATTACTGCTAAGATAAAACGAAATACCTAAGGCAAGAGGGGCTAAGGTTATAACAAGGAGATAGAGACCCAAAGAGTGCCAAAAATTACGAGCAGGTGTTTTGAAAATTTTGTTGACAATATACTCAAAGTTTTGAAAGAAAAAAAGTGAGGCGACAAACATTACCACTAAAGAGAGAAAGCTGAGTTGTAGCGCATTGGATAAAAAAGTGTCCATGTAGTTTGTAATGGCTTTTGAGTGTGTTGGTAGAAGGTTCTCAAAAAGGAAACTTTTAATTTGATTGTAATTGGCTTCAAAAGCATGAAGTTTGGTGAGGGAGGTAAGGATAATAAGAAACAGGGGTACAATGGCTGAAAGTGTATAAAAGCTAAGACTTGCTGCAAAATGTGAAAGGTCTGCATCAAAAAATTGACGCAGATAGTAGATAAATCGAAAAGAGCGTCGTTTAAAACTTCTACTCTTAAGATACATTAACTTACTTTAGACCCATTTTGGTTGGATTTAAAATGTTGTTTGGATCAAACGCCATTTTAATAGCTTGAAAAAGATTCATCTCTTCAGGAGTAAAAGCCATACTCATATAAGGTGCTTTTGCAAGGCCAATACCATGTTCTCCACTAAGGGTTCCACCCAAGTCAATAGTGGCTTGAAAAACCTCTTCAATAGCTCTATAAGCAATTTTAACTTGTTCAGGATCCGAACCATCAACCATGACATTAGTGTGAACATTACCATCACCTGTATGACCAAAACATGGGATATTAATCTGATACTTCTCAGCAATACCATAAAACTTCTCTAAAAGCTGAGGCAGTACCGCACGTGGAACCGTAACATCTTCGTTGAGTTTTTTAGAACCATAGACACTAAGTGCGGGAGAAGCATTACGACGTGCAAACCAAAGATCTGCTGCTTCTTTATCATCTTTGGCGATTTTAAACTCACTACAACCGTTTTCTCTGAAGATTTTTTCAATTAAAGCGAGTTGAAAATCAAGGTCATTTTCTAAGTTCCCATCAACATCTGTGACTAAAATAGCACCCGCATCGACTGGAAGTCCTTTGTTAAATGTTTGTTCTACTGCGCGAATGGTTAAGTTATCTAAAAACTCCATGGCAACAGGAGTAACACCACCTGCCATTGTTTTATACACGGCTTCCATCGCTTGAGAAACACTATCAAAAATCCCCATAGCTGTTTTAGTAAGTTTTGGTTTAGAAAGAAGTTTCATTGTTACTTCTGTAGTGACAGCAAGGGTTCCCTCAGAGGCAATTAAAATACCTGCAATGTTATATCCTGCAACATCTTTAATGGTACGTTTACCTGCTTTGATAATATCGCCATTAGGTAAAACTGCACGAATTGCCATAACGTAATCTTTTGTAATACCATACTTTGCGGCGCGCATACCACCAGCATTTTCATTAACATTTCCACCAATAGTAGAGTAGTCTTGACTTGCTGGGTCTGGCGGATAAAAGAGGCCTACCTCTTCAACTGCGCGTTGCAGATCCATGTTGATAACACCGGGTTGAACGACTGCAACCATGTTGGCCATATCAATCTCTAAGATTTTGTTCATATGCTTTTCAAAGGCAAGAACAATACCACCTTGCGATGGCAATGCCCCACCGGTAAAGCCACTACCCGCACCACGAGGAACAATAACAATCTTATGTTCGTTACAACGTTTTAAAATCTCACTTACATCTTCTTCATGACGTGGGAATAAAACGGCATCGGGTTCAAAGTGTTCACGCGTTGCATCATAAGAGTATGCAAGAAGGTGGGCCTTATCGCTGTAAACATTTTCCTTCCCTAGAAGGGTTGTGAAAAAGTCTAAATGTTGTGTCTCTACCATTAGTTATCTCCCATATCAAAATCAAACTCATCAAGTAAGTCTTCTTTCGTTGTTATATCACTGTTTTTTACAAGTGTGTAAAGGTCTTGGTTATACTGGTTATGTTCGATAATCAGTTCTAGGTAAAAAGGTTCGTAACTCTCGAGTTCATTACTACCTTCTCCCCACCATGCTGCACGAATCTCATCAACACGTGAATAAAAAGGGAGTTTAGTCTCTTTCTCTTTAAAAGGAGCGGGGGTAATTTGAAGTAGTTTCATACTTTTACAATCAAGTGTAAAAAGTGTTTTATTGGTGTAAACATAGAGAAGTCCACTTGCTGTTGCGGTACAAAAGTTATTAAAATCACTTACCAGTGGGGTCGGGTGCCCTGCGTAAGAGAGGGTGGTAGCAAAACCATCAGGATGTTGCCAGTCGATAGACTTTACACGAGAGGTGATGTTATGATAGATGGATTCATTGGGTGCAATCAAAAGTGCGCGTGCATAGCCAAAGGCCATAACCAATTCATCGCCAACTTGGGCTGTCCATGTTCCATTTGGAAGGGAATTCTGACGTAAACCATCATAAGGACGTAAACTGATGGTTGCTATTGAACCAGCATCATCAAAAGCGGTTACAGTTGCACTAGCAATAATACTAGTATGCTCATCATTAAAATGACGGACAACAAAACCACTAACACCTACTTGGAGTTTCGGTGTTTTAGCAGTAGCACTCTCATCAGTAACACTTAAAAGCGGGGAACTCATGGGCTTTGCAAAGACAAAAAGGGGTAAAAGTAGAACAAGTAGATATCTCAACACAATAACCTTATAAAATTGATTCTCAAACCTAAGGGCGACTTTAGTGATATTAAGAGGCCAATAGTGTTGAATTTGTACTCGATTATACCCCATAAAACCTTGTATAAGCCATTTTTTGATACCCTTGTCATATTATTTTATATGTGGATATTTTTTGATTATGATACGATTATTATTACTTTTTTTACTTCCTGTTTTTCTTTTTGGTGCTAGTGTTGATAACTTACGTTGGAGTAAGGGTGAAACTTATACTAAGTTTTTGGAACGGGTTAACTTGCCTTTGGCGCTTTATTATAAAATTGACAAAGAAGATCAGACCTTAACTGAAGAGATTCGTACGGGTGTGAACTATCAGGTTTTAGAAGATAACAACGGAACAATTGAACAAGTCCTTATCCCTATTACAGATGAACTTCAAATGCATATTTATAAAACGCAAGATAGTTATGAATATGAAACTATTCCTATTATTAGTACCACCAAAAGAGAAAGTTTTGTAATTAGTATTCAAAACTCACCCTATTATGACATCATCAAAAAAACAGGGTCAAAACGAATTGCGAAGATTTTTGTTGATGGTTTTAAAAACTCTCTAAACTTTCGTCGTGATTTACAAAAAAATGACAAACTTGTACTGATATATGACCAAAAATATCGTTTAGGAAAAGCTTTTTCTATGCCAATTTTACAAGCAGCTATGATAGAGATGCGACACAAAAACCATTATGTTTACCTCAATAGCAATGATCGTTATTATGATGAAAAAGGGCATGAGGTAGAAGGTTTTTTACTTTCACGTCCTGTTCGTGGTGCTCGTATAAGTTCAGGGTTTACAAAACGCCGTTATCATCCAGTGCTTAAAAAATATCGTGCCCACTTAGGGATTGACTATGCGGTACGTCGTGGAACACCTATTCAAGCAGCGGGTAGTGGAAAAATTATTTATGCCGGTTACAGTCGTGGTTATGGAAATATGATGAAGATTTCACATGGTGATGGTTACGTAACACTTTATGCACATCAAAAGAGTTTTCGTCGTGGTATGCGTCGTGGAAAGTATGTTAAAAAAGGGACTATTATTGGTTATGTCGGGACTACAGGACTCTCTACTGGACCGCATTTACATTTTGGACTTTATAAAAATGGCCGTGCGATTAATCCTGCGCGTGTCGTTCAAGTGACAACTCATAAACTTAAGGGTAAAAAACTTAAAGCCTTTAAAACTCTAAAAGAGAACTTTAACCAAGAGATAGCACTTCATCTTGCGGCTAATACTGAGCCACATCAGTTGGTTTATTTTGAAAAAGAGTGTATTATCAATGTCGATAACTGCTTGCCAATACGTAAGGATGTAGAAGATGCCAATGAAACATCTCAGTGAAATGCAACACGCCTTTGAACAGTTAATTGGTGATGAAGAGAAAGGCTCACTACACCCCAGTGAGATTGCTTACCTTCTTAAAAAAATTCGTCATGAAGATAAACATGAATTTTTCATTATGCTTAGAGAAGTTCCTCAAGATTATCTTGGAGATGTCCTTCTTGAACTTCCTGAAAAGATTAAAGATGAGGCCATTGAGTTTTTATCATCACAAGAGTTGGCGCAAGCTGTTGAATCTCTTGAATCTGATGATGCAACTGACCTTGTGCAAGATATTGATGATGTGGATGAAGGGAAATCAGAAGAGGTTATCGCGCACCTTGATGAAGAAGACCGAGAAGAGATTGACAAACTTCGGCGTTATGATGAGGACCAAGCTGGTGCTTGGATGCAGATTGAGCTTTTTGATGCTACTTTAGATGAGAGTGTTCAAAATTCGATTAACCGTCTTAAAACACTTAAAGAAGCAGATGAGTTAGAAAATATTTATCAAGTGTTTATTATCAACGACCAGCATCGTCTTATTGCTACGGTGGCTTTAGAAGATTTAATTTTGTTTGACTTTTCTAAGACCTATCGTGAGCTTTTAGATACACGTGAGTTTCGTTCGGTAGAAGCCTCTACAGATATTGAAGAGGTTGCAAGTATCTTTGAACAGTTTGACCTCTCAGTACTCCCTGTTGTTGATTGGCAAGGACGGCTTGTTGGTCGTATTACTTCAGATGATATTTATGATGTTATTGAAGATCGTGCAACGGATCAGATTTATAACCTTGCTGGGGTTGATGATGATGTAGAACAAGAAGATAAAGCCTTTGGTGTTGCAAAAAAACGGGGTGTTTGGTTAGGAATTAATATGGTGGCAGCAGTCCTTGCCTCTTTTGTTATATCAATGTTTGAGAGCACTTTATCAGCTTTTATTCCCTTAGCGATTTTAATGCCGATTGTAGCTTCTATGGGTGGTAATGCAGGACTTCAAGCCCTAACCGTTATGGTACGTCGTATCGCCTTGGGTGAAATTGATTTTTCAAATGCGCGCGAAGCAATTTTACGTGAAATTAGTGTTGTGCTTATCAACGGGATTATTTTTGCTCTGATAATTGGAGTAGTTGCCGGTCTTTGGTTTGACTCGTATGTCCTCAGTTTAGTCATTGGTTTTTCAATGATTATCAATCTTTTTATTGCGGGTTTTGTAGGTGCAGTAGTTCCTCTTATAATGAAACGTTTGCAAATAGATCCTGCGGTTGGTTCTTCGGTTATGTTAACAATGACCACTGATATTATTGGATTTTTTACCTTTTTAGGTTTAGCATCTATCTTTTTGGTCTAAAACTATGATAGAAAATATGCAACTCACACCTTGTACAAACTCTGACTTTGTGAGTTTAGAACGAATGCAATATCTTCAAGATGGTGTTGCGCGAACTTGGGATATAGCAAAGGTTCATGACTCTGTTGCTATTTTACTTTATCATAAAGAGCGTGATGCTTTTGTCTTAGTAAAACAGTTCCGTCCACCGGTATATCTTAAAAACGGTGATGGTTATACGTATGAGTTATGTGCAGGAATTGTTGATAAGGATAAGTCTTTAGTGGCGATAGCTCAAGAAGAGATTGATGAGGAGTGTGGTTATTTACTAACAGAAGATAGCATCTCTAAAATCACCTCTTTTTATACGGCAGTTGGATTTGCAGGTGCTGAGCAGACACTTTATTATGCAGAGGTAGATGAGGGTTTACATATGCATGCAGGTGGTGGTATTGATGTTGAAAATATCGAAGTTGTTTATCTGAAAGTTTCGGAGGCAAAAAAGTTTATATTTGACGAATCAAAAGCAAAAACACCAGGGGTTATGTATGCTTTTATGTGGTGGTTTGAAAATATTAATAATGTTTAAGCGTTGATAATATAACCTTGACCTCTAACATTTTTAATGGTAATACCATCATCAATCTTATTTCTAATATCACGAATATGACTTGAAATAGTACGAAAATCTACATTATCTTTATTCCAACAATTATCGATTATCATTTCAAAACTGACTACTTTACCAATGTTTTTTAAAAGTAGCGCTAAAATCTGGTGTTGTTTCACCGAGAGAAGTCGCATTTTACCATCTTTAAACAGGGTACTTGTCTCAAAGGAGTAGGCATAACCATTGGCAAGTTTAACAGCATCTTTAACAGTTTCCATCATAATAGCTCTTTTTTGTTATATTTAGTTCTGAGTTATTATAATGAATTTTTAGGTTTCTTGCAAGTTTCTATTAAAAAAGGTGAAAATGCTTCTAAAAAGAAACACTTTAAATATAATTAAAACGAATAAGATACGTTAGTGTAAAAGTACCGACCCGGTTCGTTTAATAAAATCACTTCATTACTGCCTCCATCACTTAACAAGGTAAGATCTTTGTAGGTATTAGAAATAGCATAAGTGGTGTCAGCTAAGTTATCCACACCAAGTGTTATATCAATACCGTTGTTGTAATGATGCTTTATTTTGAAGTTCATAATTGCGTAAGCCCCTAACTGTTGTTCGCCATTTTCAGCATCATAGTTATCCCAAGCGTGTGAGGCAAGAAGTTGAAACCGCATTGTAGATGCTCTTAGATAGTCCCAATTCCAAGATAGGTTTCCTTTTAGAGGGGGTATCTCTGCTAAATTTGTGCCACTTTGGTTTTGTAGTGCCTCCTCTTTTTCTCCGCGCTGGTAGGCTAACCCTGCATCAAAGTAGATGGTCTCATTCATATAATAACTACCACTCATTTCAATACCATAGATCGTTGCATTAACATTTTCAAAAGCATGTTGCGGCATGTTCATCATATTGCGTTTTGAGTCATTATAAGCAATAAAGTTTTCTAAGTAAGAGTAAAATAGTTTGGTTTTGAGTGAAAAGGTATCATAAGTATTTTCCATGCCTAAATCTACCTCGTAGTTAGAAGTCTGATCAAGGTCAGACGTTCCCACTTCATTGCCACCTTTACCTTTGAAGTATAACTCTCTAGCATCAGGAACACGCGATGCTTTACCTATTCCTCCAAAAAGTCTCAGAGTAGGGGAAAACGTATAATTGGCATATACATTAGCACTTAGAGCTTGATATGCATTAGATGGTTGTGTGCTTTGGGGTGCAATGGTAGTGGTGTCATAACGTAAGCCATAACGTAAGTTGAGATTATTTAGTTTTTGTTGGGCATGTGTGAAAATAGCGATATTGTCAGTGTTGACATTATCAATACTACTGCGTCCTGTAATGCCTGCATTGACTCCTTTGCCTTCATAGGTACCGTCCCAGTTTCTCTGACTGGCATCAAGACCAATAGTAAGTGCCATTGTCTCAGTAATATCTAGTAGGTTTTTAACTTTAGCCCCTTGCATGTGAGAGTGAAGTTCACTTATAACTTCATCAGACGAATTGACACCAGAAGCCTTTCGGTAGTAGGTAGACATGGGATGGGCAACTTCAGAGTAGTAGTATTGAAAGGTAAGCTCTTTGGAAAAGCTACCAAGTTGACTGACAATATAGTCTATATTATAAAGATTTGAATCATCATAAAGGGCATCCATTTTAGAAGAAGGATATAAAACATTATCGCTTCGATTGGCAATGTAGGAGAGTCGTAACTCTTGGTTGTCAGTAACATCAACGAACATTTTAGCCATGAATGTTTTTTTTGCAAAAGCATCTTCATTTTTATATTGATCTTTATAGGCAGTTCCCCCGAGAGTAGGGTGGGTTAGAATATAGTTATCAACTTGTTGGGAGAGTGTATTGCCATCACCATCTTGATACTGCTTAGAACTTTCAGAAGAGGCACTCACTATCATACGAATAGGTCCTGAACCACCACTTATTTGAGCAGAGGATTTTTTGTAACCAAAACTACCGATATTGAGATTAACATTACCATGAACGTCCTCACTTGGTTTTACGGTTTTAATATTAATGAGACCACTAAGAGTTCCAAAGTTTTCTACATCATAAGGACCGGTTGTAATGGTTATAGAGTCAATGTTGTTAGTGAGTACATGAGAGATGGCAGGATCCATACGGTTGGGACAAGCACCATAGGTTTTTGTTCCATCAATTAAGACATTAATATTATCTTTTTTTTGACCACGCAAGATAATATCATTGGCAATACCACTGCGGCGAACCATAGAGATAGAAGGTACCTCACGGTTAAGTGCTTCTGCTAAGTCAGCAGACTTAACCTCTTGGGCTGAAACATCATCAATAATAGCGGTTGATTCAACTGAAAGTTGTTCAAGCTTGATGGTCTCAGCTGATAAGACAGCGATACAGACTAGCGGTAATGAAAAGATTTTGTACATACAACACTCCTAAGAGTGAAAGAGTATGAAAGTAGTGTTACAAGAGTGTTAAATAGTGATATTTTTGAAATGTGGAAGATTGTTTTAGCGTTAAAATAATCTCTATATTTTGGACTGTACGGTGATTTTAGTTGCTTCAAAAAGTTCTTGTGCTTTTTTAACCATAGGCTCTTCGAGGATAGAGTGCCCGTCAAACTCTTTTGTTGAGAGGTCACTTTCAGAACAGTTTGTGACACAAGAACCTGTACCAACTTCGGATTCCTCTACCATAGATGATGGGGTAGGGGTTACTTCTTGTGGGGGTGTTACTACTTTGGGAGCAGGTACTTCTACTGTTTTAGAACAAGCTTTTGCTTTGATCTCGGTTTCAAAACCAAAGACTTCACGAACTAACTGTTTGATAACACCATAGGCATGGCCTAACTGCTTCTTCTCTTCATTATCAACACATGATTCCCATGTTAATGTGCTGTTTTCAAATGAGACATAAAAAATCTTTTCATGAAAAATTCGTCCCAATTCGGCACTACGATCGCTGATATGTGTTAAAAGTGTCTCATAAAGCTCAAAATTTGCATCAGAGGCTGGTTCTGGCTCTGGTAGAGGTGCAATGATAGGTGTCTCTTCTATTGTCTGTGTAACCTCTTTGGATACGTTTGAAGGTATTTCTGCTGAAGAGGAATCTTCTTGTGTTATCACATGCTCTTGCGGTGTTGGTTCAAGTGGTTCAGAAGGTACGATTGGTGTGGATGTTTGCACTTCAACAGTAGGCGTAATAACACTAGGTGTTGGCTCAGGAAGTGAAATACTTGAAGGACGTGTTACTTCAGACTCAAGCGCTTCAATCATCTGGTCAACTTCTTTGATACGTAGGGACTCTACCATTTTGAAGAAGAGCAGTCCTAAAACAAAAGTACCATCGGCATTCATAGCAAAGAGTGATTTTGATTCACTTAGTATTCTAAAAAACCGTTCTAGAGTGAGTGTGGAGAAGAGAGTGTCTTGGTTATAGAGTCGCTCTTTAAGGTAGGCAATTAACTCATCAATAACCATTTCTGCCTCATAATCTTCTAAGGTCTTAGTGATTTCAATAAGTTTAGCACTATCTTTTGCAAAAATTGCGGAAAAAATGTTGTCGATAAACTGTGGGTCTATGAGTCCTAACATATCGGTAACCGTTTTGACATCGACAAAACTTTTAGAGTAGATGATAGCTTGGTCAAGTAGGGTAAGCGTATCACGAAGACTTCCTGAACCACTACGTGCCAAGATCTCTAGTGCCTCATCTTGGTACTCAATATTTTCAAGATGTAGTATATGCGCTAAATGATTGACAATGTTTTGTGTTGAGATTTTTTTAAAACGAAAATGTTGGGTACGGCTTAAGATAGTTGCGGGAAGTTTAAGTGGGTCCGTGGTTGCTAAAATAAACTTCACATAAGCAGGAGGCTCTTCAAGTGTTTTTAAAAGAGCATTAAAAGCCTCTTTTGTTAGCATATGCACTTCATCAATAATAAAAACTTTGAACTTTGCAACGGCAGGTTTGTACTTGGTATGTTCAATCAAGTCACGAATATCATCAATTTTACGAGAGCTTGCAGCATCCATCTCGATGATATCCATGTGGCGTCCCTCATTAGACATCACACACTGTTCACAAACATCACAAGGTTTTGAAGTAGGGCCATTGTCACATACAAGGGCTTTTGAAAAGATACGCGCAGTAGAGGTTTTTCCAGACCCACGTAGACCTGAGAGTAGATAAGCGTGTGAAAGACGGTTAGAATCAAGTGCTAAAGAGAGTGTCTGAGCAATGGTCTCTTGACCAATTAGGTCTTCAAAACGTTTGGGACGGTACTTACGAGCTAAAACTTCAGAGTTCTCTTTCACAATTCAAGACCTTACTTTTTAATAAGAGAGAGTTTAACATAGTGTCAATAAAGAGGTACTAAATATGACACGATTTTAGGGTCTGTTTTCGAGTTAGAAAAAAGATAGCACTTTATTGAAGTAGGAAAAGACTTTGTTCTTTTAAAGTTTTAACCATTTATGGGCAACCGCTTTAAGTGCATCAGGGTTTTCAGAAGCAAAAAACTTCAATTGTGTTGTTTTAAATGTTGTTGTAAAGTCATAATGGTTTTCAAGATACTCTACAATTGCTTCACCTGAGTGAATTAAAAGTGATTTTTCATCAAAGTAGTGCTTAATGGCATCAGCAATTAAGGGGAAGTGCGTACATCCTAAGATAATAGCATCAGGTGTTTTTTGGTCCGAAAAGTAGTGTTGCATCACGCTCTCTAAAATATCACCTTCATAGAGTCCTTCTTCAACAAGAGGTACAAAAAGACCCGTTGCAATAGCAGTAACATTTTTAAAATTCTGATGCAGTGGTGTTTCATAGGCTTTTGAGTTTATGGTTGCTTTAGTGCCTAAGATTAAGATGTTGGCATTTGGGTCTTTAAGTGCATTTTTTGTTGCTAAAATACCGGGTTCAACCACACCAATCACGTCAAAAGGAGCTTGACGTTTTAATTCTTCTAAAGCATATGCACTGGCGGTGTTACAGGCGACTATCATTAAGTCAATATCAAAGTTTTTAAAAAACTCAAGTGCTTCAAGTGAGTAACGTATAATGGTGTTTTTATCTTTAACACCATAAGGAACCCGAGCGGTATCCCCAAAGTAGATAATCTCTTCAAAGAGTTGATGCTCTAAAAGGGACTTAACAACACTTAAGCCACCAATTCCACTATCAAAGACACCTACTTTCATGAAATTATTTTTCGTTCATTGATTCTAAGAATTCATCATTACTAGATGTTTTCTTCATGGTAGTGTAAAGAAATTTCAGTGCATCAACTTCGTTATCTTGTTTATGTAACATTGAACGTAAAATAAAGACTTTTTGTAGGATGTCAGCACCGATAAGAAGCTCTTCTTTACGTGTTCCTGATTTTAAGATATCAATAGCAGGGTAGATACGACGTTCTGCAATTTTACGTGAAAGAACAACTTCAGAGTTACCAGTACCTTTAAATTCTTCAAAAATTACTTCATCCATACGTGAACCTGTTTCAACAAGTGCGGTTGCAACAATAGTTAAAGAACCACCATCTTCAATATTACGTGCAGCACCAAAAAAGCGTTTTGGTTTGTGAAGTGCGTTGGCATCAACTCCACCTGAAAGTACTTTACCACTTGAAGGGGTAACGGTATTATAAGCACGAGCAAGACGGGTAATAGAATCAAGTAAAATAATAACGTCTTTACCAAGTTCCACACGACGTTTAGCACGTTCAATTACCATCTCAGCTACTTTAACATGGTTTTTAGCAGGCATGTCAAAGGTTGATGAATAGACTTCACCTTTCACAGAACGTTCCATGTCAGTTACCTCTTCGGGACGTTCATCAACAAGTAAAACCATGAGTTCAGCATCGGGATGATTTTGACTAACACCATGTGCAATCTCTTTGAGTAGTTCTGTTTTACCTGAACGTGGTGGTGCTACAATAAGGGCACGCTGTCCTTTTCCAATAGGTGAAAAAAGATCCATCATACGACCTGTTAATCGCTCTGGTTGGTACTCAAGTTTAAGTTGAGAAAGTGCGTAGAGTGGTGTAAGGTTTTCAAAAAGAGGACGTTTTTTACTCTCTTCAGGAGGCATGTAGTTAATTGCTTCAATTTTAAGAAGTGCATAGTAACGCTCTTGTTCTTTAGGGGGACGTACTTGACCGGTAACAATGTCACCATTACGAAGTGCAAAACGTTTAATTTGAGTACTTGATACATAAGCATCATTTAAAGAGTCCGAAAAACCTTGGTCAACGGCGCGTAAAAAACCAAATCCATCTTGCATAACTTCGAGGATTCCTGTAAAAAGGATAAAGCCACCTTGAGCAACTTGAGATTTTAAAATCTCAAAAATAAGATCTTGACGTTTGAGTTCATTAGGTGTTTCCACCTTCATCTCAGTCGCAATCTTAATTAGCTCTTCGAGAGCTTTTGTGCGTAGTTCTTCAACATTATGACCTTTTACAGGTGTGTGGGTGCGGGTGTTTTGTTTTTTGTTGTTTTGGCGTTGTGGTTTTTCGCTCATTAAATTAAGTACCTTGTGGATTGTTTTTGCGGTGAGAGTTTAAGTAAATTATTTTACTTAAGATGCAAGTGAAGTGTTTTGTTAACGTAATTTTACTCTCTCTTTAGCTTTTTGTCAAATATTTAGCTAAATACAAACACTTTTTAACAAACTAAAGGATAAAATAACTTTCAAAGATTTTTAAAAGTGATGATTAATGATAGATAATAAAATGTATTTTGAGAGTAAAGTTAACGAAGATATTAGTGCTTTAATAGCAGATGAACGTTCGCATATTGGTTTTTATGATCTGTGTGATCAAGAGACTGAAAATTACCATAAGTTTGCAGGAAGTGTTTCTAAAAAGCATATTGTTGTTGTTGGTATTGGTGGAAGTGCGCTTGGAACGTCTGCTGTATATGAGTTTTTAGACTTGACACATCGATTTGATAAACGTCTACATGTACTAGATACAACAGACCCTTTAGTTTTGACTAAAAAAATGTATCAAATTGATTTAGAAGATGCTTTTTTCTTTCTAATTTCAAAATCGGGAACTACGGTTGAAACCATCTCGCTTTTTAAATATATTAGCACTCAGGTTAAAATACAAAGAGATAACTGTGTCATTATTACGGATAAAGGTTCAGCTCTTGAAAAGTTTGCTGATGCAGAGTCCTTACGAAGTTTTTATATCCCTGATAATGTTGGAGGACGTTTCTCTGTTCTTTCAGCTGTGGGCCTTCTTCCTCTTGCTACGGTAGGTGTTGATATTGAAGAACTGTTATCGGGTGCTCGTAATATTAGAGACTCATTTTTTAATGAAGACAAGTACTGTCATACACTTTTAAACAAGGCAACTTTTTATGCGCAACAAGCCAATACGTATAACATTAACTGTCTCTTCTCATACTCTGAAGTTTTTCGCCAATTTAATGCGTGGTACGTTCAGTTATGGGGCGAAAGTTTAGGTAAAAAACAGATTCATTCTGAACTGCATGTGGGGTTAACACCGGTTGGTCTTATTGGACCAACAGACCAACACTCTTTTTTACAGTTGATTGTAGAAGGAAAGCGTGACAAAACGGTTACGGTAATAAAAATTAAAAACTTTGAGAGTGAATTGAGTATACCAGAGGTGACACTTCCTTGTCTAGAGGGATTGGATGTCTTAAATGGTTATAAATTCTCTGAACTGATTAATATGCAAGCAGACTCAATTATCGAATCTTTAGAGTCACTCGAACGCTCACCACTTGATGTGATTGAGATTGATTCAGTTACTGCTTCGGAAATTGGAAGCTTAATGATGTACTACGAACTACTAACAGCACTTGTGGCTAAAATGCTTGATATTAATGCTTATGATCAACCTGGTGTTGAGATGGGTAAACAGATTTTAAAAGCGAAGTTAGAAAGTAAAAGCTAAGTACGCTCTTTAGGATTACTTAGTGATATCTGAAATTGTTTATTAAGATAAAAACTATCGAATTCTACGTGATTGCCAATAGGCTTGTTTCCAATAGGGGTTGTGTAAGCTTGATATACTCACCCCTCGTGATGTTGAGATGTGTAGAAAGTTACTGTTTTCAAGATAGATACCAACGTGTCTGCTGTTCCACCCCGTTTTAAAAAATACCAAATCCCCACTGCGTAGAGCACTTTTGTTGATATATTTTCCCTGTTTTACCTGTTGGGCTGTAGTACGTGCAATTTTGAGGTGGTAGACATTACTGTACCCTTTCATAACAAAGCCTGAGCAGTCAGCACCTTTCTTGGTAGTGCCCCCATAAACATAAGGAGTACCTTTCCATGCTTGATAGAAGGCATAGAGCTCTTTTAATGAACCGGTTTTTGTTTTGTAGGTATGTTTTTTACTGGAAGATTTTTTAGGTTTTGAATAGTGTGAGGATTTGACGTTTCGAGTGGAACATCCTTGGAAACTGAGCGCAATAATAAGGGTTAACAAAAGCGCTTTTTTCATTTTAGCCCGTTATTTTGATGATAGCCTCGGGGAAAACAACCCCATCAACGCCACTAAGGGCAGCAGCTTCAATTTCGCTTTCATTAGAGATACGAACAAGGATTTTGGCATCAAAAAGATAGTTCTCAGCTGTCTTTTGTGCTGTGATACTTAAATGCTCATCAACAACAATATAGTGTGCCCCTAAGTTTTCAGCATAAATCAGTTCTGTGAGATTTTTAACTTCAAGAACAAAAGAGAGTTGGTTCTCTTGAAAATGGGTGATAATATCAAGGTTATCCTCACTAAAGGTCAAAAAAAGTGTAGTATTGGGAGGGGTATGCTCAATCGCATCAATGTTATCAACATGGTAAAAACGTTGCGAAGGGATAAAACGATGTCCAAACATTAACATGATTAGGCCTTTAGACACTCTTGAGAGCAGTAGTACTTTCCACTACTCACAATAGCCTCTTCTAAACTGACATAAACACTACATTCAGCACACTCTACCATAGTGTCTTTATCATCTTTAGTGTTTTTGTTGTTACGACGTTCTGCCATAAGAGGGGCTTTCTTTTTGAAAAATATAAAGTAAACACCCACAATAAGTGCACCAATAAGTAGTAATTTTAAAATCATAATCTCTCCTAAGTCTCAATCAATAAGTAGTGACGTTTTTTGGTCTGAATTATTTTATAATCAAGTGTCTTATCCATCTCCACTTCATCAAAAACTTTTTCACCCTTGTAGAAAAGTAGTTGCGTTCCTTTGGCTGCAAAAGGACGTGACAGTTCCATTAGCATTTTGGTTTCAGTCACAGCACGTGAGGTTATAAGATCAATAATCCTTGGTGATAACTCTTGAACTTTTTTTGCTTCTACGGTAACGTTATCCAGTTTTAAATCGGCTTTGATAAACTGTAAAAAACTAGCACGTTTCTTGAGAGGTTCCACTAAAGTCACCTGCGTATCACGTAAAGCGATGGCTAATATCATTCCAGGAAATCCTGCCCCCGTTCCTATATCCATAATACTTTTTTTAGGAGCTAAAAATGAGATAGGATAGAGGGCATCATAGATAAACCCATCAATAACTTCGTTACTTTTAGCACCCGTGAGGTTGTGGATTTTGTTCCATTTAGAGAGATGCTCTTTATAGCGTTTGATGTTTTCAAAAACGCTATCAGGGAGAACGATTTTATCTTTTAATAACTCTTCTTTGATATTCATAAGGTCTAAAACTTGATGTTAAGTGCAGCGTAGGCATTACCTGCATTAATACTAATATCGTTTTCTTGTGTTGTCCACATATGACGATAGGCAAGTTCAAACTCCATGTCAGCTGGCATTAAAAAGATAAGACCCCCTTGTGCACCACCCATAAAAGAGTTTTTACCAACATCAGTACCAGCTGTATTGACTAAGGTAGGAATAAATAGACCAATATGACCACCTAAAAAGACACGAGCATCAATACCACCAATAATAGTAAAGTCACTGCTAAAGCCATCAAGTTGAACATAAACGTTATCACTTGAGAGGGTGAAGTCACTTCCTTTTATCTCATCTACATGGTTATAGCCTAAAAAGACACGAGCAGTCTCTTCTTGAAAACCAATTTTAGCTCCATAAGCTGTAGTACGTTTATCATCTGAGACACTGCTGTCATTTTGTGTTATGTTGGTTCCATTAGATCCGATGTCTAAACCAAGAAGCCATTGCCCCTTGTCTGCGCTAAAAAGTGTTGCACTTAACAATAGTAGGGATAAAAAAGTTTTTGTCATAAAAAGCCTTAATGTTTTTAGCATTATAGCAGTTATCAAATTGACATCACAATAAACGTGTGATATCTATTTTAAAGTAGGTGACCCATCTCATCACGCTTGATATTTAAGTAGTCTTGATTATGCTCATTGGCATCAATAACAATAGGGAGTCGTTCAATAATTTCAATATCTGAAAGTGATTTTATCTTATGGGGATTGTTGGTTAAAAGCCGCACTTTATGAATGTCAAAGTGGTGCAATATTGTGGTGACAATCTCATAAGTACGCTCATCGGTGCCAAAACCGAGTTGGTGATTGGCTTCGATAGTATTATATCCCTTATCTTGAAGCGCATAAGCATTAATTTTATTTAAGAGACCAATATTACGACCCTCTTGACGTAGATAGATAACCATACCACCATGTTTGCCAATATACTTTAGTGCATACTCCAACTGATCGCGACAGTCACATTTGAGTGAACCTATGGCATCGCCCGTTAAACACTCTGAGTGAATACGGACATTAAGTATTGCATCTAAGGTATCGGAGTAGATAGCAAGATGCTCTTTGTTTCCTTCCTTAAAGGCTTTTACTTTGAAATTTCCAAAACGCGAAGGAAGATTGGCTTGGTCTGAAATAGTTATATTCATAAATTATGGTCTTTTTTGCTAAAATGTTAAAAATTTGTTGCATTATAACAAAAAGCAATCAATGAATCATCACAAAAGAGAAAAATTATGTTTCAACGTTTCCGTCGTACCCGTTTAAATCCTCAACTCCGTAATTTAGTCCGTGAAACCACCTTAAGTGTTAACGACTTTATCTATCCTCTGTTTATCTATCCTGGAGAAAACTTCAAAAAAGAGGTAGAGAGTATGCCTGGTGTGTACCAAATGAGTTTGGATGTTGCCATTAAGGAGTGTGAAACACTTAAAGAACTTGGTATCTACTCTATTATACTTTTTGGAATTCCTGAGACAAAAGACTCTGTTGGTTCGGATGCGGTATGTGAGCATGGAATTATTGCAAATGCTATTCGTGAGATCAAGGCAGTGCATCCTGAGATGTTTATTGTAGCAGACCTCTGTTTTTGTGAATATACCGATCACGGGCATTGTGGGATTATTGATCATGTTCATGAAACGGTTGATAATGATGCGACGTTAGAGCTTTCAGCACAACAAGCTCTTGTTCAAGCACGTGCCGGTGTTGATATGATAGCGCCTTCAGGTATGATGGATGGCATTATCGTAACACTCAGAGAAGCGCTTGATACGAATGGTTTTGAAAACCTGCCAATTATGGCATATTCAACAAAATTTGCAAGTGGTTATTATGGACCATTTCGTGATGTGGCAGAGTCAGTTCCCTCTTTTGGAGACCGTGCTTCGTATCAGATGGACCCTGCCAATCGTAGAGAAGCGATTAATGAAAGTATTGCTGATGAGGCACAAGGTGCTGATATATTAATGGTAAAACCCGCTCTTGCGTACCTTGACATTGTTCGTGAGATTAAAGATAACACGTCGCTTCCAATGGCTGTTTATAATGTGAGTGGCGAATATGCAATGTTAAAGTATGCGGGAAAAGCAGGTTTAATTGATTATGAACGTGTTCTTATGGAGACAATGATTGGTTTTAAACGTGCGGGTGCAGATATTATTATCTCTTATCACGCTAAAGAAGTGGCATTATTGCTACAAAAGTAATATCTTAGGGCGAAACAGCCCTAGATTACTCTAATTAAAGAAAACTATATTACAATTGATACTTATTCAAATTTTTATAGATGATACAAAAAGGATAAATGTTTGAGACATTTTCTGACTTTAAAAGATTTTACCAAAAACGAGATTTTAGAAATTATCGAGATTGGGTTACAAATCAAACGTGATTTAAAAAATGGCATTCACAAAGACCATATGCCACGCAAAACCTTAGCCATGATTTTTGAAAAAAGCTCTACACGTACGCGTGTTAGTTTTGAAACAGGAATATACCAACTTGGAGGCAGCGGACTCTTTTTGAGTAACCGTGATATTCATTTAGGTCGTGGTGAACCGGTAAAAGATACGGCACGTGTTATCTCCTCTATGTGTGACATGGTGATGATACGGACTTTTGCTCACTCGATGCTTGAAGAGTTCGCTTCGTACTCAAAAGTACCTGTGATTAATGGACTGACTGATTCGTATCATCCTATACAGCTCTTAGCAGATTATATGACCTTAGTAGAAGCCAATGTGGATAAAAATATTGTAGCAGCTTATATTGGTGATGGTAACAACATGACACACTCATGGATGATGTTAGCAGCGAAGCTTGGGTTTGAGCTTCGTATTGCAACACCCAAAGGGTATGAAGTGGATGCAACTGTTTTAGCTGAAGCTCTCGAACTTGCTAAAGAGAGTGGGGCAAAAATCATCATCACTAATGATCCTAAAGAAGCAACTAAAGGTGCTACCGTTGTAACAACGGATACTTGGGTCTCTATGGGTCAAGAAGATGAAAAAGCAGAACGTATGGCGAAGTTTGATGGTTTTATTGTTGATGAAGCATTAATGTCACTGGCGGTACCTGAAGCGAAGTTTTTACACTGTCTACCTGCTTATCGTGGGTATGAAGTGAGTGAAGCTGTTTTAGAAGGTCCTCAAAACCTAGTGTTTGAAGAGGCCGAAAACCGTCTTCATGCACAAAAAGGTCTGATGGTCTGGTTAGACTCTCAGCGTTAAGCTTTTGTTACTTACTAAGGGTATCTTTATTGATAGTGTAGATTGCAACTGCACTTGAAATAAGAGCCGTTCCCTGATCAAAGTACTTGTTTGTATCAAGTTCAATCTCTTTTTGGTTAATGACCTTAGATTGAGTTAGTGTGAGATATGCTTCAACTTTAGTGTTAAGTTGTTGTACTTTAGCCATAACTCCAGCTGGATAGTAGTTGGGCTGATTTTGTGTGATAGTTTGTGTCTCATTAAGAAGTTGTTGCATAAAATACTCGGCGCGTGCGACATAGTTTTTCATATAAATATTTTCTTCTTTCAGTGCATTTCCTCGAGCAACAATACCTGAACCCATTCCCCGAGTTTTACCAATCTCTTCAGTCAATGGTAAAATGGTACCCATCATAAGTTGTACACTTTTTTGAGTAAGGGTATCGCTTTGACTAAAGGTGGTTTGCGAAATAGTGTCACCAACAGTTAACATCTTTTGAATAAGTTTGGTGTAGTTTTGAAAAACTTCAGCACTTTGTTGTTTAAAGGCTTTTTTATTGAGATGTTTTAACTCTTTTTGTAAGATGGCAATCTCTTGTTGTGTGGTAGCATCTACAACTAACTTTTGACTCTTTAAACGTGCTAGAGCTTTTTTCATCTCACTGCGCTCATTATAGATAAGAAGTTGAGCAACGACATTACCATTCATAAAGTTGTTAGTTAAACCCCTTGTCTTTTGAGTAGCAACAATCAGGTCTTTAAGTGAATCAAGATAAACGATACGTTCATGGGTAGGAGAAGGTTTCTCTTCAAAAAGTGAAAAAGCAGATACATTGAGTATAAAAACAACTGTTAGAAGTAATAATTTTGACATTGTAATTCCTGAATAGAAGATGCATAACATTAATTGTATTAGAGTATAACAAAATTATAATAGATCTATTTTGACAATCATCAAGTTATGTTATACCGTATTTTCGCATATTGTTCTAGTATGTTATATAAAATGTATATATATTAAGAGAGAATAGATGTTATGAAAGTTACAATGTATATAAGATAAACGAATGAGGAAGTGGTATGAAAACATTAATATTATTAGTTTTTAGTGTGTTGATTTTGTTAGGTGGCGAAGCGGTCAAGTTAGAAGATAAATATAAAAAATCTACAAACTGTATCTCATGTCATGGTCACATTGTCAAAGAGTGGATGAACTCTTGGCATGCTGCATCGCATTACAACAAAGATGAATACTTTCGTAAAACTTTAGACTATTTAGGGCGTAAAGAACGTCGTTCTATTAATGCCATTAAAATTGAGTGTGCCACTTGTCATAACCCTCGAATATCGGTGACTTCAACGGGTGTTGATTATGAGATTATGGCAGTGATGGGACTTGATAAAGACTCTGCGGTGACAAAGGCTTTAGCTGATGATGCGATTGCTGAGGGAATTAACTGTGTAGTGTGTCATAATATTGATCAAGTAGATGATAGCTTACCTGAATCCAAACGAGGTATTCATCGTGTGACATGGATGAAAGCGGGCATTATGAGTGGTCCATATAATGATGCAAAGTCGCCTTATCATAAAGTTAAACAGCGTGATTTTATGGATACCAATCCCAATAAACTCTGTTTTGTATGTCATGCTAATGATAAAACAATGTCAGGACACCTTTTTATAAATATGAAACAAGAGTATAAAAAAAGTAGTAAAAAATGTGTTGATTGTCATATGAGCCCTCGTCATGATGGTTACGCTAGTACGTTACCTATTGACAAGGGTAAACCTAAAAAACGTATCGTACGCCGTCATGGATTTGAAGGTGCTCATATGAAGAGTATGCTTGAAGGCTCTCTTGACTTAAATCTTGTTATCAAAGATGGGACGTTGGATATCCATATTATTAATGAAAACCCTCACAATATCCCTTCAGGTTTTGGAGGAAGAGAACTTATTATCGAGGCAGCTTTTAGTGATGTTGCTGTTGGTGTGACAGTAGAAACACGTTCATTAACACAACATTATCGCTCAAAACGTGAAAAAATAACCATACCTCACCTTAGTGTTAAGGCTTCAAATGACAACTCAATTCCTGCAATGGGTGAACGTGTTATCAGTTTTAAAATCCCACAAGGTGCTAATGCGGTTAATGTCAAAATATATTATCGTTTAGTGAATGATAAAATACGTAAACTATTGGACTTAAAAGAGCCAAGATGGTCTGAAAAAACGTTAATAAACCAGCGAAGTAAACGTCTGTAAGGATAAAGTTAATTTTTAATAGTGTTAAGTGAATGATGAGGTATAAAAGTATTTGATGGGTAAGAGGCATGTTGATCGCAAAAAATGCGATCAAACTTAAGGGTGTATGAACTACTTCATCGCCATTAATATACGAAAGTTTTCACCCTCTTCAATAAGTGTGAAACCATGTTTTTTACAAAATTTATTATTCATTTCATGAACCCATTCTCCACCTTGCATTAAGGCATCATCTTTGGTGTCAAATGTCTTCTCAGCAGGCATTCCTGCACGTTTAAAACAACCACATTGTTTATCTACAATAATTTTATGCATCTCTATATTCCTTTAAATTTGTGTTGGAAGTATAGGCAAGTTTGAAGAAAGTTATGTGAGGGTATTAGAGTAGTTGGGAAGTCTAAGCAATTTGTTATTTGTTTAAAATATATAGCAAGTTAAAAGCCCAGGCAAGTGCCTAGCGCTTATAAGGTTATTTTACGAGTTGTAATTCACCAAAGTGATTGAAGATTGAGTAACCTGCTTCTAACCAACCGTCAAGTCCGCCTTCTAGGTAACGTACATTTTTGTAACCCATCTTTGTAAGAAGTGTATTCGCAGATAAAACAGCACCTTTTCCAGAACGACAGTAAACAATAATTAAAGCATCTTTATCTTCAATTTCATGTTCGATATCAAACTCTAATGTTCCACGGCCAACAGCTGCATTGTCCATTCCTTCGATTGAACCTTCGTTTCTCATGTAAGGTTCACGAATGTCTAGCATCCACAAGTCATCTTCATTATCGATCATTTTTTTAAGATCTTTTGGAGAGATTGAGGGAACACTTTTAGCTGTTTTTGCAATAAGTGCTTCACTTGTAGCACTTCCTGCCATTAGTGGCATAGTGAGTCCAAGTCCAATGAGTGCACTTAGTAATAATTTAGATATTTTCATCTGATTCCTTCTTTTTTGACATTTATGTGATTAGATAATACTGTGCAAATATTAATTTAACGTATAATGTCACTACTCAAAACCTATTTATAACTAAAACGTATATTTTAGTAATAAATTTTTAACAAATAGGAGACAAAATGTCAGAAGAAAAAAAAGAAAATGAATATAAAAAATTTAGTGATCCACTAAGTATCGCACAGCGTACTTCACAAAAAATCCACTTTGTAGCAGATCATGATAAGGCGATGCTTTTAGTGCATCTACTTAAAATTGATAAACTTGAAAATATTGTTGTTGTTGTTAAAACAAAAAAAGGTGCCGATACACTTCAAAAGATATTAGATAAAGAGGGTATAAGCGCAAAGACTATCCATGCAAACAAAGGTATGACAGAGTCTAAAAACAGTTTAAAATCTTTTAATGATAAAGAGACTTCGGTTTTAATTGTAACAGATAGCTTTTTAGCATCTGCAAGATTTACAGGTATTGATTATATTGTTAGTTTTAACTTGCCTCTTGAGGTTGAGGACTACCTTGTGCGTATGGGTGTTTTAGAAGAGTCAGGTGAAGGTATTGCCTTTGTAAGTGAAGAAGAACAAGACTTGATGGATGGGATTGAATGGAAAATGAAAGTTGAGATAGCTGTTGAAAAGGTTGAAGGTTTTAGTGATACCCCTAAACCTCATACCGAAAGAAAAGTAAAAGATAAAACAAAGAAACCACGTCATCGTAAAACAAAACGTAAGGGACAAGACCAAGAAGATACATAAACTAGGTTATGTTGGTAGTATCCCTATTGCCAACGGCATTCGCGCCACTCTTTTTGTTCTTTTTTAGTTAAAAAAGTCCAGACTACAATACGGGTTATTTTTTGACCTTGTTGCATCTCTATAGTTTGAACTTGAATAGCATTAGCACGTTTGAGGGTTTTATAGATGTTTGTTAAATTCTCTTTTTTTGAAACCAGAGTTGAAAACCAAAACACTTTTTTTTCTGCAATTTTACTCTGCTCAATCATCTTTTTGATAAAAGCACTCTCGCCACCCTCACACCAAAGCTCATTTGCCTTACCACCAAAGTTAAGTGTTTTCTTTTTGTTTTTATCTCTGCTTAGGTTCCGAACTTTACGAAGGGAACCGGCATTGGCTTCTTCAGCGGAGGCGTGAAATGGTGGGTTGCACATAGTGAAGTCAAAGGTCTCGTTTTTCTGAATAAGACCCGTAAATATAGCATCAGGACGCTGCTGTAAACGACAGGTGACTTTCTCTTTTAAGAGGGGGTTGTTGGCTATTGTCTTTTGAGCTGACGCAATAGAGATAGGGTCAATATCACTCCCTACAAAGTGATAGTCATAAACACTAACACCGACTATTGGATAGATAAGGTTTGCCCCCGTTCCAATGTCTAAGGCGTAAATATCTTTAGGTTTTTGACCCCCATTGGACTGGTAGAGAACATCCGTTATGTAGTGTAGGTAATCAGCACGACCGGGAATAGGTGGACATAAATACCCCTTAGGAATACTCCAGTTTTTGATGTTGTAAAAATGTGAAAGAAGTGCTTTGTTAAGGGCTAAAACAGCACTAGGATTTGAAAAGTCAATAGAGAGGTTGTCATACTTGTTTTTATGCACAAAGGGGGTCAGTGAAGCTTCGCTTTTACAGAGTGCTTCAAAGTCATATACACTATTGTGTGGATTGCGTGGATGGAGTGTTTTTGTTTTAATCATTTTTGAACTCTTTGAGCATTTTGTCACTACCAATACTCAGTAAAATAGAGAGAATTACGTAGGCTAAGAAAAAGTAGAGTCCCACCTCTACTTCAGCACGGGACATCTCCGAGTTGTTAGTACTCATAAAAACTAAAAAAGTAGCAACAACAAAGACATCCACCATCGACCATTTTCCAATAACTTTGAAAAAAGTGACTATTTTTTGAGTGAAACTGTTTTTAATAAAAAGAGAGATATAAAGAAGTGAGAGTGTTTTAAGTAGGGGAATTAAAATAGAAAAAAGTAAAATCACCAGACCAATAACAAGATTATCCCCCTCAAAGAGTTTCATAACCGAGCCCAAAACGCCTTTGGATTCAAAAGAGAACACAATATCACCTAAGTACTCCACCTCTTTATGTATTGTTAACATCAAAACAGGGGTAATAAGTCCAAAAAAGAGGGTAATAAGTGCTCCCAATGCACCAAAAAAAGTAAAAGCAGTGATATTCACAATAAAGTAACTCCCTAACAATAGTAATATCAAACTCATAAAGTAGCGCGTAAACCGTTGTGCCTCATGCTTGTGAAATGCTTGCTCTTTTAAGAGTCTCTCAATTTCAATACGCGCTTCATGCTCAAAATAACCAAGAGAATACTCCTCAAGCAACGCATTCATCTGATAACGAGCCTGATCTTCTAAGGTAAGGTGCGAAACAATATCAGCACTCACTGCCTCATACTTCTTCGCTTCAAGATGCGCTTGTAAACCAAGATAAAAAAGGATGAGCAATAAGATAGAAAGTAGAGTATAGCTAATGGTTTTCATAGCTGTAATTGTAGCTAAAAAAGGAGAAGCGTTAAATATGCTTTTTGAGGAATTACTAAGGTCGGTAAAGAAGTCGGTAATAAGGCCGGCAATCTTATAGAGAACCAAGTAATGGCACTCTAAGGATGAATAGGTGGAACTTGTGGACAATTAAAAGTGTTTTATATATGCTTTAGTTTAACACTTCATCTAAAAGTTCTCTAATTTTAGTAACTTCTTTGTTGTCGAGTGTTGTGAGTTTTTTTACTATTCTTACATTGTCGATTGAACGAATATGTGCTATTAAAATATCAGAGTCTTGATGTAATGCATCTTGTGCTTTGATACGATAACGTAAGGGTTCAGCATCGTTTATTAAGTGTGTTGTAAGAGGAAGAACAATAGTAGTAGGATAGTTTCCACTATTGAGTTCATCATTTTGCAATACAAGTGCAGGACGTATTTTGCCAACTTCATTGGACTTCTTTATAGGATTGAAGTTAACCAATACAATATCGCCTCTATAAACTGTCATCTAAACTATCTTCAAATTCTTTGTACTCTTTAAAATCAGAATCTTTAGTCTTTTGCATAGCTAGTTGTAGTCTCGTCTTTTGATTTTTTTCAAGGCTTTTAGCATAAAAACTAATAGCTTCACGAATAACGTCACTTTTCTTTTTATGAAATTTTTTAGCCACAGAGTTTAAAATCTCTTCGAGTTCACTATCTAATCTAACGGTTGCTATCATAAAAGCCCCTTTTTAGTATTTTGTAATACAGTATTGTAACATATGAATACAAAAATTATTTACAGGGTGAATTAGTAAGAAATGTGGCTGTTATTCGTCCCATTACCAATATAATGCTTTTATCTATTTGTTGTAGTATTTATTTAAAATGTAACACTGACTCTTTATCCGTATGAATGGGATAATTAACATTGGTAACCTGACACTATAATGGCCTGAGAATCTAGGACAAAAGATCAGCCCGATTTATTTCCTAAAAATGATAGAATTATCATAAGAGAAATGGAGATAAAGATGGCAAGAAAAAAAGGTCAAACTTACACAGCGAAGCAAAAGAGTAAAGTAGTGCTAGAGCTACTTAAAGAAGATAATCAATCAACTGGCGATAGAGTTTAATGTCATAGCCAAGACGATAAAAAAAAGTGGGTTGGGTATCAAATTTTAAACCAAAGCAGGACACTATTTTGCGTTAATCGAAAGCTTGCTTTTCAGATCAATTTTTTATTTTATCAAGGAGTATAGTGAGGAAGTGTACTAATGTACATGACAAATGTAACGACGATGACTAAAATGAAAAAGTGGTGTGAAAAGTGGCTCCGGATACTGGATTCGAACCAGTGACCAAGTGATTAACAGTCACCTACTCTACCGCTGAGCTAATCCGGAATATTGAAAGTTCTTTTAACGTATATGTTAAGAGGGGCGAATTATACGCAAAGAGACCTTTAAAGTCAAGCTTTTTGACGCTTTTTTTGAAGGTTTGCTTTTGGGATATAAAAGAGGACGTTTGAACGCTCTATTTGGATGATTTTTTCATCTTCTAAAAGTAGTTGAAGTCTAGTTTTACTGGCTTCATCAAAGAGTATTTCGACATCTTCAGGTGTTAGTGGTCGTTTATCGAGGGTGTTGATGATCTCTTCATCACTATAATGACTTTGACACCCTTCTGCATGCTGACGAGAAGCAATGTTAATGGGGAGTGAGGCATCAAACTTTTGTGCAATGTTATGGAGTTCTGAGTAGGAGATACCTTGAACGGGGTAAGCCGGCGGTCTATCTATCGTTCCAATATCAATACGTGTTGCGTCTAAGTCTCTAAGCGCTTCGTTAAGGAGCATTATCTCTTCATCAGTATCATTGAGTCCATAAACAAACAAAATCTCTATAAAGAGCTTCCCTTGATAAACTTTAGCAAAAGATTTAAGCGCATCAACAAGTTGGTCTATTTTAATGGTGTTATGAGGTCTATCGATTTTTTTGAAGACATCAGGTGAGATAGCATCAAGGGAAAGTTTGACTTGGTCTAAGTGAAGTAGGGCGTCAAAAACCTCTGGGTCTGTTAGAGTAGCTGAGTTGGTGAGAATAAGTGTTTGTGTCTCTGCTTTGATGTTATCAATCTTATTAATAAGTTCTTTAAAGTAGGGATAGATAGTGGGTTCGCCATTAGCTGTTAGCGTGATAACATCAATGTTTTTGTGGGCTTGTAAGGCTTCAGTTAAGGCATCAATAATAGTGTCAACACTAATTGTTTGACTCTGTTTTTCAACCGTTTGAGCTGGTGCGAGTTCACAGTATAAGCAGTCGAAATTACACTGCTTATGTGAAGGTGAAAGATCGATACCTAAAGAAGCACCAAAACGACGCGAATGAACGGGTCCAAAGATGATTTTCAAAAAAGATCCTTTTTTGAAAAGACTAATGGTAGATGAAAAATGGTGAATTGGGCTTGGTTAAAAGGTTCTTGCACTTCCCATTTTCTATTTTTCATGCTCCATTTCCCTTAGTACTATTTCGTACTAACGCGTTGACACTCTTTGACAAAGTGAATAGCATTTTCAACAGGAACATCTGGAAGAATTCCATGTCCTAGATTAAAGATGTGACGTGATGTTCCCATAACGTCTTGAATCTCTTGAACTGCTTGCGTTGTTGCTTCTTGAGAGTAGAGACGACATGGCTCCATGTTTCCTTGAAGTACGTACTTGTCACCAAGTTTCTCTTTAGCAAGTGCCATAGGCGTTCCCCAATCAACACCAAGTACATCGAAGTTACCATATACTTTATCTAAGAATGACGGAATCCCTTTAGGGAACATAATAATAGGAATATTTGGATATTTCTCTTTTAAGTAGTCTGCAATTTCAACCATGTATTTCCAAGAAAATTCATCATATTTTGAAGTTTCAATAGCGGCTGCCCATGAATCAAAAATCTGAACAACATCAATACCTGCTTCAATCTGTTTTTCCATATAAAGCTTCACTACTTCAGTTACTTTTGCAAGAATTTTATGAAGGAGTTTAGGGTTTGAGTACATCATTTTTTTACAAAGGTTGTACGTTTTTGTACCTTGACCTTCAATCATATAAGTAGCAAGTGTCCATGGTGCACCTGTAAATCCAATAAGTGCTTTATCTTCGGCTAGTTCTTGTTTGATAAGTTTAATGGTGTCAAAAACATAAGTGAGTTTACTAGCTGCTTCATCCCCGCCAATGAGACGGTCAATGTCAGCTTCACAAGTAATAGGATCTGAAAACTTAGGACCTTCACCTTTTACAAACGATAAGTCCATACCCATTTCATCAGGAATAACAAGAATATCTGAAAATAAAATAGCGGCATCAACACCAACAATATCCATAGGCTGGAGTGTTACTTCACATGCTTTTTTAGGATCATGACATAGGTTTAAGAAGTTACCTGCTTCAGCACGAACTTTCATGTACTCAGGAAGGTAACGTCCTGCTTGACGCATCATCCATACCGGTGTATAAGGGGTTTCTTTTCCAAGACATGCGTCTACAAATATTTTACGTGCCATTTAATTTCCTATTTTTTGAATTAAGTTTCTATCTTTTGTTAATGCTGCTTTGAGCTCAGTTGTAAAAGTGAGTAAAATGGGCTTTGCCCATTTTACGGACTATTAATGTTTCCCCACTTTCCCTAAAAAGAAAAGTCCTACGGCTACTGCTGTAATGGAGAGTGCAAAGTAGAGCATTTCGAGTGCGCCGTTATATTCGGTATGTCCTACTTTTTGGAAAAAACCGACTACAAGTACCATTACGATAACTTTTGAGATTTTATCTTTAAGTTGATCGAGGGAATGAATAGCAAGAATTTTGTTTTCTTCACCATCTTCGTCTTTTGCTGCATCAATATCAGAGATAAAAAGCTCATAAAGACCAAATGAGAACAGAAGCATCACGACACCAATAAGGTATAAATCTACTGCGCCAATGATACCACCAACAACATCTTCATGAAATGTTGCGGGATGAGAATGGTTTAGGTAGGTGTTGATAACAAATTTTGCACTTTCATAAACATCAACACTTGCCACAACAAAAAGTACTATGGCACCGACAATCCCAAAAAATACCGCAAGAAGAACCATAAGACGTGAGCCCCATAGTCCGCTTTCAAAAATTCTTTCTAACATATAAATCCAATTTTAGTAAATTTTTTGCACTAATCTCATGATGTTTATCAAGAGTTTAGTTATCTTGCATCTCCACCCATTTTTGAGCGATACGAACAGCGTTTGTTGCGGCACCAACTCGAAGGTTATCAGCTACAACAAAAAGATGTAAAACATTTTCTCTGTAAGTATCATTACGAATACGACCTACAAATGTTTCATTTTGATCTACACAGGCCGCTGGCATTGGGTATTCACTTTCAGCAGGGTTATCAAGGATAATAATGTTTGGAGCTTTGGCTAAGATGTCGCGTGCTTCATTAGCATTAACATCTGCATCAAAGGTTAGCGTAAGTGCTTCAGCGTGACCACGTAGGGTAGGAACACGTACACATGTTGCAGATACTT
>Ga0256826_1000170_pt1 | contig 35534 bp, 39 predicted proteins | sample CV79metaG_FD_185975 | JGI IMG/M metagenome (GOLD analysis project Ga0256826, IMG submission 185975) | Hydrothermal vent microbial communities from East Pacific Rise, Pacific Ocean - CV79 | ecosystem: Environmental > Aquatic > Marine > Hydrothermal vents | place: Pacific Ocean: East Pacific Rise...
ATAACAGACTCCTTTTTTCTAATATTACCTCTATTATACTGAAATTATGTGCAGTGTTTGTGTACTAACATATTAGTAAACATAAGAGAAAAGTAAAGAACCATATTTATGATCCTCTTCTTCAAGGTTAAAGGTAAAACTCCAAGGTTCATGAACTGGACATAAACAGTTTGTTCTAATAGGAATTCCATTCTCACCACCTATATCTATAGAGGAGGAACCAAAGTCCGCTATAGGACTCAAACCAAAGCGCATCAACATACCTGTCTTAAACTCTGTTCGTACATTTCCTAAACTTCCTTCTACAAAAGGGATAAAGTTACTCTCAATACCATAGACTTTTTTTGGTACTATACACCACTTATGTTGATAGTTAAGATTTATTCCGAGTTCATTGTTTAGTTGGTTATCCCATCCTTGAGGAATATCTATTCCCCGCAGTGAGTGTACACCTTTTTGAGCGAACTCATCCCCCCCCAGAGTATTTTCCTATAATCCCTATTTGTACACTTAGATTCGTATCAGTTGGTGTAAAAATCTGCTGTGCTATTCCTATAGTCACAAAATGAGCACTATTTTTATCGTAAATAAAGGGGATTTTTTCAAGTAGTGTGTCTGCTTCTGGAACAAAGTAAACACTAGAAAGTTTATTCTTTCTAAACGCCAAGGAGTGTTGTCAAAAGGAGTATGATTAAAAGTAAAAGATTTCTCATTTACTTCACAGAAGAGCTCTGATATCATCACTAATGTCATCACGAATTACACTACGGATATTCACACTTTTTCCATCACTATCTACAGTTACAAAAGTAAAAACTGCATTTGTAACCTCATACTCTTCGTGAGACTCCTTACAGCGAACCATCACTTCAACATCTATCTTTATAGAGCTATTTCCTAGTTCTACGATCTCTGTATAGATAGTGAAGATATCTCCATTACGTACAGGTTTCAAAAAATGTAGATCAGTAACAGACACAGTTACTGCTCCAGAGAGTACTATATCTTCTACAGCGATTGAAGCTGCCTTATCCATCTTCGCCATAATCCAGCCACCAAAAACAGTGCCTGAATGGTTTAAGTCTGTTGGATATGTTCTTCCTTTAAGGGCTAAGTGTTTCATCTTTTTTCCTAGTCTATTATAGATTCTTGAAAATACTTATCAACATTCATATAAGTTTTTCCTGTATGGTCTTTAAAGATCAAGTGACTTTTGTTAAGTTTACTTATATCATTTATACCCATTATCGCTAGTAAGTTTCGTATACCGTATAGAAGTTGACCGTGATAAGAAGCAACATTCCTCGCTTTTTTCTCTGTTAAAAATGAGGCTCGTTTAGCTTTGTCTTGAGTAGCAAGTCCAACAGGACAACTTCGTCCATTTGCACCGGAACACTCACGAGCACGGATACATCCAGCACTCATCATAAAAGCACGAGCTATCGCTACATAATCTGCTCCAATTCCAAAAAGGACTATAGCATCATCAGGAGTCAATACCTTTTCACTTGCAATGATTTTAACTTTATCACGAACACCAACATTTTTAAGAGTTGTATCTGCAATGTAAAGAGCTTTTGCTATTATCATTCCAACTGTCATCATCATCTCTAAAGGAGCAGCTCCACTCCCTCCATCACCACCATCTATAGTGATAAAATCAGGATAAGCATTACTACCCTCTTCAACTCTATCTTGAATTAAGTTTGCATACTCACTAAAGCCCTCTTGTGAGGAGATAACTATCTTCACTCCAACTGGTTTATCAGAGAGTTCTTTGAGTCTTCCCATAAAATCAAAAAGTTCTTCAAGGTTGTGGGCAAAAGGAAACTGGTTTGGAGAGAAAAGATCTTTATGAGCCTCAACACCACGGTAGTAAGCAATAGCCTCACTTACCTTACTTCCAAGAAGTTTTCCTCCTGTCTGTTTTGCACCTTGAGCCATTTTGATTTCTGTCATTTTAGCAAATCGCATTGTCTTCTTATATCTATCTTCATCAAAAGTACCATCACTATGACGAACACCGTAAAGTCCACTTCCCATCTGAAAAATAATATCAGGTATGTCAGATGGAACTTCCTCTGGAAAGTTTTCCAGTGGAGCTTTCCAATTTATACGATAACAGACTAAACTTTTTCTATCAAAAAGATAGCTCTCTGCATCTGTTGCATCTATAACTAAGTGCCTGTAAACAGCTTCTGCACCTGCTTGATGAAATAAAAATTTCATTATCTTGTAAATACCCTTTGCAAAAAAAGTTCCTTCATACATATCAAGATATTTATGATTCTCTTTTTCATACTTATGTGTATATAAAAAGTTAGAAGTCAAACTTCCTTCTCCTGTATTTATAGGAAAGCCTCCAAGATATGCACCCTTAGAAAAAGCACGTGTTCCCTCAGGCGAAATAGCTCCATCACTCATTGCACTTCTACCAAAAAGAGAAGAAGTTTTAAAAGGCTTCTTAACATTAGTTCCAAAAGTCACACTAAAGTCATCACTTACATCCTCAGTATTTAAAACACAGTTGGCATTTTTGATACTAAGTCTTGCACTTTTTTGTGGTTGTTCTGGAGAAAAAGAAGCATAGGGTGATTTTCTCTCGGAGGAGTTGAGTACCCATTTTACTTTGTCAAAAGATTCATAAAATTTTTCATCTCCAAAGTATTGACGCATTGGATCACGAAGTGCATAAAACACATAACGCAAACGACCAACAAGAGGATAGTTAATGAGGAGTTGATTATCACGTTGGATAAATCTATCGTAGATAAGCAGTAAGATTGATATAACTACAAAAAGCACAAAAAATGCTTTTAATAAAAACATCATCATAGGGAAATCATAACTTCCAAGGTTGGAAGCAAAACTTTTAAATGCTTCCATTTGACTAACCTCTAGCGTCGAATAATCTATGCGGATTAATTGTCTCTTTTTTTACAGGAGGTACTACATCATCGTGCCCTCGTACGGGATTGTCAGCTTGAGCATTTGCTTCTGATGCTTCTCTTGCTTTTTTATTTACAGCCTCTGGTTGTAGTTCCGGTCTTATTCCATGAATTTCCATTTTAGTTTTTCTCCCCAAATATTAATCTATCTAACGAGAATTTTCCCGCACCTTGTCCTACTAAAACAAAAAGCATTAAGATATAGTATAAAACTAACTCATAACCATTTTGAAGTTGGATTATTGTTCCATTTACTAACTCACCATTTACATAAGCATCAGAAAAAGAGACTGCTTCATTTACAAAAGCAAAACCGTTTGTCCCATGAACTGTAGCAATTGCCACAAACATAATAACTATAAGTGGTATAGAAATAAAACGAGTAAGCAGTCCTAATGTAAGTAAAACTACTCCTGCCATCTCTGTTCCGGCTGCCATATAAGCATTTAATGTGGGAAAGGGAATACCCATATACTCAAACCACTGTGCAACTGCACCTATATCTGCCCACTTAAGCATTGCTGGTGCAAAAAAAGTATAAGCCAAAATAAGTCTTAAACCTAGTAATCCCGCTGATGAAGTATACTCACTAAGACGTGTAAATTCTTTATATATGTCTTTGATACACATAATAAACTCCTGTTGTATTTTAATTCTAGATAGATTGTACATCTTTAGTGTGTAAACTTTGTGTAGTCTATTTTGCACAAAACTACACACTCTTTGTGATATACTACATACTTGCGAATAAGACCATTAGAAGGATGAGTATGTTTGAGAAGCATGGTTGTAATATGAGTAATAGAGACTCATACATAAGATTTACACTAGCATTTTTTATTGGTGGTGCAGCTATGTATACTAACTGCTACTTACTTTTTATTCTAAGTGCATTTTTTACTTACACTGGAATAACTCGCTTCTGTTTTGGCTACTATCTTTTTAAAATAAATGAACTCTTTAGTTCAACAAACTATTACCTAACATTTCTACCAAAGTACAATCCCTCTGCTGTTTTTATTTTTGACATAGATGGAAAATTGGTTTTTAAAAATAGTGCTGCAGCCAAAGAGTTTCCTGAGGTAGTTTCTTCTAGGTGTCTCTCTATCATCGGAGTTCAAGATATCATAGAAAATGACGGAACAAAAACTATGATGTTTGAACATAAGAAAGAGTTCTACCAAGTAGAACTCCAAGGTATAAAAAAAGAGAAACTTCTTCTATCATATCTGACAGATGTCACAGAAGTGATAGAGCTCAACGATGCAATTGAAGAGACTCAACGAGAGGTTATCTATGCAATGGGTGAGATAGGTGAGACCCGCTCAAAAGAGACTGGAAATCATGTCAAACGTGTGGCACTCTACTCCAAAGAGTTAGCACTGTTATATGGTCTTTCATTAGAAGAAGCCAATAAACTCCAGATGGCTTCACCAATGCATGACATAGGAAAAGTAGGAATTCCGGATGCGATTTTAAATGCACCTAGAAAACTAACATTAGAAGAGTTTAAAATCATGCAAACTCATGCCCAGCTTGGATATAATATGCTAAAAAACTCTAACAAACCAATTCTACAAGCGGCAGCTATAGTAGCAAATGAGCATCATGAAAAATGGGATGGTTCAGGTTATCCTCATGCCACTAAGGGTGAAGATATTCATATTTATGGTCGAATCACTGCTATTGCTGATGTTTTTGATGCACTAGGCAGTGAGAGGGTTTATAAAAAAGCTTGGGAACTAGAGAAAATTCTAGCACTCTTTGAAGAAGAGAGTGGTAGTCACTTTGACCCTACACTAGTAAAGATATTTTTAAATAATATCGATAAATTTTTAATCATTAGAGATAAATTTAAGGATGTAGTTTAATGACGATAGAACATTTTAAGATATACTGTGAGATAGCTATCTCAAAAAGTATTGTCACAAAAGCACTCAAGGTTTCACTCATTGTAGGGAGTACTCTAAATCTTATAAATCAGGGTGATATTCTCTTAGCATTGAACTTTGAAGATATAAATTTAATGAAGTTTTTTCTTACCTACCTTATACCCTATTCTGTAACAACATATACTGCTACATCAATGAAAATAGAGTTTCAAATAGGAACAAAAGCAGTCATAGGGGCTGATTTAAAATGTAAAGGTTGCGAAGCCCAAGTTCATGTTGACAAAGGTCAACTCATACCAGAATGTCCTAGTTGTGGAATCAAAACACACTGGAAATTAAAATAAGGAACAGATATATGTTTTTTGGCAAAATTAAATTACAAGAAGATGAATCAGTAGTAAAAAATGACTATATAAAAGCACTAGAAGAGAAAGCTACAATGTTAGAGACTATTTTGGCACAAGACTCACTCAAAACAGCAACAACTATTTTTGATAATGCTAAAAATGTAAACACAGCTTCTACCCAGCGTTTAGCAAATATTGAAAATACAAAAATTATGGTCGATGGATTTATCTCTCAGTCCATAGAGGTAAATGATATCACTCAAAAATCTAATGAAATTGCGAATGATACACTCAACTCTACCTCAAAAAGTAGTGATTATATCAATCGTCTTTCAGAGGGTCTTCAAGAAAATCACCAACTAACAAATGAATTTCAAGAACAACTCTCAGAACTTTATGGGAAGATAAACGGTATAAACACTCTAGTAGATGCCATTAAAGATATAGCTGACCAAACAAATCTTCTTGCCCTAAATGCTGCCATTGAAGCTGCGCGTGCTGGTGAACATGGTCGTGGTTTTGCTGTTGTTGCTGATGAAGTGCGTAAACTTGCAGACAGCACAAACAAAGCTGCCAACCAAGTTCAAATTGAAATGCAGATAATCATGGGAATTTCAAATGATGTAGTCCAACGCCAAAATGGAATGATAGAGGGGATAGAGAACAGTGTTAGCCTTGCAAATGAGACAGTGGAAATATTGGGAGTTTTAGGGACAAATGCTAATCATAACAAAGAAGAGATTTCTATTGCACTCAGTACCATTTCTACTCAACTTAAAAACTCTGAGAGTATCAAGGCAGATATGATTCAGCTTGTAACAGATACACAAAAAGCCATAGAAGGTTCTAGTAAAAATATGAATTTAGCACAGTCACTTATTACTGAGCTTAGACATTAAAAAATAATATTGAGAATTTATAAAGAAGTTAGAAGTATAACAGAGAAAGTCTCTGTTATAGATAAAAAGATTTAGAACTATTTAGCTCCACACTTCCCTGCACCACATTTCATTTTCTTAGCAGGAGCTTTTTTAGCATCACCACATTTTCCTGCACCACATTTTTTTGCAGGAGCTTTTTTAGCATCACCACATTTTCCTGCACCACATTTTTTAGCTGGTTTTTCAGTAGCACCACCACATTTTCCTGCACCACATTTTGAAGATGCACTAAGAGATACTGCACCAAGACCTGTAAATAAAGCTGCACCTAAAAGTAAGGCTGCTAAGTTTAATTTTTTCATTTTTGATTCCTTTTTGATTTATATTTGAAGTATTGTACCTAAAGAGTGTGTAGCATTTGTGTAGTGAGGGCAACAGACAAAACGCTATAATGTCACATACTATTTTAAAGGCTTCCTCATCATACTAAGCAAAGAGACTCTACTAGAGCAATTTCAATCATTTTACAAAGAACAAAAACCAAAAACTATGGAAGATGCTATAGAAAAATTTTCTATTTTCGGTGGTGTTGGATGGGGAAATATAGACACAGCCCAAGACTCTATTGCTCTTATAGAAGAGTTGATTCTTCCTGACTTTAGATACATACGTAATGATGTTACCGACCTCACAACAGGTATGCCACTTCATCACTCTATTCTGAGTGCCGTTGCTCTTGGTGATGGTCGTACTCACACAGCTTACAGACGAGCAAATATTTCTAAAGAAGTTGGAGACAATGCAGTAGAAGAGCTTTGTGAGAGTGGTATCATAAGACTCGATAAATCAAAAGCCATTTTTAACTCATGGGATGAAGCTCAAAGTGTTTCAAACAAACTCTATTTCACTTCTCCATTTTTAAGATTTTGGTTTGCATTTATTTCCCCTATCTTTAAAGGTATTCGTGATGGTGATTACAAAGAGATAAGAGGGAGATTTGAAAATCGTAAAGCCGAGTTTATGCAACTTACATTTGTTGAACTCTCTCAAGAACTTATAAAACTAAACTTCTCAAAAGAAGATTCTCTCACTGAGATAAGTTCTTACTGGGACAACAATATCGAGTTAGATATTTATGCAAAAACTGAGTCTGGAAAAACTATAGTTGGTGTTTGTAAGTATACAAATGCAAAAGTCAAAAAAAGTGAACTTACACGTCTTCAAGAAGCTTGTAAAGAAGCTAAAATCGATACAGATATTTTTGTAATCATCTCTAAAAATGGCTTTTCAAATGAACTTAAAAATATGAAAAGTCCTACAGTTAGACTCATCACTCTTAAAAACTTCAAAAAGTTAGTTGAGTAGTTTTGACTAAGAAAGTTCTACTTCTTCATGGCTGGGGTGGGAGTGATGCTCCTCACTGGCAATCATACATAGCTTCACAACTTGCAAAAGATTATGGTTATGTAAACTTCTTGCACTTCAGTGATGTGGATAAACCAAATCTTGGCGTTTGGATGAGTGAACTTCATCTCACACTAGAAGAGTTTAAACCTGACATTGTTATCTGTCACTCTTTAGCAAATACACTATGGTTTCATATGTGCAACGCTAAACCTATGCGAGTAATAGAGACTCTTTATCTTATCGCACCTCCAAGTATGGAGTGTAAAGTAGAAGAGTTAAGTGAGTTTTTTCCAGTTCAAACACCAAAGAATTTATATGCAAAAGATAGCTTCTTAGTAAGCTCTACAAATGACCCATATATGAGTGAGCTAGAGGTAAATGGACTACAAGAGAAACTAAATATTCCTATGAAAACTCTTCTAAATGCTGGTCATATAAATAGTGATAGTGGTTATGGAAAGTGGGAATGGTTTTTAGAACAGGTGAAAAATCAAACGCTAGATATTAGCTAAGCATAGATATCTAAAAGACGCTCAGATTTTAAAGCAGGATTCTCTTGGCTGATTTTAGTTTCAGAAGATTTGGATTCACTCTGAGTCTTCTCTTCTTTAACAGAAGATGGATCTAATCGACCAACTTGAACCTGCGAAGTTGATGGTGATTGAAATGTATATTGTGTAACATTCATGACATCCTCCTCAGTTTACATCTACAATAATTATAGCACAAAAGGAAAAAAAATGACACCAACACTATATTTTCTCCGCTCAAGCGAGAGTAAAATTGTCAAAGATATGACAAAATATGCACATACAGAAAACTCTAATTTAGATATATATTATGATTTCTACGGTTTAACTGCTAAAGATTTAGGGCTGTATGCTCTTGTAGATGGGGTCATCGCTGGAGCTATTTGGACTAGGAAATTTGATGGAGGAGTTCCTATTTTGAGTTTGGCAGTTTTACCAGACTTTAGAGGTAAAGGTCTAGCTACTGCAATGATGGAACAGTTTTTAGTTGAAGCTGGAGCGGTAAGTCAAGAGATGCAAGTTCAAACTTACTCAAATGATGGTGCCATAAATTTTTATGAAAAATTTGATTTTACTAAACTATCAGAGGGTGTTATGAGAAAAATCTTCCAACAACAAGAGATAGTCCGTCCAACTGATGGTTACGATCCTAGAAAGTGGATGGATTAAGCAATTATTTAAATTCCATTGCAAATTGTCATATTTTTAAAGCTTCATTCAAAATCATTGTAAAATTATTTATCAGTTGGCGATTATGATTGCTAAAGTATTGTGAGGAGTAAGGTGGGACAGGGTCAGCCTTTAATCTAAAGGAGTAACAATGCAACTAACATTTGTAATTGTTATAATTTTAGTTCTCTTAGAATTAAGATTGTATTAAAAGCTTATGAGGAGCTACAACTCCTCATTTGTCCCAACTGCTAAAATTATATCATATAAATTATTTATCAACAAACTTGACAAGGAAAATTATGAATGGAACTATTTTGGTAACTTACAAAATACTATGTAACGGAGATATAAATAAAGAGATTTCACTCAATACTCTTTTACAAAACGAAAAAATCGCAAAAATAATCAAAAGTGAATATGCTAAAGGTTTTCGCAACCTAGCACTTTTAGCACAACCAAATGAGAGTGTCATCAAGATAGAGACACAAAAAGAGCTTCATACATTTGAAGTAGATAAAAATGATTTTGCTGATATCTTGGACTTAGCAGAAGAAGATGCTAGTAATAAAAAGCTTATTAAAAAAGAGTGTAACAGAGTAGAGCTTGTCAATATAGAGACTCTTTAAAAGTCTAACTCCACTTCTCTAACTTTCCATGCATATCAACATAAGTAAGGTATAACCTAAGGTCAAACTCTACTTGATGATAGCTTGGCTGCATATATTCACAAAGTTTATAAAAGGCTTTGTTGTGCTCTTTTTCTTTAAAGTGTGCTAGTTCATGAACTACTATCATCTCCAAAAACTGCTCTGGAACTTTTTTGAACATTGAAGAGACTCTTATCTCATTTTTTGCTTTGAGTTTAGAACCTTGAACTCTTGATATAAAGTGATGTGTACCAAGAGCATTATGGATCACACTTAGTTTTCCATCATAGAGTGTTTTAGAGAGTGGTGGAGACTTCTTCATATACTCATTTTTGATATCAATAGTGTACTCAAAAAGAGCTTTATCATTTTTCAGACTATGTGCTGTGGGGTATTTTTTCAAAAGGTGAGACCCCAGTTGTTTCGCTTCTATGAGCTTTATAACTTGGGACTGAGTATCTTTATTATAATGGTTTAGGTACTTTAGCTTCATCTATTTTAAAAGTTCAACTATATCTTTTTGGATATCTTTAGGCTCTGTTGTTGAACCATAACGATTGACAACCTTACCTTCTCTATCAACAAGGAACTTTGTAAAGTTCCATTTTATAGAGTCCATCCACATAAATCCGCCCTGCTCTTTTTTTAAAAACTTATAAAGAGGATCTGCATTTTCTTCATTTACATCTATTTTAGAAAACATATCAAAGTGAACATCATAAGTTCCTTGACAAAAGAACTTTATCTTCTCATTTGACGCACTCTCTTGTTCTCTAAACTGATTACATGGAAAACCTAAAACCATGAAACCCTCATCTTTATGAGCTTGGTACAGTTTTTCAAGTCCTCCATACTGAGGAGTAAAACCACACTCACTAGCAACATTTACAATGAGTAAAACTTTACCCTTGTACTTACTCATAGAGATTTTCTCACCATCAATGGTTATAACATCAAAATTATAAATACTCATCTTACTCTCCTTGGCGTTTAGGGACAAACTAATGATAAAAATCAGTAGTAATTTATAAAATCCAGACACTAAAGTTTTTCCCTTTTATCTTTCCATTTTTAAGGCTATTGTGTGCATCGTCAATAAACTTAGTCTCTATGGCAACATAAGCCTGTCTATCATAGATATCTATCTTACCGATACTACTACCTTTAAGACCAGCATCACCAGTAAGTGCACCAAGTAAATCTCCTGCACGAAGCTTATCTTTTTTACCACCCTCTATAACTAATGTTACATACTGAGGTTTGAGTTCAAAATTTGTACTTCCTTTGAGATCTGCATCTTCGAAGAACTGGCGTTTATCATCTCGATACTCATCAGCATTATCACTCTCATAAGAGTCATAAAGAGTTATGGCAACACCATCAGCACCAGCACGACCTGTTCTTCCTATACGGTGAGTGTAAGTCTCTTGTCCGTGAGGTATGTCAAGGTTTACAACCATTGAGAGTTGTTTTATGTCAAGTCCACGAGCAGCAACATCAGTCGCCACTAAAATAGGACAAGACTTATTTGCAAACTGTACTAAAACATCATTACGCTCATACTGCTCTAAGTCTCCATGAATTGCAATTGCATCTATCTTTCTTTTTTGAAGATTTTCAGCTAACTCTTTTGCCGCAATTTTTGTGTTTGTGAAGACTATTACATTTTCAGGTTTGAACTGAGAAAGGATTTTTACAAAAGTGTCTTCTTTATTACTTGTAGCATAAAACTCTTCTGTAATATTATTTGCCACTTCTTCATGTGTTGTTTTTACTAACACAGCATCTTTTTGGATTTTCTTACTAATGGCAGTAATTGTATTGTCATAAGTAGCTGAAAAGAGAAGAGTCTGTTTCTCTTTAGGAGTAAATGCCATTACAGCTTCTACCTCTTCTAAAAAACCCATATCTAACATTCTGTCTGCTTCATCAAGTACTAATGTTTGTAAGTTTGAAAGTTCTAAGCTCTCTTTATTTAAGTGCTTTAAAATTCGTCCTGGCGTTCCTACGATGATGTGTGCTTGGTGTTCAAGTGAACCTAACTGTTTACCAAAACTCTCTCCACCTGTTAACATAAGGATTTTGATATTATGTTTGAACCTTGCAATACGACGAAGCTCTTTTGCAACTTGGTCGGCAAGTTCACGAGTTGGACACATCACTAAAGATTGAACACGAAACTTTTTCACATCTAGTTTTGATAGTAGCCCTATTCCAAAAGCAGCAGTCTTACCACTACCGGTTTTTGCCTCAGCTAAAACATCTTTGTTGTCTAAAATAAGAGGAAGTGTTTGTGCTTGAATAGGTGTAGCACTTTTATAGCCAAGAGAGTCGAGTGTTTGAAGCATTGAGTCTTCAAGAGGGAATTGTGAAAAGTTCATGATGTTATCTTTTTATGAAATTATACCCTTATTATTATATAATTTTATTTGGGAACAAATATCTTCCAAATATTACAATTAACTACTGTTATGTCTTGGAAAGTAAGGGTGATTAGATTTATTTCTAGTCACCCTTTTTTTTGCTTATTTTTTAGCATTGATGGTTTTAACACCCTCTATTTATTAAAAAAACAGAGGGCTTAGTTACCCCTCTGGCTACTATTTTAGTTTAAGAACTTATACATCATCAAAGAGGCTGCGACACCAACATTAAAGCTTTTTATCCCCTCTTGCATCTCGATAGTTACTACCTCATCCACTAGCTCTAAGATATCTTGGCTAATTCCTTTACCTTCATGTCCCATTATCAAAACCCATTTATCTGGTGTTTGAACTTCGCTTAGAGGTGTTGAACCCTCACAAACCTCAGCAGCATAAACTCGATAGCCTTTTATTTGCATAGTTTTTATAGTCGATTTTATATCCTGATGTATATGAGTTTTTATCATATAAGAGTGTCCCATAGCCACACGTAAGGCTCGTCTATTAAATGGGTGTGGTGTTTCATTTGCCAAGACAAGAGAGTTTACACCAAGAGCTGCACAACTGCGAACTATAGAGCCAACATTTTCAGCCGAAGTTATACCATCGAGCAGAAGAACCTCATTACCTAACTCTTCTAACTCTACATCCTTAGGACGAATTCCATGCATCATACAGTTATGGTGTATCTTATGCCCTACTATTTTTTTCATCTCTTCTTTAGTAGTTATAAACTTTTTAGGAATATTTTTGATGTTTAAAAGTTCTGAGAACTCATCATAATACTCCTCAGTTGCAAGCATACTTATGATTTCGACATCACTCTCTAAAAGAAGGTTGACTACCTTTGGGGAATCCGCGATGAAACTTCCATCATCTCTAAATGCAGACTCACGTAAAGCTCCATATATCTCAAGTTCTGGTATCTCAATATCTGTTATTTTTATCATGCTGTACTTGGCTTTTCAAACTGGTTTAAAACAGATTGGGAACCCTTGTATAAAATCTCATAAGTACATAAATTTGAGTTAGAATTGAGGATAGGTTGACGACCTATAAAGATATTTTGCATACGATATTCCCTTATAATTGTTTCTTATTGTATCTCATTATGATAAACTTAGAAATAAGGAAGAAAGAATGAATATACTTCTTATGGAAGATGATGCTGTTTTATCAGATATTTTATGTGACTACTTACGAGAAGAGTACAATGTAGACTATGCATTTAACTCTAGTGAGGTGTTTGAGCATCTTGAGTCAAAAAAATATGATCTTTTTATTTTTGATATTAATGTAACTGGTAAAAATGGTCTTGAACTTTTAGAAGAGATCCGTGAGTTTAATGACACTACACCTACTATATTCATTACTGCTTATACTGACACCACTTACCTTAAACGAGCATTTGATTTGGGTGCACATGACTACATCAAGAAACCTTTTGAGCTTGAGGAGTTAAGTGTCCGTATCGAAAACACTAAACGACTCTTTAACATAGAGACAAAAAATGAAATAATTATCGCTCCAAATATTTCCTACTTTCCAGATTTAAAAGAGATAACAAAAGACAATAAAAAACACTCTTTAGGTGCAAAAAATACTCTTTTACTCTCTTACTTTATTGCCAACAGAGGACGACTTCTATCAAGCGAAGAGATAACACAAAATGTTTGGGACTTTGACTCTATGCCAAGTGATGCAACACTCCGCTCACATATCCGTACACTTAGGGACATCATAGGGAAAGAAAAAATCTCTACACTTAGAGGGGAGGGCTATATCTATGAATAAGATAACTAAAAAATCTTTTTACTCCTTTTTACTACTCTACCTTCTTAGCTCGTTTATATTTTTAGTTCTTGCAGCTTACTGGTTTTTTACATCCCAAGTTTCTATGGAGATGAACAATAACTTTTACAAGATGACACATATAGCAGATAGAGTCAGTTCTAAAGTAATAAAAGCCCATATGACAGGTACTAAGTATAAGGTTCAAATGCCTCCAGATGCTTATATCGCACTTTATGACAAGGATAAAAACTTACTCCAAGGTGGTGTAAAAAAAAAGATAGACTTTAACAATGAGTTTTATATGGCAGATGGTACCTTTACTCTTGTATCTAAACGCCCATCGGGACACTTAAATGTTGAGTATGTAGTAGTTCAAAGCTCTCAATGTATCCATAATGTAGATGCACTAAAAAACAAAGTTGCCTACACGGTTATACTAACAGCACTTTTTATCATCATTATCTCGGTCTTTTTATCCTACATGTTTTTAAAACCACTCAAGGATAAGATGAAAGAGATAGAAGATTTTGTAAAAGACACTACACATGAACTTAACACTCCTATCACCGCACTTATGATGAGTACTTCAAGGCTTAAGAGTAAAAAAGCTTATGATGAAAAAATCAATAAAAATATAAGTATCTCTACAAAACAGCTCTACGATATTTACTCATCCCTTAGTTTTTTAAGCTTCGATAATAAAAGTGAAAAAGCCCAAGACCTAGCGTTTAACGAGGTTGTAGAAGAGGCGATAGAATACTTTCGTGAACTCTTAGAAAAAAAGAAAATGAGTATTAAAATAGATCTAAAAGCTTGTCCTATCACAATCGCTCCAACAAAGGCAAAAATGCTTATCAATAATTTACTGAGTAATTCCATTAAATACTCTACACCCAATACACAGATTAAAATTATAGTAACAAAAAATCAGTTTCTAATACAAGATCAAGGTATAGGAATAGCAAAAGAAAAACTTGATGATATCTTTAAACGTTTTGTAAGAGCAAACTCTTATGCAGGTGGCTTTGGTGTGGGTCTTAATATCGTAGACTCTATAGTCAAAGAGTACGATTACAAGATTTCAATAAAATCAACTGAATTAGTAGGAACGACTATCATTATTGATTTTTAGGCTTATCTTTATGAAAAAAGAGTTATAATTCTACTTATGAGACAAAAGATACTAATAAAATATATCAGCATTATTTTTGTTATATCCACATTTATGAGTTCTTTTCACCATCATAATGATTTACAAGAGCATAATAATTGTCAGATATGTATAGTACAGTCTAATATCGCAGACATAGATACTCCTACAGATGTGACTTATCTAACTCTTTTTTCTACACCCTCAGAAGCTACATTAGTAAATTTACAAAATCTTCAGACACAAAAACAACACCTTACTTCTACTGCTCGTGCTCCACCTCTTTTTTCATAATATCACTCACTAGAAAATTAATAACAACTATAAAAATATTATGGAGACAGAAATGAAAAAGAGAATAATACTCTCTCTTTTAGCAGTATCTTCACTCTATGCAGATGCACAGATAGATACTATAAAAGAGCAGTTACAAGAACAAAAAGATGCGACTACAAGATTAGAAGCCAAACTTAATGCTTTAGAAACAAAAAATACAAACCAATCAGCAAGTTTTTCACAAAATGCTTACTTACCGGATATGGCGTTTATACTTAATATGTCAGCAGTTGGTCGCAATATCAATAATGATGACTATTCAGCCTATGAACTCCCTGGATTTATTAATACTCCTGATACTCCAGACTTACCTTTTAATGCAAACAGAGGATTTAACTTTAACTATGCAGAAGTAGCTCTACACTCTGTAGTTGATCCATACTTTGAAGCATCAGCTATTTTTCATATAAGCCCTGATGCATTAGAGATAGAAGAGGCTTATGTGCAAACTACTTCTTTACCATACTCTCTAAAAATAAAAGCTGGAAAATTTAAGAGTAATTTTGGTCGACTCAATGAACAACATCATCATATCTGGAATTTTGATTCTCAGCCACTTATATATAAAGGGCTCTTTGGTCCTGATGGCATCAGTGATGCGGGTATTCAACTCCAGTGGGTTGCTCCAACAGATACTTATGTGATGATTGGTAGTGAAGCTATGCAAGGGAGTAATGATAAGAGTTTTGGAGATACATCTAAAAATAATCTCTATATCGGTTATGTAAAATCTAGTATCGATATTGGGGATGATTTATCTATTTTAGGTGGGCTAAGTTATGCTCATGGGAAAAATACAACTACAAATGCGACAGATATATATGGTGTGGATTTAACATTGAGAGAACAGCTTGGAAGTTACTCCTCTCTTATTTGGCAGAGTGAGTATTTACAAAGAGATATGAAACTCTCAGCCACTCAAACAGATAAACAAGCAGGACTCTACTCAGAACTAGTGTATCAGTATAATAACAACTACTCTTTTGGTGGAAGATATGACTTAATAAGTAAAAATGAGACAGATTTATCAGCGTATAATACAGACACGAGTAACTTAGATAGATATACAGCAAAAATAGATTACAAACCATTTCCAATGTCACGATTAAGACTCTCTTATACTTACGATAGAAGTAAGGTCATAGCAGGAGAAAGAAAAAATATAAATGAAGTAATGTTAAGTTTAAACATTGCAGCTGGTGCACACGGCGCACATAATTATTAGGAGATTATAATGAAGAAAATTTTATTACTACTACTGGCATTTAGCACTATTGTTTCTGCCTCAATTCGTGTTGAAACAACATTTAGCACATTTGGAGCAATCACACAGAAAATAGGAGGTGACTTAGTTCATATTCATGTTTTGGCAAGTCCAAAGTATGACCCTCACTTTATAGTACCAAAGCCTTCTCTTCTAGCAAAACTTCATCGTGCAGACTTACTCATTATGAATGGTGGAGGACTTGAGCTTGGATGGTTACCACCTCTTATAAGAAGTGCGAACAATAGAGATATTCAAAATGGTGCAAAAGGTTTTTTAGACATCTCTCACTATATACCAATGATAGATGTACCAACTTCTGTCTCTCGTGGTTTTGGAGATGTTCATGCGCAGGGAAACCCTCACTACACTACAGATCCACATATGGTACTTATCATTGCTAGAGCAATTATGGAAAAATTGTTAGAACTTGATCCAGATAATGAAGATATATATCAAAGAAATTTAAATAGTTTTACAAAAGAGTGGCAACATTATCTAAAATATTTTGATGCACATATGAAGCTATGTAGTGATAAAAGAGTTGTACAATACCATGAACTTTTCAACTACTTTCTCAAACGCTACAACTATAAAAGTTATGGTAATATAGAACCCCTTCCAGGTATCTCTCCAAGTTCTAAACATACTATAGCTATGATAAACACAATTAAGAAGAATGATATTACACTTATTTTACAGGATGTTTACCATGAGAGAAAAACAGCAAAATTCATAGCAGCTAAAACAGATGCAACAGTTGTATTGGTACCACATGATATTGGAGCAAACGGCAGTAGAACTTTAAAAGAGTATTACAATAATATCGCGAAAAGCATATGCAAATAATAGAACTTTTATGGCCAGCCTTTGTGCTTGCAATCGCTCTTGTATTCATCCATACAATTTTTGGTATAGAGATTATTAAACGAGGGGTTATCTTTACTGACTTAGCTATAGGACAGATTGCAGCTAGTGGTATGGCTATTAGTATTGCCTTTATGGATGGTGCTTATCAAAGTGCCATGACTCTACTTTTTGCAGTATTTGGAGCGATCATTATCACTTGGGCGACCAAAAGAGTTGAAAAGATAGAGGCTTTCATCGGGCTTTTATATGCACTTGGTATCTCAGCAATTATGCTTATTTTAGCACAGAGTGCAGAGGGAACAGAACTTTTTTCTAAACTAAGTGCTGCTGATATTCTGTTTACTTCGAGTGAAGATTTATATATTGATTTAACTATTTATGGAATTGTAGCCTTTGTAATGTTTGTTATATATCCAAGAGTACAGGGACTTAAAAAAGAGTTTCTTTTCTTCTTAATGTTAGCGATTACTGTTACTTCTTCCGTCCAATCCGCTGGTGTTTTAGTAGTTTTTGCACTTCTTATCGCACCATCATATATAGGGATAACACAACAAAGATTTAAGCCCTTTGTATTTGCTACTCTTTTTGGCTCATTAGCTGTATTAGCCGCACTCTTTATATCTTATAGTTATGATCTTCCTACTGGCTATACTATTATTTTCACTGTTGTAAGTTCATCACTTTTAGGGGTGATTTTTTATACTATGTTTCAAGTAAAAAAAAAGACCCTTCATTAAATATATGATTAATAATTTAAATATTTAATTTTGTTTTTAAATAAGACTTGATATAATACTTTAAATAAACAATAATAAATATTTAAAGGTAATATCATGAACTCTCATAGTGGTTTTAGAAATAGAAGATCGGGCTCTCAATTTTTACCGAGACTCTTTTTACTTTTACAGATTGTTATCATGGCACTAGTAAGCTACATCAGTTTTACGATTTTAACTGCTATCGGGATGCCTATGGGTGTTGTGGGTGGTGTTTTATTTATCTCAAACTGTTATTTTTTAAACAAAGTATTTTTTAAATGTAGAAGTATCTCTAAAAGAAACCGTTATACTCAAGGTTTTCAGACTCGCTAAAGGACGATATGTCCTACAAAAACACTCATATCATCAAGTATCTCTTCCCCTCGTCTAAAACCTAAACCACAAGCCTCATCTGAGTAAAAAACTCCAGCCTGATAGTAGTTACCCTCTTCATCTCTTACAAAGTTCTCATACTCTTGATAGACTGCCTTATACTCATCATATATTCCATCTGTTGTAGTTAAAACTTTGCCATCTTCAACAATGTCAATGTTTGCACCCTCTCGTCCAAACATTCTTTTTTTTACATACTTCTCTTTAAGAGGCTTAAATGATGTCTTTAGGAGATAAGGGGAGTCAGGAAAAAGTTCATATAAAATTGCTAACATCCCTTTGGATTGGTAAAGAAGTGTAAACGATGGGTTTAGCATAAGAGTTTTAGTATTTGACTCAAAGTTTTCCATGTCTTCCCACGGGTAGAGCTTAAACCAAAACTCTTCCTCATTATCAAAGCCAAGATTTTCTAAATACTCAAAGCGAGTAAGTAGTCCTCTATATGTAGCCATCTCTTGAAGAAACTGAGTTGTAATTCTCTCTTCTTCTATACCCTCAACTGAGGAAAATAAAAACCGTGTAAACTCACCTTTTTTACTTTTTGAGAGTTTTTGAAACTTCAAAGAGATAGCCTCATATACATTGTTGAACTGTTTAGCTTCATCAAGACCATTTAAAAGCATCGCTTGTATAACGCTACTTTCTAAAAGAAGTGTTGGAGTGTCTGCATTAAATTCTATAAGCTTGATCGGTTTATCATCTACTCCTCCACTTAAGTCAAAACGCCCATAAAGGTGGTTGTCTCTCTCATTTTTCCATGACTCTTTTATATGAGGGATTAGGGTTACGGGGATATCAAGTGCTTCAAATAGATTGTTTTTAATAACATACTCTGCACCCTTTTCATACATCTCATAAAGTTTATTACTAGCATCATAATACTCTTGTATCTCTTCTTCACTCACAGCAATCACAGCAGTTTTAAGGATATACTCCCCATCTTCATCGTTGTGCCAAGTGTAGTTCATCTTATCTAATGCATCTTTACTAATGGGTTTTATAGGGAAAAAGTTTAACATATATGGAATTCCTTAATCGTACTTAACTTTAGTTTGAGGACCATTCATTTCACATTTGTCAAAGCCCTTACTTTTACCCCAGTGTGAGATGATTTTTTGCAAAAGCTTAGCTGCGAAAGTTTGTGATACTTCGGAAGATTCTGGAATGAGTTCAACCATATCAACACCTTTCATCACTATCTTTTTGTTACAAAAGAGGGCTTGGAGTATATCCATAGCGTCATACCAACTAAGGCCTCCCGGTTGAGGGGTTCCTACACTTGGAACATAGGCTGGATCAAAACCATCCATATCTATACTCAAGTAAACATCACCTTCTAAGTCTCTAAGCGTCTGTAAAAACTCTTCCCTTACCTCTTTTTTTTGTAAGGCTCTATCTGTAAAACAGATGATATTTTTATCTTTTTTGATTCTCTTTGCTTCACTCTCATATATGGAGCGAATTCCTGCCATAACTAGATTGTGTCCTTGTGCTAAAAGATGGTGTGCTGGTGTAGCATGTGAGTATTTATTCCCAAGATATGAGGTTCGTAAATCTGCATGAGCATCTAAAAAAACTATAGTAGTGTTTGGACTTAGCATCTGTTTTGTAAGCATAGGAGTGATGGAGTGTTCTCCTCCTAGCGTTATGAAAAGTTTGTTAGGAGTTAGTTTTAAAGCAGCTATAGCAGACTCGACTTCTTTGTATTTTGATATCTGAGGGGCTACACAAACAGACATATATTTCATTGGAGACCACTCTAAATCCTCTTCATAGTACTCTATCTGCTCTGTGATTTCAAGGATTCCCCTTGGTGCATCTTTTGTACCACCACGTGAACTTACAGTATCTTCATAAGCAAAAGGTAGTATCACGATATCTGCATCTTCTATCTTAGCGTTTGGTAGTTCTTGGTACTCCATAACAACTCCTTATTTAAAAGTATTTTCTATTTTCATAGGTAGGCTAAACGCTGAGATAAGACTCTCAACACCTAATCCTTTAAACTCCAATTCACAAGAACTCTGCCTAAACTTTTCAGCTAAAGACTCTTCTATTACCCTTAAATCATCACCAGCAATGAGATAACCCCACAAATGATAAAAAGAGGGGATAACAATCCCATAACTGTGAACATCATTAAAAACTCTTCCTAACATTTCTCTGATTTTTTTATGGTTTGTAGAAGTTCTTGTATCAAGTGCCCCCGCTTGTGTAGCGACTATGCCAGAAGGAGTTAAAACTTTCTTCACTTTTTCATACATCTGTGTACTATAAAGAGAAGCTATCTCACTCTCCCAGTCAGAGACATCTATTAAGTCCCCAATCACTACATCGAACTTCTCTTGTGTCTGGGCTAAGTACTCATTTATATCCATATAAAAAATTTCTAAACGCTCATCTTTAAAGGCTGATTCACCCCAAGACTTTATGTAAGTTTTACATAACTCTACAAACTCTTTATCAAGGTCTACCATCACTACTTTTTGCACAGACTTATGAGAAAGAACTTCACGAGCAGTAGCCCCTTCTCCCCCACCCATAATGAGAACTGTTTTAGGATTTTTGTGTGCAAGCATAGCAGGATGAACTAAGGCTTCATGGTACATAACCTCATCAGACTCACAGGACTGGATATCTCCATCAAGAGCTATACACACACCATGAACATCTGACTCAAAAAACATATACTCTTGGTACTGAGTTTTTCCTTGTACTAGTACTCTACCTATCCCATGTTCTATAGTATCTGAGATATTAACTTTCTGTGGATAACTTTTCAAACTCACCCTTAACTACTGAACAATAAACTTGTTAAAATAGACAGCTTCCACTTCACCCTCACGTAGATGAGAGTTAAGATTATCTTTGATTCTATCTTTGACATCACTACTATTTGTTCTAGCAGTTGAACCATGCATCGCATTTATAACAGAACTTCTTAAAACTGAACTTTTTGAGACTATCTTACTCTCTTCACTAGAAAACCAACTATCACTATTATCTGCATATTTTATTGATATATTTGCAGTGAGGACTTTTCCGTCCGCTAGATTCATAGTAAAATCACCTAAACTTATCATCCCATTATCCTGAACTGTCACAGATGTTGTGTAGTAACGAGCTGCTGCATATCTTTGCTTCTCTTTACTTATAGGTGCACTACTTTTAGGAGTATTACTATCAGGTTCGTCATACTTTTTTATCTTACTAAAATCTGAACTATTTATACCGTATGCTATTCCAATAAGAAATATTATTAATGCAAAAAAGTAGCCAATATATGTTAATAGTTTTTTTACTTTTTCATCCATATAGATATCTCCTATTGACCTTTATATATACGATTATATAGTATTGTCACTTAAATGTCATTTTATACTTTTAAACTCTTCTAAAACTTCATAAATAGCATGTGTAAGATGAGATAACTCATCTTCACTTATTATATACGGTGGCATGATGTAAACAAGGTTTAAAAAGGGCCTTACCCATACACCTTTTTCTATAAATGCTGGTGTCATCACAGCTAAGTCAATCTCTACATTTAACTCAACAACACCAATAGCTCCAAGAATTCTTACCTCTTTTACTATCTCTAAAGATTCACATTTTGTAAGTTCTTGTCTGAGTTGATTTTCTATCTTCTGTACTCTTTGTTGCCAAGGAGAGTTGAGAAGAAGTTCCAAGCTAGCGTTTGCAACAGCACAAGCAAGAGGGTTTGCCATAAAGGTCGGTCCATGCATCAAAACATTTCCACCAGATTCAACACCCTGCATCACTTTTTTACTTGTCAGTGTAGCAGCTAAAGACATATAACCACCCGTCAAAGCTTTTCCAACACAGAGAATATCTGGAGCAATATTTGCATACTCGTATGCAAAAAGTTTTCCAGTTCGACCAAATCCCGTGGCAATTTCATCAAGGATTAGAAGTACATCATACTCTGTGCAGAGTTCTTTTACTCTTTTTAAAAGCTCAGGAGAGTAGATACGCATCCCTCCTGCTCCTTGGACTATTGGTTCTAAAATAACTGCTGCAATTTGTGTGTGATTTTCTTGAAGTTTTGTTTTAAAGTCTAAGATGTACTTTTCATCCCACTCATCACCAAACATACACATAGGAGCCTCTGCAAAGATATTTTTATGTAGAACATCTTCAAACGCCGAGTGCATACCCGTGATTGGGTCACATACACTCATAGCACCTAAAGTATCTCCATGGTAGCCCTTACTAAACGCCAGTATCTTACTTTTAAACTTATTTTCCTGAGAGTTCCAGTACTGAAACGCCATCTTCAAGGCTACCTCAACACTCACACTGCCACTATCACTAAAGAAGATATATTCTAAGGATTTATCGGTTATCTCTAAAAGAGTTTGTCCAAGCTTTATCGCTGGTTCATGTGTCAGTCCACCAAACATAACATGACTCATTTTAGAGAGCTGCTCTGTAGCTGCTGTATTGAGTTGTGGTACATTGTAACCATGAATGACCGACCACCAAGAACTCATACCATCGATGATTTTTGCACCTGTGTCAAGCTCTAGATAAACGCCAGATGCGGAAACGACTAACTCCATGTCTGCTAGTGGTGTTGATGGTGCATAAGGGTGTAGTATATGTTCTTTGTCAAACTGTTTCATTAACTTCTCCATCCGTTAAATATACTTAGCATCTCAGCGTTTAAGTGCTTCATATATGTAGTTTTTTCTTCTTCTTTTAGTTGTGTTTTAGGTGAAAAATACTCATCTGTTTTCATATCAGTTCGTAGCAATTTTAACTGCCAAATATTATCATTTTGTAAAATCAGATTTTTAGTTTTATAGCTCTTTAAAATATCTTCATCTATAAACTCTTCTATCGAACCAAACGAATGGTCCATATAGATATGTTCACCATTATCATTTCGGGTAAATCCACGTACTACATAGTCTATAGTAACTATGTCTGTATCAAAAAAAGCAAAGATAGCGTTTAGAGAGTTAAGAGGACTTATCTCTCCACAAGTTGAGAGTTCTATATCCACTCGAAAACTAAGTATGCCATCTTCATTTAAAAAGTCAGGGTATGTGTGTGCCGTTATATGCGACTTATCTAGATGCATATCTACACTAGAGGCTTTAACATCCCCAAGTAAAACCATAGAAGAAGCACCATAAGGCTCATAGTTTTCCAAAGATACACTCAATACTTCAGCATCAATAATATGAACAATTTTCTTTAAAAGCTCCGATATTTTTTCTGCACTATATCGAGAGTTTATATACTCAACATAAGAGAGTTTTTCATCTTCACTTGGAGCGATAACAAAGTCATAAAAACTAAAACTAAGAGCTTTTTTTAGATTGTTAAAGCCTTTGAGTTTCATTCCATTGCGTTTTGTCATATTTTTTACTCAGTGATAAATTTTCTTGTAGTATAGCATTAATCAGTTGGCGATTATATTTGTAGAATCATAATGTGAAGGAGAAGGTGGGACAGGGTCAGCCTCTAATAAAGGATATAACATTATGAACCCTATATTTATAATTGTTATAATTTTAGTTCTAGTAGAACTAAAATTGTATTAAAAAGCATGAGAAGAGTTACAGCTCTTCTTGTGTCCCAACTGATAAAATTATAACATATTTTCAGTTACTTATACTCATCAAAATATTTCCAACAAGTAAACCACCAAAAGTTCCAATAAGATAACCCATTATCGCCATTAAGACCCCAACACTTACAAGGCTTTTGTTATAAGTCGCTGCGAGGATTGGGGCTGAGGCTACTCCTCCTATGTTTGCTAGAGATGCCACAGCTACACTAAAGAGGTCTAGTTTAAATATTTTCGCTCCTATTACCATGATGAGTGCATGAATACTTAAAATACTAAATCCAGCTAAAACATAAACGCCAAGTCCAGAGAAGTTCTCTATCACAGCCTTTGAACCGATGAGGGCTATGATGATGTAGAGCATAGAAGTTGCTACTTCACTAGAGCCATTCATCTCTCGCATCTTTGTAAAAGAACCTAAGATTCCAAATATAGTTGCCAGTAAAACAACAGTCGTTGTAGCGTTTAGAAAAGTAAAGAGTGTACTTAAGTACTGTGCTACAAAAGAGACTAAAAGAGACAAGAGTATCAACAGCCAGTAGCGTTTAGTCCCCATACTACAAGCACACCCTATCTCACCCAAGTAAGCAAGGTTCTCACTACTAGAAGTAAACTTGTTAAAGTAAGAAGCAAAAGGAACTAAAAAGAGAAGTAACATCACCCACAGAGTATAGTTCACACTATCAACCACAAGAGCATAAGCAAAAGCTTCTTCTCCTACATTTAAGGCACTTCCTACAGCTATCATATTGGCAGTTCCACCCATCCATGAACCAGCAAGCGCTCCAAAAGCTGCTGACATATCTTGTGTGAAGTTAAAGCTAAACGCCACAACCACAAAAGCAAAGGCTATAGAAAAAACAGCTAAAACATAAGCGATAAGTAGTGACTTTCCTAGTTTGAAGAAGTGTCTTAGGTCAATTTGGAGTAGCATCAAAAAGAGCATCGCAGGGAGAAGATTCGTTTTTGTTAGTTTATAGATGGCGTTTATCTCAGCGTTTAACTCAAAGAGTCCTAAAGAAGAGACAATCATACTCCCAGCATATACAAAGACGATGGCAGGGATGAGTTTAAAAATCTTTAAACCACTCTTACTCTCTAAAAGATAGAAAACTGTAGCTATAAACGCTAGTGTGAAGAGATAGATAAGAGGATTTGTAATCACTTGTTGCCCTATATTTTTTTTAAGATTGTATCATAACTCCTTACTTAATTTGCCGATTTAAAGGATAGCTTATGAAAAAAATAACTTTGGCGTTTATCTCATCTGTGTTCATCAGTAGTTCACTTTGGAGTGCGACTCTTAGTCCAACTGTCACTAATAACTCACTTATAGTCTATAACTCAAACATTGGTTTAGTTCATGAAGAGAGAGACTTAGAGATAAAAGCGAGTGATACTACTATACTCTATGAAGATGTAGCCATGAGCATAAATACTGACTCAGTAAATATCTCACTACCTCGTGCCATCACTATTAACTCTCAACAGTACAGATACGACAAGCTAACTTTAGCAAAACTTTTAGAAGCACATATAGGTAAAAAAGTAGAAGTAAGACTTCTTAGAAATAGAAATGAGTTTAAAATCATCACAGCTACTCTTCTATCATATACTCATGACAAAGCCTTAGTAAAAACACTTGACTATAAAATCATCTCGGTTAAAACTTCTGGCATACAGTTTGGCACTATTCCCGATACACTCATAACTAAACCCTCTTTAGTATGGAATGTCAAAGTAAAAGAAGACACTCAAACACAGATGAAACTTGACTACCTTGTCTCAAACATCAACTTCAAAAGTGACTACATTTTAAATGTAGATGCAAATAGCTCTACTCTTAGTGGTTGGATAACTATTAACAATCGTTCTGGAAAAAGTTTTCAAGAGACAGAACTTTCACTTTTAGCAGGTGATATCAACGTAGTACAGAACAAACAACCTCGCCTATATGACACAGTTCGAATGAGTAAAGCAGCCCCAGCTGTAAGAGAGCAGTCATTTGAGGGTTATCACTTTTATACTATTCCTTTTAAAGTAACTCTAGCTAACAATGAAAAAACTCAAATCAAGTTTTTAGATAAACCAAACTTGAGTCTTAAAAGAGCATACACAGCTCAGATGAGAAACCCACTCTATCTTAGAGGAGAGAGAGAAGTCTCTGTAGATCAAGCTTTTTTAGTTGCTGGTTTAGAGATGCCTCTTCCATCGGGAACTATCCGTGTTTACTCAAAACTAGATAAACAGACTATACTTCTAGGTGAGAACTCTATACTACATACTCCTTCAAACACTCCACTCAATCTCAAAGTTGGAAAAAACTTCGACCTTAAAGTAAAAGAGAGTGTGAGTTTAAGAAGTGATACAAAGAGCAACTTCAATGTAGATGTACTCTATGACATCAAAAACTCATCTGAGAATAACAAGACTGTAACCATAGTAGTTCCTTTTAATAGACAAGAGAGTTCAAAAGTGACTACAGATGTAGAGTACAAGTTCACACAAGGAAATCTACTAAACTTTACAGTAGAAGTTCCAGCGTCATCGAGTAAAAAATTCACAGTAAAATATGAGAGTAAAAAATAATGGCAAAATACATAATCTTAGATACAGAAACAACAGGTGTAGGTGAAAATGACCGTGTAATACAACTCGGCTATATAGTATTAGGTGTAAACCCAATAGAAGTGCATAATGAGTTTAACTCTTGTGATGTCCCTATCAGCTTTGGGGCGATGGAAGTTCATGGTATAACTCCAGATCTTTTAACTGACAAACCTATCTGTACTGAAACATCAGCATATAAAAGACTCTTAGAGTTAAACACTAACGACAACTATATCATCATTCACAATGCTCCTTTTGACATTAAGATGTTAGAGAAGGAAGGTTTTAGCACTCAGATGAAAGTTATAGATACTCTTCGTGTAGCTAAACATATACTTCCCGATGAAGAAGCTCATCGTCTACAGTACTTCCGTTACAAGATGGAACTCTATAAAGAAGAAGAGAAAGAAGCAACAGCACTAGGCATAGTAGTAAAAGCACATGATGCCATCGGTGATGTGCTCGTACTAAAACTCCTACTCTCAAAACTAAGAGCAGCAGTCCAAGCAGCATATCCTAGTGAGAACCCTGTAGAGAAAATGGTAGACCTAACAAACACTCCCATCTTAGTTAAGACTTTTCGTTTTGGAAAACACAAAGGTAAAGACTTAGAAGAAGTGGCTCGTGAAGATGCTGGCTACCTTAGATGGATGCTTAGCTCTATGGATAGCCTTGACGACGACCTTCGTTACTCTATCAACCACTATCTAGCATAGAGAGTTTGTGTAAGAACTACACACTCTCTTCCCCTCAAGTATCATAAAAATTTATATAACATTTCCTAAAAAAGTCTAATTATCAAAAAAATGTGGGTATTTTCGTAACAATCTCATATAAGTAAATATAATTACATAAACGTAACTCAAACCCCTAATACATCACATATTTATCACTATATAATCACTTTTTCATCACACAAATAATAAAATTCACTTATAATTTAAGCTAGGTTGAGATAACTTTTTTTTATAATTAGTGAAATTAAATTATAGAGTTTTGTTATATTACTAACAAAATTCAAACAAGGGATTATATGTTACATTTAAAATCATATGTTGGTTCTATCGTTTTAGCGGCGCTACTATTACAAGGGTGTGGTTCAGATACTGAGACTACTGAAGTAACTCCAGGTGTTTCTGCAGCTGTTCAACAGTTTAATACTGCAACAGAAGCTTTATCAAGTGGTGAGTTATCTGCTGCTGATCAAGCACAAGTTTTATCAGACTTAACACTTAAGATAGCATCTTTAGATGCTACTGATAGTGAAGTGTATGCTTACATAAGCGGTGTAATCGCGGATAACAGTGAAGTTACTAACCGTGCTGATGCATATGCTGCATTAGCAATAGTTATGACTAACAATGAGACAGCTGACTTACCGAGTAGTTTAGCTGGTGGTTTTTTAAGTGGTATAACTGATAAACTTAAAGATGGTCTTGTAAAAGTTCTTGACACATCGGTAGGTAACAAAATAACTTCTGCTGCTTTTGATGTTGTTCTTAACTCAACAAATGTAACAGTTGTAATGATTGACTTAGCTCGTAAATCAGAAACTACGGCTCAAATTATGGTTGATTCTATGGATGCAGACTGGAGTTTAGCTGAGAAAATGTGTCCTATGCTTCGTAGTGATACTGAATTTGGTGAAAAATTTACAGCACTAGCTTATGAGCGTCCAACAGTAGGTAAATTCTTCTTCGAACGTATCGATGCAACTATGTACGGATGTTTAACAGATGCTATGCTTCTTTCAAACAATGATTCAATTCACCACACTAAAGTAGATCACTCTACAAATGCTTACATGGGTATTATGATGGATATGTATGCAACTGATTACTTCATTATGCCTACAGCAACTACAAATCGTGACCGTCGTTTAAATGACAACTTTGTATCTTTACTTTTAGATACTGGTCTTCCTGTTGATTATAATTCTACTACAAGAACTTACACTAACCATGGTGATGCAAATGAATTAACAAATGAAAAATTCTTTTACTCTCTTTTCAAAACACCTGGTACAACTGATTCTTTTGTAACCGCAATGAAACAAGTAGATCCAGCAACTAGAAAAATGTTAATGGATAGTATATTCATGGGTCAACCACAAGACACAACTGCTTCTGCTGATGTATATCAAGGTTACTTAAATGTAATTGCAATTGCTTCCGCTATGTATGATGGTATTTATGGTGATGTAGCTAGTAATCGTACAAACGGTTATGGTTTTGGTTCTTACACTAGTGCTTTTATTGGTTTCGCTGGTCTAATTCCAAATGACCGTTATATTGACTATGCAAAGGCATTTATGAATGCTGGTTATCATTATGCAGGTCTACACAATATGGATGTTCCAACATCTATAGGTGAAGCATGGGACTACTACACATCTGAAACAAATAGTACTGAGAGTTCAAATGCACCAGCACGTTCAGCAGGTTTAGGTGTTGTTAGTTCAGATTGGATTGATGATGTATACGATGTTATGAAAGAAGCAGCAAGTTCTATTAACTACTCTGATCTTATAACTTCTGCATCAGACTTTTCAGTAGCATCAATAATTACAGAAATCAATGCACAATCTAATAGAGTTTATGGTGTATTTATGTACGGTGTTGATGAAAATAATGTAAGTGTTCCAACAACTATTAGTAATCCTGGCTATATTCCTTTCGCTCAAGATGGTATTGTAGATGATACTGTTTCAGGTATGCATGGTCTTATCGAACTTGCGATGCAAGAAGACATCTTCTATGTTAACTGCGGAAGTCGTGCAGTAAATGTATCTACATCATATGAAACACCAACAGGATACACTTGTGAAAACAATGCAAGTTATACAATGGAAAGTGCTAAACTTGCATTTGTATTACCAGCATTTAGTGACATAACAATGGAGTTTGCATATAACTCAGCTTATGATGGTGCATCTTCTTATGTTAGTAACATTGATAACGCTTGGTTTGCAGACTTAAGTAATAATGAATTAATTCGTGAATACTTTTACCCAGATGCTAATAATACATATATCCCTAACTCATTATTAGCTATTGATTGGTTAAAACTTCCAAATAATTATGATGCAACTAAGTATCAAGATTATAATTATGCTATTGACTTTAACTCTGGTTATTTAGATGTATTCATAGTTTCAGAGAATGCCAACTTAATCAATGAAGTTAATCTTCCTGCTGCAGTAGATCCACTTAAAACAATTACTATGGAAAAGATGACTGAACTTTCAGACTCTATCATAGCAGTTGATGCAAATGGTCAAACAATTGATGGACTTTATGTTTACAAAATCCGTTTAGTTTCTCCAGCTGATGTTGAAGCTGTTCTTGCTCAACTATCAGGTCTAAGTGATACACTACTTAATGCTGTTGGTATCGACACAACAAATGCTGCTGATGTAGATAATACAGATCAAAGTGCAACTAACTAAGTAATAATTCTCCTTATTAACTTACAAGTAAACCAGCTTTAAGCTGGTTTACCCTACTCTGTATAAACAATTTTTTCTCTTAATATTCCTTGGAATCTTAATACAAAAAATTTCTACACTAGGTAAATATTTATGTTTAAAAAAACACTTCTACTCTCACTAGCAGCATCTTCACTCTTAGCAACAAATGGTGTAAATCTCATAGGTACTTCTACAGTTTCTCGCTCTATGGGTGGAACAGGTGTAGCTTTTTTCTCACATGCAACAGAAGCTATGCATAAAAATGTCGCACTTATTGGTGATGTAGAAAAAGATGAGTTTCAAGTTGATATGACTTACTTTAATGCAACACTTTCAAATACTGTAGTGGATGGCAATCCTATAAGTACAGCAGGAAATGGTACTGCAACAAGTCAAAACTCACTTGACACTAGCTTTATTCCATCAATGACTTATGTAACCCGTGTAGATGAAGATATGGTTTTTGGTGTAGCAATGATTGGTGCTGCAGGTATGGCTGCTGACTATGAAGGTGCATATCCTCAACGCCAACTAAAGTCTGGGATGATGCTAATGAAAATCATTCCTGCTGTCTCTTATAGACAAGGTAATGTGACATTTGGTGTAGCACCAGTTCTAGGTCTTGGTTCTATGAGTCTTAACTATGATGAAGCATATAGAGATTCAAATGGCAAGGTATATGAGCCAGGGACGAAACCTCAATCTCAAAGAGAAGGTCTTTTTGGAACAAATATTGGTGGAGATTCTCTTGTTCCTGCACTTGGGTATACATTAGGTATAGATATAAAGGTAACTGAAAAGCTACGTATTGGTGCTAGTTATAATTCTTCACTTAAATACACATACAGTGAAGTAGCGAACTTTTCGCAGTTTGGACCACATGGTATGGTTTACATGGCTGATGAGTACTTAGGTGGAACTTTAGATCAAAGTAAAAATATTCAAGGTACAGATGGAGTAGAAGATCAACTTGTAGCAGGTGGTTTAGATCCAGCACTTGCTAAGACTCTTGCATCACTTATGCCTGATGGAACTATTGCTGACTCTATGAATGCTGCAGATCCTTCAAACTTAGATGACTTAACACTAGAACAACCGTGGGAACTAGCAGTTGGTTTTGCATATGATGTCACTAAAAAAATGACTATTACAGCTGATTATAGATATATTGACTGGGCTTCTAGTGAAGGTTATGGTGAGTTTGGATGGAAAAGCCAACATGTTTTAGCTGTTGGTGCAGAGTATAAGGCAAAGAACTACTCTCTTAGATTTGGTTACAACTATGCTAACTCCCCTATTGAAGATGTAACAGGAGAGTTCGGTTCTCTACTTTCAGATGTTCAAGGACACTATATCTTTGATCAAGCACTATCAATGCTTAACCTTGTAGGTTTTCCAGCTATCTCTACTACACACTTTTCAGCAGGTCTTGGATATAAATTCAGCGATGATATGGACTTTGATTTTGCTGTAGTTTTCTCACCAGAATCAACTGTTAAAAGAAGTGGTACACTACTTCCACTTGATGTTATATACTCTGGTTTATCCGCATTTGATTATGAATATGAAACAAAAATGCAACAGTTAAGCCTCTCTGGTGGCATAAACTATAGATTTTAGGACTAATTATGCAATATACTTTACTTAGTTTACTTCTTTTATCAAGCCTAACTCTTTTTAGTGGTTGTGGTTCAGAAGTTCAAGATATGAGTTTACATACTGCACCCATAACTGGTGCCCCTGAAAAAGGTGTTTTTGTAAGTAGTGTAGAAGGTTTAGAGTTTACTCGTACTCTATCTCCTGTTCCTCAAATCACTGATAATGGTGCTTCTTACTCATATAGAACTGGTGAACTTGTAAACTTTCATGTTGGCAACCTTCAAATTGGTGAAGCGGTTGGTCTTTCAATTATCACGCCAAAAGATATTGTATCCTATAAAAATCTAGAGTTAAATACATCTATCAACTCATCAGAAGTTAATAACAGAGTCCGTCTACTTATGGCACTAGACATAGATACAAATGCCAATGGCATCCAAATTTCTCAAGCCACACGTACTTTAGCAAAAAACTGGAGTACTCCTGACTATTCACTCAATGCTAATGACTTTAATGCTTCAGTATCAAGTGCTACAGCCGGTCAAGTAACCCTAAGTATCACAAAAGATGAAGCTAAAACACACTTTGAAGAAGCCCTTCGTTGTGTTTATTCTGGTGCATATAGAGGAAGTTGGATCATGCCTTCTGGTGCGAAAGAAGGCTTTGTTGGGGTAATGATTCAATCAAATGGCTCAATAGTAGCACTTGGTGATGGACAAGATGTCAACAATGATGGAAATTATAGTGATGTTATCTACTCAACTGGTGATCACAATATGGATACTGGTAATTATGATTTTAATGCAACTTATCATTTTGATGCTAATTTAGGAAGAATTGTCAGTAGTAATCTTACAAATATTGATGGAGAAGGAAGCTCTCAAGGATATAATCGTGTAAGTGGTAGCTTTGTACAAGATGGGAAAAACGGTGCTTACACTGCAACTCGTGTTGGCGAAGGAATGAATGTATCGTATAGATATACTGGATTTGGTTACTTCAACAATGATGGCAGTCCAGATGCAAGTGATGATCCTATTTTAGGACTTTTTACTTTTGATATAAGTAGAGATGGAACAATAACTGGCTTAATTCATGATGCAAGAACAAATGAAGAACCTAGTTTAACAGGAAGTGTAAACTTTACAACTGGTGATGTAAATATGACTTTAGATTCTGGAGAAGGACATACACTAAGCGGGAACATAGATTTTACTACTAATAGTTCAAATCTTTATCTTCAATGGTATGATGCAACTCCATCTAAACTGGGATATATTAGTGGTGTAGGCTGCCAACTCCAACCCCATAACTAAACTGAAAAAAACAACTTAATTTTATTATGTAAAGAAGCTACACACTTTACATAATATTTTGATAATAATGTGATAACTGTCTTCAAAATAAGCCTCCTTGTACTATTATAAATAATTATATACATTTCTAAAGGCACTCTATGAAACTCTTTCTTTTACTCTTTTTACTTCTCTCATCTTTATGGGCAAAACCTACATATAACATAGCTATTCTATCAGATGGAGATACAGAGTATTCTCAAGCCTTAGAGAGTGCGATGAAACTTGAAATAACACAACTTCTTAGTGGTGACTTTAATGTTAAGTTTCCAAAGAAACTTTATCGTAATGGACAGTGGAAATATCAAACAATCGCTGCAAATGTCAACCAAGCCTTGAAAAATAGTCGTTCAGATATGATTATTACGATGGGTGCTCTATCTTCTCACTACATTTCAAGAAAAAAAAGATATTCAAAACCAGTTATAGCAACAGCTATCATCGACCCTAGAATGCAAAAAATTCCTTATAAAGATGGAATGAGTGGACGATGGAACCTTACTTATGTAAGTGCTAACCAAACACTCAATGAAGATATAGATATTATTACAGAGATCATGCATGTTAGTAAGATATCTGTACTTATAGACGATGTACTCCTAAGAAATACACCTGAAATAGGTCGTTATATCAACCAGCGTTTCAAAAAAAAGAACATAACTGTTGAGCTTATTCCTGTAAGCAAAAATATTAACAACTCACTCGGAGCCATCTCTGAAGATACGGACATAGTTTACGTAACACCACTTTTTCAACAAACGGCAGAACAAAGAAAAGAGATATATGAAAAATTAATCATCCGCGAACTTCCTAGTTTTGCATCTGCAGGACAAGATGATGTTGAACTCGGTGCTCTTTTTGGAAACTCACCTCCAACTGATGTTAAGCGTTTTATCCGTCAAATATCACTCGATGTTCAGCAAATTGCCCTTGGTTCAAATGCTTCTGAGCAGTTAGTAAACTTCGCACCAAACCCTGCCCTATCTATAAATATGAGAACAGCAAATGAGATCAAATATACTCCAAGCTGGGAACTATTAAGTAAAGCAACTATTATCAAAAGTGAAGAGAGTGATTCTCACTTTTTTAATATTGCTGAGATTATGGATAGAGCTGTTTCCCACAACCTTGGTGTAGTTGCAAGCGAGTATCAAATCCAGCTCTCGCAAGCTGATCTTGATAAAGCTGATAGTCTTTACTTACCTCAAGTTCATTTAGGTGCAGATGCGGGGACACTAGATGAAGATAGAGCCAAAGCAAGTTTTGGTTTATATACTCCAACAAATATGGATGTTTATGCACAGTTCTCACAGCAACTATGGAACCAACAAGCACTCGCTCAAATCAGTGTAAATGAAAACTTTTTAAAAGCACAAAACAGTGCTACAGACTTTGTAAAACTAGATATTGGTTTAGCTGCTGCTGCTCATTATCTTCGTATTTTACAGTTACGTACTAAACTTACTATTGAGAAAAACAACCTTGAGTTATCAAAAACAAATATGCGTGCAGCTATAACAAGACAGAACATAGGGATAGGAAATTCTAGTGATATCTACCGTTGGCAAACACAGATAGCTGATGAGAAGAAAAGGGTTCTGTTTACACATTCTACTCTTCAACAAGCAAAACACAATTTAAATGCACTCTTAGATTTACCACAAGAACTCCCTCTAAACTTTGAACCTATAGACATGAGTAATAAAGTTTTTATGACTAGTAACGAAAGTATGAAAGAGTTTTTTCTAGACCAAACGAAATTTGCACAGTTTCAATCATTTTTAGTTCAAACTGCAAAGCAAAATATGCCTAATGTACATCAGTACGATGCATTATCAACAGCTAGAAATCTTATTGTAGAGTCTAACAACGATGCATTTTATATGCCGACTATCAGTGTTGAAGGTGGTGTAAAGTATCACTTTGTAGATGCTAGTAATGAAGCTAGAGATGCTGACCCTCTTAGATATGGAGATTTACCTTACTCAGATAATATGGATTGGAATATCGGTATTTTCTTACGTTTTCCACTCTATGAAGGTGGGGCAAAAGAGGCTACACTCCAAGCTTCAAAAGCAGCTCTACTCATCGCTCAAGCACAAAAAGATAACCTGCTTAATAATGTAGAAAAAAATGTAAGAAATGCACTCTACCAATCAAAAGCATCTTACCTCTCTATCAAACTAGCCCATATTGCATCCGTTAGTTCTAAGAAAAATCTCCAACTTATCAAAAGTGTTTATGCACAGGGTAACATCGGAATTGTAGACTTACTTGATGCACAACACACAGCACTAAGATCTGCACTTTTAGAGAACAATACTCGTTACTCATTTATGAAAGACCTATTAGTTCTTCAGCATGACATCGGTCAAGTAAACTTTGACCTAGATGAAGAGGAATGGGATATGTTCTCATCAGCTTTAAATGAACATGATATGGATGATGACGAAGAGGATAACAAATAATGAAATATATATTAACAGTAGTTTTAGCACTACTTATCATAGGGTGTAACGACAAAGAACCAGAAGAAAAAATCCGTTTAGTTAGAACGGTGAAACTTATCGCTACAAAAGCGACTTCAACA
>Ga0256826_1000171_pt1 | contig 35492 bp, 34 predicted proteins | sample CV79metaG_FD_185975 | JGI IMG/M metagenome (GOLD analysis project Ga0256826, IMG submission 185975) | Hydrothermal vent microbial communities from East Pacific Rise, Pacific Ocean - CV79 | ecosystem: Environmental > Aquatic > Marine > Hydrothermal vents | place: Pacific Ocean: East Pacific Rise...
TCTTTAACGGATTCCATAAAAGAAATGATGCAGGGATTTGCCAAAATCAGTGCTGTGGCCTCTGGTCTGCTCAGTATCACAGCTCTGGTGTTTACGGTTTTCTTTGCCTGCTGGCTTATTATCGGCAGACAGCAGGAGAAGAGCTGGCAGGTTGGTCTTATGGAAACTCTTGGCTGGCAGAAAAAAGATATTCTTGTTCGATCCGGAGCTGAGATCTTCACTCTTGCAGCTATTGGTTCACTGGGAGGACTCGGGCTTGGCCTTTTTCTTGCCACAGCCCTCGGCAATATGGAGGTTTCCATTGCGCTCCCCTGGAATCTGGCTCCGGATCCAACAGGATTGCACCGGGCGGAAAATGGTGCCAGCATGCAGGTTCCTCTGCCCATTATACTGAAAGGCAGTGTCTTTTTTTATGGCTTTGCGGTCACCACTCTGGCCGCTGTTGGTGTCGGGGTACGAACCAATTGGCGAATTAGTAAAAGAAGTATTCGGAATACCTTGTTCGGGTAGGGGGGTAAAAAAAGAATCCAGAACTGGACGCAGGGGCCGCTGCAATTAACCCAACTTTGCGGCTATAATATAGAATATCTTTTGATTACACCTAGTTGAGCTGACCCCTGTCACAGTATGGCATTACATCTTTCGTTTTGTTGCAATAGTCGTTTTCATCACATTCCCAGGGTGATCTTTGATACCCAACGTTGAATATATTTTGTGCTGCTCAGGATCCGGTTGTACACTTTTCCTGATATGGACTGGAAGGCTTCGATGACGCATAACATCCTTTGTCCATTCATCCATAAATTTATTGACCCAAGTAACACTTCTATAAGACCAGAGGTGGTCGAGATCCTCTTTAAACAAATACGCTTTCACAGGGCAAAGAATCAGCCCCAGAAGGTTGCGTAATCAAGCCCGGGGTTTTCCCTTCAACCGATTTTTCTTTTTCAGGAAGATCCATCGGCATAGTTTAAGATACGCTGGCTCCCCGGCAGCTCTGAGCTTTTTCACCTCGGAACGTCTGACATTATCAACGGCTTGATTCAGATGTTCAACAATATAAAAACGATCAAGCATATGGACAGCATTATTGAAATGCTCACCAATTACAGTTATGCAGGCCTGCCACATATCAGAACAAACAAATTCAATGGATTCGCAGTGTTTAGTGCCAGGAAAATCACAAAATGCAGACAAAGTCTTCTTCTTGCGATCCTTGCCGATCCAAAGCAAACGGCGACAATGTTAATCAATCTGGTACACGCCACTTACCAGGACCCGCAAATCTGTAAAAGTATCCTTGGCGGTTGTATGGCTGTGGGCGAAGAAAATGAAGAGTTTTTACGATGCCATCACGCTTAGCAATATTTGTAATGGTCGCTATCCTTTGGGGGAAGAGCTGGCGCATCCATAACGTCTGGCCATTTTTTCTATTTCTTCTACCACACTGTTCCTGAGTGTTGGAGGGTTTATTACTTCAGCCATGGCGCCATATTGGAGGATCTTCATGGTGATTTCTCTGGGATCGTTTACTGGCAGGGAGAGAATTATTCCTCCGCCCTCCTCCCGGATTTCCTGTTGTTTATGCCAGTTTTGTTTGCGAACCAGCTCAGCGGCCTTTCCCATGAAAAATATTTCCGCCTGGTAAAGGCTGGAGCCGGTAAAAATGCCAAAGGCATCTTTCAATAAGGTGTCGGGGGCTGGATGTGCTGCTCCTGTCAGTTTTTCTCCTTTGACTGCGGATTGAATTCGGGCAATATGGAACATTCTGTGACTGTTTCGCAGGAAACAGTAGGCCAGCAGGTACCAGCGTCCCTGGTAATTGATCAGGCGCAGTGGTTCAATGCTGCGTTTGCTTGTGTCTGATTCTGCCGAGCGGTAGCGTATTTCAAGAAGATATCCCCGTAATAAACATTCTATTATGGTTGCAAAAATGGCAGGCGTAACGGACTCTACCTCAATCCACTGGCAGAGAACATTGTTTATCAGTTGTTCATAGCCAGGTGCAATAAGCGTTGTCAACCGTTTTGTCAGCTTCTTCATTTCCGAGAGTTCGCCAAGACCAGCCTCGTCGGCCATTTTATTTAACAGTCCCAGGAAAAACAGGAGTCTGGGGCTGTCTGCAAAAGGCAGGGCAAAATCGTGTTCTGTGTAATAATATCCGTTTTTGGCAGGATCAAAGGCAAGGGGCGCCAGAAGACGGTCGCGCAGATAGTTGATATCCCGGTGGGCGGTAGACCTGGAGAGTTCAAACTCATCTACAAGGCTCATGGCATTGGGGAATGTCTTGTCCTTTAGTTTTTGATGGAAGCTGTAAATACGCTCAAGCTGACTCATATAAGGGGGGCTGGCTCTTGTTACTATCGCGGCTTACGACGGTGTTTGACAGGGAGAATCTTAAGCTGTTCTCTGTACTTTGCTACGGTTCGACGGGCAAGCTTGATGTTTGATTCGGCAAGTTTCAGAGAGATGGCGTTGTCACTGAACGGTTTACAGGGGTCTTCGTTCTGAATCAATTTACGGATTCGTTCACGGATGGATTCCGCAGCCAGGGCATCTTCGCCCATTCTGGGAATGGCGGTGGAGAAGAAATACTTCAGTTCGTAAATACCCAGAGGTGTATGTACATACTTGTTTGAAGTGACACGGCTGATAGTGGATTCGTGCATCTTAATATCTTCTGCAACATCTCGCAGGATGAGAGGTTTCAGCCGTGTGGCACCATGTTCAAAAAAATCGGCCTGGAACTTGAGGATGGAGTCCATAACTTTATAAATTGTGCGCTGGCGTTGATGGAGAGATTTGATAAACCATCCCGCGTCTTTGAGTTTTTCTCGAATGTAACTTTTGGATTGCTTCTCCAAAGTTTCATCGGAGTGCAATAATTCCTGGAGGCCGGATGAAAGCTTCAAGTTGGGAATATCCTCTTCGTTGAGGTGAACCACAAATTTCCCGTCAATTTTATGCACATACACGTCAGGGACAATATAGTTCGTAATCTCCTGGCTGTAGGGTAGGCCGGGAAATGGAGTAAGGTTCTTGGTTATAAATTTGATGGCTTTAACCACTTCAGGTCGTTTCTTCTTTGTCGCCTGACAGATTGCTTTGTAATTTCTGGTTTGCATTAAGCCTAGGTGGTACTGTACTATCTCGGCTGCTAGAGAGTCTCCAAGCCCTATGCGTTCAAGTTGTAGAAACAGGGATTCGCGTATGTCTCTGGCCGCAATGCCGGGCGGATCAAGATCCTGTATGACTTCCAGTATGTAGTCAGCTGAGTCGTAGTCGCAACTGGTTTCCTTCATGACTTCTTCCAGAGTACAGTCAAGAAATCCGTAACGATTGAGATTCCCAGCTATAAAAAGTGCAATATCCCATTCGTCGGGGGTGAGTTCTGCGTGGGCAAGCTGCCATTGCAGGTAGGCAAGAAGATTTGGCTTCTCTGAAATAAAGTCGAATTGACTGGGGGCGTCAGCCGGAGGTGTCTCCCGTGAAAAGGAAATATTTGCATCAAAAGTATTAGCGTAATCGTTCCAGTTTGTTTCGGGAACGCTGCCTTCTACCCTCACTTGCTCGGTGTGATCATGTTCCTTTTGTTCGCTTGCTTTTGGCGCTTCCTCGGTGGATGACAAACTCTGTTGGTTTTTAGGAACAATGTCAGCAAGAGAGGTATCTTCTTCAAGGCCGGGATTTTGCTCGATTTCAGCTTGCAGAGCGTCAGAGAGTTCCAGTCGGTTCATCTGTAGTAGTTTAATGGCAAGACGTAACTGGGGCGTCATAACCAGCTTTTGTGTCAGCTTTAGCTGTTGTCTGAGTTCGAGAGCCATAAGGTATTAGAAGACAGTTGTGTCCTTTACATATGAAAATTTTCGCCAAGATACATCTTCCTGGCAACTTCACTTTTTATAATATCGTCGGCAACACCACTGGTCAGGATTTGTCCTGCATTCATAATGTAGGCAAAATCACATACCTGTAGAGTTTCCCGGACGTTGTGGTCAGAGATCAAAACTCCAATCCCCTTGCTTTTTAAACCGATAATGAGTTTCTGCAAATCAGCCACAGCCAGTGGATCAATTCCGGCAAATGGTTCGTCCAACAGGATAAAACTGGGTCGAGTGGCCAGGGAGCGCATGATTTCTACCCTTCGTCTTTCGCCTCCGGACAGGGCGTGTCCTTTGTTGTCACGCAAATATTCGATTTTGAGATCACCCATCAACTCATCTATTCGGTTACGGATCTTATTTTTTGTCAGCCCCAGTGTTTCAAGGACAATCCGAATGTTTTCTTCAACGGTAAGTTTCTTAAACACAGAAGGTTCCTGAGCCAGGTACGATATCCCTTTCTGCGCCCGCATATGGATGGGGAGGTGTGTGATATCCTCATTATTCAACAGGATCCGTCCTTCATCAGGGCGGATAAAACCGGCAATTGAGTAGAAAGATGTGGTTTTTCCGGCTCCATTAGAACCGAGAAGCCCAACAACAACTCCGGTATTCACCTGTAGAGAGACGCCATCTACCACCGTACGATTGTGGTAGCGTTTAACAAGCTTGTCGATTGCCAGCTGTGCCATGATTATTGCGTTGTAAGCGTTGCTTTTACCCGCCCTTTTTTCTTCGTACTCTTCTCGCCGTTAATTGTAGCAGAAGGTCGGCCGCCCATTACTTCAGTCCTGCCTTCGTCGAGAAAATAGATAATGGTATTTCCGGTAATCTGGTTTGTTCCCTGCCAGGCGTTGGCATTCCCACTGAGGATTACTTTCCGCTCTTTGGCCAGATAGTTCATGATCTTTCCGGTACCAAGCCATTCTCCTTTGGTAATCTCCACATCTCCTGAACATTTAAGACGTTTTACTTCCTGTTTTTGGCCTTTTTCGGCGGCAGTGTAGTAGACTGTGAGTTTATCGGCTCGAATACGGACATCTGCCTGGGCTGCATCCACATTTCCGGTGAAGAGAACAGTGTTGTATTCTTCAAGAGAGGTCATATGGTCTGCCTCGATGGTGATGGGGGTATTACTGGCAAATATGGTAACGCTACCAGACAGTGAGAGCAGAAGTGTGGCAAGTAAGATGTGTATGTTTTTTTGTGGTTTCATTAATTTCAGCCTCTGGAACAGGAGGAAGGTCTTGCAAATATCAAGCCTAATATACCCCGACAAGATTAAAAGTAAAGATTTCTTTACTTCATTGACTTGAGTTTGTAAAATAGTGTTTGTGGTAAAACTATCAATTGTAAGACTTTTATAAACTCGTAAAAAAATAAAATTTTGGACGGATAAGTAAAAAGCTTCCTATTCGAAGAATGTAAATTTGTTGAAGTGAGACGTACTTAAGGTCGTTGTAACGACAGATCCGCTTTTACTTTTCTACTTGTGGACGTGTTTGCCAGAACTACAGACAAGGATATCAAAATGCAGCAAAGTATAGATCGAGCCAAAGGCTTAATCGAATCTCTTCCCTATATGCAGGAATTTCGCCATAAAACTGTGGTTATCAAGTACGGTGGACATGCCATGGTGGATGAAAATCTGAAGAAACAGTTTGCCCTTGATATGATTCTTCTGAAACAGATCGGCATTAATCCGGTGATTGTGCATGGCGGCGGGCCGCAGATCAATCAACTCCTGGATCGGTTGGAGATTAAACCCAGTTATGTGCAGGGGATGCGTGTCACCGATGGCGAAACCATGAGTGTTGTGGAAATGGTACTTGTGGGGAAGGTGAATAAGGAAATTGTGGGTAATATCAATCATTGTGGTGGCCGGGCTGTGGGACTTTCAGGTCGTGATGGTGATCTTGTCTGTGCTGAAAAATTACAAGTCAGCAAAAAGAATGATGCAGCCTTGCAGGACACCCCTCCTGAACTTATAGATCTTGGTCGAGTGGGGCAGGTAACAAAGGTTAATGTGCAGGTATTGCAGGCATTGGATGAAAATGATTTTATTCCGGTTATTGCTCCTGTGGGTGTTGGGGAAGATGGGCAGGCCTTTAATATTAATGCGGATTTGGTGGCAGGTGCAATTGCGGGAGCGTTGCAGGCCGTAAAGCTGATTCTGCTTACTGATGTGGCCGGGGTTCAGGATGGTGCAGGAACGTTGCTGAGATCTTTGAAGCAGGCAGATCTCGAAGGATATATAGCCGATGAAACCATTGCCGGGGGGATGATCCCCAAGGTGCGTTGCTGCGCCGACGCCCTGGGCAGTGGAGTTGGTAAAACCCATATTCTGGATGGGAGAATAGAACATGCAATTCTTCTTGAAATGTTTACCAAAAAAGGAATCGGAACGGAGATAGTACAATGAGTGAAGAAAATAACAATTGGGCAGAAAGAGCTGAGAAGGTGTTTATGGGAACGTATGCAAGATATCCAGCCACTATGGTAAAGGGATCAGGATGTACACTGACGGATGCAGGTGGAAAGGAGTATCTGGATTGTCTGGCTGGTATTGCCGTCTGCAGTCTGGGGCATTGTCATCCTGCGGTGACTGAGGCTGTGAGCAAGCAGGTTGCAGAGCTTGTGCATGTTTCAAATCTCTACTACACTAAGCCGCAGACAGAGCTGGCGGAACTGCTCACCGAGCATTCTTTTGCCGACCAGGTTTTTATGGCAAACAGTGGTGCAGAAGCCAATGAAGCTGCCATAAAACTAGCAAGAATCGTTGCCGGCCCTGACCGCTATGGCATAATATCCCTTGCCGGATCATTTCACGGCAGAACGCTGGCCACAGTAGCTGCCACCGGACAACCCAGGTTCCATGAAGGGTTTGAACCCATGCCCGAAGGTTTTATCCATGCACCATTTGGAAATCTGAATGTGCTGGAAGCTCTGATTACTAATCAGACTTGTGCAATCATGGTTGAGCCGTTGCAGGGAGAAGGTGGGGTACGTCCTTTGGATGTTGCCTATCTAAAAAGTATTGAAAAGTTGTGTCAGGATCACAATCTGCTTCTGATTTTTGATGAAATTCAGACAGGAATGGGACGTACCGGAACCATGTTTGCCTACGAACAGCTGGGCATTATGCCGGATATTATAACAGTGGCCAAAGCTCTTGGTAACGGAATGCCCATTGGCGCTGCTCTTACCAGAAAAGAAATAGCCGCCTTTTTTAAACCGGGGACCCACGGTTCTACTTTTGGCGGAAATCCAGTGGCTTGTGCTGCCGCCGTTGCCACCATGAAAATCATGCTGGAAGATGGCTTCCTGGCTGCAGTACAGGAAAAAGGAGCATATTTGCAGGCAGGCCTTGAGGATCTTGCTTCCCGCTTCCCGGATCTTGCCAGTGGCGCAAGAGGTATGGGACTTATCCGTGCACTTGTCTTGACGGAGGAGGGGATTGAGCAGGGTGCTGACATGGTGAAAAAACTCTTTGACAAAGGAGTGCTTATTAATTTTGCCGGTAATGCAGTGCTTCGTTTCCTGCCGCCGTTGATTATCAGCAAAGAAGAAATCGATCAGCTTTTGACTGCTTTGGCTGAAGTGTTGACTGATTGTGCCTGAAAAGACAATGATTTTTTTACAATGCCATCTGGAAGGGAGAAAATACTATGAACGTGGATTGGCTTTATTTACGAAAAGGCTGAAAATCCTGTACTAAAGCTCAGGAGGCTCTTGAGCAGGCAGGTGTGCAGGTTGATGAAATTGAAGATGCACGAAAAAACGTGATCAAAGAAGATGGCGCCTGGGAGCTTATAGCTGCAGTAAAAAGTCTTGCTGTGGGACGAGGCAAAAAAATGCAGAATTTTGAACCCGCTGATGGTTTAAGAGACGAAATCCTGAAAGTTTGCCTTGGTCGCACGGGAAATCTGCGTGCCCCAACCCTGCGCATAGGCAATAAATTGTATGTCGGTTTCAATGAAGATATGTACCAGGAGTTGACAGCATGAGGCAAAGTGCTTTATTTGCAAGCGGTGAGAATATCAGTCCTGCCGAGGTAAAGCAGTATATTGCAGAACATGCGCCAGGCAGTTATCAGCTTCTTGATGTGCGGCAGCCCAATGAATTTAAAGAGGCACACCTCCCCGGTGCAATGCTGATTTCCGTGAAAGAATTACAGGATCGCCTGTCAGAAGTGGATAAAGAGAAACCAACGTTTGTTTACTGCCGTTCCGGGATGCGCAGCAGGGCTGCTGCCGGTTTATTATATTCGGAAGGGTTTACCAGTATTATAAATATGAGTGGCGGGCTGCTGGCCTACGATAGTGGTAAAGCAATAGACATAGAGATCGGGGGAAGAGATCGGGGGACACTATACTTAATTGTTGACGTGTAGCCCAATAAGAGATAATATATTGGCACTATGGCACGCATGGTAAGGGGAGTGGTTCCCGGTATTCCATATGTCCGAATTGGCAAGAACTCTTGTTGCGTTCGTCGTCTGAGGAAGGATATGAGATCCTGCGGCGACATGAACGAACTGGCCGTCCCTTCGGTGCAGAGGACTTTCTGGATAAATTAGAGGCTGTCACATCTTGAACACTCAAGAAACAAAAACTGGAGCCAAAGAAAAACAATTAAGTATGTCCCCAGATCTCTAGGAGTTTGTAATTCTATTTGTGCTTAGTTGATTTTTTTTTGTATTACTGTCCGGTAACTGAGCTTTAGCGTTATGTGCCATCAAAAATAATCGGTAAAAGTTAAAATGGAAGGTACATCATTACTTATTTGGGGAGTACTATTTGGTGCAATTGGTCTTGGGTACTTTACGTATGGTAAAAAACAAAAGGCAGTAGTTCCGCTTTTTGTTGGTATCGCCTTATTTGTATTTCCATATTTTATTTCAAACATATATTTGCTTGTAGCTACTGGTGTTGGATTAGTAGTGTTACCATATTTTGTAAAAATATAAGACAAAAAAGATCGGGGAAGATCGGGGGACACTATACTTAATTGTTGACGTGTAGCTCAATAAAAGATAATAAATTAGCACTATGGCACGCATGGCAAGGGTAGTGGTTCCCGGTATTCCACATCACATAATTCAACGAGGCAATCGGCGTATGGAAACGTTTTTTTCCGATGCTGATTACTATGAATACTTGCATCTGATGGCTGAGTGGTGTAATCGCTGCAATGTAGATGTGTGGTCATATTGTCTGATGCCTAATCATATCCACATGATAGTTGTTCCAAAGACAGAAGATGGGTTACGTCGTGCAGTAGGAGAGGCACACCGACGCTACACCAGGTACATCAATTTTCAGAAAAATTGGAGGGGGCATCTTTGGCAGGGACGTTTTGCTTCCTTTCCCATGGATGAACAGTACACTCTCGCCACCGCTCGTTATGTTGAGTTGAATCCTGTTGCGGCTGGAATGGCTCGCCGTGCAGAAGACTATGGATGGAGCAGTGCAAAGGCACATCTCTGTGGAGAGGATGATATTCTTGTAAAAGTTAATCCTCTTCTGGCCATATGTCCAAATTGGCAAGAGCTCCTGTTGAGTTCGTCGTCTGAGGAAGAATATGATATCCTGCGGCAACATGAACGAACTGGCCGTCCTCTCGGTGCAGAGGACTTTCTGGATAAGTTAGAGGCTGTCACATCTCGAACACTCAAGAAACAGAAGCCGGGGCCAAAGAAAAATAATTAAGTATGGTGTCCCCAGATCTTTCCCCAGATCTTAGGGCAGTTTTTCAGGCTTATTTGAATTGGAATTCAAACCCCACATCTCTCAGATATTCTGATTCCAGTTCCAGACTTATCAGTTGCAGAGGATGCTTCTCTAGCTCGCCCTCTTCAAATTGAATAGTTAGGCCCTTTTTATCAGCGGTTACCAGTTTTATCCTGGTCGTTTCATCACTCCTGGAACGGTGGAGGAGTGTTGCCAAACGCAATAGTACCACGAGTCTCAACGCTGTGAGCTGATCTCCGTCACGTAGGATTGTGCAGAACTTCGTGGTGATTTTTTTTCTGTGGCACCGTACCAGTACGCTCATCCACTCCTGCTCTTCATAGGAAAAACCTGGCAGATCGGCATGATCAAGAAGGTAGGCACCATGCTTTTGGTATCCGCTCAAAGCAACGGCCAGTCCTATTTCATGCAGGCTACTGGCCCAATGGAGTATTGCCGCATCTTCAAGGCGCAGGTTCCAGACTTTTTCACAAGCAGTTAATAACTGGTGAGCCGTTTTACTTACTCTCCTGGCATGCCTCTTACTGATATTGAAACGCTCCTGCACACTTGAAACTGTTTTTAACCGGGTATCTTCGCTTCTGATACGACCAAGACGTTCATAGAGCAATCCCTCACGCAGTGCCCCGTCCGAAACTCGCATGGTTTCAATTTTCAAGGCTTCAAAGGTGGCAATCAATACGGCCAGGCCTCCTGCAAAAACAGGTTTTCGATCACTTTTTAAGCCTGGAAGTTCCAGAGCATCAAGATGCTCCGCTTCCACCATGAGCGCACGTATCTGATACATACTGTCCAGAGTGATTTCATAGGAATTAAGTTCCAGTCCGCTCACAACACGTCCGACCGCTTTAATGGTGCCGGATGCCCCGGTGGCAGAGTGATAGTTCTCCTTTCGGTAGTAGCGTTTCATCGGTCTTAAAAGCAGATGGGCTGCAGTTTCTGCATCCCTCCAGTATTTTCTTTGTAATTTACCCTGCGGAAAGAATTTGCGGCTCATGCTGACGCATCCCATTTCCAGACTGCGTAAAAGAATTGGTTCAAAGTTTTCGCCAATAATCAATTCGGTGGAACCACCGCCAACATCCATGACAAAGCGTTTTCCATCTTCATCAACCAGTGAGTGTGAGACCCCCAGATAGATAAGACGGGCCTCCTCTTTTCCGGCAATGACTGATATGGGGTGCCCCAGAGCCTTTTTCGCATTTTTCAAAAAAAGGCGAGAATTTTTTGCCAGGCGTAGGGTATTGGTTCCCACCGCCGCAACACTTCCATGCGGCAGGTCATACACCCGCTCACCAAAGCGTTCAAGACATGCAATCGCTCGTTCCCTGGCCTCCCTGGTTAGCATGCCATCTTTATCGAGACCCGCACCGAGGCGTACCATCTCTTTTAGATTATCAAGGATATGAATATGACCGTCCTCAATACGAGCAACGACCATATGAAAACTGTTGGAGCCAAGATCTACTGCAGCCAGATATTGTCCCGATAATATTTGGTTATCCATAAGTCTCCTTTAATTTGAACATGGAGTCGTGTATCCTGAAAATAATTTGCGGTAGAAATAAATCTTTCACCCATTATAACATTTTTCTGTACCAGGGGTTCAAGCAAAAATAAATTTAAAACATTTCCCCAAACGCTCATTTTACATCTCATACTTACGAAGTTATTGTTGAATGAACCCTAAGAGACGCAGCCGATGCAGGTTAACAACAATCCTTATGCGTCAGATAATAGAGAACGAACAGAGAAATTATTAAAAACAAATCATTATTCAGTCAAATAAGAAAATTATTTCCAAACTATAAGGAAAAGGTAAAATGTCGACTATAAATAATAGACTCATTACCATAGAAGCAACACTTCTTATCCAAAAGGGACAGATCGAAATACTGCTGGGCCTGATATCTTCGAAAATAGGCCAAGAAGAGTTACGAAATTATCTGGAGTTTGTTCTTGAGTCGTCAGATTTTGGGGATAGTGCAAAGATTTCCGCAAGGGAGATGATACTTTATCAGGATTGTCTTTGGAGCGGAGATTCATTTTCGGGGTTGAAGCAATAAGCATTTTACCGATGCTTTACATCAGAGAGGCGCATCCGCTGGATGGCTGGACGTCAGGACAGGGGATAATGGCTGCCATGGTTCATTCTTATGTCCCTCATACAAAGACAAATATTCGGGGTCCTCAATCGATGAAAGAACTATGTCTGACTGCCTGTTGTTTGCCACAGGGCTTTTTGTGAAAGTCTCCATTATGAATTTGGGTTGTGACTCTTGAAATAATTTGTTTTTGAGTAAACCATAACTACTGCTTAACTTAACTAAAGGATATCGTGATCACTTCTCCAAACGGCTGGACTGGTAAAATTCTCCATATTGATCTGGATAAAGCCTGTATTGATGTTCTCAGGCCAGCTACCGAAATTTATCATAAATACTTAGGTGGCAAGGGGCTGGCCGGATATTACCTCAGACCAGAGGTGACTCTGCCCTGGAATCATCCACGTATGCCATTGCTCATTTTCACCGGTCCCATGGTTGGCACTGCAGCACCTACTTCTGGTCGCTCAACCATCATGTCACGCTCACCACTCACCGGAACGATTGCCGACACTTCTGTCGGAGGTCGCCTTGGTTTTCAGTTAAAACTGGCAGGGTGGGATGGGATTATTCTCACCGGTCGGTCGGAAAGGCCGTGCGGAATTGAAATAAAAGATGATAAGGTACAGATTGTTACGGCAGGGGAGCTTTGGGGGAAGGATACGGCAACGGTTTTCAGTTTGTTGGCAGATGGCAGTCGATCGGTTGCAACCATTGGTCCGGCTGCAGAAAATGGAGTCTGCTTTGCAGCCCTTATGGTTGATAAACATCATGTTGCCGGACGAACAGGTATCGGACTCTCGTTCGCAGCAAAAAAAATCAAATATCTGTCTGTGCAGGGCAGTAAGAAGGTCAGGGTTCACGATCGGGAAAAATTGCTTGCCGCCCGGGAGGAAATTCTCAGGCTCACAGCAGCATCTCCCATCCTTATGGGGCAGCATGGATTTTCCTGCTTTGGTACAGGATCTATCTATGACCTGATGGATTCGCGGCGTATGATGCCCACAGACAACTTTCGCAAGACCCATTTTGACCGGGCCTCCGAACTTAATGCTCATGCCTGGAAAAACAAATACGATCCGGGCAGGCATGGTTGCATGGGATGCCATATCCGTTGTAAAAAAATCGGACGCAGTGAAGGAAATGCCGGTTCTTCCATGCCTGAGTTTGAAACCATGTCTCATTTTACTGCCCTTATTGATAATACGGATATGGGGCTGGTGATGCAGGCCAATACGCTCTGTAACCGCTATGGTATGGACACAATTTCTGCGGCTGCAACGCTTGCCTGCTACAAAGAAATATTTGATATTTCGAATCTGTCTGATCGGCTGCTTCAGTTGCTGGAAGAAATTGGCCGGGGATCCACTGAACTTGGCAGACAGCTTGGTCAGGGGTCTCTTCATTACGCCTCAATATATAACCGGCAAACTGCATCCATGAGTGTGAAGGGGCTGGAACTGCCAGCCTATGATCCCCGGGGGGCATACGGCATGTCCCTGGCCTACGCCCTTGCCACCCGTGGCGGCTGTCATTTGCGAGCCTATCCGATCAGCCATGAGATTTTGCGAAAACCCGTTGCCACCGATCGTTTTACCTTTAGTGGTAAGGCCAGGATAATTAAGATTGCAGAGGATCAGAATGCAGTTGTTGATTCACTCACTGCCTGTAAATTCATCTTTTTGGGTGCCGGGATTGAAGAGTATGCCGGGGCATTCAGTGCTGTCACTGGAATAGTTGCTACAGCTCAGGACCTTTTAAAGATCGGTGAGCGCATTTATTATCATGAGCGGTTGATGAACAGTCTGAATGGATTTGAGGCCAAAGATGATGACTTACCCAGCCGATTCTTTACTGAGGCAGGAACCAGCGGCAATGGTATAGAGGTGAATCCTATTGCCCGCGAAGCTTTTCTTGAGGCTCGCAGCCGCTATTACAAGATCCGCGGCCTTGATAACGATGGCAGGGCAACAAAAGAAAAAGCGGAAGAGCTGGGGCTTGCATGGAACAACTCGTAAAGAAATACGCCAGGAAATTAATTGCTGCCGGACTCGCTGCCAATCCTCTTGTTTGTGGCCTGGATGATGAGGTGGTTTGGAATCGGCCTGATGACGATATTCCGATTTTAGAACAGGTTCTGGCTGGCATGAATATAAACTCGCTGATTTGTATTGAACCCGAAGAACCTTATTTAACAATTTTTCGATTTTTGACCAGCCTTTATCCTGAAACCATAACTCCCAGCGACTGCGAAACACGTACTTTTCTTCATGATGTGCCTGTGATCAGCAACTTTTCTTCTGCGTCCATCCTTCTCCACCTGCGTAGACGAAAATCCGTTGTAGTCGCCTCCGGCAGTAGTATCCGCCTGATCACCTTTGGTGGTGTTGGCCCCGAACAGGCATTTGTCAACCTCAGCTCTGTCTGCTTCAGTGGCTTTGTCCTCTTTTTTGCTGATTATCTGGCCAAATGCAGGCAGAACACCATCACAGAGGAGCAGCAGCAGGCTTTCGATAAGGTGACTCCGCTGCTGCCTGCACCACAGCACAGGACTATACCGGCACTGGAGGTAGGACCCTTTAGCAGTGAACAGCAGGTTTATAAGGCAATTATTGAGGCTGGTCGTTTCACGGTGGAGTACGGATTAGTTGATTCATATTTTGGCAATATATCCTATCGCCTTGAGCAGATAATTTATATCAGCCAGACCGGTAGTTTTCTGGATGAACTGGCAGGTTGTATCGACCCGTGCCCCATGGACGACTCGTCCTGTGCAGGGATAACCGCTTCCAGTGAACTGGTGGCGCATGACGAAATTTATAAAAATACCGATAATCGTGCCATCCTCCATGGACATCCGAAATTTGCGGTTATCCTGTCCATGGATTGTTGTGACTGGGATTGCATCAACCGCGATTTCTGTCATATTAAATGTACCAGAAAACGAGCAATAAAAGATATTCCTATTGTCCCCGGTGAGGTTGGCACCGGTCCTACCGGTCTCTGTCATACCCTGCCCCCTGCAATGCAAAATAAACGAGGTGTTATTGTCTGGGGGCATGGCCTGTTTACAGTGGCAAGTGATGATTTTAATGAGGCATTCAAACATCTTCTTGAAATCGAAAACATGTGTCGGGAGGAATTTTTTGCCAGGGTTGGGCGCTGTTGATAGCTGCGGGTATTGTGACAAAATTGTTGTCCCGGCTTGTGGGTTTGCTATGGGATTTGTGTGTCACAGAAAGGCGCGTAACTGGGCGAAGTCGCAGAACGCACCGGCTGCGAATTCCAGAAGGAAATCGCAGAAGAATGTAGAACAGGTGACATCCATGATATATCCAAAGAGCCTGGAGTGAGCTTGAAATCAGGCAAATGAAAACAAAATCCAAAAAACTTTGCAAAACCCTCCTGTTTTGGGTAAATATGGTTCTTTTCCCCCTGTAAATAATGCGATTGTGCTTTGGGGGTGTATCTGAAAAGGGCGTTACTTACAAAAACACCCACGAACCTAATAGAGTCATGTTACGCCATTTAGAGTCATTACAATATTTTAGTAAGGAAGAGCTACTGGCATTTATTAATCGTGCCATTACCCTGAAACAGGAATGTGCTTCAGGAATCCGTCATCAGCAACTTGCTGGAAAAACCGTAGGAATGATCTTTGAAAAGGTTTCTACCCGTACCCGGGTTTCCTTCGAAGCGGCCATGTATGGTTTGGGCGGGCAGGTGATCTTCCTTTCCGGTCGTGATACCCAGCTTGCACGTTCTGAGCCCCTGAAAGATATGGCTCGTGTCATGTCACGTTATGTGGATGGTTTGGTGGTTCGAACTTATGGCCAGAACGTTATCTCAGAACTTGCCAGATATTCAACAATTCCGGTGGTCAATGCACTTAGCGACCTGCATCATCCCTGTCAGATTTTAAGTGATGTGATGACCGTGGTTGAAAAAAAATCCAATCTGGAAGAGCTGAAAATTGCCTGGATAGGAGATGGTAATAATATGGCTAATTCCTGGATTCAGGCGGCCTCTATCCTCGGCTTTGAACTTGTTTTGGCTTGTCCGGAGGGCTACGATCCCGATTCGCAGATTTTGCAGCAGGCGCAGGAAAAGGCAGTGAAACCCATTATCCTGCTTCGTTATCCGGAGGAAGCTGTGGCCGGAGCCGATGTTGTAAACACTGATGTGTGGGCATCCATGGGGCAGGAAAATGAACAGAAAGAGCGGATGAAAATCTTTGCTTCCTATCAGGTGAACAGTGCCCTTATGGAGAAAGCACCAGCCGATGCCATTGTCCTGCACTGTCTGCCGGCGCATCGGGAAGAAGAGATCACAGAGGAAGTTCTTGAATCAGATCAGTGCGTGGCTTTTGATCAGGCTGAAAATAAAATGCATATGCATAAAGCAATACTGGAAACATTGATGGCGTCGTAAAAACTCTTCATCTTCTTCGTCACTACAAATTTGCTGTCGTTACGACGTACTTGAGTACGTCTCACTCCATCAAATTTGTGTTCCTCGAATATGAAGTTTTTTACTTAGCCATCCACAATTTTACTTTTAAGAGACCATCAACATTGATGGTGTCGTAAAAATTCTTCATCTTCTTAACTTTCTAAATAAAAGATTACTTGTTGGTAATTTGCGAAATTGCTGAAAGGATAAAAAATGGATGTGAAAAAAATAGTTCTCGCCTATTCTGGTGGGCTTGATACCTCGGTTATTTTAACGTGGCTGGCAGAAGAATATGGTTGTCCGGTTGTGGCCTACGCTGCAGATGTCGGGCAGACAGAAGATTGGGACGCCATTAAAGAAAAGGGTATGGCCACCGGTGCCGAAAAGGTGATTGTTTCTGATCTGCGGGAAGAATTTGTTAAAGATTATATCTTCCCGGCATTTCGTTGTAATGCCATTTATGAAGGGAAATATCTCCTTGGAACATCCCTTGCCCGGCCAATCATCGGCAAAGAGCAGGTGCGCATTGCCCATCAGGAAGAAGCCGATGCGGTGAGCCATGGAGCCACAGGAAAGGGGAACGACCAGGTTCGTTTTGAACTTTCCTATTTGGGTATTGATCCTTCCCTGAAGATTATTGCTCCCTGGCGGATATGGGATTTGAACTCAAGAACAAAGCTTGAAGAATACGCCAGAAAACACAATATTCCTGTACCCACCAGCAAGAAGAACCCGTACAGCTCTGACGAAAATATTCTCCATATCAGTTTTGAAGGCGGTTTATTGGAGAATCCGTGGAATGAGCCGGATGAGGATATGTTTAAGTTGTCCGTTTCTCCTGAAAATGCACCGGATAAACCAACTTATATTGAAATCGATTTTGAAAACGGTGATCCCGTGGCTATAGATGGTGAGCGTATGGAGCCACTGCCATTGTTTACCGCTCTGAATAAAGTTGCCGGTGCCAATGGTATTGGTCGCCTGGATCTTCTTGAAAATCGTTTTGTGGGCATGAAATCCCGTGGTGTGTACGAAACACCGGGCGGGACTCTGTTGCGTGAGGCGCATATGGATCTTGAAACCCTCACCATGGATCGTGAAGTGATGCGAATTCGGAATTCGTTAATCCCTCAGTATGCGCTGATGGTGTATAATGGTTTCTGGTTTTCTCCTGAGCGTGAACTCTTGCAGGTCACCATGGATGCAAGTCAGAAAACAGTAAATGGCACAGTTCGTATGAAACTCTATAAAGGGAACTGTTTTGCTGTGGGGAAAAAATCTAATCAATCATTATATCAGGAAAGTTTTGCTACATTCGAAGAAGACGAGGTGTATAACCAGGCAGACGCCGGTGGTTTTATTCGTTTAAATGGCTTGCGCCTGCAAATTGCAGCAATGCAGAATAAAAAGTAAAAGAATAAACGTGGAAAGTTCAAATTCAAAAAAACTGTGGGGCGGACGATTTTCCGGAACCACTGCAGCATCAGTTGAGGCCTTTACCGAATCCATCAGTTACGATCACCGTCTATATCGCTATGATATAGAAGGAAGTAAGGCGCATGCTACTATGCTTGCGGCTAATGGCTTACTCTCTAAAGAGGAACTTGCTGCCATTATTGATGGCTTAACAGCCATTGAAACAGAGATAGCGGCTGGGGATTTCCTCTTTAAAAGTGAACTTGAAGATATTCATATGAATATCGAAAAAGCACTTATCGATGCCATTGGTCCAGCAGGAGCTAAGTTACACAGTGGGCGCAGCCGAAATGATCAGATCGCCCTTGATTTTCGTATGTATCTTCGTGATCAATGCGATATCTTTGTAGGTTTGCTCGAGGATGTTCGCAACGCCTTTGTCAGCCTTGCCAGGGAATATATGGGACATATTATGCCCGGTTATACGCATCTACAGCGTGCCCAGCCGGTATTGCTCTCCCATCATATGATGGCCTATTTTGAAATGTTCGGCCGTGATCGTGAACGGATAATTGATTGCCGAAAACGGATTAATGTTTCCCCCCTTGGTGCAGCCGCCATGGCAGGGACAGGGCTTCCCATTGACCGGGAAATGGTAGCCGATTTGCTGGGGTTTGACAAAGTGAGCGCAAATTCCATGGACACCTCAGGAGACAGGGATTTTGCCATTGAGTTTACCTCCTGCTGCACCATGATCCAACTCCATCTCTCCCGCCTGTCGGAAGAGCTGGTGCTCTGGTCCAGCCAGGAGTTTTCCTTTGTGCAGATTTCTGATACATTCTGCACCGGCTCATCCATTATGCCGCAGAAAAAAAACCCGGATATTCCAGAACTTATCCGAGGGAAAACTGGTCGAGTGGTTGGCGCTTTGATGTCTCTTATTACCTTAATGAAAGGCTTGCCGCTCACATATAACCGGGATTTGCAGGAAGATAAGGAGCCTGTCTTTGACGCCGTGGATACCGTATCTGCTTCCATGGCGATTATGGCGGAAATGCTTGGTAATATGGAATTTAATACCGGTCGTATGGTAGAAGCCACCCGCACAGGATTTATTACCGCAACAGATCTTGCAGATTATCTTGTTTTGCATAATGTTCCCTTTCGCGAAGCACATGGTATCGTCGGAAGAGCTGTCGCTACCTGTGTCGAAAAAGGTTGTGAGTTGACAGAGTTAAGCCTTGCTGAAATAAGAGAATTTTCGGACGTCATAGAGAAGGATATTTTCGAAGTCTTAAGTGTTGAAGGTTCAGTTGATTCCAGGATCTCCACGGGAGGAACCGCAACACAGCGCGTTGAAGAAGCGATACGAGTTGCTGAAAAACAGATGGGAGTTGGAGAATAAGGGTGTTGAAGAAGACGCAGCGTGCAGGACTATTACTCCTTGGCGTAACGTTGTTTCTGATTGGCGGGTGCGGATATAAAACAGCACCGGTGCCACCTGATACCATTGTGCCAAGAGCTATTGAGGATTTGCAATACAGTGTGACCGCTAAGGGTGTGATCTTGAAGTGGACCTTTCCTGAAAAAACCATTAAAGGCACGGATCTGACTGATATTGGAACCTTTGATCTGTACCGGGCGGTGGTTCCTCTTGACGATTATTGCGCCTCTTGTCCCATTCCTTTTACTGAGGCCTTACAGGTTGATGGTGGAGTTGTGGATCCGGAACAAAAACGTGAGGGAACATACGAAACAGAGCTTCTTCAATCAGGCCGTAAGTATTTCTTCAAAGTGACTGCCAGAACAAGCTGGTTGGCAGCAAGTGCTGATTCGAATATTGTCAGCTTTGTCTGGCATACCCCGGCAAGTGCACCACAGGGCTTATCTTCCAGGGCTGCAGATACCAGTGCGACAATTAGCTGGCAGCCTGTGACAACTCTTATGGATGGGCAGCAGGTTGATTATCCACTTATGTATCAGGTACAACGCAGTAAAGGCAATGGGGCGTATGTTGCCATTGGTGACCCGACAGCAGACACTTCCTTTGTTGATAACACCCTTTTAAATGGTGAACTTTACAACTATAAAATTCGTGCTATTCTCATGGTTGAAGGCAATGCGGTGGATGGAGGAATCTCTGAGGGTGTAAGTGTGACACCCGTTGATCTCACTCCTCCGGCTGCACCGGTTGGGGTTAGAGCCGTACAATTCCATGCTGGAATAAAGATTTTCTGGGAAAAGTCTCAAGATGTCGACGTGAAAGGATATCGAATATACAGACGCGGGGCGAAGGAGGATATACCAGTACTGATTGGTGAAGTGGCCGCTGTCATAAATATTTTCAATGACACCAATGTCCCGGCTGATACCAGCTTTTATTATTCAGTTACAGCCTTTGATCAGATGGAAATGCCTAACGAAAGTAATAAATCTCGCGAGGCAGGAGTGAGACATTAGTTGAGAGGGAATATTCGACTGGCACTCCAGATTCGTTCGAATCGTCCTACTCACATATGTACTAACATGGTTTGTGGGGCGATTCGAACAAATCTGGAGCCCTATTCAGTGATTTACAATTACCTGGTTTATCGCAAATTTAGCTGTAACCCGAATATTCACAACGGGTAAACGTGTAAGAAAAGACAGAAACTATGAATCATTTTGACTATAAAAATGGAGAACTATTTTGTGAAGATGTTGCAGTAAGCGATATCGCTAAAGAAGTGGGAACTCCTTTCTATCTATATTCCAGAGCAACCCTTAGTCGTCATTTTAAGGCCTTTGATTCCGGTTTTGACGGTATTGATCACATAACCTGTTTTGCCGTTAAAAGTTGCTCCAATATCGCTATATTATCCCTGTTTTCAGGCCTTGGCGGCGGGGCTGACATTGTCTCGGGCGGTGAATTGTATCGCACCCTGGCGGCTGGTATGGATCCGCAGAGGATTATCTATTCCGGAGTTGGAAAGACAGAAGATGAATTACGTTATGGTATCAAGTCCGATATCCTTCTCTTTAATGTGGAGTCGGAACAGGAACTGCACCGGTTAAACAGTGTGGCGGCTGAGATGGGTAGGAGGGCACCAGTGGCATTTCGGGTAAATCCCGATGTGGATCCTCTTACTCATGCCTATATTTCTACGGGGCTTGCTAAAAATAAATTTGGTATTCCCATTCAGGAAGCACTGGACCTGTATGTCCAGGCGGATGGTATGGACAATATAGATGTGCAGGGAGTAAGTTGTCATATCGGTTCTCAACTCACCAGTATTGCGCCCTTTGTGGAAACTCTGCTGAAGCTGAAAAAATTTGTGGGGCAATTGGCAGAGAAGGGTATTATTCTTCAATATCTCGATCTTGGCGGTGGCGTAGGAATAACCTATGATGATGAAGAACCACCCCATCCGCAAGAATATGCAGAAGCCATCCAGCAGGAATTAAACGGATTGCAGGTCACCCTGATTCTCGAGCCGGGAAGAGTCATTGTTGGCAATGCGGGAATTATGGTAACAAAGGTACAGTACACCAAAACCAACCGTGGTGGTGACAAAGAAAAACATTTCGTGGTAGTGGATGCGGGCATGAACGATCTTACTCGCCCCAGCCTCTATGGTGCGTACCATTCAATTTCTCCGGTAAAGGGAAAAAAAACAGAGCAGCAGATCGTGGATATCGTGGGACCCATTTGTGAGACGGGTGATTTTCTGGCAAAAGACAGAGTGTTTCCACAAGTTGAGCAGGATGATCTTCTTGCCGTTGAGAGTGTCGGTGCCTACGGATTTAGTATGGCCTCAAATTATAATTCCAGGCCAAGGGTTGCAGAAGTTATGGTTTCAGGGGATCAATTTAGAGTGATCCGTAAGCGTGAATCGGTGGAGAATCTTATTCACGGCGAAGCAATCCCGGACTTTACATGAGTATTGATATGAATATTGAATTCCCGGTTCCTTTTGCCAAAATGAGTGGCACCGGTAACGATTTTATTGTGATTGACCATCGGCAGGCAATATTCCCTGCAAAAGATCAGGCCGCTTTTGTGCGTGCTGTTTGTCGTCGCATGTTTTCTGTGGGAGCCGATGGGCTGATACTTATCGAAAATTCGGAAAAAGCAGACTTCTCCTGGCAATTTTATAACGCAAATGGTTCCGTTGCTGAAATGTGTGGCAATGGTGCAAGATGTGCTGCCCGCTTTGCTTACGCCAGAGGTATTGCTGCCGAGAAAAAAATGTGTTTTGAAACTCTGGCCGGAATTATTGAAGCGGAAATACTTGATAACGATGGAGTCAGTCTGTTGATGACCGATCCGGTAGATTACAGAAAAGGCTTATCTGCAGATCTTGGCGGCCAGGAAATGGACATATCCTTTATGGATTCCGGGGTTCCCCATGCCGTTTTGTTTATGGAAGAGGGCGTGGATATACCAGTGAAAGAGTGGGGACATACCATTCGTTTCCACGAGTTATTTCAGCCGGCAGGAACAAATGTAAATTTTGTTCAAGACCTTGGCGAAGGAGTAATTCGCGTTCGAACGTATGAACGTGGCGTGGAAGACGAAACCATGGCCTGCGGCACAGGAGCCGTGGCAGCAGCTATATTCGCAGCAGAAAAAGGAGTATGCTCTTCGCCGGTTGAGGTACTCACTTCCGGCGGGGAGCAATTAAAAATAGTATTTGATCTACAGGGAAATGGAACCGCAGAAAATGTATACCTGCAGGGGCCGGCCAGAATAATCTATATCGGTCAAATTACGGCCGAGGCCTTACTATAAAAGAGTTCGGAGGAATCATGGAAAAGTATCACGGCGCAATAGTCGCAATTATTACCCCCTTTATCAACAATGAGATTGATGAACAGGGATTGATTGATCTAATCAATTTTCAGATCGAAAACGGCACCCACGGAATCGTTCCCTGTGGAACCACCGGAGAATCGGCTACGGTTAATTTTAAAGAACATAAACGGATTATAGAACTCACCGTGAAAACAGTTGCCGGTCGTGTCCCTGTTATCGCTGGAACCGGTGCCAACTCCACTGTCGAATCCATTGAGCTTGCAGAAAGTGCCAAGACCAGTGGTGCTGACGCGACTCTTTCTGTGGTTCCTTACTATAATAAGCCCAGTCAGGAAGGATTGTATCTCCATTTTAAGGCAATTGCAGAAGCTGTGGATATCCCGATTATTCTCTATAATGTTCCCAGCAGAACCGTTACCAATATGCTGCCGGAGACTGTTGCCCGGTTGGCAAAGTTTGACAATATTATCGGTATAAAAGAGGCCACAGCCTCCCTGCAGCAGATCACCGAAGTGATTCGTCAGTGTCCTGATGATTTTATCGTGCTTTCAGGTGATGATTTCACCTGTATGCCCACAGTTTTTATTGGTGGAAAAGGGGTGATTTCCGTGACATCCAACGTCCACCCCCGTGGTATGGCAGATCTTATGGAAGCAGCCCTTGCTGGTGATTTGAAAAAAGCCAATGACATTCATTACAGTCTTTATCCGTTAATGACATCTATGTTTTCTGCTCCCAACCCTGTTCCGGCAAAAAAAGGTGCGGAACTCCTTGGTAAAATCAAGGATGGTGCGCCACGTCTGCCACTGAGCGGAATTGATGAAAAGGCTCTTGAAGCAATCACTGCGGCCATGAAAGGAGCAGGAATCCTGTAGAAACCACTACTGAAAACTGAACACTGAACACTAATAAAATGATAAACATAATAATAGCAGGAGCTGCCGGAAGAATGGGGCAGCGCATTGGATATATGGTCAGTCAACACCAGGAACTTAACTATGCTGCCGCATTTGAGGCACCAGGTAATCCGGCGATTGGTAATGATCCAGGTGTTATGGGAGGATGGGGTGAAGCTGGAATTAAGATCGAAGAAGGGTTTGAGGCTGTGGTTGATAAGGGGGATGTAATTATTGATTTCACCTTTCATAAAGCCACCATGGAGTTTGCCAGAATTGCCTCAGCCCATAAACGAGCCATGGTCATCGGCACCACGGGACTCAGCGCAGAAAATCTGGAAGAATTGAAGGCACTCTCTGTCACTTTCCCCTGTGTCCAGGCTCCGAATATGGCTGTGGGAGTAAATGTTCTTTTTAAACTCGCGGCAAAAACAGCTTCTGTTCTGGGTGATGAATACAATATTGAGATTGTCGAGTTGCATCACAACAAGAAAAAGGATGCACCATCAGGAACTGCTCTAAAACTGGCTGAAATGGCAGCTTCTGGTGTGAACAGAGATCTTGAGAAGGTAGGAGTATACGAACGAAAGGGAATTATCGGTGAACGTACCGTGGAAGAAATTGGGGTGCAGACTGTTCGCGGCGGCGATATCGTGGGAGAACACACTATCTATTTTGCCGGGCCGGGAGAGCGTATTGAGATTACTCACCGGGCACACAGCAGGGATAATTTTGCCCAGGGCGCAGCCAAAGCTGCTGCCTGGGTTGCAGATAAAGAACCGGGCATGTACAATATGTTTGACGTTCTTGGGCTTCAGGATTTGTAGCAGGAGTTTGAAGTACAGTATGGAGCGTGTGTGGTTGGGGTTTGGATCCAATCTTGGTGACTCCAGGAAAATATTACAACAAGCCTGGCAGAAGTTGGGGCAAGAGGAAACTATCAGACTTATCACTTTTTCTGCCCCTTACGCATCAGAACCTGTTGGGATGGAAAGTGACAATCGTTTCCTCAACGCTGTGGGAATCCTGGAAACGAATCTTTCTCCCCACGATCTGCTGGGTCTTCTACAGAAGGTGGAAAAAGGGTTTGGTCGTAAGGTAAAAACAGGAATGGATGAATATCAGGATCGTTTGCTGGATCTTGATATCCTTTTTTTTAGCGATATAAAGAGTACAGAAAGCAATTTACTGCTTCCCCATCCTCATATTGCTGATCGTCTGTTTGTTCTGGCTCCCCTTGCAGAAATTGACCCCGAACATCGCCATCCTCGTACCGGTAAACGAGTACAGCAAATGTATGATGCTTTAGTGCAGAAAATGAAAGATGGAATAACGGTATTACAGGAAGTGCAGCAGGAAACGTGGATGAGTGAGAAGGAAACAAAACTGCCATGAGCCCGATAAAAATAGTTGTCATAGCCATCCTGATTTATATGGGATACCGTCTGTTTGTCAGTGATTGGAACAAGAAAAAGAATAACGAGGAAGAAATTTCTGGCGGCAGCGATGCAGCAAACGAAAAGGTGGAAGATGTTCTGGTTGAAGATCCGGTTTGTCATAAACTGGTGCCTAAAAAACAGGCCATTCGCTATAAGTATAAAGGAAAACAAGGGTTTTTATATTTTTGCAGTGAAGAATGCTGCAATCAATTTGTCAGCCAAACAGGAGAGCAGGAATGAAATTTTTTATAGATACCGCCAATCTCGAGCAGATCAAAAAAGGAGTGGATATGGGCATGGTGGATGGCGTTACCACAAACCCGTCGCTGATTGCCAAAGAGAATAAACCCTTTGAAGAGATTTTAAAAGATATTCTGGCAGTGGTGGACGGTCCCATCAGTGCCGAGGTTGTAAGTCTTGAAGCCGATGGAATGGTAGAAGAAGCCAAGGTGCTTGCGGCCATGAGTGAAAATATTGTCATCAAAATTCCTATGATTGTTGAGGGTATTAAAGCGGTTAAGCAACTCACTGCCTTAGGTATTAAAACAAACGTAACCCTGGTGTTCTCTGCTGCTCAGGCTCTGCTGGCTGCAAAGGCAGGGGCAACGTATGTCAGTCCTTTTGTCGGGCGTCTTGATGATATCGGAACACCGGGTATGGATGTAATCGCTGAAATTATGAATATCTTCCATAACTATGGAATCGATACGGAGGTGATAGTGGCAAGCGTCAGAAGCCCGCAGCATGTAATGGAATCTGCCGCCCTTGGTGCTGATATAGCAACAATCCCCTTAAGGGTGATTGAGCAGCTGGCAAAACATCCTCTTACGGATACAGGCATTGAACAATTTCTGGCAGATTGGGAAAACAGGAAAAAATAGTATGAAATGGTGGCTCTTTTCTCTCCTGGCAGCCGTGATGATTCTTGATTCACAGAACAGCAGGGTACAGATGTATGTTTGTGTGGATTAATACGGAAAAGAAAGTTATACCAATACGCTTTCTGACGGGAATTGCCATCTCATGCAAGGACGGGTCAGGGGCATGAAACGACCTGTGCTGCCTGGAACAGCAAAAGAGCTGAAAGTGCCTAATCCATTTAATCCCGGAGAAAATTTTTATGGTGGTATAAGATATCTTCACAATATGCGGGATCTGTATAATGGAAATCTGGTGCTCAATCTTGCGGCCTCTAATGCCTGACCGACCCTCGTAAAACGTATGCAGAAAGTACCAGCAAATATAGAAAATCTGCGTTATGTGAAAAAGTTGTTTGCCCACTATAAGGGCTACCGCAGCTTGCTGCCAGAGTAAAGGAAATAGTGATGACGCAACGAACTCCATGGCCAAATATTCTTACAGGCCTTCGTTTTGCCTTTGTCCCGCTGCTGGTGGTGATAATGTCTTTTGAACAGACCATATGGATTGCGTTCTGGGCCTGGTTTGTTTTTGCTTTTGCCGCATTTACTGACTGGCTGGATGGTTATCTTGCCAGGAAATTTGATAGTGAATCTGTCTTTGGAAAATTAATGGATCCTCTGGCAGATAAGCTTCTGGTTACAGCGGCTCTTTTGATGCTGATTCCCCTTGATCGTATCCCGGCCTGGGTCTGTCTGCTTGTTATCAGCCGTGAAATCTTTATTACCGGTGTTCGGGGGCTGGCCGCTTCCCTGAATAAAGTGGTTGCTGCAGATAATCTTGGAAAAATTAAGGCCATCTTTCAATACTGTGGGATCGGTTTACTCATTTTTCCAGTAGGACTGCTCCCCATTCCTTACCAGCATCAGTTAGCTATGATTCTGATCTGGCTTTCAATCCTGATGAGCTATTGGTCAGCCGCTCAGTATGTGTATGATTTACGTGAGATATTTCACGAAGAATCTTGAAAATTAAGTGAAAAATCCGGATAGGAAAACAGTAGCAAGTCTTGAGGAACTTCCCAATATCGGGCCGGCTATCGCAGCAGATCTCAAACTGACAGGTGTTCACAATCCTCAGGATCTCAGAGGGAAAGATCCTTATCAGCTGTATGATATCCTTTGCCGAAAAACATCTCAAAAGCATGATCCCTGCGTTATTGATGTGTTCCTGGCGGTGGTAGATTTCATGGATGGTGGTAAGGCCGTTCCCTGGTGGCATTTCACCGCTGTACGAAAAAAACATCTCGCCCGGGAGTGAGGCTCATTTCCCTTGACAGTCCGCAACAAGGTACGGTATTAATCACCATTCCTTTCTCACTGCCGGAGTGGTGAAACTGGTAGACGCACTGGATTCAAAATCCAGCGGGGGCAACTCCATGTCGGTTCGATTCCGACCTCCGGCACCATTTGTTATTCTCAGAAATTCCTATAAATTCTTTCTATCCTGCGCTTCGATTGAAAAAAATGCTTTTTCTTGACAGCCTCCCGGGACCATGGCAAGTGGGCTGATTTCAAAACTGCAATTTTAGGACAAAGCAATTGTGTTGCACTAACGCCAGACTGCAACGCTAATGCAACACTAACGCAACATAAATAGCATACTGCAACGTATTCGCAACAGTTTTGCCTTTCGAGTGTTATTCGTTTGTCTTCTAGCAGAACAGCCTTTTGTCTGTATTATTGTAACGTATTATCAATGGGATAGCCAGAGAAGTCCCCCTGTTAGTGTTTTTGTTTGGTTATGGTATGGCATATGCAAGTGCTATAACAGAAAAACGAAACAACTAAAACAACTACTAAAGGGGAAGTAAGATGAGCAATGTAAAATTAAAGGAAGCAGTCAAGGTAGAAGCTGGAACCAAAGAAGGCGAAGCAGTTGGTGAAATTGCAAAAGTAGGAAGCGTAGTTACTGGAATCGCAGCAGCACTCATCGGTACCTGGGGATTGGTTTGTCTCGTAGCAGCAACGGTAACTGAAGGACCAGTTAATCTTGTCAAAGGTCTATTCAGCTCCATGTAAAAAAAGCAATTACTTCATACCCTGTATGGTTAATTCCTAACCTGCAAGGTCTTGATTCGCCGGAGAGATAGTATCTCTCTGGCTTTTTTTTTAAGATAAAATATTCACATTACCACGTAATTTCTCAACCAGTCATCTTGTCACAAGATTTAAACTTTTCACAATCATATCTCAGGGTTTATTATAAATGGCTATCTTGATCAGAAACCTTTTTATTTTTTTTATAATCACCATCGCTTTTGCCGGCTTATACGGTTTTTGGCAACTTGAAAATCAACTTCGCCAGGTTACCTATAGTGAATTTCGATACTGTATGGATAATCATGATCTTGTCGCAACAACTTTTAAGGGGAACAAAGTCATAGCCGAACATGCAGCTGGTGACAAGTACTCTACCATTGTTCCAAACCCTGAAAAGCTTATCTCTGAACTTCAGGACAGAAATATTCAAATTAATTTTGAAAAAGATCGCTCAGAGCTGATTTTCCAAGCAATTACAATTATCTACATCTTACTGTTACTTGTCACTATTGTAATTTCATTGAGTAAAAAGAAAAAAATTGAAGAAGAGAATAAATTTGCTTCTGATAAACTCATACTGCCTGACAGTGGACATAAAGTCGTCACTTTTGATGATGTTGCCGGTATTCCTGAAGCTCTGGAAGAGCTGCAGGAAATTGTGAATTTCTTAAAAGAACCAGGTCAATTTGAAAAAATCGGGGCGGTCAGTCCAAAGGGTGTCCTGTTGCAGGGACCTCCAGGAACGGGTAAGACGTTATTGGCTCGAGCAATTGCCGGTGAAGCCAAGGTGCCATTTTACAGTTTCAGTGGATCGGACTTTGTGGAAATGTTTGTAGGAGTTGGTGCTTCCAGAGTTCGGGATATTTTTAAGGAAGCCAAAACCAATGCCCCTTGTATCATTTTTATTGATGAAATTGATGCGGTTGGCGGTTCTCGCGCTGGGAGTTCTTCGGCTGGAGGACAAGATGAAAGAAGCCAGACGCTCAATGCCCTTCTCGTAGAAATGGATGGTTTTTCCACTTCAGATACAATTGTAGTGATTGCTGCCACAAACCGTCCAGATATTTTAGATTCCGCCCTCAGGCGACCTGGCCGCTTTGACAGGCAGGTCAATATCTTAGCTCCAGATCTCAAAGGGAGAAGAAAAATTCTGCAGGTTCACGGACAGAAAGTCGCTCTTTCTCCAAGCGTTGATATTAATGAGATAGCCCATATGGTACCTGGATTTACAGGAGCTGAGCTGGCTAATCTTGTAAACGAAGCAGCTCTTATGGCCGCCAGGGTAGGAAAAGAAACAGTACATCTGGTTGATTTTGAACTGGCTCGAGATCGTATTTTGATGGGGGTCGAACGAAAGGGAGTGATCTTATCTGAATATGATCGAAAGGTGCTTTCTTTCCACGAAGCGGGGCATGCAATTATTGCTAAATCAATTCCAAACGCTGACCCCGTCCTTAAAATTACCATCGTTCCACGTGGTAGACTTTTAGGTCAGACCCAGCAGGTCTCATTGAATGATCGCAGTAGCCAAAGCGTTGAGTTCTTAAAAGGAAGGCTTGTCATCCTCATGGGGGGGCGGGCAGCAGAAGAACTTGCCTTTCAGCATAAAACATCAGGTGCTCAAAATGACATTGTAAAAGCTACTGAAATTGCGACCAGTATGATTTGTAAATGGGGTATGAGTGACGTTATTGGTCCCCAGGCGATGACCATTGATGATTCCGGATTTTTAGATGGTGCTTCCCAGAGGCTGGAGATGAGTGATGAAACGTCTCTTATTGTTGACAAAGAGATTAGAAAGCTACTGAATAATGCTTACGCAGAGGCACTTAAAATTCTTGGCAGGGAGTACTATCTGTTAAAGCAACTCGCCGCTATCCTTCTTGAAGTTGAAACACTTGACGATGAAGAATTCGAGATTGTCATGAATTATCCTTTCACTGATAAGATTGCGGCCGGAATAAAAGCAACTCATAATTGTCTGGATTGTGTTGCTTCTGGTACATGTATTCATTCCAAGCTCAAGAAATAAATCATGAGTTCTATACAAAAAATGAGCTCCGTGGTTTTTATGGGTGTGACAGTGCTTCTGGCATTTGTCATTATTCTGGGCATTCGCCAATATCAGCTTGGTACAAGATATAGCACCGTAATCACTCAGAGTGAAAAAATCATTTTCCAATTTTCTACTATCAGGGAACAAATCACCATATCTCTAATAGAAAGAGACTATGGAAAAATTAATCTGGCCGCAGATCAACTCAATACCCTGAACTCTTTGCTGGCAAGACTTCAGGAAAACACCTTTATCCCCGGAGAATACCGGTTGGATATGGCCAAACATGCTGATCTCTCTGAATTGGCCATTTTTGCAAAGGAAATCTTTATCTCTGGTGATAAAGTAAGCCAAGGCCTTATCCTGCAGAACAAAATGCGGAGTCTGGCAGAATACATGTTGAAGTTTGACAAAATTATTGTCAGCCAAATGCGAGCCAAAGTTGTTCGGTTCCAGGCAATGATGATCGGGGCTCTTGGTGCTGTCATCTGCCTGATCAGCTTCTGCCTCATCTTTCTCTATAGAAAAACCATGCTTCCCCTGCTTCATCTGACCAGGCAGGCCAAAGAAGCCGGGATAATCGAAGACGGACTCAGTTATGAGCTTGAGGCCTGTTCTGAGATTTCCTTCTTTATCAGCGCGATTAATAGCTTATTGACAAGAAGTGGTGCGCATCAACAGACCGAAGAGGAATGGCAACAGAACAATGAGCAATTTGTAGAAAATATCAATACCAGTAACAACTTAGCCAACGGGATTATCAATTATGCCCAGCTGCTGACCGACTCCTATCGAGAGGTGGAAATAGGTGCTGAGGAAACAAAAATTCTCCAGAATATCATCGACACAGCTGAGCAAATTGCTCTGCTGAACAAAGAAACCAGAGAACAAAATATTTGCAGTATAACGCCTTGATAATCGCCCGGTAGCACATAACACAAAAAACAGAAGCCCGGGTCGACGGAGGATAATTCCCCTCGAATGGTTAATTAGATGGATATGTATAGAACTTTTTGTAAGATTTTTATCTCATTTCCTGTTCTTATAGGATACCAGTTTGTTTTTGCAGGTTTTGGCCAGGCAGAAATTCCGATGGAAGTGAGCACCACAGAAGTGCAGCCAGTTGCACAGGCATTATCTTTTGGAGCGATGAAACATCTTGACAGAGATGCCCGTAATCTGATTGTTGATGCTGATTTATACACAGCCACTTTTAGTGAAGAAGGTGGTGTTTTAACAAGCTTTGTGCTCAAGGAGTATAAAGAAGTAAATAAAGCCGATTCTCCGGGGATGCAAATAATACGCTTGGATGGTAGCCAAGGTTATCCGTTGGGATTTTCCTGGGGAAGCGTTGTTCCGAAAGCAACTTTTTATGCATTCGACAGTGATAGTGTGGAGTTTAAGGATAACAAAGCGAATTTTGCGATGAAAGGACAGGTGAATGGCCTGGAAATTGTAAGGAATTACAGCTTTTCAAAAGATTCATATTTATTGACTCTTGTTGTTCAGGTAAAGAATGTATCATCTGGTGTTTTACGGGGTGCTGCCGCCCTGCATCAGTTCGGAAGTCCGGCTGTTGAAGATAGCCTGGCTAAACGTTTTCTGTTTTCCGGGCCAGCCTATTATGCTGATGAATCAAAGGTAGAGATTGCTGGTGACGAGTTTGAAAACGGTCCATTAATTGTCACAGGTCAGGCAGACTGGATAGCCTGCGAGTGCAATTATTTCATGAATGCAGTTTTGCTGGAGGCCGACAGCATGGAGTCTTTAATCGTACAGTCAGTAGGCTCAGATGTTGTGCAGATGACTATGAACGGTAAACTCGATACGTTACAGCCAGGTGAAGCAAAAACATATACGTATCGGCTTTTTATCGGTCCCAAAAAACTTGATCTTCTAAAACCTGCCGGTTTCAATCTTGATAAAGCTATTAACTATGGCTGGTTTGAGATTATAGCCCGGCCAACCCTGGCTCTGCTTAACTTACTTTACGGTATATTCAAAAACTATGGTATAGCAATTATTCTAGTAACAATCATCTTTAAAGCCGTGCTCTGGCCTGTCACCCGGAAGGGTATGAAGTCCATGAAGAATATGCAGAAACTGCAACCCGAGATGGCCAGGCTCAAAAAAAAATGTAAAGGTGATCCCGTCAAGAGGAATCAGGAAGTTGCGAAGCTTTATAAAACCAATAAAGTGAACCCACTTGCCGGTTGTGTTCCCCTGCTTTTACAGATTCCTGTCTTTTTTGCCTTATATAAAGTGCTGTTCATGTCTGTAGAGTTACGACATGCACCATTTATGTTATGGGTTAATGACCTTTCTTCCCCTGATCGTTTGTATCCAGGGTTTGATATCCCTTATGTTGGTGGAATTCCTGTTTTAACCATACTCATGGGTGCTTCTATGTTTTTTCAGCAGAAGATGACAGTAGCTACCGCAACACCATTACAGGCGAAAATTATAATATTTATCCCTGTTGTTTTCACCGTTTTGTTTATCAATTTTGCATCCGGACTGGTTCTGTACTGGCTTGTCAACAACTTGCTGGCTATTTTTCAACATTACTTGATCAATCTCCAGAACAATGATTAAGAAATGGTTCAATTAATAGGCTTCCAAACAGGAGGAAAATGCTCCGAAATTTGCAGGAGGTTTGGCGAAATAATCCACGACCTGTGTCGTCAAAAAGGAATTACATTAATAGAGGGCCACTAACAAACTGATCACGTACATTTGTGTCTACGTATTTCCCCGAAGTATAGTGTTGCCATAATCGTTGGTTTTCCCAAATGTAAGAGTGCAATTCGTTTAAATAAAGAGTTCAGTGACAATCATAATTCAGGCAAGCACCTTTGGATACGTGTTTATGTCGTAAGCCCCGCAGGGCTTGATCTTGAAGTAATTCGGAAATATATTCGGCATTAATCAGTGTCAGATAAGTGTCAGTTGTCATTGCTGGATTGTAATTCACAGGGTGCCCCATCAGGGGCGGTTTAATTACAAAAGCCCCCTTCCAGAGGCTCTCATGAAGCCATCTACTTTGCCGGTGGAGATTCGCTCAAGAGAATAAATATTATAAAATAGATTGCCTTACATTGTGTTTAACTATATATTATACTTTATGGTTTCTTATAGTCATAAATATTATTTGTTTTGTTGTTTTAAAAAAAACATTTTAATTACTGCAGACTATGATTGAATTTGCCTTTTTTAAAAAGGATTATAATCAAAAGTCGGCAGGGTGTTAATAAATTATATGAGAAAAAGTAAAAGGAGGCCAAAAACAAAAAAAGACCGCATCGTTTTAGTAGAAAACCACCAAGTAGAAGTATAAACCATCTATTAATTGTTTATTCCTTAGGAGAATACGAATGAAACTTGTATCTAAAATTGCTGTTGGTTGCGGATTTGCTCTTGCTCTCGCCTCCACCCCGTCTTTTGCTCAACAATTCGTTACCATTGGTACCGGTGGTGTCACAGGTGTTTATTATCCCACTGGTGGTGCTATTTGTCGCCTTGTAAATAAGACCAGAAAAGTACACGGCATTCGCTGTTCTGTAGAAAGTACCGGTGGTTCTGTGTATAACCTGAATACTATTGCTGCCGGTGAACTCGATATGGGTGTTGCCCAGTCTGACTGGCAATATCATGCCTATCACGGAACCTCCAAATTTGCGAAAAAGGGGCCAAACAAGAAACTTCGTGCAGTTTTCTCTATTCATCCTGAACCTTTCACCGTTGTCGCCCGTGCTGACTCCCATATTAAAGATTTTAAAGATATGAAAGGAAAACGTGTAAACATTGGAAATCCCGGTTCTGGCCAACGTGGCACCATGGAAGTTCTTATGGGAGCCCTTGGTTGGACGAAGAAAGATTTTAAACTTGCCTCTGAACTTAAATCTTCAGAGCAATCCAAAGCGCTCTGTGATAATAAAATTGATGCGATGGTCTTCACCGTTGGCCATCCAAGTGGATCAATCAAAGAAGCCACCACCTCCTGTGACGCTGTTATGGTCAGTGTAACCGGTCCTGAAGTTGATAAACTTATTGCTGATAATGACTACTATCGAAGTGCTGTTATTCCTGGTGGAATGTACCGCGGAACCGATGCTGATACACCAACCTTTGGTGTAGGTGCAACTTTTGTCTCTTCCACCGATGTGCCTGAAGATGTGATCTATAATGTTGTTAAGGCCGTATTTGATAACTTTGACCAGTTTCAGAAACTTCATCCTGCATTCAAGAATCTGAAAAAAGAGCAGATGATTAAGGATGGTCTCTCTGCTCCTCTGCATGCTGGTGCTGTTAAGTATTATAAGGAAGCCGGCCTGATGTAGAAGCCTGGGCTTAATAAAGGGGCGTACCAATAAACGGTGCGCCTTTTTTGGTTTCTCCGTAGTTGTTCAGTACTATGCCACTTCTTTCAATCCCGTTCCTTAGGGTACACCCAAAAATAAATTAGAAATATGGAGTGTCCATATGTCTCTCTGGAGGCGTAACTTTTTTTTGAGTAGGCCCTTAACAAACATAACTGAAGGTATCATCGCATGAGTGAAATAGAAAAAAATATCAAAACCGATGACGAGCTTCAGGAGATGATTGCTGAAACGGATTCCGGAGCTCGGAATCCCACGGGAGCTTTTCCGAAAAAGGTTCTTTTTTTCGTTCCCCTTATCTGGACGATCTTTCAGCTTTGGTACGCATCTCCTCTACCATTTGTATTTAATTTTTTTGTTATTAACGATACTGAAGCAAGGGCTATTCATCTCGCTTTTGCTGTTTTTCTCTCCTATACCGCATATCCCTCTTTCAAATCTTCTCCTAGAAATTATATTCCTGTTCAGGATTGGATTTTAGGTTTAATTGCGGCATTTTGTGCCTCATATCTCTATTTCTTTTATGCGGGACTGGCAGAGCGTCCCGGTGATCCGACCCAGATGGATATCATCGTGGCAGTAACAGGTATGGTTCTCCTGCTTGAGGCAACACGACGCGCCTTGGGGCCACCGCTTATGGTTGTTGCTGCAATATTTTGTATCTATACTTTTGGCGGTCAGTTTATGCCGGATGTTATTGCCCATAAAGGGGCAAGTCTTAACAAGGGAATGTCCCATTACTGGCTCGGTACAGAAGGTGTGTTTGGCGTAGCCCTTGGTGTTTCCACCGGTATGGTGTTTATGTTTGTCCTTTTTGGTGCTCTTTTGGAATCTGCCGGTGCGGGAAATTATTTTATCCGTACTGCATTTGCCGGTCTTGGTCACCTTAAGGGCGGGCCCGCAAAGGCAGCTGTTGTGTCATCCGGTCTGACCGGGCTTGTCTCCGGATCATCTATTGCCAACGTGGTTACCACCGGAACATTTACCATTCCTCTAATGAAAAAAGTAGGATTCAGCGCTGAAAAAGCCGGTGCCATTGAAGTCGCCTGTTCAACTAATGGACAGCTTATGCCGCCTGTTATGGGGGCTGCCGCTTTCCTTATGGTCGAGTATGTCGGCATCACCTATATTGAAGTTATTAAATGTGCATTTCTACCGGCAATTATTTCCTACATTGCGCTTGTTTACATTGTGCATCTTGAGGCCTGTAAAATGGGCCTTGAGGGACTGAAGAAAAAAGTGACTCAGACACTTGCCCAGAAATTACTTTCCTTTGTATTTACATTCCTCTTTATGCTGGTCATGGCTGCTGTCACCTATTACGGCATTGGCTGGATCAAGACGGTTGCCGGAGGAGCAA